>Ga0209853_1000543_pt1 | contig 10524 bp, 12 predicted proteins | sample GWRWS1_30_40_FD_187224 | JGI IMG/M metagenome (GOLD analysis project Ga0209853, IMG submission 187224) | Riverbed sediment microbial communities from areas with vegetation nearby in Columbia River, Washington, USA - GW-RW S1_30_40 (SPAdes)... | ecosystem: Environmental > Aquatic > Freshwater >...
GTAGGTTCGAAGGGTTTCGACGTACCGGTGATCGACCGCCTCGGAAACCAGCACCCTGTCCCGCCCCGGCGCCGACCGGGCCAGGTTCACCGCCTCCGCCAGGGCGGTGGCCCCGTCGTACAGCGAGGCGTTCGAGACCTCCAGTCCGGTGAGCTCGCAGATCATGGACTGGTACTCGAACAGGGCCTGCAGCACCCCCTGCGACAGCTCGGGCTGGTACGGCGTGTACGACGTGTAGAACTCCGAGCGTCCGGCCAGGGCCCACACCACGGAGGGCACGTAGTGGTCGTAGGCGCCGGCACCGGCGAAGCACACCAGGTCGTCGGCGCTCCGATCGGCGGCGGCCAGCCCTCGCAGATCGGCCAGGATCTCCATCTCCGAGACCCCCTCGGGGAGGTCGAGCGGCCGGTCCAGGCGGACCGAGGGGGGGATCTGCTCGAACAGCTCATCCAGTCCGTCGAGCCCGATCCGGGCCAGCATCTCCCGTACGTCGTCATCCGTGTGAGGGGCGAACCTCATGGCACCGGGCACAGTCTACGGCCTCGGCGAGCACCGCCGTCCCTCAGCCGGTGACGTCCTCAAGGCCGTACTTGGTGACGAGCGAGAGGTAGTCGCGTTGGTAGAAGATCTTGCAGTTGATCCCGGGGTACAGCTCCCGGAGCTTTCGGATCTTCCGGTTCTTCTTCGTGACCAGCTTCTGATTGAGCGTCGTGATCTCGATGTACAGGTCGTACTGGGGCAGGAAGAAGTCCGGGGTGAACCGCTGGATCACGTTGCCCTGCGTGTCCCGCTCGAGGTCGAACGATCGCGGCTCGTACTCCCAGTCGATCTGGTAGAAGTCCAGCAAGCGGGCGAACTGCCGCTCGCTCGCATGTGCGAACCTCACGGTGTCGCTCTTCAGGACTGGAGTTTCGGCCGCGACTCGGGCCCTCACGCGCCTCCGGCCCGAGCGACCTCGCGTCCCCTCCGTCTTGCGCCCTTGGCGATCGTTCCCTCCAGATCGGTCCATACCTTGTCGATGGCGAGCGCGAAGACGCCCTGGCCCTTGGCCAACAGGTCCACCACCGCCTCCGGGGACTCCACCGCGTAGATGCGGGAGCCGTCCGAGACGATCGTGGTCCCGACCTCCGGCTCCTTCAGCGCCCGCAGGGTCCCGATGGCCTTGCGGACCTGCTGGAGGCTGACCCCGGTGTCCAGGAGCTTCTTGATGATCCGGAGGAGCGCGAGGTCCCGGAACGAGTACAGCCGCTGGGTCCCCGACCCCCGTGCGTCCCTGATCGAGGGCCGGACCAGCCCCGTCCGGGTCCAGTAGTCGAGCTGCCGGTAACTGATCCCGACGATCCGGCACACGTCGGGGACGCGATATCCCTGCTCGTCCATCACAACTCCGTAATTACGCGAACGTGGGTCAGGCTATTTCGCCGCGACCAACATGTCAATCACCGCCAAATTCGCCGCATTTTTTCGTTGCAGGGCGACCTGCGAGTTTTCACCCATCGGCAACGCGCAATCGAACAAGCTTGCGAGACATGATGCGGATCTTGGGGTAGGGTCCGTCCCCGTGCGTCACCCGAAAACGACGGAACACCGTCGCGCCCGCCGGGCCACGCTGGTTCTCATGATCCTCGTCACCCTGATGTTGGGGACGTTTGCCCCACCCGCGCAAGCCACGCTCCGATCGAAGTACCTGCACTTGATCAACCGCAGCCGCGTGCAGCACGACGTGGGTCGGGTGAAGCTGAACGTAAGACTGTCGGACACCGCCAAGGGGCACACGCGGAGCATGATCCGCGAGGGCCGGCTGTTCGATGTCGCCAACCTCGGGGGAATCCTGTCTCCCTACGCCGGCTACCAGACCCTCGGCGCCGACGTCGTCGGCTGCGGGGACACACTGTTCCGCATGCACCGGCAGATGATGCATCACGCCTATCACCGGAACATCCTCCTGAGCGGCAAGGTGGACTTCGTGGGGATCGGCGCGATCCACGTCTCCGGAAGGTCGGGCTGTGGCAGGAACCAGGTCTGGGCCACGGCGATCTTCTTCGGGTAGCCGAGGCTCAGGGGCTCAGCCGAAGTCCTCGGGGTTCACGTTCTCCAGGAACTCGCGGAACTTCTCGACCTCTTCCTCGTCGTCCCCGCTGGGGATGAGGATGGAGGCCTCATTCAACACCTCTTCGCTGGCGAAGATCTTGCAGTTGAGTCGCACGGCGAGCGCGATGGCGTCGCTCGGCCGCGACGAGATCTCGTAGGACGCCCCGTTCCGCTGCATGTTGATCACGGCGTAGAACGTTCCCTCGCGCAGCTCCGTGATCACGATGTTCTGGACCTGCACGGCCATCTCCTCGAGGATGGTCTTCAGCAGGTCGTGGGTCATGGGACGGGGCGTGACGACGCCCTGGAGGGCCAGAGCGATGGCCGCCGCCTCGGCCTGCCCGATCCAGATGGGGAGGAAGCGCTCGCCCTCGGCCTCCCGCAGGAGGACGATGGGTTGGTTCGACGGCAGCTCGATCCGCACCCCTGCGAGCGACATCTCGATCATGGTCTCATCCGGGAATCTAGCCCTCCCCTCCCCCTCCGACAACCTAGGTGTGGTGCTCGCGACCGGTGTCCGACGCCGGCACCGACCGTGGCGCGCCCCTGAGGTAGGGGACGAGGAGATCGGGATCCGCGGCGAGCGCGGAGAGGTCTTGCACGGCAAGGATGTCCGGCAGGTTCCGGTATCGCTCCTGGAAGTCGAGCCCGTAGCCCACGACGAATACGTCGGGACAGTCGAAACCCACGTAGCGGATGGGAAGGGGCGTGATCCGGCGCACGGACTTGTCGAGGAGCGCGCACACCTCCACCGATGCGGGCTGCCGCGACTCCAGGACCGTGATCAGGTAGGAGAGCGTGAGCCCCGTGTCGACGATGTCCTCGACGATCAGGACGTCCCGACCGCCGATGTCCACCTCCAGGTCCTTCACGATCCGTACCCGGCCCATCGACTCGGCCGCTCCCCCATACCGGGAGATCGACATGTAGTCGATGGCGAGGGGGAGGTGGATCTGGCGCATGAGGTCGGCGAGGAACACCGAGCCGCCCTTCAGGACCGAGATCAAGACGGGCGCGCGCCCCGCGTAGTCCCCGGTGATGTTGCGGCCGAGCTCCTCGATCCGCCGCCGGATGTCCTCGCGTCCGAACAAGACGCTCGCGTCCTCCGACATCCGGCCGGATGGTAGCAGAGGGTCACCCGAACAGGGACGAGAGCACGCTCGAGACGCCCTGCACGACCGCGGAGCCGGCTCGGCGCCACCACGGGCCGGACTGGGCCGGCGGTGGCCCGGGAAGGGCGCTCACCACGAGCGGCACCCGTCCCAGCTGCAGGTTCGGCGCGGACACCTCCACGAAGCCCACCCGCTCCCCCATCGCGGGCGGGAACGTGACGTCACGGAGCACGGTGACGACACGCCGGATCCGGGCACCGATCGGGACGAGCCCCGAGAGCCCCCCTCCCGCCGACACCTGCACGTCCCGCCCGCCGATCGGGACCGAGCCGAAGCCCTGCCCGTCGGCTACCATCTGGCGCCGCTCGAAGGACGCGAAGCCGTAGTCGAGGACCGCTGCCGCATCGGAGAAGGGCTCTCCCGGCTCACCGAGGATCACGGCAGTCAGCCGGATCCCCTCCCGCGTCGCCGCGGCCACCACGCAGAACCCGGCCGGCGTGGTGAAGCCGGTCTTGACCCCGATGGCGCCCGGATACAGCCACAGCAGGACGTTGCGGTTCTGGATCATCCGGGGCGAGCCCGAGGGCGCGGGGATCCGATGGAACTTCGTCGCCACGATCGAGGCGAACAGCGGGCTCTCGAAGGCGGCCCGGGTCAGCACGGCAAGGTCGCGCGCGCTCGAGTACCCCGTGTCGTCCAGCCCGTTCGGCGAGGCGAACCGCGTATCGGCGAGGTGCAGCCGGCGAGCCTCGGCGTTCATCTCGTCGACGAACACCTCGACCGAGCCGGAGACATGTTCCGCCAGCGCCATGGCAGCATCGTTTGCCGACTGCAGGAGCAGGGCATACAGCAGGTCCTGGACCGAGATCCGCTCCCCCGGGACCAGCCCGAGCTCCGAGAGGCCGGCCGACAGCGCGGGCGTCGCGGCGCTGGGACTCACCGTGACCACGTCCGACGGGCTCGTGCGCTGAAGGACGACGAGCGCCGTCATGATCTTCGTGACGCTGGCGATGGGGCGCCGTTCCTCGGTCTCCTCGCCCCACAGGACCCTGCCGGTGTCCAGGTCGGCCAGGACCGCCGAGCGAGCCGCAACCGACGGCGGCTGGTTCGACGGAGCCGGGGTCTGGAGGGTGGCTGGGAACGGCGAAGGCGACGTGCCCCCACCAGGGACGTGCACCGGCGTGGGCGGGGGCGTCTGGCCGGGCCGGGCAAGGCCGACGGCGGGAAGGAGGACGAAGAGCGTCGCCAGCGCGACGAGCGCGATCGGTCCTCGCCGCCGGGCCCGGCCGTCCTTCGTCACGACGAGAAGGTTACGGCGAGGTCAGGTGCTGGCGCAGGTTGTTCCGGAGCAGTGCCTGCTTCAGCTTGCGGGATGCCCTCGACAGGTCGCCGAGGGAGCTCACCGCCGACTTCCGAGCATCGGGGTTCCGCTGGCGGAGCTGCGGCATGATGATCGACTCGAAGAAGCTCGCCTCACGCTCGGCAAAGTGCCGGTACATCGTGAGGTGGCGGGGCTCGACACCGTACTTGAAGAAGTCCTTGACGATGGACAGCACGACGTAGTCGTCGCCGTCGTAGTACTTGGCCGAGTCGGGCCCGTGCGATGACAGCAGCCCGAAGGACTCGAGCTCCTTGATCCGCTCCTTGTCGATCCCGGTGGCGGTGGACATCTCCTCGATCGTCATCTGGAGGCCTGTGGGCGGCTCGGCCAGCTCCTCCTTGATCTCCTTCTCCGCGGCCTCCCGATCGTCGAGCGCTTGGGCCGGTCCCGCCTCCTCGGTCAACAGCCGGTCCTTGATCACCTTGAGGGGCAGGTACTCGTCGCGCTGCATCCGCAGGATCTGCTTCAGCCGGTCCACGTCCTTGTCGTAGAACTTCCGGTACCCCGAGGGCGTGCGCTCCGGCTCGATCAAACCCTCGGATTCGAGGAACCTGATCTTCGAGATCGTGATGTCGGGGAACTCCGTCTTCACCGACACCAGGACCTCACCGATCGACTGGTAGCTCCGCGGGGACATTCGCGCTCACTCCCCCGCCTGGAAGAACGCCAGCTTGAACTTCCCGATCTGGATCTCGTCGCCCGTGGCGAGCTTCGTCGCCTCTACCCGCTCACCGTTCACGTAGGTCCCGTTCATGCTGCCCCGGTCGTGGATGGAGAACTCCCTACCCTCCCGGCGGATCTCGGCGTGCTTTCGGGAGACCGTGATGTCGTCGAGGAAGATGTCGCCGTCGGTGCTCCGGCCGGCGGTCGTGACGTCGTTCTCGACCAGGAAGGTCGAGCCGGCGTTTGGCCCTCGCTTCACCACGAGCAGGGCTTGCCCCGGCTGGAGCTCCTCCCCGGGGAATGGGAACTCCTCCCCGGTCTCCTCCTCCACCTCGACCGGGGTGATCCCCACGGTCGCCTCGTCCAGGAGGGGAGCCCCGCAATTGGCGCAGAACCGTGCCCCGTCCTTGTTCGGATGTCCACAGCGGGTGCAGTACAAGCTCGGTCCCCTCCGGTAAGACCTCCTGCTGAGGTTCGAGGTTGAGCCTTGCAGCCCAGCCTCGACCGAAGGTCGAAGTTATCGCAGGTCGGGTGAAGGGTCAACTGGGGGAGGAAGGGGCCTACTCCGCCTCGGCCTGTCGAAGGTGTGCCTGGTAGGCGGCCGCGTCCATGAGGGACTCGAGCTCGGAGGGGTCCGCCACCTCCGCCACGACGAGCCAGCCGTCGCCGTAAGGGGACTCGTTCACCAACTCGGGACGCTCGTCCAGGAGCGGGTTGCGCTCGACGATGGTCCCGGTCACGGGGCTGTACACATCGGACACCGACTTCGTGGACTCCACCTCCCCGAACGGCTGCATCGCGGTTACCGACGTCCCGGGCTCGGGGATGTCCACGTACACCACGTCCCCCAGCGCGTCCTGGGCGTAGTCGGTGATCCCAACCCGGACCCTGCCGCCGCCCTCGTCGCGCACCCACTCGTGCTCCTTCGTGTACCGCAGTTCCTGAGGGAACTCCATGTCGTCCTCTCCCTGTGGTGAAGGTGCGGCGACCTGAACCTCAACCTATCATCCCGGCCGCAGCCGCCGGCAGCTCACGTCGAGCTCGTCTCGAGGGCCCGCCGCATATCCCCCACATAGAGCGCCGTGGCCACGTAGTACTCCACGATGGCCACCGCGAACGTGCACCACCCGACGGCCCGCGCCGCGGCGGGGAACGCATAGCCGAGGTTCCCCCAGGCGATCAACCCGATGGCCGCCACCAGGCTGAACGTGGCCACCTTGCCCAGGAAACGGACCTCGATCCGTGCCGAGCGCGTGAGCAGGAGGACCAGGCCGGCGAGCAGGATGCCGACGTCGCGGACCAAGATGAGCAGCGCGGCCCACAGGGGAAACGCGCCTCGCACGACGAGGGCCACGAGGCCTGCGGCGATCGCCAGCCGGTCGGCCGTCGGGTCCAGCACCTTGCCCACCTCGGAGACCCGGCGCGTGCGGCGGGCGACGTACCCGTCCAGCCAGTCGGTGGAGACGACGAGGGCGAACAGCAAGAGTCCCGTGAACGTGGTGTCCCGGTCCACGATCAGCCAGACGAAGGCCGGGATCAGCAGGATCCGTGCGGCGGAGAGCGCGTTGGGGAGGGTGGCGATGGCGGACGACGTCTCGTTCGGTGCCTCGCTCGACGCGTGGGTCATGATCAGGGGCAACCTACCATCGATGGAGTGCAGGGAGAGAGGGGGCCCAACGTGAGGGGACACTCGATACCAAGCGAAGCTCAACCTATGGCCAAAGGTGAGCAATCCGTTGAAGGAAAGAGTGGGTGAATCTAGGCTTGCGGTCGACGGTGACATAGACTATCGGTCGGCCGGCCGGAGCCTCCATGAGCACGAGTTCCTCCGGATCCGGTCCGAGGTGGCCCGGGTCTTCCCCCCGGGCCACCTTCAATCTCCGGTCGGGCCGGCCGGATTCGAACCGGCGACCTTCTGACCCCCAGTCAGACGCGCTAACCAAGCTGCGCCACGGCCCGCGAGCCTCGATTGTATCGGTACGCGCGTTCGGCCCTCAGCGTCCGCCGGCCCGCGACCGCTTGGGCCGGAACCTCAGGCGGATCGGGACGCCACCGTAGCCGAAGGCCCGACGGAGGCGGCCCTCGAGGAACCGCTCGTACGAGGCCGAGGGCGCCCTCCCACCGAACAGTATGAACGTGGGAGGGCCTGCGGAGACCTGCGTCCCATAGCGGTACCGGACGCCCCCGGGCGGTGGGCGCTCATCCTGCGCCTGCGACAACACGGGGTTCACGTCACTGGTCGGGACCCGCTGCCCCCATCGCCCGTGGAGGTCGACGAGCCCGGCCGGGAGGCGGGCCAGGCCCGCACCGGTCAGGGCGGAGGTCCGCCACACCGAAGCCCCGGAGAAGATGGCCACGGCCTCGACCAGCTCCTTGTACGTCCGGTCCTTCTCCTCGACCAGATCCCACTTGTTCGCGATCACCGCGATCGCCCGGCCGGTCTCCATCACGCGGGCCGCGATCCGCCGATCCTCAGAGGTGAAGCCCTCGCTCGCGTCCAGCACGAGCACAGCCACGTGGGCCCGCTCGATGGCCCGAACGGCGCGCACATAGCCGTAGTACTCGACACCCTCCGCACGGGATGGCCGGCGGAAGCCCGCAGTGTCAACGAAGCGGACGCTGGCGTCCGGCCATGTGACCAGGTCGTCGACGGCATCGCGCGTCGTGCCGGCGTCCTCGTACACGACCGAGCGCTCCTCGCCCACCAGCTGGTTGAACAACGACGACTTCCCGACGTTCGGCCGGCCGACGATGGCGAAGCTCGGCTCCGCCGGTCCCTCGTCCTCGCCCTCCTGGGCAGGTGTCTGGGGCAGGAGCGCCACGATCCTGTCCAGGAGCTCCCCGGACCCACGGCCGTGGAGCGCCGAGACCGGCAGGGGCTCACCCAACCCAAGCTTGAAGAACCGGGCGGCATCGGCCTCCTCCCGGTCCGAATCGACCTTGTTGGCCACCAGGAGGACGGGGGCCCTGGCCCGGCGGAGACGCCGGGCCAGGGTCTCGTCCTCCTCTTGCTCCCCGGTCTGGGCGTCCACCACCAACAAGACGATATCGGCGTCCTCCGTGGCCCGCTCCGCCTGGCGCGCCACGAGCGCGTCGACCCCTCGGGCCCCGACGGCGAACCCGCCGGTATCGACGACCCGAAACCGCCAGCCGCGCCACTCCGTCTCGAGCTCGACCCGGTCGCGGGTCACGCCGGGGCTCTCGTGCGCGATGGCCTCCCGCCGGCCGAACAGCCGGTTCGCCAGGGTGGACTTGCCGACGTTCTGCCGGCCCACCACGGCCACCGTTGGGAGTCGCCCAGCCGGGCTCCCCCGCCGTTCGGCCTCGCCGTCGCCACTGCTACCCACCGGAGACCCCCAGCCGCTCCCGAGCGATGGCCAGGGCTTGCCGAAGGACTTCGTCGGGGTCCTTTCCCGTGGTGTCGAGGGCCACGGCGTCCGGGGCGGGAACGAACGGGTTCACCTGCTCGTCCCGGGCGTCCCTGGTGGCCAGGGCTTCGGCCACGTCCGGGGACACCGGCGGGCCGACGCTCGGGGTGGGCGCCTCACGCTCCCGAACCCTCCGCGCCGCCCGCTCATCCCGCGCCGCCACCAGGAAGATCTTGACGGCGGCGTCGGGGAACACCACGGAGCCGATGTCCCGGCCCTCCATCACGGCGCCCCGGCCGCCCAGCCGGCGTTGCTCGTCCCGCAGGACGGCCCGAACCTCGGGATGACGTGAGACCGTCGAGACGTTGACCTCCACCTCAGGCCCCACGAGCTCCGGCGAGGGAGGTTCACCGTCGATGACCAGAGCGGGAGGGGCGAACCTCGAGCTGAGGTCGAACGTGATCCCACGAGCCAACTCCCCGAGCGCCGGGCCATCCTCGAGGTCGATCCGCTCTCGCAGCTCTCGCAGCGCTCGGAGGGTCACCGCCCGATACATGAGACCGGTATTGACGTAAGGAAGGCCCAGCGCCTGGGCCATCCGGTGCGCCAGCGTGCTCTTGCCCGATCCGGCCGGTCCGTCGATGGCCACCACCAGAGCGGCCACGTCACGCCGCCCCGACCCTGGCCCCCAGCGCCCGGAGGGTCTGGAGGAAGCCCGGGAAAGAGACGTCGGACCACTCCATGCCGTCGATCTCGCACGCCGCCCGGGCCCCCAGCGCGGCGACGGCCGCGGCCATGGCCAGCCGGTGGTCTCGCTGGGCGGAGGCCCTGCCGCCGGCCAGCCCTCCGCCCTCCACGACCAGGTCCTCACCTTCGACCCGGGCCCGGCCGCCCAGGTCCAGGACCATCCCTGCCACCCCGGCCAGCCGGTCGCTCTCCTTGGCTCGGAGCTCCGCGCCACCCGCGAACCGGGTCTCCCCTTCGGCATGGGCCGCCAGCCCCGCGATCACCGGCACCTCGTCGATCACGAGGGGCAGCTCCCGGGCCGCCACCTCGGTGCCGCGCAGCCCCTCCCCGCGAGCCACGAACAGGTCCCCCACCGGCTCGCCCAGCTCCTCGCCGGTCATCCGTAGGTCCGTGGTGACCCCCATCCGATCGAGGACCGAGAGGAAGTGCGTGCGGGTGGGGTTCAGCCCCACACGTCGGATGGTGAGTTCGCCCCCTGTGAGGACCGCCGCCCCCACCAGGAAGGCGGCCGACGACACGTCGCCGGGGACCTCCGCCGCGAAGCCCTGGTGCTGGAAGCGGGAGACGGCGACGCGGCCGTCCTCCTGGCTGACCGGGGCACCCAGCGCGCGCAGGGCACGTTCGGTGTGATCCCGGGACCGGACCGGCTCGACCACCGTGGTCTCACCGTCCGCCGCGATGCCCGCGAGGAGGATCGCCCCTTTCACCTGGGCGGTGGGGACGGCCAGGTCGTGGCGGATCCCCCGCAGTGGTCCACCGTGGACCTCCACGGGGGGGTGGCCGCTGTCGGTGCGGACGGAGGCGCCCATCTCCCGGAGCGGCACGGCCACCCGTTCCATGGGCCGCGCTCGCAGGCTGTCGTCCCCGGTCAGCAGGCAGGGGAAGGGCGAAGCCGCCAGGACCCCGGTCAGCAGCCGCATCGTCGTGCCGGAGTTCCCGCAGTCGAGCGGCCCGAGGGGCGCATGAAGCTCGTCCCGTCCGTCACCCTCGACCATCAGCTCGTCCTTCTCCAAGGTCCGACCAACCCTGCCGTCGACCGTGAACCGTGCGGTTGGGTCCCGGCGCTCGAGCTTCGAACCCCAAGCCTCGAGCGGAGGTCGAGCCCTGACCCCCACGATGGCCGCCAGGCATCGCGCCGTGGACCCCACGTCGAATGCCGGAG
>Ga0209853_1000544_pt1 | contig 10510 bp, 8 predicted proteins | sample GWRWS1_30_40_FD_187224 | JGI IMG/M metagenome (GOLD analysis project Ga0209853, IMG submission 187224) | Riverbed sediment microbial communities from areas with vegetation nearby in Columbia River, Washington, USA - GW-RW S1_30_40 (SPAdes)... | ecosystem: Environmental > Aquatic > Freshwater >...
GCTGCCTCTTTATCGGGCGCCACCGCGACAATCTTTTGCGGGGTGTTCTCGTGCTCCCATTTTTCCGGAAACTGCACGAAGAAGTTCATATCGGGATGGAGAAAACTGTGACCGTCGAAGATTCCATTCGCGGCCCGCTGTCCGAATACGAGCCCATCCAGTCGGGCAAGAAAGACTTCGTGTGAGGCGCTCAGCGGCTCGCGGATCGCACGCTTCAACTCCTTGGCATGCTCAGCGGTCTTGGCGACACGATCAGGCGTAGCCGGGTGAGAGTCAAAGAAGCTCGGTTTCCGAGGCTCCTTGCTCATCAGGTCGACCTCACGCTCGAGGGTGCTGAGAAACGTGGATAGGGCGGCGGGGTCCCACCCGGCCTTCGCGGCGATTTCCTGCCCGACTCGATCTGCTTCGGTCTCCTGGCCGCGGCTGTATGGCGAAAACACGAGGCCTTGTGCCACATCCCCGATCCCGCCCACGATGTTCCCCACCAGTGGGCTGACCAGGCCTGTGATCCCAGACACGATCCCGAAGACCACGGCGAACGGACCTTGCTTCGAGATCTTTTGCACGCTGTGTCGAGCAGCCACGTGGCCGACTTCATGGCCGACCACGCCGGCGAGCTCATCTTCAGCGTTCACCAAGGCGAGTAGGCCACGAGTGACGTAGACGTAACCACCGGGAAGGGCAAAGGCATTCGGCTCCGGCATGTCCACGACATGGAACTGGTACGTGACATCGCGGCGCGGTGACTGTTCGGCCAGCCGCTGCCCGAGGGTCGCGAGGTAGGGAGTGAATTTCTCATCGACGACCAGGCCCATTTGCTCCTCGACGTCTTTCGCTGCCTCCGCGCCGAGCTTTTTTTCCTGTTCGGCGCTGATCAGGGTCACCTCAGGCCGGCCGCTGACGGGATTCATCGCGCAGCCCGCGAAGGCCACAAAGAGGCAACCGAGCGTCAGGACAGAAAGAAGCTGAAATCGCAAGCTGTACAGGTGCATAAGTCCTCCAGAGATCGGTGAAATCTTAGAATACGAAGCGTCAGGATCTACGGCGGCGTAGTCTAGCACAACTGATGACCAGATTTTACCCAGAAGAGTCACGAGGAGATGCCTGTCCACGAGGGACTTGCAGAATCCCAGAAGCGCGCAGTAGACTGACTGCCCTTGCGCCTTCCTGTTAGGTTCCCCATCGGCCATGGCAGGCGTCGTGATTGATCGCACGACCGGGTGATCGTCCAAGGCCAGGGAGTCTCCGATGGAAGCTCGCGCTCGGTATCGAGTCTAGTTCGTTCGGAAACGACCCATGTCCGTCCGGCCTCTCATCGCCTGTCACGAATGCGACCTGCTTCAAAGGGAAACCACCCTCTCTCCAGGCGGCACTGCCTACTGCAGGCGCTGCGGCGCGGTTCTCTATTGTCGCACCCCGGACAGCCTGGATAAAACCCTGGCCTACGCGCTTGGGGCCGCCGTGCTGTTCATCGTGGCGAACTTGTATCCGATCGTCGGGCTCGAGGTGCAGGGCAACCGTACCTCGACGACGCTGTTCGGCACTGTGCGCACACTCTATGACCAGGACATGACCAGCGTCGCCGCGCTCGTCTTCATCACGACGATCCTGATGCCGGCACTCGAAATCGGGGCGCTGCTTTACATGCTGTTGCCGCTCAAGTTCGGGCGGGTCCCGAAGGAGTTGCCGGCCATGTTCCGGCTCCTCCAGACGGTACGCCCCTGGGGCATGGTCGAGGTCTTCATGCTCGGGACCCTCGTGTCGCTGGCGAAGCTCTCGCATCTCGCCAACGTTCTGCCGGGAATCGCGCTCTGGTCGTTCGGCGCGCTGATGCTTCTGGTGGCCGCGGCCGCGGCGTCTTTCGATGCCCGCGAGCTTTGGGCGCGAGCGGAGGCTGTCGGCCGACGATGGCGACGGGTTGAGCCAGGAATCGCAGCGAACGAGGCAGCGAAATGACCGCCGCGACGGCAGCCGAAGCGGGACTGCTCTCCTGCCACGCCTGCGCACTTCTGAGCCGGCCGGCTACGAAAGTACACGGCATGGCTTGCGCGCGTTGCGGGGCGAGTCTGCACTTCCGCAGGCCCCACAGCATTGCGCGCGTATGGGCGTTTCTCATCGCGGCGTTCATCTTGTACATCCCGGCAAACGTCCTGCCGGTCATGGAGACCGGTTCGCTGTTCGGCTCGCAGAGCGATACCATCATGAGCGGCGTCGTGTATCTTTGGACTTCGGGTTCGTGGCCCCTGGCGGCGATTATTTTCGTCGCGAGCATTATGGTGCCGGGCGGGAAGTTGATGGCCCTGACATTTTTGCTCGTCTCGGTGCAGCGCCGTTCCACCCGGCGGCTGCGAGAGCGCACCCGGCTCTACCGGATGGTGGAATTCATCGGCCGCTGGTCGATGGTGGACATCTATGTCGCGGCGATCCTCACTGCACTCGTCCAGCTCCAGGCGTTGGCAACAATCAAGGCGGGGCCTGGGGCGATTGCCTTCGGAGCGGTGGTAGTCCTGACGATGTTTGCGGCGGAGTCCTTCGACCCCCGGCTCATTTGGGATTCGGTGAAGAGGACCGATGGCTGACACACCGCAAGACTTCGACATCCCCGAAGCCCTCGCCACGCCGAAGCGGCGCTGGTCCCTATCCCTCGTCTGGGTCATTCCCATCGTGGCGGCGCTCGCCGGCGGGTGGCTCGCGGTGAAGGCGGTGCTGGAACGCGGGCCGACCGCCACCATCAGCTTCAAGGTGGCCGAAGGCCTCGAGGCTGGCAAGACGAAGATCAAATACAAGAACGTGGACATCGGCGAGGTGAAGAGCGTCACGCTAAGCGAGGACCACTCGCGGGTCATCGTCACTGCACAATTCAGCAAGCAGGCCGAGAGTTTTCTCGTCGAGAGCACGCGCTTCTGGGTGGTCCGGGCACGCATCGGCACCGGCGGGATCTCCGGACTGGGGACGCTCTTCTCTGGCTCCTATATCGGCGTCGATATCGGCGCGTCCTCGAAAGCCCAACGTGAGTTCACGGGCCTTGAAATTCCACCCGTCGTCCCCGGCGACCTGCCGGGCCGCCAGTTCGTCTTGCGCAGCGCTGATCTCGGCTCACTCGAGCGCGGCTCCCCGGTCTTTTTTCGCCGCTTGCAGGTTGGAGACGTCGTGTCGGTGGATCTGGACCAGGACGGCAAGGGCATCACCGTGAAGATTTTCGTCAATGCGCCTTATGACAAGTTTGTCACGAACGACACGCGCTTCTGGCATGCGAGCGGCTTCGACATCACGCTCGATGCGGCCGGAGTCAAGATTGACACGCAATCCCTGGCCACAATCCTGATTGGCGGCATCGCATTCCAGTCGATACCAGGCGCGCAAGCTACGGCTGCCGCCGGGGCCGACACTGTCTTCACCCTCCATCCCGACAGGGAACAGGCCATGAAACGCCCCGACACGAGGGTCGAACCCTGGGTGCTGGTGTTCGACGAATCTGTCCGCGGACTGGAACCGGGAGCGCCGTTGGACTTCCGGGGAGTGATCATAGGCGAGGTGACGGGGATCGGCGTCCGGCTCAACCCGGTCGGGAAGGACCTTCAAATGTATGTCGAGACCCTCGTGTATGGTGATCGCCTACGCGCGCGACTGAAGGGGACAGTACCAGAGACAGGACCGGGGGCAGAGGATCCGAAAGCCTTCCCGAACACCCTGGTGGAGACCGGATTCCGCGGACAGCTCAGGATCGGAAATCTGTTGACCGGCAACCTCTATGTCGCACTCGATTTTTTCCCCACGGCCCGGCCAGCGAAAATAGATTGGGCCAAGGAGCCGCCCGAGATGCCGACCGTGCGAAGCGGCCTACAAGAACTGCAGGCGACGGTATCCCACATCGCGTCGCAGCTGGACAAGGTCCCCTTCGACCAGATCGGTGCCGACCTGCGCCAAGTGTTAAAGACGTTGAACCGCACGCTGCAGGATTCGGATAAGCTCGTCACTCGGCTCGATGCAGAAGTCGCGCCCCAGGCACGCGCGACGTTGGAGGAAGCACGCCGGACGCTCAGCACAGCGGAGCGCACCCTCGCACGTGACGCACCACTGCAGCAGGATTTGCGCGGGGCACTGCATGAGCTGAGCCGGACCGCGCAATCGCTGCGCCTGCTCGCCGAGTATCTCGAGCGTCATCCGGAGGCATTGATTCGTGGGAAAAGGGAGGAGAGGCCGTGACGCGACCTCGTACCGGTCTCGCGGGACTAGCTCTCATCGCCGCGGTGCTTGTGGGATGCGGCAGCTCGCCCCCAACGCACTACTATACGCTGACCGCCGTTGCACCCGCGCCTGGTGGCAGTCCGGAGAGGGGCTCGGCGGAGTACAGCGTGTCGGTCGGTCCGGTGACGCTGCCTGAGATAGTCGACCGTCCGCAGCTCGTCGTCCGCGTCGGAGCGAACCAGGTCGCCTTGGTCGACCAGCACCGTTGGGCTGAGCCCCTCAAGAGCGAGATTCCGCGCGTGATCGCGGAAAACCTCTCACAGCTGTTGGGCGCACAGCAGGTTGTCACCTATTCACAGAATCTAGTGCGCGATGCCGAGTTTCGCGTGTTGGTGGACATCAAGCGCTTCGACTCGACAGTTGGCCAGACGGTGACGATCGACGCTTTGTGGACAGTTCGCCGTGCCTCGGGTGGTGAACCGGCAACAGGTCGCTCGTTGGCGCAAGAGCCAATCGGAGGTGACGGCTACGACGCCATTGTGGCTGCGCACGGTCGTGCGCTTGCCACGGTGAGTCGAGACGTCGCAGAGTCCATCCGTGCGGCTGCTTCCACGCAACATTGAGATGTCCCCGACGATGAAGTCTCAAGGAGAAGGAGTTCAGGGCACCATCAGCTGAAAGGAATCACCATGAAAACGTTACTGTTCCTTGTGCTGTTGGTCGGTTTTCTCCCACAGGCCGAAGCTCAGGACACGCGCGTGCTCCCACCAACAGCCGTCCAGCCAGGCGCAGACCTCAACATCGTCAAATATGTTCTGACGCAGGGGAGGCGGCGCGTCTTCGAGAACGCGATGAAACTGAATAAGCAGGACGGCCAGATTTTTTGGACGGTGTACGCTGAGTACGAGCAGGAACGTGGACAGGTCGATCAGAAAGGCATAAAGCTGCTGGAGACCTATCTGAAGAACGTCTCGGTCTTTACAAACGAGCAAAGCATTCAATTCACCGATGAGCTCACCAGGCTGCAACAGGAGACGATTGCCCTGCGCGCCAAGTACTTCAGGATCTTAAGCGAGAAATTGTCCGGAGTGACGGCCGCGAGGTTTTATCAAGTCGACGACTACGTGACGGCCGCTACCAAACTCGATTTACTCGATAATCTGCCGTTCATCGGCGAACTGTCGAGAAGGTAGTGCCGCCGGTCCATCCGGTCTGGTGACTGGCTCCGAGCCCCGCCCTCCGATTAAGCCTGCTTTTTGAACGCGGCCTTCTTGCCCCCTTCCAGGGCCCGCTTGGCGTCCAGGAAACCGTAGAGCTGGATGCCTTTGGCCACGAGCCCGGTCCAGCCGGTCTGGTGGCTCGCGCCCAGTCCCGCTCCGCTGTCGCCGTGGAAATATTCATAGAAGAGGATATGGTCGCGCCAGTGGGAGTCGGACTGGAATTTTTCCGTGCGTCCATACACAGGCCGCCGGCCGCCCTCTTCCCGCAGGAAGATCCGGCTCAGCCGATCCGCGATGTCCTTGGAGACCTCAAAGAGGTTCATCATCTTCCCGGACCCAGTGGGGCATTCAATTTTGAAGTTGTCGCCGTAGTACAGGTAGAAATTCAGGAGCGCCCGAATGATCATGGCGTTCACCGGCATCCAGACCGGCCCTCGCCAGTTGGAGTTGCCGCCGAACATGCCGGTGTTCGACTCCCCCGGCAGGTAGTCCACCCGGTACTCCTGGCCCCCTACGTGCAAGACATAGGGGTTCCGCTCGTGGAACTTGGAGAGCGAGCGGATGCCGTAGGGGCTCAGGAACTCGTTCTCGTCGAGCATCTTCGAGAGGATCCGGCGGAGCCGCTCCGGATTGAGCAGGGCAATGATCCCCCGCTCGGCTACCCCAAAATGCCCAGGGCCCGTGGGGTGAATGGATTTCAACAGTTGGGGCATCTGGCGCAGGCGTGCCTGATACGCGGCGGTTGTCCGCGGAATGTGCTCACGCTGCCACTTCTCGGTTACCGTGGTGGCGCACAAGGGCAGCAGCCCCACCATCGAGCGTACCTTGAGCCGCTTGGCGCTGCCGTCCGGAAGCCGCAGCAGGTCGTAGTAGAAGCCGTCCTCCTCGTCCCACATGCCGTCCGATCCCGGCTGGTTCATGGCCGCGGCAATATAGAGGAAGTGCTCGATGAACTTTGTGACCATGTCTTCGTAAGTGGGGTCGTGGGCGACAAGCTCCACCGCAAGCTCGGTCATATTCTGACTGAACAAGGCCATCCACGCTGTGCCGTCCGCCTGCTCGAGGTGGCCGCCGGTGGGTAGCGGGGCGCTGCGGTCGAAGATGCCGATGTTGTCGAGGCCGAGGAATCCTCCCTCGAACAGGTTCTTGCCGAACCGGTCCTTACGGTTCACCCACCAGGTGAAGTTCAGCAAGAGCTTGTTGAACGTCGACTTCAGGAAGTCCACGTCCACCTCGCCGCCCAGGGCCTGCTCAGTGCGGTGGAGGAACAGGGTCGCAAAGGCGTGGACCGGAGGGTTCACGTCGCTGAAGTTCCACTCGTACGCGGGAATCTGACCGCTGGGGTGCAGGTATAACCCTTGGAGCATGAGTTGCATCTGCTGCTTCGCGAAGTCGGGGTCCACGATCGAGATCGGGAGCGTGTGGAAGGCCAGATCCCAGGCCGCGTACCAGGGATACTCCCACTTGTCCGGCATCGAGATGATGTCCTCGTTGACCATGTGGAACCATTCCCGATTTCTGGAATATCGGCTGCCGGGATGGAGGGGGTGGGCCTGGTGCTCCTCAAGCCACTGATCGGCATCGAAGAAGTAGTACTGCTTGGACCAGAGCATCCCGGCAATGGCCTGGCGCATCACATTGGCCGCGTCCGGGGAGACCGAAGGTGGGGTGACGGAGCGGTAGAACTCGTCCGCCTCCTTCAGGCGAGCGGCGTAGGTCTCGGCAAACGCCGGCCCAAAGGGGACGGCCATGCCTTTCGTGTTCTTGCCCTGCCCGGCGGGGGCCTGGCTGGTGAGGCGCAGACGCATCGTCACCGACCGGCCGGGAGCAATCACCTGCCGGTAGTGCGCCGCGCCCTTCGTGCCCTGGTGGTCGGGGTTCACTGCCGTCTGGTGACCCTGTACCACAGAGTTGTTGATGCCGTCTTTGACATACGGGCTGGCATTCGGGTATTCGGGAAAAAGTCGCTTGTTGTTTGTTTCGTTCTCGGTAAAGAGGAGCGGCACGTCGCCTTCGCAGTACAGATAGTATGTGCCCAGTATGGGATGTTGCGCCGTCATCGCACTCGTGCCCGCCGGTCCCTGGATCTGCTTGAGCATCGGCTTCTCGCCAGGTTTGGCAATCCACGTTGCCCAGTCGTTGCGGAACCATAGGGTCGGCAACAGGTGCAGTTCGGCCTTCTCCGGACCCCGGTTGACCGCGGTGATCTGCACCAGAATGTCTTCCGGGCCGCCCTTGGCATACTCCACGAAGACATCAAAGTAGCGATCCTGATCAAACACGCCGGTATCGAGCAACTCATACTCCATCTCGTCGCGGCTGCGGCCCCGGTTTGTCTTGACCAGGTCATCATAGGGATAGGCGGCCTGCGGATACTTGTAGAGATACTTCATGTAGGAGTGAGTCGGCGTGCTGTCCAGGTAGAAGTAGTACTCCTTCACGTCCTCGCCGTGATTGCCTTCGCTATTGGTCAGACCGAAGAGACGTTCTTTGAGGATCGGGTCTTTCCCGTTCCAGAGGGCCAGGGCAAAGCACAGCCGCTGCTTGTCGTCTGAGAATCCAGCCAACCCATCTTCTCCCCAGCGATAGGCCCGGGAACGGGCCTGGTCGTGCGTGAAGTAGTCCCAGGCGTTGCCGTCGGCGCTGTAGTCCTCCCGGACGGTGCCCCACTGGCGCTCGCTCAGATAGGGACCCCAGCGCTTCCAGTCCTGACCATAGGCTCTCAATCGTAGATGTTCAGCAGACTCCGACATGGTCGTACCCCTCGTTTGTGCAGAAGACCTGGCTCGTCGAGATGCGCTCACCCATGTCTCTCATCGAATAAAATCGAAGAGCCATTGCGTAGATCGCCAGCTACCGGGCCGGTGTGAGATCAGCCGAATATTCCAAACCGTCCTTCGTGACGCCGACGGCTCTGAGCATGCGTTGCCCGTTTGCCTTGTGGAGGGTGCAGGTGGCGGTGCCTCGCTCGCTCTGCGCAGTTAACCTCCCGTCGGTCAGGCTTAACCTTCCCTTTCCGCTGAACACGCCGGTCATCCGATAACTGGCGAATTCATAGGTGCCATCCTCCTGAATCGTCACACTGACCCAATCGTCTTTTCGCGGACGGGGATGTCGCGTCATGAGCCCTTCCCACTTCCCGGCCACGGCTGTGAAGTCAGTTACAGGGACGACGGTCCAAGTGGGGGACTCCGAAGGTCCAAGGCTGGTGCAGGCTGTCACAATTCCGAAGGCCAGGGGTAGCAGCCAGGACAGAGCGAATCGCGCGGCTCTCCGCATGAGATGCACCTCCACTGACATCAGGATGCCATGAACCGCATTCAACCGTGCCGCTCCCGGCGCGATCGCTAATGAATCATCCGGCTCACCGCGGCCCGCAGCTCGTCGGCCTGCGCATTGGTCACAGCACCCTTGAAGATCTGTTCCGCCTCGACGGCTCTGCCGTAATAGGCGTGGTTGTCCCCCGGGGCCGCCGTGATCCCAACCCCGTCGAAGGACATCCCCGCGAACACGCCCCTCGACCAGGCGAACGAGATCACATCCAACCCATCGACTCCCCCGTCACTGAGCGATCCCACGGTCATGCCGGCATCAAGGCCCAGCCTGAATGTGCCCGTGCTATTGAACCGTTCCAAACCCGCCTGCGTCAGGACCAGAAGCACCACCTCCGAGGAGTCAGCCCCGGCTTGCGCCCCAATGCTCGCGGTGCTCATCCGGTAGAAGGCCGGAGGAGACCAACCTCCCTTGACAAAGTCCCGCGCGAGCAAGACTCCGCTCCCACCGGCCGCCCCCACGATGAACGCGCCCCGCAGGAACTGCGGCACGATAAATACCGCCGTCACCTTGCGGGCTTCTTTCCGATACCAGGCCTTCGTAGTCCGGTCGACCAGAAACCGGTCAAACGTCATCTTGGCCTTCTCCACCAGTTGCTGTTGTGCGGAAAGATCACCCGCGACTGCGCCGACCGGAGTGAACCCGATCAAGACGATCGGGAGCAGACCGGCAAGACTCGTACGCCATGCGCCGCTTCTCACATCCCTTCGTCTCATACTTCGAGAGTTCATGTGATGGTCCTCTTTACGGATTGACTTCACTCGTTGGCCCGCTCTAGGCAGGCGGCGCGCGGGCGTAGCCCGTTTTCACCACATGACCGCGACCGGTTGTCCTTTCGTTCCCACCGGAAGCACGGCGGCGTTCGGTCCGCGACGGGTCAATGCGGATAAGCCCCCGCAGGAAGCCAGGACTGTGTCCCACCAGCGATCGGCCCCAGAAATCCTTTCAACATGGTGGCCTCCTCAGACGATTCAGCACCTCCAGCGATCCGTCTCCTCGGAAGGGGATGCTAGGTCGTCAGCCTCCGCGAGTCAAGGCCGAAAAATAAGGACCAGTGCCGTCTGGCGTTAGCCACGTTCTCGAGCGTGAACCGGCGAGCCCGCAGGGGGGTAGTCCAGCGAGCCTCGGAGTTCGGCGATTTTCCCCTCCGGGAAATTGGGCAGATAAAGCGCTTGCTGCGCCCGCCACTCTTTGACCATCGCTTCGGCCGTGCGGGCTCGGCCCAGGTCGAGTTCTTTCCCCGGGAGTTCGTATTGGATTTGCGACGGAACCGCGAACTGCGTGCCGGCTGCTGCCACAACGTCCATGATCCGAAGGTTCAGATCCTCGGCGATCTCCAGGGATTCGAAGTAATCGGTCGTCGCCAGGTATGCGAAAACCTCCAAGTCGAAGGAATAGTCCCCAAATTGCTTGAACCGCACCCACGCAGCCTCCGGCCAGACCCTGGGGTGCGCATACAGCATCTTGCGGACCTCGACGAGCAGGTAGCGGATCTGGTCCGGCGTGGTCTCGTAGCGCAGCCGGATGGTGGGGTGATACCAGATCCGGTCGCGGGCAGAGAGATTTTCCAGATGCATGTTGGCGAACTCCGCGTTCGACACCGTGATCACGCTCCGATCGAGTGTGCGGATGCGGGTCGCGCGAAGGCCGATCTCCTCGATCGTGCCGATCTTCTCACCGAAGCGGCAGAAATCCCCTACCTTCACAGGCTGGGATGCATAGAGGGTCACAGCGCCGAAGATGTTCTCGAGGCTCTTTTGTGAGGCCAG
>Ga0209853_1000546_pt1 | contig 10480 bp, 11 predicted proteins | sample GWRWS1_30_40_FD_187224 | JGI IMG/M metagenome (GOLD analysis project Ga0209853, IMG submission 187224) | Riverbed sediment microbial communities from areas with vegetation nearby in Columbia River, Washington, USA - GW-RW S1_30_40 (SPAdes)... | ecosystem: Environmental > Aquatic > Freshwater >...
CTTCAGCGGCCCCACCGGCGTCGGCAAAACCGAGGTCGCGCGCCAGCTCGCCTACTGCATGGGCATCGAGCTGATCCGGTTCGACATGTCGGAGTACATGGAGCGCCACGCGGTGTCGCGGCTGATCGGCGCGCCGCCCGGCTACGTCGGCTTCGACCAGGGCGGTCTGCTCACCGAGGCCGTCACGAAGAAGCCTTACTCGGTGCTGCTCCTCGACGAGATCGAGAAGGCGCATCCGGACATCTTCAACATCCTGCTCCAGGTGATGGACCACGGGACGCTGACCGACAACAACGGGCGCAAGGCGGACTTCCGGAACATCATCATCGTCATGACGACCAACGCCGGCGCCGAGAACCTCAACAAGAACATCATGGGGTTCACGGCGAAGAAGGAGGCCGGCGACGAGCTGAACGAGATCAAGCGCATGTTCACGCCGGAGTTCAGAAACCGGCTGGACGCCACGATCTCGTTCCGGGCGCTCGACCACGAGATCATCCTGCGGGTCGTCGACAAGTTCCTCATGCAGCTCGAGGAGCAGCTCCACGAGAAGAAGGTCGAGGCGGCGTTCACCGACAAGCTCAAGGACTTCCTGTCGAAGCGCGGCTTCGACCCGATGATGGGCGCGCGGCCGATGTCGCGCCTGATCCAGGACACGATCCGCCGGGCGCTCGCCGACGAGCTGCTGTTCGGCAAGCTGGCGAACGGCGGCAAGGTGACCGTCGACGTCGACGAGCACGACAAGATCGTGCTCCGCTTCGTCGAGCAGACGGAGCCGGTCGCGCCCGCGACCGAGACCTGAGGCTCCCAGTTCAGAGGGCAGCGAAGGGCCGCGCGATGCGGCCCTTCTCTCTTCGGCGCCCCAACGCTTCGGCTACTTGACGCCCGCACAGGCGCGGCGGAAACTCGCGCTTCCCTGCCCCCCGGAGGAGGACAAGACCAATGAGAGCGACGCTTCTCGTCGCGGTAGCGGCACTTGCGAGCACCCCACTCGCCGCCTCGGCGCAAACCCCTTACCCGCACATCGGCCGCGACCTCGCGGCGAGCTGCGGGATCTGCCATGGCACGAACGGGCTCAATGCGGGCGGCATGCCGAACCTCGCGGGTCAGTCCAAGGAAGCCCTCGCCCGGCACCTGCGCGACTTCCGCGACGGCAAGCGGCCGGCGACGCTCATGCACCAGATCGCGAAAGGGCTGACCGAGGAGCAGATCGAAGCGGTGACCGCCTACTGGGCGGCACAGAACGCGAAGTGAGGAGACGACGATGAGGAGCGACTACACGCGGCGCGAGTTCATCAAGGCGATCGGCGCGGGCGCCGCCGCGGCCGCGACTCCGGCGATCCTCTCGGGCTGCGCCACCGAGCCCGCCGCGCCGCCCAAGCCGATCGGGCGCGTCATCGTCATCGGCGGCGGCTACGGCGGCGCGACCTGCGCCAAGTACATCCGCATGTGGAGCGAGCGCCGGATCGAGGTGTTCCTGATCGAGCGCAGCACTCAGTTCGTGTCCTGCCCGGTCTCGAACCTGGTCCTCGGCGGCTCGCGCAGCATCCAGGACATCACCTTCGGCTACGAGAAGCTGCGCGAGTACGGCGTGCAGGTCATCCGCGACGACGTCACGGACGTTCTGGTCGACCGGAAGCGCGTGCGGCTGAAGCGCATCGAGGACCTGCCCTACGACCGGCTGGTCGTCGCTCCCGGCATCGACTTCATGTACAACCAGATCCCGGGGCTCAACAACCCCGAGGCGCAGAAGGTCGTCCTGCACGCCTGGAAGGCGGGCCCCGAGACCGTCGAGCTCCGCAAGCAGCTCGAGGCGATGCGCGATGGCGGCGTGTACGTTCTCTCAATACCGACGGCCCCGTACCGCTGTCCGCCAGGCCCGTACGAGCGGGCCTGCCAGGTCGCGCACTACTTCAAGCAGGCGAAGCCGCGGTCCAAGGTCATCCTGCTCGACGGCAATCCGGACATCACGTCCAAGAAGGGGCTCTTCCTCGCCGCCTGGAACGACCTCTACAAGGGCATGATCGAGTACGGGCCGAACCAGGCGGCGCGGGACGTCGACGTCAAGGGCATGACGATCAAGACCGAGTTCGACTCCTTCAAGGCCGACGTCCTGAACGTGGTGCCGCCGCACGGGGCCGGACTCGTCGCGCGGCAGGCGAAACTCATCACGGCGAACGACCGCTGGTGCGGCGTCACCTGGCAGACCTGCGAGTCGGTCGCCGTGCCCGGCGTGCACGTCCTCGGTGACGCGACGCTTTCCGCCGCGGGGATGCCCAAGTCGGCCAGCATGGCGAACAACCACGCGAAGATCGCCGCCTCGGCGATCGTCGCGCTGATGACCGATCAGCCCCTCAACCCGGCGCCGACCATCAACAACACCTGCTACAGCTACGTGTCCGACGGGGAGGCGATACACGTCGACTCGGTGCATCGCTGGATCCCCGACAAGAAGGCCCTTGAACCGGTCCCCGGCTCCGGCGGCGTGTCGAGCCAGCGGAGCGAGCTCGAGAAGCAGTACGCCGACGCCTGGGCGCGGAACATCTGGGCGGACACGCTGACTTAAGAAGCAGCGGCTTCACACGACGGATGAGGGGCGGCTTCGGCCGCCCTTGCTTCCTGTCCGTCGCCCTTCCTCGCCTATGCCTTTCCGGTGCTGCCGAATCCGCCGGCCGCCCGCTCGCTCTCCGCGAACGCCTCGACGACGTTCAGCGCGACCTGGAGCACCGGCACGATCACGAGCTGCGCGATCCGCTCCAGCGGCTGGAGCGCGTACGGCTCGCGCGAGCGGTTCCAGACCGACACCATGATCTGGCCCTGGTAGTCGGAGTCGATCAGGCCCACCAGGTTGCCGAGCACGATCCCGTGCTTGTGGCCGAGCCCCGATCGCGGCAGGACGAGCGCGGCGAGCCCCGGGTCGGCGAGATGGATCGCGATGCCGCTCGGCACCAGGGCCGAGTCTCCGGGCCTTAAGAGGAGCGGTGCGTCGACGCACGCCCTCAGGTCGAGGCCCGCGGCGCCCGCCGTCGCGTGCTGCGGCAGCGCGTCGTGGAGGCGGCGGTCGAGGATGCGGACGTCGATGCGGCGCACGTCAGCGCGGAAGCATCTGGGCGATATGCGCCACCAGCTGCCGCGCCAGCACGATCTTCGGCGCCCGCGGCAGAAGCTTCTCGCCCTGGTCGTCGAACAGCGTCAGCGCGTTGTCGTCGCGACCGAACGCCTCCTGGGCGAGGTTCGCCGCCAGGAGCGGGATCCGCTTGCGCTTGCGCTTCGCCTGCGCATGCTCGCGCAGGTTCTCGGTTTCGGCGGCAAAGCCGACGCAAAAGGGCCGTTTTTCCAGCGCCGCCACGGCCGCGAGGATGTCCGGATTCTCGGCCAGCTCGATCGCCGGCGCCCCCTCCGTCTTCTTGAGCTTGTGACCCTTGCGGTTCACGACGTGGTAGTCGGCGACGGCAGCCACGCCGATGAAGACATCCGCGCGTTTGGCGCGCTCGAGCACGGCGTCGTGCATCTCGCGCGCGGTCAGGACATCCTGCCGCTCCACGCCGGGAGGCGTGGGGAGCGAAACGGGGCCGGACACGAGCGTGACTTTCGCGCCCGCCTCGGCGGCGGCCTGCGCGACCGCGAAGCCCATCTTCCCCGAGCTGAGGTTCGTGATGCCGCGCACCGTGTCGATCGGCTCGAACGTGGGCCCCGCGGTGACGAGGACACGCTTGCCGGCGAGCGGTTTTGGCCCGAACGCCGCGACCACGGCGGCGAAGGTCTCCTCGGGCTCGACCATCCGGCCCATTCCCACCTCGCGACAGGCCTGATCGCCGGCGGCCGGGCCGAGCAGCGTCACGCCGTCGGCGCGGAGCCGTGCGACGTTGCGCTGCGTGGCGGGGTTGTCCCACATCTGCCGGTTCATCGCCGGAGCCAGGGCGAGCGGGCACTCGCGCGCGAGGCAAAGCGTGGAGAGCAGGTCATCGGCGAGACCGTTCGCGAGCTTCGCGAGGAAATCCGCGGTCGCCGGAGCGACGACGACGATCTCCCGGTCGCGCGAGAGCTCGATGTGCCCCATGTTGTCGGCGACGCGGCCATCCCACATGTCGGTGAACACCGGCTTCCCCGACAGCGCCTGCATCGTCACCGGCGTGATCAGCCGGCACGCCGCCTCCGTCATCACCACCTGCACGTCGGCGCCGGCCTTGACGAACATCCGGCACAGGACCGCCGCCTTGTACGCGGCGATGCCGCCGGTGATCCCGAGCAGGATTCGCTTGTCCTTCAGCTGCATCGTCAACGCCCGGTATTCGGGGCACGTTAAGATGTTCGGGCGATTCTACGCGAACTCGCCGCAGCGTCAGGGAGGGGGACATGGGCATCGCAGACTGGCCGCGGGGCGAACGGCCGCGGGAGAAGCTTCTCGAACGGGGCGCCCACAGCCTCTCGGATGCCGAGCTGCTCGCGATCTTCCTCCGCGTCGGCGGGAAGGGCCGGAGCGCGGTAGACCTGGGGCGCGAGCTCATCGCGCGGTTCGGCTCCCTCACCGCGCTGTTCGCGGCCGAAGCCGGCGCGCTCGGGGCGACGCCCGGCGTCGGTCCCGCCAAGAGCGCGCAGCTGAAGGCGGCGCTCGAGCTCTCGAACCGGGCGCTGCGCGAGAAGGTCACCGCGCGCGAGGGCCTGGCCTCGCCGGCGGCGGTCCGCGATCATCTCTCCGCCTACCTGAGGGTGGCGCTCGGCGGCCGCGACCGGGAGGTGTTCGTGGCGGTGATGCTCGACGCGCAGCACCGCGTGATCGCCACCGAGGAGCTGTTCCAGGGCACGCTCACCCAGACGAGCGTGTACCCGCGGGAGGTCGTGAAATGCGCGCTGCGGCACAACGCCGCCGCGGTGATCTTCGCGCACAACCACCCTTCCGGCGTCGCGGAGCCGAGCCAGGCCGATCAGATCCTCACCGAGACGCTCCAGCGTGCGCTCGCGCTCGTGGACGTGAAGGTGCTCGACCACTTCATCGTCGGGCGCGGCGCCGCGATGTCGTTCGCGGAGCGCGGGCTGTTATAAGGATTGCTTGATGGCAAAGGGCTTCCTCGCGTACAATCCGCCGCTTCCCCGAATCGGAGACCGCCGCAATGGCGCGAGTCTGCCAAGTGACCGGCAAGAAGCCCCAGACCGGGCACAACGTGTCCCACGCCAACAACAGGACCAAGCGGCGCTTCCTGCCGAACCTCCACTACCGCCGCTTTTGGGTCGAATCCGAGAAGCGGTGGGTGCGCCTGCGCGTCTCGACCGCCGGGCTCCGCGTGATCGACAAGAAAGGCATCGAGACCGTGCTCAAGGAGCTGCGCGAGCGCGGCGAAATCTGACCGGGAGCTGACCATGCGCGAGAAGATCAAGCTCGAATCGACGGCCGGGACCGGCCATTTCTACACCACGACCAAGAACAAGCGCACCACGCCGGACAAGCTCGAGATCAAGAAGTACGACCCGAAGGCGCGCAAACACGTCCTGTACAAGGAAGTGAAGCTCAAGTAGCGTTCCGGCGTCTGGAACGAAAAAGGCCCGCGGTTCGCGGGCCTTTTTTTGGCTTGCCGGGGGGTCTAAGCGTAGGACCGCAGCCGGATCGAGAACTCGCGCAGCGGCGCAATCCCGCTTTCCTCGGCGCGCCGGCACCAGTCCTGGAGGTGGCTCACGAGCTCGCCGCGCGACGCCGAGGACCGCTCCCATACTGCAGCCAGCTCGCGGCGCATCGCGTAAGCGGTCTCGAGCGCCTTGGATTTCGCCAGGATCTGGGCGAGCCTCGCGCGCTGCGGCTCCGGAAGCCGGCGCTCGTCGCGCCCCAGCCAATGCCGGATCCGGCGGAGCAGCTCCGCATCGTGCGGCGCGAAGCGCTTCAGCTTCCCGAGCTCTTCCACGTAGGTCTTCTTCAGCGACTTCGCGTACCTCGCGAGCACGTCGTAACGGTTGGCGATGACCGCCTGCAGCGTCTCGAAGTCGACGACCGCCTTGGCGGCGGCAAGCCGCGGCTTGGGGGGCAGCCGCTTGACCTGCGCCAGGCCGAGGACTTCCAGGACCCGGATGTAGAGCCAGCCGACGTCGATCTCGTACCACTTGTTGGAGAGCTTCGCCGACGACGCGTAGGCGTGGTGGTTGTTGTGCAGCTCCTCGCCCCCGATCAGGATGGCAAACGGGACGATGTTCCGGCTCGCGTCCGGCGTATCCCAGCTGCGGTAGCCCCAGTAGTGGCCGATGCCGTTGATCACGCCGGCCGCCCAGAACGGGATCCAGGCCATCTGGACGCCGAAGATGAGCCCGCCCGGGGCGAGGCCGAAGAGCGCCACGTCGGCGAGCCCCATGAGCGTGATGCCGCCGAGCGTGAGTCTCGAGTAGACGTTGCGCTCGACCCAGTCATCGGGTGTGCCCTGCCCATAGCGCTCGAGGGTCTCGCCGTTCTGCGCCTCCTTGGCGTAGAGGAAGACCCCGCCCCACAGGACCCGGTTGATCCCGACCTGCTGCGGGCTGTGCGGGTCGTCGGGCAGCTCGACGCGGGCGTGGTGCTTGCGGTGGACCGCCGCCCATTCCTTCGTGACCATCCCCGTCGTGAGCCACAGCCAGAAACGGAAGAAATGCGCCGCGACCGGATGCAGGTCGAGCGCGCGATGCGCTTGGCAGCGATGGAGATAGATCGTCACCGCGGCGATCGTGACGTGCGTCAGCGCAGCCGCGACGATTACCAGCCCCCACCAGGGCAGGTCGAACACGCCGGAAAACAAGTAGTCAGTCATTGAGCGGTCTCTCTCCTCGACAGCGGGGCGATGCTTCGATCGGCCTTTCTTGGTCGGGGCCGAGTCCAACGTGCCATTTTACGGGAAAACCGGCCCCAACGAGTCTGCAATCCCCCCGACCCGCGGCCGCGCGAGGGCCGCCGCAGGAATTGTTCACTGTTTCGGCCGGTAAAACGAGATGGATCAGCGCGCTCGCTCCATCAAGGCACCGAAGAACGCGTCGGTGCCGTGCACGTCGGGGCGGAGGCGAAGGAACGCGTCGTCCGGCGCTCCGGGCGGCAGCGCGATCCGGCTCGCTTCGAGCGCGGCTCCGGCCGGCACCAGAGTGAACTCGGGATGATTCGCGAGGAAGTCCGCCACGATCGCCCCATTTTCTTCCTGCAGGATGCTGCAGGTGACGTACAGCAGCCGACCTCCCGGCTTCACCAGGCCCGCAGCCGCGTGCAGGATAGCCGCCTGCTTCGACGCGAGTTCGCCGAGCGCCGCTTCGCTCTGGCGCCACTTGAGATCCGGGTTGCGGCGCAGGGTACCGATGCCGGTGCACGGTGCATCGACGAGGACCCGATCGATCTTGCCGGACAGGCGCTTCACCTTCGAATCGCGCTCGCTGACGATCTGGTGCGGGTGGACGTTCGACAGCCCGGATCGCGCAAGCCGCGGCCGGAACTGCGCGAGGCGTTTCTCGGACACGTCGAATGCATAGACGCGCCCGGTCGAGCGCATCAGAGCGCCGAGCGCGAGCGACTTGCCCCCCGCGCCGGCGCAGAAGTCGACCACCATCTCGCCACGGCGCGGCGCGAGCAGATAGCAGACGAGCTGGCTGCCTTCGTCCTGCACCTCGATCGCGCCCGAGGTGAACAACGGATGGCGATTGAGCGCGGGCTTGTCCTTGAGCCTGAGCCCCACCGGCGAGTACGGCGTCGGCGTCGCCGCGATCCCGTCGGCCGCGAGCTGCGCGCCGACCCGATCGCGCTCGGCTTTGAGCACGTTGACACGCAGGTCGAGCGGCGCAGGCTGATTCAGCGCGGCCGCCAGCCGGACGAGCTCACCCTCGCCGACCACCGGCGCGAGGCGGGCGATGAGCCAGTCGGGCAGGTCGCTTTCCACGCCGAGCGGGAGCGGCCCGCGCGCCGCGCCCTTCACTGCCTCGAGCCACTCCGCCTCGCCGAAGCGCAGTGCGCCGGCGAGCTCGCGCAGGTTGAGGCCCCGCACGCGGACCGCCGCGGCGAGGGCGAGCGCGCGCGCGTCCGGCGCCGCGAGACCGGTCTCGGCCACCGCGAGCTCGACGAGCCGTTTGCGGCGGAGGAGCGCGTAGACCGTCTCGGCGATGAACCCGCGGTCGTGCTGACCGAGCTTCGGGTGGGTGCGGAAGAACGACGAAAGCACCGCATCGGCGGGGCGCTCGAGCCGCAGCACCTCCCGCACCGCGGCGGTGAGCGCGTCGACGAGTCCCGGCGCGACGCTCATCAGCGCGCGACGCGGTTCGGCGCGGCGCGTCCGGCGGGCCTCACTCGTCGGCGAGGATCCACTGCCGTGCGCCCGGCTCCCGGACCCGCACCACTCCGTCCTCGGACACGAGCTTCCCGTCGAGGAACCAACGGACGGCCTGGGGATAGATGTGGTGCTCCTGCGCGAGCACGCGCTCGGCGAGGCGCTCCTCGTCGTCGTCCTGCCGCACCGGGACCGCGGCTTGGATCACGATCGGGCCGTGGTCGACGTCCGCGGTGACGAAATGGACCGTGCAGCCGTGCAGCTTCACCCCTGCCTCGAGCGCCCGCGCGTGGGTGCGGAGGCCCGGAAACGCGGGCAGCAGCGAGGGATGGATGTTCATCAGGCGCCCCTGGTGGCGCGCCGTGAACCGCGGCGTCAGGACCCGCATGAACCCGGCGAGCGCCACGAGCTTCGGCCGATGGCGCTCGATCTCGGCTGCGAGCGCGTCGTCAAAGGCCTCGCGCGAGGGATAGGCGGTGTGCGCCACGACCGCGGTCGGGATGCGCCGCGCGCGCGCGAACTCGACGCCGCCGGCGTCCGCGCGGTTGCTGATCACCGCGACGATCGGCACGCCGGCGTCGACGAGCGCGCGGAGGTTGCTGCCGCGGCCGGAGATCAGGACGACGACGCTCACCAGATCCTCGTCACGACATAGCCGTCGCGCTTAAGCATGGCGAGCAGCCCCTTGCTCCCGTAGAGATGCATCGCGCCGACCGCGACGAAGACGCGGCCGCCGCGCAGCGGAAGCGCAAGGCGGTGATGCATCAGGATCGTCCGGTTGTGGATGATGTGCTTGGTGAGCTCGCGGTAGTGGTAGCCCATGCCGGGGAACTGCTCTCCCATGCGGTCGCCGACGCGTGCGAGCCCCGCGAGGTCGCGACGCAACCAGGCGTCGACCGTCGGCTCGATGGCCGCGTCCAGCGCGTCGCGATGATCGAGCGCGTGCTTCAGCAACGCCACCTGGGAGTCCATGGGCACGGTGTCGAACGCCGCGATCTGCTCCTCGGGCAGCTCGAGCGGCGCGAGCTGCATGCGCCGCCCGCGTGCGGCGGCGAGCAGGCGCTGGTCGAGGCTTTGCTCTCCGTCCCGCGCCGATGTCCGACCGAGCTTCACGAGCACCGCCCAGGGCTTCAGCTGCGCGATGACCCGCTCGGGGATCGCCTGCGCGCCGAGCTGCTTGCGAACCTGGGCGAATGCGTCCGGGCCGATCAGCGACTCGAGGGTGCGTCCGTCGTCGAGCAGCTCGAGGTCGAACACGCGCGCGTCGGCGACCGCGCCCGGGACGAGCTCCATCGCCAGCGTCCCCGACTGCGCGAGCGCATCTGCCGCCGGTTTCGGGATCCCGTTGACGCGCGGGTCGGGGAGATGGATCGTGCCGAAGACAAAGCTGTCCTTGACGCCAGGCATGGAGATTCGCCAGAGCAGCCCGGTGACGAACTCCGGCTTGACGACCCGGGCCGCGGACGGCTCGAGCGCCAACGTCGCCGCGAGGGCCGCCGCGGCGAGCGCGCCCCGGCTAGCCAAGCCGCGACTCCTCGAAATCCAGCTCGCGCTCGATCTCATGCAGCACCTCGTCGCCGATTTTACCCGCGCGCCACAGCTCGATCAGTCGCCGACGCTCGGCGCGTACCAGCGCGCGGCGCGCCTTGCACCAGGGATCGTCGCCATAGGCCAGCACGAGTCCCCCGGGCGAGGTGCGCGCGAGCTGCAGCTCGGCCTCGCGCCGGAGGAGCTCGGCGACGTCCGCGGTGATCTCGCCCTCGCGTTCCAGGCGCGCGAGCTCGGCGAGCGCCGCGCGCGCCGTCTCGGCGCGGGCGAGCTGCGTCTCGTCGTGCATGCCCCAGTCCCCGCCGACGCGGAGCATGCGGGCGAGTGGCGCGAGCGTCAGGCCGGGAACCACCAGCGTGACGAGGATCACCACGAAGGCGAGGAAGACCAGGAGATCGCGCTCCGGGAACGGCGCGCCGCTATCGGTGGCGAGCGGCAACGCGAGGGCGGCGGCGAGCGAGACGATCCCGCGCATGCCGGACCACCCCACGACCAGCACCTGCTGCCACGGTGGCGACGCCTCGGGCCGGCTGAGCCTCGCGGCGAGGAACCGGGGCAGATAGGCGCCCGGAAAGACCCACGCCATCCGCACCGCGATCGCGACCAGGCTCAGGACGACGCCGGCGGCGATCGCCTCGCTCACCGAACGCCCCCCGAGCCCCGACACGATCCCCGGC
>Ga0209853_1000547_pt1 | contig 10465 bp, 9 predicted proteins | sample GWRWS1_30_40_FD_187224 | JGI IMG/M metagenome (GOLD analysis project Ga0209853, IMG submission 187224) | Riverbed sediment microbial communities from areas with vegetation nearby in Columbia River, Washington, USA - GW-RW S1_30_40 (SPAdes)... | ecosystem: Environmental > Aquatic > Freshwater >...
AGAACCTGCGCCTCGGCGCTCACACCAATCCGCGAAACCGCGCCGCCGGGATCGAGCGGGCCTTCACGCTCTTTCCGGTGCTCGCGGCGCGTCGCAAGGACACGGCTGGGTATCTGTCCGGCGGTGAGCAGCAGATGTTGGCGATGGGCCGCGCGTTGATGGCAGAGCCGCGCTTTCTGCTGCTGGACGAGCCGAGCCTGGGTCTGGCGCCGCGGCTGGTGGAGCAGATCCGGGACCTGATCGTGGCGATCAACCGGCAGGGCACTGGGGTGCTGTTGGTGGAGCAGAACGCGACGATGGCCCTGTCGATCGCGTCGCACGGGTACGTGATGGAGACCGGGAAGATCGTGCTGGACAAGCCGGCCGCGGAGTTGCTCGCTGATGAGGACGTGCGGGAGTTTTATCTGGGTCTGCATCCGGAGGGCACCGTGAAGTCGTTCCGCGAGGTCAAGCATTACAAGCGGCGGAAGCGGTGGCTGTCGTGAGCCAGACTGTCGTGCGCGAGGCGGTCGTGACCGAGGATCCGATTCTCGTCTTCGACAACGTGCGGCTGGCGTTCGCCGGGGTGAAGGCGATCGACGGGGTGACCTTCGCCGTCGGCCGGCGGGAGTTGTTCGCCATCATCGGCCCGAACGGGGCCGGCAAGACATCCATCTTCAATGTGCTGTCCGGGGTCTACCGGCCGCAGTCGGGGCGGGTGCTCTTCGACGGGGTGGACATCGTCGGTAAGCGGCCGCATCGGATCGCGGCAGCCGGGATGGCGCGCACATTCCAGAACGTGGAGCTGTTCGCCAACCTGACCGTGTTGGACAACTTGATGCTGGGCCGGCACACCCATCTGCGGTATGGCACGTTCTCGGCAATCGCGTGGTGGGGTCGGGCCCGCCGTGAGGAGTTGGCCGCGCGGGCGGCGGTCGAGGACATTGTGGACTTCCTCGAGTTGGCGCCGTGGCGGAGGCTGCCGGTGGGCCTGCTGCCCTATGGCGTGCAGAAGCGGGTCGAGCTGGGTCGGGCGCTGGCGATGAAGCCGAAGCTGCTGCTGCTCGACGAGCCGGTGGGCGGGATGAACCTCGAGGAGACCGAGGACATGGCCCGCTACATCCTCGACATCCGCGACGAGCTCAACATCCCGATCATCCTGGTGGAGCACGACATGGGCCTGGTGATGGATCTGGCCGACCGGGTGATGGTGGTGGACTTCGGCGTGCAGATCGCTACAGGTATTCCTGCCGAGATCCAGAACAATCCCGACGTAATCCGGGCCTACCTGGGGGAGGTGCAGCGGGCGTGAGTACAGCAACCGCCGTTAGCGGCGCAACCACAATCGGCGAATCACCGTCCGGCGTCGCGACCATCGCGACCAGGGTACGCGATCGGGCGCGCACGATGGGCAGCCAGGTATCGCTGCGGGAGAAGGACTTCGGGGTCTGGCAAGAGATCACGTGGTCGTCCTATTGGGACACAGTGATGACCGTGGGGCACGCCCTCCTCGCGCTCGGGGTGGAGCCCGGCGATCGGGTCGCGATTCACTCGGAGAACCGTACCGAGTGGCTCTATGCAGATGTCGCAAACCTTGCGGTACGGGCGATGACGGTCGGGCTGTATCCGACCAACCCGCCCGCCGAGGTTGGCTATCTGCTGTCTCACTCCGGCGCGAAGGTGCTCATCGCCGAGGATCAGGAACAGGTCGACAAGGCCCTGGCCGTCATCGACCAGTGCCCAGACCTGGAGCGGATCGTCTACATCGAGCCGCGCGGCATCCGCTACCACTACGACCACCCCAAGTTGCTGGCCTGGGAGGATCTGCTCAAACTCGGTGCAGAGCATCGTGCCGCCCATCCGGGTGCGGTGGAGGAGCGCATGGCGGCCGCCACCGCGGACGACATCGCCACCCTCATCTACACCTCCGGCACGACCGGGCCGCCGAAGGGCGCCATGCTGTCTGTGGCGAATCTCAACTTCGCGATCAAGACGTTAGTGGAGGATCAGGGCCTCGCGACGCCTCCGGCGAGCACGAGCGACATCGGCCTGTCCTACCTTCCGCTGTGCCACATAGCCGAGCGCACGTTCACGATCCACCAGAACGCGGCGGGCGGGGTGCAGATGCACTTCGGCGAGTCGATTGCGACCGTGCAGGCGGATCTGCGTGAGGTTCAGCCGACACTGCTGTTCGGTGTGCCTCGGATCTGGGAACGAATTCTTGCCGGTGTGCACATCGGATTGGCCAACGCGAGTCGTCTCAAGCGGCTCAACGCCCGCCTCTGGCTGAAGATGGCTGACCGGATCGGCGACACGCTGGTCCGCACTGGCGGCCGGCACACGGTCGCGACTCGGCTGGTCTACGCCATCGGCTGGCTCTTCTTCTACCGGGCGCTGCGCGAGCGCATCGGCATGCGCCGGGTTCGGTTCGCCAGCTCGGGTGCGGCGCCGATTGCCCCGGAGGTGCTCAAATTCTTCATGGGCATCGGAGTGCCCATGCACGAGATCTACGGCATGACAGAGAACGCCGCCGTCACAACCATCAACCATCCCGGTCGGATCAAGCTGGGCACCGTCGGTGAACCACACCCGGGCGTGGACGTGCGCCTCGATGAGCAGACCGGTGAGATTCTGACGCGTCATCCAGCAGTGTTCGTTGGCTACTTCCGCGACTCGGACGCCACCGCGAAGGCGAAGGACGCCGAGGGCTGGCTGCACACCGGCGACGTCGGGGAATGGGTCGACGGCACACACATCAGGATCACTGACCGGGCCAAGGACATCATTATCACGGCTGGCGGGAAGAACATCGCGCCGAGCGAGATCGAGAACTCGCTCAAGGCCTCACCTTTCATCAAGGAGGCCATCGTCGTGGGTGACCGCCGCCCGTACCTGGTGGCTCTCATCGGCATCGAGCTCGAGACGGTCTCGAACTGGGCGCAACGCAAGGGCATCGGCTTCACCACCTACCGCGACCTGTCGGAGAAGCCAGAGGTCATCAAGCTGGTGCAGGGCATCGTCAACGAGGTCAACACCCGTCTGGCCACTGTGGAGCAGATCAAGAAGTTCCGGATGCTGCCGAAGGAGCTTGACCACGAGGACGGCGAGCTCACCGCCACCCAGAAGGTGAAGCGCTCCGCGATCGCCAAGCTCTTCGAGGGACTGGTCGAGGGCATGTATTCGAGTCGCGACTTAGCCGGCGGCGCTAGATGACCGAAGCGGTACAGATCCTCAGTCGAGGGCTGGGCATCGGCAGCGTGTATGCGTTGCTGGCGCTCGGCTTCGTCATCATCTACAAGTCGACCAGGGTCATCAGCTTCGCCCAGCCGGCCTTCATGCTTGCCGGTGCCGTCCTGGCGACCTACCTCGTCATACCGCTCGGATTCTTCGCGGCGGTGCCGCTCGCCGCGCTCGGCACGGCCGCGCTCGCCCTCGGCGTCGAGCGCGTCGCGGTGCGTCCGATGGTGGGTAGACCGGCGTTCACGGTCGCCATCATCACGCTCGGCGTGGATGTGGTCGTACGCGTCTTCGCGAGTGCCTTCATAGGGATCGAACTGCGGCAGGTCAGGGATCCCTGGGGCCTCAAGTCGACCATCATCTTCGGCACTGAAGTGCAGCAGCGCCACATCGCGATGCTGGTCACTACGGCCGTAATCGTCGCGGCGCTGTATGCGTTCTTCCGGTTCACCCGGATGGGTCTGGCGATGCGGGCGGCCGCCTACGACCAGGAGGCGGCCATGGCCCAGGGCATCTCGGTCGGTGCGGTGTTCGCCATGTCGTGGGCTATCGCCGGTGCCCTCGCCGCGGTCGGTGGCGTCTTCGCCGCGACGGGTGGCGGCAGCGTCGAGCAGACCCTGTGGATCATCGCCTTGGTCGCCCTGCCGGTGATCATCCTGGGTGGGTTGGATTCGCTGCTGGGCGCCGTCCTCGGCGGGCTCATGGTCGGCGTGCTGCAGGAACTGGTCGCCCAGTACCAGCAGTACTTCCCCGAGTGGATGGGCGGAAATATCTCGGTCATCACCCCGTACGTGGTGATGCTCCTGGTGCTGCTCGTGCGGCCCTATGGCTTGTTCGGCACCCGAGAGGTGGAACGCGTGTGAGCGGCACCAAGCTGTCGGGCCGGCCGATGCTGTACACCTCGTACGCGTCGGAGATGGCGCTGCTGAACACCACCACCAAGAAGGTGATGGTCGGGCTGCTCCTGGTGTTCGGTGCGGCTGCGCCGTTCATTTTCCCGGACGCAGGCGGTGCTGGGGACTCGCCCCTCGACATAAACCTGCAATTGCTCGCCAACGCCTGCATCGCTGCGATCGGCGCGATCGGACTGGGCCTGGTGACCGGCTACGCCGGCCAGGTCTCACTGGGCCACGCCTTCTTCCTCGGCATCGGGGCGTACACCGCGGCGGTCATCAGCGGCACCGATCGGACTGGACGCTTGGTGGGGTACGGGGTCGACGAGATCCTCATCTGGCTGCCCGCCGCGGGCATCGTCGCCGCGATCGCCGGCATCATCGTCGCGCCTCTCGCGACCCGACTGCGCGGGCTATACCTCGCCATCGTCACGCTCGGTCTCGTCTTCATCGGCGAGCACTTCTTCAAAGAGCTCACAAACATTTCGGGCGGAACCAACATCGGTCGGCCCGCCCCCACCGCCACGCTGTTCGGGGTGCGCCTGGACGTCACTGACCCGAACTTCAGTCGGGATCAGAAGCTCTACTGGCTCGCGTTCGTGCTCTTGGTCATCTTCGCGCTCGCCGCGCGAAACCTCGCCCGCTCCCGGGTGGGTCGGGCGTTCAACGCGATTCGTGACCGCGACATCGCCGCCGGCGTCATGGGGGTGAACCTGGCCAGATACAAGACGGTTGCGTTCGCGGTGTCGTCGTTCTACGCGGGCTGCTGCGGGGCCTTGTTCTTCATCGTGTCGGGGTTCTTCGTGCCGGAGGCCTTCAACCTCGAGCTGTCGGTGCTCTTCATCGCGATGGTCCTCGTCGGCGGAGCGGGCACCATTTCTGGGGCGATCCTCGGCGCATTCTTCTTCACGCTGCTGCGCCCGGTGACCCGGGCGCTTCCGGAGTATGTGCCGTTCATCAGCGATGTGTCGAGCGAGTCACCCAACGTCTTTCAATTGGAGACGGTGCTCTATGGGGCGCTGATCATCGTGTTCCTGATCTTCGAGCCGCGCGGCCTATTCGGGATCTGGTTGCGCATCCGCAACTACTGGAAAGCCTGGCCATTCTCCTACTAGCGAAGTCCCCCGCCTAACCAAGGAGGAAACACCCACGATGAAACGTCTAGGAGCCATTGCCGCGGCCGCGGTGCTGGTGCTGGCGGGTGCGCTCGCCGGTTGCCGTGGCGCGGACAGCACTGGCACGACCGATGCCAGTGGCATCAAGACCGATATCGGTGTGACCAAGGAGCCGTGCCCGTCGGCAATCGACAAGGCAAAGGGCTGCATCTACCTCGGCACCATCTCCGACCTGTCGGTCGGACCGTTCTTCCCGCTCGCGGTTCCGATCACCAACGCCCAGAAGGCGTTCTGGAACCGGGTCAACAAGGCCGGTGGCATCGGCGGCAAGGAGATCGACGTCACCACGTACGTCAAGGACAACAAGTACAACCCGCAGACCCACAACGAGGTCTACCAGGAGATCAAGGGCAAGGTCCTTGCCCTGGCCCAGACCCTCGGCTCGCCAACGACGGCGGCGATTCTCGGCGACCTCAAGGCGAACAACATCGTCGCGGTGCCGGCGTCGTGGACCTCGCTCTGGGCCTTCGAGGACGTCATCCTCGAGTCCGGCGCAAACTACTGCATCGAGTCGATGAACGCCATCGACTACGCCAAGGGCGCCAAGCCCACCATCAAGAGCGTGATGGCCGTGCACTACGCCGGCGACTACGGCGACGACGCCGCGGCCGGCGCCAAGTACGGTGCGGAGAAACTCGGCCTCACCTTCACCGATGTCAAGACCGACCCCGGCGCGGCGAACCAGGCCGGCGCGATCGCGCAGATCCTCACCGCCAAGCCCGACCTGATTATCCTCACCACCGCACCGACCGAGGCCGCGGTCATCGTCGGTGGCATCGGCGCTCAGGCCCAGACGACCGGATACGCCCCTCAGGTCATCGGGACCAGCCCGACCTGGAACCCGGCCCTCAACGCGTCCGCGGCCGCCCCGGCGTTCGCGGCGCTCTACCTGCAGTCCGGCCCGTGGCAGACCTGGGGGGCTAACACCCCTGGTCACCAGGCCATGCGGGCGGCGCTGGGCACTCCGTCACCGCTCGTCGACGGCTACACGGCCGGCTGGGTGTGGTCGTACCCGCTAAAGGCCGCGCTGGAGAAGGCGGCCGCGAACAAGGACCTTACCCGAGCGGGCCTGCTCGCCGCGGCGAAGTCCCTGACCTCGGTTGACTACGAGGGCATGCTGCCCTCCGGCGCCGGCAACTACGCCGGCGGCGCCGACGGCGGTGTAGTCCGTTCGACCGTGATCTCCAAGCCGGACAAGGCCGCCCCGACCGGCGTCACCGAGGTGTTGCCTCCGACCGTCGGGCCAACCGCGCAGGGCTTCAAGCTCGAGAAGGCCTGCTACACCCCCGCCTAACACCGAAGGTAAGCCACCAAACCCGCCGATCATGACCTGGAGGTCATGATCGGCGGGTTTTCGCGACGGTCAGCTCATGATCACGGCGATCTTGACCGCCAGCTCCCCTAGACTGGGTCGAAAGGTGCAGGTCGGACCTAGGAGGCGAGCATGACTGGTCGAGTGGTTCACTTCGATTTGCCGTTTGACGACCCCGTCCGGGCCAAGGCGTTCTATCAGGAGGCGTTCGGTTGGGCGATCAGCGACGTGCCCGGCATGGACTACACGATTGTCACAACGGTCACTTCCGATGAGGCCGGGATACCGACCGAGCCCGGCGCCATCAACGGTGGGATGGCGCGTCGCCAGGAGCCGTTGACCGCGCCGACCATCACGATCCAGGTCGACGACGTCGGGCGGGCTCTCGACACCGTGGAGAAACTGGGTGGCAAGGTCGTGCAGGGCCGACGGGAGGTCGGGGCGATGGGATTCACTGGCTACATCGCCGACCCCGAGGGCAATGTCGTCGGTCTCTGGGAGGACAAGCAGGACTAACAGTCCCTATCTACCCGCGCCGTCGCGGTCACCATGGCGGCGGAGCAAGGGCAGCACGCCCCACAGCAGGACGAACCAGGCGCCGGCCACGACGGTGACCACGATGGCGAGCGTTCGGCCCATCACAACGTCCGACACGAGCAGGATCGCGCCGACCATGGCGACCAGGAGGAACGCTAACCCTCCGGAGGCCATGCGATGAGCCGACCGGACGAGTTCCGGCTTGCGGCCGCGCCGGAAGAGCATCCGGTGGTAGGCCACCGGAGCGATGATCATCGCTGCGGCGGCAGCGGCCGACAGGAGCGCCACCGAATAGACGACGCGCTCGAAGGCGTCCACCGTTTCGAACCGGGCCGCGAACGGCAGCGTCAGCAGGAACGCGAAGAGGATCTGCACGCCTGTCTGCGCGACCCGTAGCTCCTGCAGCAAGTCGCCAAAGTTGCGGTCCAGCCTCTCTGACTCGGTCTCATCGCTCCTCACGCGGCTAGTGTGACCGACCAAGGGGGCGGCAAACGTGGTTGACATGTCGCGTCGGCGGGCATATCTCATCCGACGGCGACCCGAGGAGGAGACGTGGCCAGGATCGGCGGGCGGACCAAAGGGTACCGTGACCGACTCGTCAGGCTGCTGGCCGTGGGCCCGAAACGGCCATCGGAGCTGACCTGGCGAGCCTGGTTCGGTGTCGTGAAACGGACCATCACCGAGTTCATCGACGATGACCTGACCGATCGGGCGGCTTCGCTTACGTACTATGGCATCCTGTCCATCTTCCCGGGCATGCTGGTCCTGGTCGCCGGGCTCGGACTGCTCGGCAGGTCCACTACGGACGATGTCGTGGCCAACATCCGAGCCCTGACGCCCGGCCCCGCACGAGAGATCATCGCCACCGGGATCGCGGACCTGCAGCGCAATCAGGGCGCCGCGGGCGTGTTGGCGATCGTCGGTCTGAGCATCGCGTTCTGGTCGGCGACCAGCTACATCGGAGCGTTCATGCGCGCCGCCAACGCGATTTACGACGTTCCGGAGGGCCGGCCGCTGTGGAAGACCCTGCCCATCCAGATCTTCGTAACGGTCGTCACGGGCATCTTTCTCGCGGTAAGCGCCCTGTCCGTGGTGCTCACGGGCCGCTTGGCGCAACAGGCGGGCCGGGCCTTCGGGATCGAACAGGAGACGGTGCGGGTGTTCGACATCGCGAAATGGCCCGTCCTCGTGGTCGCGCTGGGGCTGTTGATCGCTCTGCTTTATTGGGCGGCTCCCAACGCTCGGCAGGGCGGCTTCCGGTGGATCACCCCGGGCAGCGTCCTCGCCGTCGCCGTCTGGGTGATCGTGTCGGCCGGCTTCGCCTTCTACATTTCGAGGTTCGATTCCTACAACAAGACGTACGGCGCATTGGGTGGCGTCATCATATTCCTGGTCTGGCTGTGGCTCACGAACGTGGCCGTGCTCCTCGGGGCCGAGTTCGACGCGGAGCTTGGCCGCGCACGGGCGATCGCCGCCGGGCTTCCGCACGACGTCGAGCCGTACCTTCCGCTCCGGGATGTGCCCAAGCAGACCGCTCAGCCCGTGGGACCCGAGCCGTCGTAAGCCGACTCCACTGCGGCGGGGGAGGCCCGGGCGGCCCGTCGTCGCGCCATCACGAGCACGGCGAGCCAGCCGACGAAGAACAGGGTCGCCATCGCACCGACACCGGCTACGACAACCGCCCGCGCCGAACCCACGCCGGCTGCGCCCATCTGCGCCGGCTGCCCAGCTGCGGACGGCGGCACCGCGGCCACCAGTAGCGTCTCGGCCTCGCCCGGATCGACCAGCCGGCCCACGGATGCGTCGCTCGGTACCGAGAAGCCCCAGTCGAGCAGCGCCGCTGCCTGCTGCCAGGTGCGGACCGGCCGGTGTTCGGCTCCCAGCATGGTGACGACCAGGCGCCGACCCTCGCGCTGCGCCGCGCCGACGAAGGTGTGACGCGCGATGTCGGTGAAGCCGGTCTTCCCACCCATGGCGCCGGGGTACTCGGAGAGAAGCTTGTTGTCGTTCTGGATCTGGAAGCCCACCTTGTGCTTGGGCGGCTGCGGCGGGATCTGCGCTGCGGTCGTCGCGGCGTAGCGCCGGAAGTCCTCGCGGGCGAAACAGGCGCGCGCGATCAGGGCCAGGTCGTAGGCGCTGGTGACCTGACCGGGACCGTCCAGTCCGGACGGGGTCTCGGCGTGGGTGTCGAAGGCGCCTAGTCGGCGCGCCTCGACATTCATCGCCGAAAGGGTGCCCGCCACGCCCTGCGGGCCGCCGCCGAGGCGGGCGAGCACGTTCGCGGCGTCGTTGCCGGAGTTGAGCAGCAGACCCAGCCAGAGCGTCTGCACCGAGTACTTGCCATTGAGTACCAGCCCGACGGCGGAGCTGCCCGGCTCGAAGTTCAGGTCGCCGGCGTTGACCGTGATCACCTGGGCCGGGTTCAGCATCGGCAGCACCGTCGCGGCCAGGAGGAGCTTCTGCAGGCTCGCCGGAGCCCCGTACTCATGCGGCCCGCACGCCCCGAGCACCGCACCCGTGTCGAGGTCCGCGACCACCCACGACGTCGCGCTCAGGTTCCCCGGCGGCGTCGGCGCCGAGTCCGGCACGGCGAGCCCTTTCGTCGCCAGGCCGTCGCCGCCGATCACCGGCAGGCCCGGATCGTGCGTGGGCATCGGCGACGGGGTCGGCGCGGGCGGGTTCGGCTTGACCTTCACGGTCGGGCAGGGCGCGTACGGGGACGCCGTCGCCCGAGCGACAGGGGCGGTCCCTGCCGTCGCTGCCGCCGGGACCGCCAGCCCGGCGCCGACCAGTAGCGGGGTGAGGATGGCGGCCGACAGGCGCAGCGATGTCACACGCGAAGATTAACCGGCTTCAGGCGTCGCCGTGGTCCAGCGCCTGCACCAGACGTGTGGGTGCGATCACCCGGGTACGCACCGTAGGTTTGGGTGGATCACGGAGTCGGGTACGCAGGTGGGCCTGATACTGCCCCTGGGCGACGAACCCGGCCTCGGATCCCAGAGCGCCAAACGTCGTGCGGCCTACGTCATTCGGCCGACAGCTCCGCGCAGGCGGGCCAGGTCGCGCCGGCGCCGCTCGTACGTCATGGCGAGGCCGACGAGGAGCAGGCCGCCGACGGCGAGCGGGGCCCAGCGCGGCAGAAGGTCCCAGGCCAGTACGACCTCGTGCAGCGCCACGATGCCGAGCACGACGCCGCCGACCACCACAGGAGCCTGCCGTCGGCGGACTGCCCCCGCCATCACGACGAGCAGTGCGCCGACGCCGAGCAATAGACGACGCCATGGAAAAGCATCGCCCGGCGCGGACCCGACAAGGATGGTGGCCAGGCTCGG
>Ga0209853_1000548_pt1 | contig 10458 bp, 9 predicted proteins | sample GWRWS1_30_40_FD_187224 | JGI IMG/M metagenome (GOLD analysis project Ga0209853, IMG submission 187224) | Riverbed sediment microbial communities from areas with vegetation nearby in Columbia River, Washington, USA - GW-RW S1_30_40 (SPAdes)... | ecosystem: Environmental > Aquatic > Freshwater >...
CCTGGAGCGACACTACCGTGACATGTGCGACATCGAGTTCACGATCGAGAAGGGCAAGCTGTGGATCCTCCAGACCCGCGTGGGCAAGCGCACCGCCTTCGCCGAGTGGGTCATCGCTTACGACATGCTGGACGAGGGCCTGATCGAAGAGGACACGGCGCTCCTGCGGGTGGAACCGAACCGGCTGGAGGAGCTGTTCAAGCGGGTCGTCTCGGCCAAAGCGAAGGCCGAGCCCATCGCCAAGGGCCTGAACGCCTCGCCCGGGGCGGCCGCGGGCAAGGTGGTGTTCACCGCCGACGAGGCCCAGGAATGGGCCCAGCGTGGCGAGCGCGTGATCCTGGTCCGCCGGGAGACCACGCCCGACGACTACCACGGGATGATCGCGTCGCAGGGCATCCTGACCTCGGCCGGCGGGACGAACTCGCACGCGGCGGTGGTCGCGCGGGGCGAGGGCATCCCTGCGGTGTGTGGGGCCGAGGCGATCAGGATCGACCTCACCTCCCGCTCGTTCGGCGTGGACGGCACGACGGTCAAGGAGGGCGACGTCATCACGATCGACGGGTTCACCGGCAACGTGTACGTGGGCGAGCTTCCGCTCGAGGAGTCCGTCCTGGAGCGGGCCCGGGCCGGGGATCCCTCCGCCCGGAAGGAGAAGATCTGGAAGGCCTTCGAGCGGATCATGGCCCTCGCCGACGCGGTCAGGCGCCTGCGGGTGCGGGCGAACGCCGACACGCCCGACCAGTCCACGAACGCGCGGGAGCGCGGGGCCGAGGGGATCGGCCTGTGCCGGACCGAGCACATGTTCCTCGGCGAGGAGCGGGTGGACGCCGTTCGCCAGATGATCTTCGCTGAGACAGCCGAGGAGGAGCAGGCCGCCTACGACAAGCTTCTCCCGTTGCAGCGCAACGATTTCATGGGCATCTTCAGGGCCATGGATGGGCTCCCCGTGACCGTTCGGCTGCTGGACCCGCCGCTCCACGAGTTCCTGCCGAACCAGGTGGACCTGGCGGTCGAGGTGGCGAGGATGGAGGAGCGCGGCGAGACGGGGCCGGCGCTCGAGGAGAGGAAGAGGATCCTGAAGAAGGTCAACGACCTCCACGAGACGAACCCCATGCTCGGCCTCCGCGGAGTCCGCTTAGGGATCGTCAAGCCGGGGCTGTACGCGATGCAGGTACGGGCCATCCTGGAGGCTGCAACCGCTGTGAAGGCCGAAGGAGGCGACCCGAGGGTGGAGATCATGATCCCCTTGGTTGCCACCAAGCCCGAGCTCGAGCAGATGCGCCAGGAGCTCGAGCCGGCCGCCGGGAAGGTGATGGAGGAAACCGGCCAGAGGATCGAGCACCTGGAGTGGGGGACGATGATCGAGGTCCCGCGGGCCGCCCTGACCGCCGGTGAGATCGCCGAGGTCGCCGATTTCTTCTCGTTCGGAACGAACGACCTGACCCAGATGGGCTTCGGCTTTTCCCGGGACGACATCGGCAAGTTCGTGGGGATGTACGAGGAGCGGAAGCTGGTCCCGGCGAACCCGTTCGTCACCATCGACCGAGCCGGGATCGGGCGCATGATGCGGATCGCCACGGAGGAGGGCCGGGCGGCCAACCCGAACCTGCACGTGGGGATCTGCGGCGAGCACGGCGGTGACCCGGCGTCGGTGGCGTTCTGTCACGAGATCGGCCTGGACTACGTGTCGTGTTCGCCGTTCCGAGTGGAGACGGCGCGCCTGTCCGCCGGCCAGGCGGCCGTCGGGGCCGCCGAGTCTGCGTCGAAGTAGCTCGGGCCGAAATCCCCCGCCCGTCTCCGCAGTTCACCCGTCTTGGTGATTCGCAGGGGAGCGCGCTTGCGCTAACGTGTGCGACCCCCACCTCCCCCGCGTGCGGACAGGAGGTGGATCGTGGGCAACAAGGCGGGCATCTTCCCCCGCCGGCGTCGACGCCGGGCCTTCCCTCTCATCGCAGTGCTCTCGGTGGTGCCGCTGCTGCTCGGGTGGCACTGGGCCAAGGCAGGATGGCGCGACTGGCACTACAACTACCCGGCCACGCCATACGGCTACAGTCAGATCATCAACCGGTTCGGGCAGCCCTGCAACGCCAACGCATCGGCCGTGTGGATGACCTGGATCGCCTCGAACAACGGCTATCCATACACGTTTCGCTTCCACCGGAAACTCGGGGGATACCCAACGCAGATGGTGACGGGGAAGGGTGGAGCCTCGACCAACCTCGACAACGATGTCTACGGGCACATCCAGAACAACCACCTCTACGGATACACCAAGAGCGGGATCTGGGGCTACCTCTGCCGCTACATCGGGGGCACCACCAAGTGGAGCACCCACGCGTTTGGGATCGCCATCGACATCTCAGCTTCCTATGAACCCCAAGGCCGCTGCTACAGCACCGTGAACAAGTACTTCGCGTACGTCTTCAAGAACCACGGCTGGCGTTGGGGATTGGATTTCTGCGACCCGATGCACTTCCAGTATGCATTCGGATACTAGATCTCTGGATTGGGAGAAGGGGAAGAGGATGAAGCGAATCACCGCGACCGCCGCAGGGTTGGTCATCGGCATCATCGCAAGCCTGGCCTTGCAGGCGACGATCGGCCGGACCGCGCCGCGGCCACAGTCCTATGGGCCTCCGATCGGGCCAGTGATGTCCACGGACACCGGTGCGAGCGAGCTGCTGCTCGTCGTGGTGGGCGGCATCTACCCGACTCGCGCCGACGCTGAGGCGGCGAACGACCAGATGCCCTTCGGTGACCTGGCCGGCTACTACGTGGTCCCGGTCGCGCAGTTCCAAGGGTTCAAAGAGCAGGTGGGCACCCCCGGTGACTTTGCGCTCGTGTCCGTGTTCCGCACCGAGCTGGGAGCGCAGGAGTTCGTGACGTTCGCGCAGTCGTTGGGCTATCCGGCCACGATCCTGCCCGATCGGGTCCGGAGCCTTGGGGGCCCGTATGCCGGACTAGGTCAGGAGGCGGATCCGAATGGGTTCGGACCCCTGACCCACCCGATCCCGGAATCGCTGCCGTGATCTTGAGGTCGACCCGACTTCCAATGCTCGTGGCCCTGTCGGTCCTGGCGGGGTGCACCGGACGGACGGCCGAGCAACAGACCGCCCTGCCCTCCTCCACGAAGTGCCGTGCCCTCGCCGTGGCCCCTTCGGGGTTCAAGGTGACGGAGAGGGTGGAGGAGCGTTACCCGGATCACATCGGGATCCGCATCACTTTCAGAGACAACCAAGGACGGCTTCTGCACTCCTTCACGGGTGTCCCCGGAGAGTACGGGGAAGGCCTGCCGGTTGCCGGTTCCGCCCACCTGGCTTCGGGGGAGGATGTCTCGTTGATTGGTAAGGATCAGACCTGGGTCATCGCGTGGGATACCGGAGGGCTCTGCGGTTCGCACGCCATGATCGGGAACGGGTTTACTAGGGAGGGGTTCATCAAGGTGCTGAAGGCGTCCGGGGTGATCTGACCCGAAGAAGCGAAAAAGAGCGCCGCCCGACGGCGTTGCTAGATTGGGTACGTGCGCGCGATCCGCCGTCACCCCTACCTTGCCACCGCCACGCTGCTCGGGGTGGTCCTCGTGTCGGCGGTGGTCGTCACGTTCGTGGCCGTGTGGCGCGCCGGCCATACCGACGACGCCAGCACCGTCGACCGGGCTGACGCCATCGTGGTTCTCGGCGCTGCCGAGTACAACGGACGGCCGTCACCGGTCTTCGCCGGGCGCCTGGAGCACGCGCAGCTCCTCTACGACCAGCATCGGGCTCCCATCGTGATGGTGCTGGGTGGCAGGCAGCCGGGCGACGTGACGACCGAGGCCGAAGCCGGCCGGGACTACCTGATCCAGCAGGGCCTGCCCCCGGACGCGGTGGTGGCCGAGCCGGTCGGGCACTCAACCCTGGAGAGCCTTCGGGCGGCGGCCGCGTACATGCGGGACCACGGCCTTCGGTCCGCGTTTCTGGTCTCGGACCCCTGGCACAACCTGCGGGTGAGGCGGATGGCCTCGGACCTCGGCATCGAAGGCTTCGTCTCGGCCACCTGGTACTCGGCGGCCCGGAGCGAGGAGACGCGGTTCGAGGGGTACGTCCGGGAGACCTTCGCCTACATCTACTACCGGGTCTTCGGGCGCTGACAAGGCCGACGGCTCTACCGCCCGCGCCGGCGGCGGCGTCGGAGGCTCGCGCTACCATGGGCCGCGTGACGGCCCCCATCACCCCCCGCGAGCGTACCGAGGAGATCGAGCGCCAAACCCTTGCCCCACACGCCACCCTGGCCGCGGAGTCCAAGGGACGCGAACGCGACGAGGAGCAGGACGCCCTTCGGACGTGCTTCCAACGGGATCGGGATCGGATCGTCCACTCGAAGTCGTTCCGCCGCTTGAAGCACAAGACGCAAGTGTTCCTGGCCCCCGAGGGCGACCATTACCGAGTCCGTCTCACCCACACCCTCGAGGTCTCGCAGATCGCCCGGACGGCCGCCCGAGCTCTGCGCCTGAACGAGGACCTGGCCGAGGCCATCTCCCTCGGCCACGACCTGGGCCACACGCCGTTCGGACACCTGGGCGAGCAGGCCCTCACCCCGTTCCTGGGCCGGCCGTTTCGCCACAACGAGCAGAGCCTGCGGGTGGTGGACTACCTGGAGGAGGATGGACGGGGACTGAACCTGACCTGGGAGGTCCGCGACGGCATCGTGAACCACACCTGGTCCATGCCGGCGCCCTCCACCCTCGAGGCGCAGGTCGTCCGGTTCGCCGACCGCATCGCCTACATCAACCACGACGTGGACGACGCGGTCCGGGCGGGCGTCATCGAGTCAACGGAACTGCCGGACGATGCGGTAAGGGTCCTGGGCAGGACGCACGCTGACCGGGTCAACACCTTGGTCACCGACCTGGTGAACCAGAGCGAGGGGCCGCCCGAGATCCGCCTGTCCGACGAGGCCTTCCGGGCGCTCGACGCGCTCCGTGACTTCCTGTTCGAGCGGGTGTACCTGCGCGACGAAGCCCGGTCCGAGCAGGACAAGGCCATCGCGCTGGTCCGCTCGCTGTTCGCGCACTACCTGGACCATCCGGAGCAGGTCCCGGAGGAGTACCATCGGGCCCCGGGAGACCTGCCGACCCGCGTCGCCGATTACATCGCCGGCATGACCGATCGGTACGCCTTGCGGGTCTACGAACAGCTCTTCCTTCCCCAGGGCTGGCTGCTGTAGCGCTGGGGGAGCGGTGACAGGAAGGATCAGGCAGGAGGACATCGAGGCGGTCCGGGAGCGGACCGACTTGGTCAAGCTGGTCTCCGGCTACCTCACCCTGAAGAAGGCCGGGCACGACTCGTTCGTCGGCCTGTGCCCCTTCCACACGGAGAAGACCGCGTCGTTCTCGGTGTCGCCGTCCAAGCAGGTCTACTACTGCTTCGGATGCGGGGCGGGCGGCGACGCCATCCGGTTCCTCCGAGAGGTCGAGCACCTCGATTTCACCGAAGCGGTCGAGCGCTTGGCCAAGGATGCGGGCGTGTCGCTCCGTTACGAGGGCGACACGCAGGCCGACCGGCGCGCCGCATCCCGCCGCCTGGCGCTGCACCGGGCCAACGAGGAAGCATCGGGGCTGTACCACCAGACGCTCGTGGATCGGCCCGAGGGAGAGGAGGCTCGCCGGTACCTCGAAGGACGGGGCATCGACCGGGAGACTGCCGAGGAGTTCGGCGTGGGCTACGCCCCCGGCGCCCCGGACTTCCTGCTCCGCCGCCTGGCCCGGGCGTTCTCCCCGGAGATCCTGGTGGAGGCGGGGCTGGCCCTCCGCGACGCATCCGGCAACGTCCGGGACCGGTTCCGGGGCAGGGTCACGTTCCCGGTCCACGACCTGTCGGGACGCGCGGTGGGGATCGGGGCCCGGATCCTTCCCGGCGAACGGGACGAGGGCCCGAAGTACATGAACTCGCCGGAGACGCCGGTCTATCGCAAGGGCGAGGTCCTGTACAACCTGCATCGGGCCAAGGCCGCCGTCTCCAAGTGCGGCGAGATCGTGATCGTGGAGGGATACACCGACGTCATCGCGCTCGCCCGCGCGGGCGTGGAGACGGCCGTGGCGACGTGCGGCACGGCCCTCGGAGATGGCCACTTCCGACTGGCGTCGCGGTTCGCTCAACGGATGGTGCTGGCCTTCGACTCGGACGAGGCGGGGGCCCGCGCCGCCGAGCGCGCGTTCGAGTTCCTCGAACGGTTCCCCGTCCAACCGGTCGTCCTGATCCTGCCCGAGGGCTTGGACCCCGCCGACTTCGTCCGGCAGCGTGGCGCGGACGCCTTCCGCGACCTCGCCGCCGGGGCCAAGCCGCTCGTCGAGTACATGCTCCACCGAAGCGTCGGACGGCACGACCTGACCACCATCGAGGGACAGAGCGCTGCCGTGGCGGCGGCCCTGCCCATCCTGGAGGGCCTGTCCGATCCGGTCCGCCACCGCGAGTACGCGCACCTGCTGGCCGAGCTGGCGGGCGTGGCCGAGACTTCGGTCCTGCTCTCGATGGAGCGCAGGGTGTCCGGGCGCCCCGCGGAGGTGCGCCAGGCCATGAAGCGAGCCTCGGTCCACGAGAGGGTCGAGCGGGAGATGCTCCGGCTCCTGGCCCGCGACACGGGCATCTACCACGAGATGGCCAAGCGTCTGGCCGAGGAGCACTTCCAGTCGGCCCAGAACCGGAAGCTGTTCGGGCTCCTGGTGGCCGCGGACGGCGACGTGCGTGCCGTCGTGGCCGGCTCCGATGACGACAAGCTGTCCCGCGCCGCCTCCGCGCTCGCCCTGGAGCCCCTCGACGGCGAGCAGAGCGTGGAGTACGCCGAGGACGTGTGGGCCAGGCTCCAGGAGTTCGCGCTCCGTCGCCGGAGCGCCGACCTCCGGCGGCGCCTGCAGAAGCTCAACCCCACGACGAACCCGGAGTACGAAGCCCTGTTCGGGGAGCTCATCGCCACCGATGGCGAGCTCCGCCGGCTGAAGGAGCGGCACGAGGCTCCCGTGTGACGGCGGTTGCGCGACATGGGTCGCCACCGGTCGGGTTTCGTACACTTCCGGGCGGCCACCACCCCCCGCCCGCGAGGAGACCCATTGACCGAAGTGGCGCGAGACCTCGGTCTCGAGGAGGCGAAGGAATCGATCGCCGCCCGCGGCCGGGAACGAGGGTTCGTCACCTCGGACGATCTGCTGGAAGCCGTCCCCGTCGATGACTTCACCCCGGAGCAGGTCGAGGAGTTCCTGACCCAGGTCGAGGAGCACCTCCGGAACGAGGGCATCGAGGTCATCGAGGTCCCCGGTGACGACCTCGTCGAGCCGGGCGTGGCCGCCCGCCTGGACGTCGACCTGCTCAAGGCGCCGACCAACGACCCGGTTCGGATGTACCTGAAGGAGATCGGCAAGGTCCCGCTCCTCACGGCCGCGCAGGAGGTGGACCTGGCCAGGCGGATCGAGGCCGGCGAGTTCGCCACGGAGCTGTGGGACTTCCAGGAGATCGAGGACAGCAAAGTCGACGGCAAGCGCCTGCGGATCGTGGTCGAGCGGGTCGTGGCCATCCGCGAGCACCAGCAGGACAAGTTCGGCAAGGTCGAGGGCATCGGCCGCGATCGCATCCCCAAGAGCTGGAAGCCCAAGGCCCAGGGGGACCTCGAGGACTTCCTCCGCCGCGTCGAGCGGGACGGCCAGCTGGCCAAGAAGAAGCTGATCGAGGCCAACCTCCGTCTCGTCGTCTCGATCGCCAAGCGATATGTGGGACGCGGCATGTTGTTCCTGGACCTCATCCAGGAGGGGAACCTCGGGCTCATCCGCGCGGTCGAGAAGTTCGACTACTCCAAGGGCTACAAGTTCTCGACCTATGCAACATGGTGGATCCGTCAGGCCATCACCCGGGCCATCGCCGACCAGGCCCGGACCATCCGCATCCCGGTGCACATGGTGGAGACCATCAACAAGCTTGTCCGTGTGCAGCGCCAACTGCTCCAGGACCTCGGGCGGGAGCCCTCGCCGGAGGAGATCGGGCGGCAGATGGGCATCCCCGCGGAGAAGGTCCGGGAGATCCTGAAGGTCTCGCAGGAGCCGGTGTCGCTGGAGACCCCCATCGGCGAGGAGGAGGACTCCCACCTCGGCGACTTCATCGAGGACTCCGAAGCCGTCGTCCCGGTGGACGCCGCCTCGTTCATCCTGCTCCAGGAGCAGTTGGAGGCCGTCTTGCATACCCTGTCGGAGCGGGAGAAGAAGGTGATCCAGCTCCGGTTCGGGCTCCTCGACGGCCACCCTCGGACGCTCGAGGAGGTCGGCCGCGAGTTCGGGGTCACCCGGGAGCGGATCCGGCAGATCGAGTCGAAGACGCTTTCGAAGCTCCGGCACCCCTCGCGGTCGCAGAAGCTCCGCGACTATCTGGAGTAGCGGGCCGGCGGGGTTAGCCCGCGGCCTCCCCGTCCCTCACCATCCGGGCCTGGATGGTGCTCCGGGCCCGCTGCACGGCCGACTGGCTGAACCGGCCGGCCGAGCCCGCCAGGCTCTCGCCGCTCCGCCCCAGCTGGTACCCGATGAGGAACCCGAGGATCACGCCGATCACGAACTTCATCGCATCGCTCCTTCGGTCGGTGGTCGGCAGAGCCTATCGGATCGCGGCATGCCGAAGGGGCGCGGGAGGCCCGTTGGTAGACTCCGTGGGCGTCGTTCCGGGGTAGCTCAATCGGCAGAGCGGCGGACTGTTAATCCGATGGTTGCGAGTTCGAGTCTCGCCCCCGGAGCCACTCGAAACGTCGAGACACTCCACGATGTTCCCAGCCGTGGTCGAGCGGTCACGGGATCCATCAGAAGTCGTGGCGCCGGGGTTGCTTGAGAACGGCCTCCGTCTTCGGCCCGTACCGGCCCACGTCCCGCTGCCAGTCGATCATCCGCCGATACTGCGTGGGGCTCATGCCCATGTGGCGGCGGAAGGTCGTGATGAAGTGGGAGAGGCTGTTGAACCCCACGCGATGGCAGATCTGGGTCACCGAAAGCACGGAGTCGCGAAGGAGCTCGCTCGCGTAGTTGATGCGGAGCCGGATCAGGTACCGGTAGGGAGGAACCCCGTACTGGGCCTTGAATATCCGGGTCAGGTAGAAGGGGCTGAGGGCGACCTGCTGGGCCACCGAGATCATGTCCACGTCATGCGTCATGTTGGCCTCGAGGTAGGTCCTGACTTCCTCCACCCGCGCCTGCACGTGCGGGCTGGGAGCACGAGAATCACGGAAGCCTGCCAGCATCGGCCCCACCCTCCGCCTAGTGGTACGCGACTGTAGGCCCCCAAGGGTTTGCGGATTCCTGTCCTCCCCGGTGGCTGGAAGCGCGGTACATTCCAACCAGGGGCGGTAGCTCAGTCGGTCAGAGCAGCGGACTCATAATCCGTCGGTCGGAGGTTCGAGTCCTCCCCGCCCCACCAGAAGCCCAGGTCAGAGGCCATTTCCGTCCGGACGCTCCTCCCGCCCCTACCCCCGTGCTCCCGAACGGGAACGCACCGAAACACACAGGAACGCACAGGGCTACACAGGACCTCAATAACGGCCTCACGACGAGCCGCTGGACAGCTCCTCGACTGTCCGGCGTCGCATCGTCACCACAATGGCGCGATCCTCGATGGTTCCCGGTAATCGGCCGATGGCTGCCACGGCCTTAGGCACGAGGTGGAGAAGACCCGAGGCTCGTGGTTCTCGACGGTCCTGACCAGCTGGGCAGCATCACGCACGTGTCCCGCGTCGAGCAAGCCTCGATGCTCCTCGGAGAGCTTCACCAACGTTGTCGGCCTCATCCATCAACAGCGTCGGCCTAACGGCCTACGATCCCGTCGCTCAGGATCTCGGCCCTCCCTTTGCGCCCTGACCCGACCGGCACTCCGCGTCTCACACGGTGACGACGACTTTTCCTCGGGCGTGACCCTCTTCCAGATACCGGATGGCCTCTGGGACTTCGCTCAGCGAATACGTCCTATCGATCACCGGCATGACCTTCCCTGCCTCGATGAGCTGCTTCAGGACCTGCAGGTCCTCCTTGCTCCGTTTCGCTTCGAACGGGGCGAGCCGCTGGCTCACGAACGGCGACAGGAGGACCGCCTTGATGATGCGACCCAGGGGTCCGATCCAGCGACCGCTCGATTCTCCGCTGCTGAGCAGGAGCGTCCCCTTGGAGGTGAGCGCACGCCTGCACTCTGACGGCGAGCGCGTCCCCGCCAACTGGAGGATGAGATCGTACTTCTCCCCATTCTGGGTGAAGTCCTCCCTGGTGTAGTCGATGACGTGGTCCGCGCCGATCGAGCGAACCATGTCCACGTTCCTCGTGCTGCACACGCCGGTCACGTGAGCTCCGAACCATTTCGCGATCTGGACGGCGAAGGTCCCCACGCCCCCCGACGCACCGATGATCAACACCTTCTGCCCTGACTGGATCCGTCCGTGATCGCGCAGACCCTGCAAGGCGGTCAGGGC
>Ga0209853_1000550_pt1 | contig 10443 bp, 4 predicted proteins | sample GWRWS1_30_40_FD_187224 | JGI IMG/M metagenome (GOLD analysis project Ga0209853, IMG submission 187224) | Riverbed sediment microbial communities from areas with vegetation nearby in Columbia River, Washington, USA - GW-RW S1_30_40 (SPAdes)... | ecosystem: Environmental > Aquatic > Freshwater >...
TGGTCCCGCCGTAGCGCGCCACGACGGCCCGCGCCGACTCGAAGTAGCGCGACTGGATGGTGCGCACCTCTTCGGGATCGAGGGCCTCGGCCAGGGACGTGAAGTTGACCAGGTCGGCGAACAGGACGGATACCAGACGCCGTTCGGCGGCCGGCGTACGTCCGGTCCGGCCCCCGGCCGGTGCGGGCAGTTCAGGCAGCCGCCCGCCGCACGCGGTGCAGAAGCTCAGCGGTAGGGCGACGTCGACTCCGCAGTGCGGGCAGGGCCCGGTCAGGCGATGTCCGCAGTCACCGCAGAAGCGGGCGTCAGCCGGGCTGTCGAACCCGCACGACGGACACTGCATCGCGAAACACCGTCAGTCGCTGGCGTCCTCTTCCTTCTCCTCCTTGTGGATCATCTGGCCGGCCAGCTTGCCGTCCTCGATGACGATCGCCTTGGTGACGTGCCTCGCCAGCGTCAGCTCGTGGTTGACGACCAGCGTCGCAATTCTCGGCTTAACCGGGGAGGTCGGGAAGCCGGCGACCCTGCCGACGATGCCCTCGACCTCACCCCCCATGACCAGGTGCGGCTTGTGCACGAAGTACTCCGCCTCGCGGTGGCTGCTCTTGAACTGCGCAAAGTTCACGCTGAACGGCGCGTCGAGGAACGCCCGGATGGCGGGATGCGCCTTGGCTTCATCGGTGAAGTGACTCTCGTCATTGATGCGCACCCATTCGTTGAATCCCTGCTCCGGGCCGAACGGCCCTCCAGGCATGGGGGAATCGGCCCCCGCCGGAAACTGGTCGTACAGCTTGTCCTCGTCGAAATCTTCGGGGCTCATGGCTCCTCCTTCGGGCGCTCATAGCGCCGACGGTGATCATAGGTAGCGCGGAGGCCTATGCCTAGCCATGGCCACCCGCTGCACGTCTGGGCGCACCCTGCCCGCTGATACCATCGGCGGACCGATGTCGAGTTCAAACGAGCGGCCGATCAGGGTCCGGATGGCGCCCAGCCCCACCGGGCCGCTGCACATCGGTACCGCGCGGACGAGCCTCTACAACTACCTGTTCGCCCGCGCGACGAGCGGGACCTACGTGCTCCGCATCGAGGACACGGACCTCGCCCGTAGCACGCCGGAGTTCGAGCACGACATCCTGGACAACCTCCACTGGCTGGGGATCACCTGGGACGAGGGGCCACAGACGGCCGGCGGCGAGGACATCGGTTCATTCGGACCCTACCGCCAGAGCCTGCGCATGGACCGATACGCCCGCGAATCGGATCGGCTCCTGAAGAGCGGGGCCGCGTATCACTGCTGGTGCACGCCCGAGGAGCTGGACGCCGTCCGGCGTGAGCAGGAGGCCAGTCGGCAAGCCCCCCGCTACAACGGCCGCTGCCTGCGCCTGACCGATGCCGATCGGGCGGCATTCGATGCGGAGGGCCGCCGTCCCGCGGTTCGATTCCGGGTCCCGCCAGCGACCATCCGCTTCGACGACCTGATCCGCGGCGAAGTCGAGTTCGACAACGCCCTGCTGGGCGACTTCGTCATCGTGCGCGCCGACGGGGTGCCGCTCTACCACCTCGTGGTGGTCATCGACGATGAGCAGATGGAGATCAGCCACGTCATCCGGGGCGAGGACCACCTGTCCAACACCCCCAAGCACATCGCCCTCATTCGGGCCCTGGGGTATCGGGAGCCGGTCTTCGGGCACATCCCGCTCATCCTGAATCCGGATCGGTCCAAGATGAGCAAGCGGAAGTCGCGGACCGCGATCAGCGACTATCGCGTGGAGGGCTATCTGCCCGAGGCGATGGTGAATTTCCTGGCCTTCCTGGGCTGGTCACCGGGCACCGAGGAGGAGATCTTCAGCCTGGACGAGCTGGCCGCGCGGTTCGAGATCGGTGAGGTCCACAAGGCGGGGGCAGTCTTCGACCGCGACCGGCTCGACTACCTCAACGGGGTCTACATCCGCTCCCTGACCGATGCCGACCTCGCGCTGCGGCTGCGCCCTCTCCTGCCGGAGGCGATCTCGGATGCGACCCTGGCCGGGCTTGTGCCGCTGGTGCGCGAGCGGATGGTGCGCCTGACCGATGCGGTCGAGCTATCCGGGTTCCTGGCCGAGAACGACGACGTGGTGGCCGGCTGGTGGAGCGTGGAAGAGCTCTTGCCCAAGGGCAGGGACGTCGCGGAAGTGGCCGGCGCATTGGGGGTCGCGCGCGACGCGCTAGCCGCGTGCGGGGATTGGTCCGCCGAGGTGCTGGAGGCGGCCGCCCGCGGCGCTGCCGATGCGCTGGGCTGGAAGGCCGGCGATTTCTTCCGCCCCATCCGGCTGGCGGTGACCGGAAAGGCGGTCTCGCCGCCCCTCTTCGGGTCCATGGTCCTGCTCGGCCGCGAACGGACGCTGGCGCGGCTGGATGGGGCGTTGGAGCGGCTTCGGGCCGGGGCTCCGGCGTGAGGATGCCGCCACGGTGACTGCGACCATCGCCTGTCCGTCCTGCGGCGCAGCTAATCTGCCCGGCTCGCGCTTCTGCTCGTCCTGCGCCACGCCGTTCGAGCCGGCGGCTTCCCAAGGCGAGACCCGGAAGACGGTCACCATCCTGTACTGCGACGCCATCTCGTCCACGGCACTCGGCGAGCGAATCGACCCCGAGTCCCTGCGGTCCCTCATGACCAGCTACTTCGACGTCATGCGGGACGTGATCGAGTTCCACGGGGGCGTGGTCGAGAAGTTCATCGGGGACGCGGTCATGGCCGTGTTCGGGGTGCCCACCGTCCACGAGGATGACGCGCTGCGCGCCTGTCGGGCAGGGGTCGAGATCCGTGATCGCCTGGCAGGGCTGGACGCCAGGATCCACGCCGAGCGGGGTGCCACCGTGGAATGGCGGATGGGAATCAACACCGGGGAGGTGGTGGCGGGGGACGGCAGCGCCACCCAGCGGATCGTGACCGGGGATGCGGTCAACGTCGCGGCTCGCATGGAGGGCGCGGCCGCACCGGGGGAGATCCTGATGGGCGCTGACACGTACGCCATGGTCCGATCGGCCGTTTCGGCCGAGGCCGTCGAGCCACTTTCGTTGAAGGGCAAGGCCGACCCGGTCCCTGCGTGGCGACTGACCGGGGTCGTGGACACGACCGGCCGACACGCGCGCCCACTCGAGGCCCCGCTGGTCGGGCGACGCCGACCACTGCGCCTCCTGGACGAGGCGTTCCGCGAGGCAACCGAGGAGCAGATCTGCCACCTGTTCACGATTCTGGGCGTGGCCGGAGTCGGAAAGTCGCGGCTGGTGGACGAGTTCATCGGTTCACTGGGCGAGCAGGCACAGGTGGCGACAGGCCGCTGCCTGGCATACGGTCACGGGATCACCTACTGGCCCGTGGCCGAGGCCATCCGAGACGGCGCGGGCATCCGGGAGACGGACTCAGCGGAAGTCGCGCGCGAACAGTTGAGCTCCGGGCTCGCCGAGGAGCCCGAGGCCGAACGAATCGTCGAGATCGTGGCGGGCATCCTTGGGTTGGAGGCGGCGAGCCCGCCGCCCGAGCAGATCTTCTGGGCCATTCGGAAGACGTTCGAGCGTCTCGCGCGTCAGCGCCCACTGGTGCTGGTGTTTGACGACGTCCAGTGGGGCGAGCCGACGTTCCTGGACCTGGTGGAGCACATCGGCGACTGGACGCGCGATGCCCCGATCCTGCTGATCGCACTGGCGAGATCCGAGCTGATCGAGAAGCGCCCCGCGTGGGGTGGGGGCAAGCGCTGGTCGACAACCGTTCAGCTCGAGCCACTTTCCGAGGGTGAGAGCGACGAGCTGCTGACGAGCCTGCTCGGGCAGGCCCAGGTGCCCGCGGAGGTGCGAACTCGGGTGAGAAGCGCCGCCGAGGGGAACCCCCTGTTCGTTGAGGAACTTCTCGCAAAGCTCATCGACGACGGTTTCCTGACCAAAGGGAATGGCAGCTGGCTTGCGGCGCGTGACCTTCGGGAGCTGGCGATCCCCCCGACCATACAGGCGCTGTTGTCGGCCCGGTTGGATGGCTTGGAAAGCGAAGAACGGACGGTTATTGAGCGCGCATCGATCGAGGGCAACACGTTCCATCGGGGCGCGGTCATCGAGCTTGCGCCTGAGCCAATCAAGCTGCGGGTGAGCGAGCGGCTGACGGCCCTTCTGCGAATGGAGCTCGTTCGACCCGACCAGGCCTCCTTCGCCGGCGAGGAGGCCTATCGGTTCCGGCATCTCCTCATTCGCGACGCGGCCTACCAGGCGCTCGCCAAGCAGACTCGGTCTGAGCTCCACGAGCGCTTTGCGGATTGGCTGGAGCGGATCGCGGCCGATCGGGTAGCCGAGTACGGCGAAATCGTGGCCTATCACCTGGAGCAGGCCTACCACTACCGGACCGAGCTTGGGCCTCCTGACGCCCGCGCGCGCGAACTGGCCACCAGGGCCAGTGGGCTATTAGCCGATGCCGGACGCAGGGCCGACCTCCGTGCCGACGCCGCCGCCGCCGCAGACCTGTTGGGTCGGGCCGTTGACCTCATGCCACTGGACGATCCTGAGCGCGGCGTCCTCATGGTGCTCCTCGCGCGCCGTTTGCCGACCGTTGGCGAGGCCGCCCGCGCAGACCAGCTGCTGGAGGAAGTCGTGGCCGAAGCGGCGCGCACAGGAGACGAGCGCGCCGGAGCCTGGGCCGAGCTCGCGCTGGTCGAGCTGCGCAGCTCCACCCAGGCGACGATGGTCTTGTCTGATTCCATGCACGAAGCCGAACGCCTGCGGGACATCCTCGCCCGTCTCGGCGATCCGGTTGGGGCCAGCCTCGCCGAACTCGTCGCCGCGTGGGCTCTGTACAGCATGGGCAGGGCGGGCGAAGCTGCCACGCGAGCTCGCGCCGCTCTTGATCGGCCGGAGAGCGTTGGGCCGTGGCTTCGGGAGGCGCGCATTCAGATTGGAGCCGCCGCCGTGTTTGGGCCAACGTCGTGTGATGACGCGATTCGGCTGATCGAAGACCTGGTCAGCCAAGCCTACAGCCCAGGCGCAGATCTGGGGATCGGTCGGATGTTGACCCTGCAGGGCGCTTTCGATGATGCACACGAGCGGATCACCAGGGCAGCGCACGACCTGGAGGAGCTGGGTGATCGCTTTCTGCTCACGGAGACGGACGCGGCCCTGGCCCATAACGCCCTCCTTTCGGGAGACGCCAAATCCGCGGTCCGCCACTACCGCGAGTCGTACGAACGGAAGATCGGTCTGGGGGATCGAGGGTATGCCTCAACCACCGCCGTCGGGCTGTCCACCGCACTCCTGGCGGATGGTGATCTTGCGGGAGCGTGGCGCTACGCCACGGTCGCTCGCGAAATCTCCGCCAGCGACGAAATCACGTCGCAGGCCGGCGGTCGCGGCGTCCAGGCGCGCGTTCTATCGGCCCGTGGGCAGCACCGGGAGGCGGAGGCCGTGGCCCGCGAGGCGGCGGCCATCATGGGCCCAACGGACTACCTTCTCTCGCACGGCGAGGTGCTCGTCCACCTTGCCCACGTCCTCCGAGGTGCCGGCAAGGAGGAAGAGGCTTTGGCCGTGGCTCGGGAGGCACTTGCTCTATACGAGCAGAAAAGCGCGACCTTCCTTGTTGAGCAAACCCAACGCCTGATCGACGAGTGGACCGCGTGATGGCGGAGCCAGGACGCCTCTGCGCCAACTGCGGGACGGAGAACCCGGCCGAGGCCCGGTTCTGCTTCTCCTGCGGAGCGGCCCTCGAGATGGCTGCAGCCCCGTCCGCCGAGACGCGCAAGACGGTCACCATCCTGTATGGCGACGCCATCTCGTCCACGGCGCTGGGCGAGAAGATCGATCCCGAGTCGCTCCGCAACCTGATGACGCGCTATTTCGACGTCATGCGCGAGGTCATCGAGTTCCACGGCGGGGTCGTGGAGAAGTTCATCGGCGACGCGGTGATGGCCGTCTTCGGTGTTCCCGTGGTCCACGAGGACGACGCGCTCCGCGCGTGCCGGGCGGCCGTCGAGATTCGAGACCGGCTAGCTGTGCTCGACACCGAGATTCGGGCCGATCGGGGCGCGACGGTCGAATGGCGCATGGGCATCAACACCGGCGAAGTGGTTGCTGGAGACGAGCGCGCAGGCCAGCGGATCGTGACCGGGGACGCGGTCAACGTGGCGGCCCGCCTGGAGGGAGCTGCCGCGCCGGGCGAGATCCTGCTGGGCGCGGACACCCATGCCCTCGTTCGCGACTCGGTAACTGCCGAGGCGGTCGAGCCCTTGACCCTCAAGGGCAAGTCTGAGCCGGTTCCGGCCTGGCGGCTGGCAGGCGTCACGGACGAGGTGCGCCGCCACACCCGCCCGCTCGAGGCGCCGCTGGTCGGGCGCCGCCGCCCATTGCGCCTTCTGGACGACGCCTTCCGCGAGGCCGTGGAGGAACAGGTCTGTCACCTCTTCACCATCCTGGGAGTGGCTGGCGTCGGCAAGTCGCGGCTGGTCGAGGAGTTCATCGGTTCGCTGGGCGCCCAAGCCCAGGTGGCCGACGGTCGGTGCCTCGCCTACGGCCACGGCATCACCTACTGGCCGGTGGCCGAGGCCATCCGGCACGGAGCGGGAATCCCGGAGGGTGATCCGCCGGAAACGACGGCCGCTCGTCTGCGCGAGGTGTTGGGCGCAGAGCCGGACGCTGAGCGGATCGCGGCCATCGTGGGCGGCCTGCTCGGCATCGTGGATAGTCCGCCGGCGCCGGACGAGATCTTCTGGGCCATCCGCAAGACGTTCGAAGCCCTGGCGCGCAGCCGCCCCCTGATCCTCGTTTTCGACGACGTGCATTGGGGCGAGCCCACCTTCCTCGATCTGGTCGAGCATATGGCCGACTGGACCCGGGACGCCCCGATCCTGCTGATCGCGATGGCTCGCGCTGAGCTGCTCGAAAAGCGACCTGCCTGGGGTGGCGGGAAGCGGTGGGTGACCACCATGTCGCTTGAACCGCTCTCCGAGGTCGAGAGCGAGGAGCTGGTCACCAGCCTGCTCGGGCGCGCTGAGCTGCCGGCTGAGCTCCGAGCCCAAATCAGCCACGCAGCGGAAGGGAACCCGTTGTTCGTGGAAGAGCTCCTCGGCAAGCTGATCGACGACGGTTTCCTGGTGACCGCCGGCGACGGTTGGTCGCCCACCGGTGATCTGGGCCAGCTGGCCATCCCGCCCAGCATCCAGGCCCTCCTGGCCGCCCGCCTAGACGGGCTCAACAGCGAGGAACGGACGGTCATCGAGCGTGCCGCCGTCGAAGGCAAGGTCTTCCACCGCGGGGCGGTCACCGAAATGACGCCGGAGCTGATGCGCCCACAGGTGCGCGATCGGCTGGCCAGCCTGATGCGGATGGAATTGGTGCGGCCCGATCAGGCTTCGTTCGCCGGGGAGGAGGCGTATCGATTCCGGCATCTGCTCATCCGCGACGCCGCCTACCAGGCGCTGGCCAAGCAGACTCGGTCCGAGCTGCATGAGCGGTTCGCAGCCTGGCTCGAACGGGTCGCCGCTGACCGACGGGCCGAGTACGAGGAGGTCATCGCCTACCACCTGGAGCAGGCCTACCGCTACCGGACCGAGCTAGGCCCGCCCGACGCGCACGCCCAGGAGCTGGCGTCTCGGGCCGCGCAGCTGCTGGCCGCGGCCGGCGAACGGGCGTCCGAACGGAGCGACATGCACGCCACCATCGACCTGCTGGGCCGGGCTCTTGACCTGCTCCCCGTTGATTCGCCGCGGCGCTGGCCGGTGGCCACCCACCTGGCGAAGGGGCTATTCCAGGCGGGCGAGGGCCATCGCGCCGAGGCCATGCTGGCGGACGTCGTGGAGCAGGCGGAGCACGCCCAAGATGATGTCACAACTGCTAAGGCCGCCCTGATTCTCCTTGAGGTGCGGGGTTCTCACGAGTCGCTGGAGACGACTACGGTGATCCGCGAGGCCGAACGATTGGGCGACATTCTCGAACGGCAGGGCGACCAGGCCGGCGCCATCCAGGCGGGTGTCATGGTTGCGAATCACCTGTTCTTCGGCGGGCGTGCCGCGGAGGCCGAACGGCGTCTCGCGGACCTCATCACCAAGGCCGATCAAGCGGGCGTCCAGTCGGCGATTGCGCGGCGGTGGCTGGCAGCATCCATGTACTGGGGCCCGACACCGGTGCCGGAGGCCACGGCTCGGGTCGAGGAGTTGATGCGTACGGCGCCGACACCACAGCAAGGTGCCCATCACAAGCGGCACCTCGGCGGCCTGCGCGGGATGGATGGCCGCTTCGAGGACGGCCGCCTGCTGCTGGCCGAGGCGAGGCAGGTGGACGAAGACCTGGGCTTGCGCTTTGCCGCCGCTTCCATTGGCGGCCATTTCGAAGGGCCGCTCGAACTGCTGGCCGGCGAATACGAGCGTGCGGCGGAGCTCATGCAGATGAGCTACGACCAGATGACCGCGACCGGGGATCGGGCTTTTTCGTCGACGGTGGCGGCTTGGCTGGCCGCCGCCTTGCTCGAACTCGGTCGTGATGATGAGGCGTGGCGGTACGCCACCATCGCGCGCGAGTCGGCGGCCTTGGATGACGTGGCGTCGCAGGTTGATGGCCGCCGTGTGCAGGCGAGGCTCCTGGCGCGACGGGGCGACCTTCCCGCCGCCGAGTCCTTGGGACGCGAGGCGGTCGCGATGGCGGCCGCCACGGACTACCTGATCACGCACGGCGACGCCCTCGTGGACTTGGCCCACGTGCTGAACCAGGCTGGGAAGCGGTCGGAGGCCGTTGACGCCGCGCGCGATGGCCTCGAACTCTACGAACGCAAGGGCGTGATCCCGGCCTCCGATCGAACGCGTGCCCTGATCGCGACGTGGAGCGCCTGATGGCTGAGGCGGGTCGCGTGTGCGCCAGCTGCGGGACGGAGAACCCGGCCGGCTCACGATTCTGCAACGGGTGCGGCGCCGCGCTCGAGGTCTCCGCCGCTCCCACGGCGGAGACCCGCAAGACGGTCACGGTCCTGTTCTGCGACCTGGTGGGCTCGACCGCAATGGGCGAGCAGCTCGACCCCGAGACGTTGCGCAGCCTGCTGAGCCGCTCGTTCGACACGGTCAGCGCCATCGTCGAGCGCCACGGCGGCGTGGTCGAGAAGTTCATCGGCGATGCGGCCATGGCCGTGTTCGGGATCCCGCGCGTCCATGAGGACGACGCGCTGCGGGCAGTGCGGGCCGCGGCCGAGATTCGCGACGCGCTGGGCGCAGCAAGCGGCATGGCAGGAGGAGCCGCGGTAGCCTGGCGGACGGGGATTGCCACCGGCGAGGTCGTGGCCGGAGATGCGGCAGCCGGTCACCGGCTGGTCACCGGTGACGCGGTCAACGTCGCTGCCCGCCTCCAGCAGGCCGCCCAACCGGGCGAGATCCTGATCACGGCCGAAACCCAGGGACTGGTGCGCGACGCGGTCCGGGTCGAGGGCCTAGGCGAGGTGACGGTCAAGGGTCGCCAGACGCCGATCCAGGCTTTCCGGCTGATCGACGTGGACCGATCCGCCGCCGGCCACGAGCGACGCCTCGACTCACCGATGGTGGGCCGCGAACGGCCCCGCCGCCTCCTCGACGAGGCGTTCGCCGAGGTGCGTGATGAGCGGCTATGCCACCTGTTCACCATTCTTGGGTCCGCCGGGGTAGGCAAGACGCGACTGGTCAACGAGTTCATCGCCTCGTTGGCCAATCAAGCGCGCGTCGCGCGTGGGCGGTGCCTGTCGTACGGGGAGGGGATCACGTATTGGCCGATCGCGGAGATCGTGCGTGACGTGACCGGCATCGGTGTCAGCGGGGGGAGCGAAGTGGCGAACGATATCCAACGAATCGCAGCAGTTCTTGGCGACCACCCTGACCGAGATCGGATTGCGCAGCGCATCGCGCAGGCCATCGGCCGGACCCATGGCGAGCGGGCTCCTGACGAGATTCCGTGGGCCATCCGGTCCTTCTTGGGGGCCCTGGCTGCCGAGCTGCCTCTGGTTGTGGTCCTCGACGACCTGCACTGGGGCCAGCCTCTCCTGCTGGATCTCGTCGAGCACATCACCGACTGGACGCGCGACGCGCCCATCCTGCTGGTGGTGCTCGCCCGGCCGGAGCTGCTGGAGCTGCGTCCCGCCTGGGGTGGTGGCAAGCGGTCGGCGACCACCGTGTCATTGGAGCCGCTCAATGCGGCCGAAACAGCCGAGCTCATGGAAAACCTGATCGGTCGTGCCGACCTGCCGGCCACGGTGTTCGAGCGCGTTCGGACCGCGGCTGAGGGTAACCCGCTTTTCGTCGAGGAACTGCTGGAGATGCTGATCGACGACGGCTCGCTTGCCCGAGATGGCGGGCATTGGACCGCATCGCGCGACCTAACCACGCTCACGGTCCCGCCAACCATCCACGCGCTGTTGGAGGCACGGCTGGACGGGTTGGCCGGCGCCGAGCGGGCCGTCCTCCAGCGGGGCGCCGTCGAAGGGAC
>Ga0209853_1000551_pt1 | contig 10436 bp, 7 predicted proteins | sample GWRWS1_30_40_FD_187224 | JGI IMG/M metagenome (GOLD analysis project Ga0209853, IMG submission 187224) | Riverbed sediment microbial communities from areas with vegetation nearby in Columbia River, Washington, USA - GW-RW S1_30_40 (SPAdes)... | ecosystem: Environmental > Aquatic > Freshwater >...
GCGACCAGCGTCCGGCGCCGGCGGGCGGCCCCGCGCGCCGGAGCGTGCCCGGCCTGGGCTTGGCCTTCGGCGCGCGGGGCCGCCCCGACAGGAACGAACGAAGCGGGGCGAACGTGTCGTTCGTGACCTCGCCCGCCCATACCAGGTCCCACAGCGCCCGAAGCACCACGCGTTCGTCGGCGGTCCCCGCCGCCGCCACCAGGTCCGGCCAGAAGGAGGCGCCTCGCTCGGCGAGATGCATGCGAAGCGCTTCGTGGACCGGTCCGTGCTGGGCCTCCTCCGGCGGGCTCGGCGCGAGGAGCCGAAGGCGATCCCTGAAATACAGCGCCACGCGACCATCGTTGGCGCCGAGCCCCCCGGCGCCGACCCACACGATCTCGCCGGCCGCACTGAGCGCGTCCAGGTCCGCGGGGCGGTACCCGGCGACGCGTGTGGGCAGCGCGTCGGACTCCAGGACCGATGCGGGGATGGCCGCACCCTGGAGCTGCTCGATGGCCTCGGCCAGCGCGCCCGGCGCCTGCCGGGGTCGGGTCATGCCGTGCCACTCGGGCAGGAACCGGGCCAGGGCTGCCCCCTCCACCGGCTCGACCTCCTTGCGCAGCGCGGCCAGGGAGCGTCGCCGGAGCGATCGGAGCACCTCCACGTCGCACCACTCGCGCTCCACACCGCCCGGCCGGAACTCGCCGCGAACGACCTTGCCATCAGCTTCGAGCGACGCCAGCGCCGAGCTCGCCCGGTCATCGGGAACGCCGAGGCGCCGGGCCACGTCCTCGGCGTGGAACGGTCCGTGGGTCCGGGCGAACCGGGCAACCAGGTCGCGGAGCGGTTGGGCCACGCTCTCGGCGAACGCGGCCGGCACGCCGCGAGGGATCGACGTGCCGAGCGCATCGCGCAGCCGCCCGGCGTCCTCCACGGCGGCGATCCGGTCCTCGCCGGCGATGCGGATCCGGATGGCGCGGCGCTCGCCGAGGAGCGAGGCCCTCCATCCGGCCGGGTCGCCCGACGCGCGCGAGGCGATCTCGTCCTCGGTCAGGTCGCCCACCCGCCGGAGCAGGTCGTGCAGGTCGTCCGGGTGGCGAGCCCTCCGTCCCTCGGCCAGCGACTGGAGCTCGAGCTCCAGATCGGCGAGCGCGCTCGCATCGATCAGCTCGCGGAGCTCCTCGGCTCCGAGGAGCTCGCGGAGCAGGTCCCGGTCCAGGGCCAGGGCGGCGGCACGCCGCTCCGCGAGCGGCGCGTCGCCCTCGTACATGTAGACGGCGATCCACGAGAACAGCAACGACTGCGCGAACGGCGAGGCCCCGTTGGTGTCGACCGGCACCACGCGGATGCGGCGGGCCCGCACGTCGGAGAGGACTTCCTTCAGCGCCGGGAGGTCGAAAACGTCGCGCAGGCACTCTCGGGTGGCCTCGAGCAGGATGGGGAACGTCGGGTACTTCGACGCCGCCTGCAACAGATCGGCGGACCGCTGCCGCTGCTGCCACAGCGGCGTCCGCTTCCCGGGAGAACGGCGGGGGAGGAGCAGGGCCCGGGCCGCCGACTCGCGGAAGGCCGACGCGAACAGCGCGGTCGCCGGGAGCTGCCGCATCACGAGCTCCTCGATCTCCTCCGGATCGAACACGAGGTCCTCCACCGGGATCCGGTCCTCGGACTCGGGGAGACGGATGACGATGCCGTCGTCGCTCCACAGCACCTGGACGTCGGCTCCCATCCGCTCGGCCAGCCGGGCCTCGATGGCCATGGCCCACGGGGCGTGCACCCGGGCGCCGAACGGGGACAGCAGGCACACCCGCCAGTCGCCGATCGAGTCGGGGAACCGCTCCACCACGATGGTCCGGTCGTCGGGGACGGCGCCCGCCGCCTCGCGCTCGTCCTCCACGTAGGCCACGAGGTTCCGTGCGGCCAGCTCGTCGAGCTTGAACTCCTGGCGCAGGCGGGCGGTGGCGCGATCCGGCGCCTCGCGCCCGATCGCGCGCGTGAACTCGCCCAGGGCTCGGCCGAGCTCGAGCGGCCGCCCGGGCTTGTCTCCCTTCCAGAACGGCATCTTGCCCGGCTCGCCCGGGGCGGGGGACACGATCACCCGGTCGAGGGTGATGTCCTCGATCCGCCAGGCCGAGGCCCCGAGCAGGAACACCTCGCCGCGCCGGCTCTCGTACACCATCTCCTCGTCGAGCTCCCCGACCCGCGTCCCGTCGGGGAGGAACACCCCGAACAGGCCGCGGTCGGGGATGGTCCCCCCGCTCGTCACCGCGAGCCGCCCCGCCCCTTCCCTGGCCCGAAGCGCGTTCCGGTGCCGGTCCCACACGATGCGAGGGCGGAGCCCCGAGAAGTCGTCCGACGGGTACTTCCCCGACAGCAGGTCCAGGACGGCGAACAGCAGCTCGTCGGACAGATCTGCGAAGTTGGCCGCTCGCCGCGCCAGGGCGGCGAGATCCTCCACGGTCCACTCGTCGACCGCGCACATGGCCACGATCTGCTGGGCCAGGACGTCGAGGGGATTCAGCGGATACCGGGTCTCCTCGATCAGGCCGTCCAGCATCCGCTGGACCACCACAGCCGCCTCCAAGAGGTCGCCCCGGTACTTGGGGAACAGCTTTCCCCGGCTGGGCTCGCCGACGCTGTGGCCGGCCCGGCCGATCCGCTGGAGCCCCCGGGCCACCGAGCCCGGGGACTCCACCTGCACCACCAGGTCGATGGCCCCCATGTCGATCCCGAGCTCCAGCGAGCTCGTGGCCACCAGCCCTCGAAGGGTTCCCCGCTTCAGGCGATCCTCGATCTCCAGACGCTGCTCTCTCGCGATCGAACCGTGATGGGCGCGAACGAGGTCCTCGCCGGCCAGCTCGTTCAGCCGGGCCGCCAGGCGCTCGGCCAGGCGGCGGGCGTTCACGAAGATCAGCGTGGACCGGTGCTCGCGGATGAGCTCGAGCAGGCGGGGGTGGATCGATGGCCAGATGCTCAGACGGTCCTGGTCGACGGGGGCGGGACCCGGCGCGTCGCGCTCGCGGACCTGTCCGAGCTCGGCCATATCCTCGACCGGCACGACCACCTCGACCTCCATGGGCTTTCGATGGCCGGCGTCCACGATCGTCACCGGCCGGGGGCCATCGTCGGTCCGACCTCCCAGGAACCGGGCGATCTCCTCCAGCGGCCGCTGCGTGGCCGACAGGCCGATCCGCTGCGGTGAGGTTCGGGTGATGGCCTCCAGTCGCTCGAGCGAGAGCGCGAGGTGCGCGCCCCGCTTGGTCGCCGCGACCGAGTGGACCTCGTCGACGATGACCCACCGGACGCTCCGCAGGATCTCCCGGGCCTGCGAGGTAAGCATGAGGTACAGCGATTCGGGGGTGGTGATGAGGATGTCGGGGGGACGCTTGTGGATGGCGCGCCGCTCGTTCGCCGGCGTGTCGCCCGTTCGCATGCCTACGGTCGGCTCGTGCAGCTCGACGCCCAGGCGCTCGGCGGCAAGCCGGATGCCGGCCAGGGGAGCGCGGAGGTTCTTCTCCACGTCAACAGCGAGGGCCCGAAGCGGCGAGACGTACAGGACCCGGCACCGCTCGGCCGGCGGGGGGGTCGGTTCGCCGCCCAGGCGGTCCAGGGCCCACAGGAAGGCGGCCAAGGTCTTGCCAGAGCCCGTCGGTGCCAGGATCAGCGTGTGTCCGCCCGATGCGATGGCCGGCCACCCCCGGACCTGCGCGGGCGTGGGGGACTCGAAGGAGGCTTCGAACCACTCGCGGACGGCGGGGGAGAACAGGTCGAGGCTCACGGCACAAGCCTACGGCGAACCGGCGACAGGCTCGCGGGCCCGTTGTCCTCCGCCACGCGAGGCGGTGTCGAGCCCGCCGATAGGATGCTCGACGTGGCCCCCGCTCGCGTCCGTTTCACGCTGGTCTGCCTGGTGCTCGCCTTCGCCCCGGCGACCGTGGGGGCCGCCGCGCAACCGATGGAGGCCGAGGACCAGATCGTCCTGTCGGGGACGGTCGAGGTTCCCCGGGGGAACGAGGTCGGCGAGGTCGTGGTACTGCACGGGAGCGCCCGCATCGATGGCGTGGCCCTCGGCGACGTCATCGTCCTCGACGGCGGGATCATTGTCGACGGCCAGGTGAGCGGCAGCGTGATCGCGATGGACGGCTCGGTGAAGCTCGGCTCGAGCGCCCACGTCGGCGGCGACGTCACCGCCCGAGGAAGGATCGCGGTCTCCCAGGGGGCGGTGGTCGACGGCCGGATCCGTCAGCACGCCGCGTTCACCTGGCGAACGCCGGTGTCGCTGTTCGGGCGGTTCGCCACCTGGCTGGCGGTCACCGTGTCCACGCTCCTTCTCGGCCTGGCCATCGTGTTCCTGGCCCCCCGAGGGATGGAGGCGGCCTTCGACGCCGCCCGGAACTCCCCATGGTTGGCGGCCGCCTGGGGCGTTGGGCTCGCGGTGGGGATCCCCATCCTGGCCATCCTGGCTGTGGCATCGCTCGTGGCGCTCCCCTTGGGGCTCGCGGTGGTTCTGGCGCTGGTGCTCGCGGCGTTCGCCGGCTACTCGCTGGCCGCGTACGTCCTCGGCCGGCTGGTGTGGTCGAATCCCGAGCGGCAGGTCGTGCCGTTCCTGGTGGGCTGGGCGGCCCTTCGGGTCGTCGCCCTCATCCCGTTCGTGAGCGGCGTGACATTCGTCCTGGCGGCCGCGTTCGGCCTCGGGGCCGCGGAGGTGGCCACCTGGACGGCGCGTTCCGGGCGAGGGAAGCACCGGGAACGGCGCGCCGCCGTCCCTGCCGAGTCCATCCCAGAGGAGGCCGGCCTGTAACGTCGGCCCGGAAGATCAGCGCCGCAGAGCCTCAGCGCGTCCGCGCCCTGAACAGCAGCCCGAACACGACGCCCAACGCCGCGCCGAAAGCTGCGGCCTGGGGAACGGTCATCAGCACCTTGGCGCCGTCCTGCACCTCGATCCGAGGCGAGAGCACCATCCCCACGAACGACTGGCGTCCGAGCGTCGCGCCACCGGCGGCGATCACGCTCTGGCATCCGCCCTGCTCGATGGACACGTCACCTTTGGCGATGATCGGGCCGCAGCCTCCCTGATGGATCGAGACGTCGCCCCCGGCCATCAGGGGCCCGCACCCGCCTTGGTTGATGGACACCTGACCGGAAGCGATGACCGGCCCCGCTCCCGCCATCGTGAGGTGCACGTCGCGCCCACTCACCATCCCGACCAGGGCGCGCTCCAGCGTCACATCGCCCGCCGCCTCGATGGCCTTCACGACCCGTGCCGTGCTGTGTCCATTGGTCTCCATGACGCACCTCCTCGCGTTCGTCTCAGTTCCCCACATCCTATGTAGGCTGCGGGCGCGGCGGATAGCCGCACGTGCCGGGTGCGCCGCGACGGGTGGTTCGTGGGGATCGACGACCGCACCGCGATCCTGGGCGACGGGAGCCGGTGGACCGTGTTCGGGAACCGGACGGCGATGGTCCGGGGCGCGGGTCGCACGCGGTCGTTCAGGTCGGGGGAGTCGTTCACGACCGCGGGTTGAAGGATCCGGTCGGGCCACCTCCCGCTGGCTATCCTTGAGGATCGTGAGCTCGATCGACCGCAGGGACGGGCCGGACCAGTCGTCCAGGCCGAGGTGCTTCCTGTGCGGGCGTCCCACCTTCGATCCCGACAAGCGGGAGCGGCAGTGGGTTCGCGCCGCGGTGGAGGGAGAGCAGGTGCTGGTCTGCCCGAGCTGCCAGGAGGACCGGCCGGATTGGGCCGTTCAGCTGGACCGGTGCGAGGCCTGCGGAGCGAGTCGACTGTCCGTGATGCTCGGCCAGGTGGTGTGCCGGGCGTGCGGCCACGTCCGCGGAGAGTCGGTGGAGCCCGCCTGGCTTTCGGGCGCTTAGCTCAGCGGTAGAGCGCTGCCCTTACAAGGCAGAGGTCGAAGGTTCGAATCCTTCAGCGCCCACTCCAAGACGTGGGGGACCGAGGGATGGACGGCGACCGAGTGAACGGCGCGGACCTCGAGCGCCTGCGGGCCGGGCGGCTGGCTCGCCTCCAGAGTGCGATGCGCCGGCATGACGTTGAGGCGTGCCTGCTGTTCAACGAACCGAACATCAGGTATGCGAGCGGAGCATCGGCCATGCCGGTGTGGAGCAACACGACGTTCGTCCGATGTGCGCTGGTCCCGGCCGAGGGCGTTCCCATCCTGTTCGAGCACCCGAACTCGATGCACCTGTTCGGCGAGCTCGAAGCCCACGTCAGGCCGATGCACACGTGGGAGTTCTTCGACGACGTCGGCTCGCACTCGGCCATCTTCGCTCGCGAGACGGTGGCGACGATGCGCGAGCTCGGCGTGACCGATGATCGACTCGCCGTCGATCGACTCGGCACGCCGGGCTTCCTCGCGCTCCAAGCCGCCGGCATCTCGATCCTCGATTCCGCCCCCATCACGATGCAAGCGCGGGAGATCAAGACGCCCGAAGAGATCGAGGTGCTGGCGATCGGCGGCGAAGTCGTGATGGAAATGCTTCGTGACTTCGCGGCCGCCATCCGCCCGTGCGTCACCGAACGCGAGTTGCTCGCCGCACTGTCCGGAACGCTGCTGGCGGGCGGCGGCGAGCACCTGGCCACGAACACGGTCTGCTCCGGCCCGAACACGAACCCCTGGCGTGCCGAGGCGACCGACCGGGCTCTCGGACGTGGCGACCTGGTCTACGTCGACACGGACTCGGTATGCCTGGGAGGCTATTTCTTCTGCGTCTCGCGGACGTTCCCGTGCGGCGATACGTCCGCAACACGAGAGCAACGTGAGAACTATCGAGCGTCACACGACTGGCTCGAGGCGATGAAGGACCTCGTGCGCCCGGGCGTGACGTGCGGGGAACTGGCCGGCCGAGCGCCACGACTTCCCGACAAGTACATGCCTCAACGGTACGAATGCATGATCCACGGGATCGGGCTCGAGGAGGAGAGTCCGAGCGTGGCTTACCCGGGCGATCCACAACCGAACCCCGACAGGGTCCTGGAGGAAGGCATGGCCCTCGTGGTGGAGGTCTACGGCGGCGAGGTCGGCGGTCGCCAAGGGGTGAAGCTCGGGGATGAGATCGTTCTCACCGCGGGCGGGCCCAAGAACCTCGCTCCCTACCCGTACTGCGCCGCCCTTCTGTGATGAGCCCGGTGACGCGCGCCGAAGACGCCAAGGGATTGCTCCGGCCGCGCGATGCCGAGGAACCTCACCCGGCCGACAGGGTGACGCCCCGGACCCCCCACGTGCTCCAGCTGGGGTAGTCGCCGGCGGCCGTGAAGCCGATGTAGTTCGGCACGTCGTCCAGCAGCAGCTCATCGGCGATGGAGATGGTCCGGGTGCGCGTCCATTTCCCGGCCGGCCCCTTCCCAATGGTCTTCACGACCCGCCAGTTCACCCACAGGGTGACCTCGCCGGGTCCGAGGTCGAACCCCTGGTAGGTCAGGTTGAAGGCTCCCAGTCCGGCCGGCGCCAGGTAGACGGCCTCCTTGGGATGCGTCCGGTCGGCCCCGGGGATGTTCCCCAGGGCGTCCGGCAAGCCGAGCAGCATGGGCAGTGCCGGCGATTCCCTGGGGTTCACGGGGATGATCCTGAGCAGGTCCCATGCCGCCGGTTCGTCCGTGGTCATGAAGTCGTACAGGCTGCCGCCCATCAGCCCGTACTCCCGGACGGCGTGGACGAACCCCTCGATCTCGGCCGCGTCGTAGTTGTCCGCGACCCCGCCGATCTCGTGGATGGCGACGGTGGGATTACCGGTGCCGGCGCGAACCAGGGTGGCGCAGTTCGCCGCGTAGTCATGGACGGCCTGCCCTCCCGCCGCCACGGCGCCCGAGTAGCACATGGGCAGAAACACGTCGTAGTACTGCGTCAGCGAGGGGTACGGGAAGTCCGGCCAGAAGGTGGTCGGCTTGGCCAGGCTCACCGCGTTGGGGGTGATCGCCCCCAGGGGATACCCCGGGCCTACGGCGTCCCGGATCCGCTGCGACAGGTCCAGGAGCCTGGCCGTTCGAACGGCCGGGTCGGCCACCACCCTGGACTCGATGTCGAGCGCGAACGAGTCGACCCCGCTCCCGGCGGTCGAGCGATAGGTGATCGCGGCCATGGTCTTTCGGAGGTCGGCCTTGAGGTGCGCGAGAGAGGGGAGGTACCAGGCCACCACCCGCATCCCGGCCTCGTGCGCCGCGTCGATGAACTCCCCCATCCGAAGGGGGAACACGATGTCGGCGTGAGAGAAGTTCGAGCTCTGGAGGTAGATCGTGCGGATCCCGTCGGCCTGCATGGCCTGGACCGCCGCTGGGGGATCGTTCCACAGCGCCCCGTCGTAGATGTCCACCCAGGTCCCCAGGCCCCGGTAGGCGAGGACGCTCGGCGTCTTGGCCGAGTCCGAGGCGGCCGCCCGGATCCCGCCCAACGCGGACAGGGCCAGGCCGGCCGCCAGGACGGCACGGGCCACACGCATCTTGATGTCGGGAGTGTTCGGCATGGTTCGTTCGAAGATGAGACGGGCGCTAAGAGTCTATCGTTGCTAGGCTGCGAAGGTGAGCGAGGCCACCCAGCAGCGGAGCATCGTGCTGATCCTGGCGCGCGACCTCGCATCCATGCTGGCGACGCCGATGCTGATCGTCGACGCTGAGGGCACCCTCCTCTTCTACAACGAGGCGGCGGGGGCGGTCCTGGGGCGTCCGTTCAACGAGGCGGAGCCCGCGATCCTCGGGGATTGGGCCAGGGCATTCGATCCACGGGACATGGAAGGCAAGCCGGTGGCCATGGCCCAATCATCCCTCGGCATCGTGCTCACGCAACGGATGCCCGCGCATCGGACCCTCCGCATTCGAAGCGCCGACGGCGTCGAGCGCGTGGTCGAGTCCACCGCGTTCCCGCTGTACGCGAGGGCCGACGAGTTCGTGGGCGGGGTCGCCGTCTTCTGGGGGAAGCACGAGGAGGGTTGAGTGCGGGCCAGGATCTGGGGGTCTCGCGGCTCCCTGGCGACGCCCGGTCCCGATACCGTCCGCTACGGCGGCAACACCGCGTGTATCGAGATCGCGCTGTCCGACGGCAGTCTGGTGATCCTTGACGCAGGGACCGGCATCCGCGGACTGGGACTCTCGCTCGACGGGCGGCGTCCTGCGAGGATCGACATCCTGCTCACGCACCTTCACCTCGATCACCTGGAGGGCCTGGGGTTCTTCACCCCGCTGTGGGAACCGGGGACCGATCTGCACATCTGGGGGCCGACGTCGCCCGTCCAGTCGCTCAGCGAACGGATCGCTACCGTCCTGTCGCCGCCGCTGTTCCCCGTGCACCTGACGGACGTCCCCGCCAGCGTCACGTTCCACGATGCGCCGCAGGGGGAGTGGGCGATCGGATCCGCCACCATCCTTTCGCAGCCGATCATCCATGCGGGGCCAACCGTCGGCTATCGGATCGAGGAGCAGGGCAGGACCCTGGCGTACTTGACCGACCATGAGCCGGCACTCGGCTCGGACCTTCGCTCCGTCACGCCCGAATGGATCTCCGGATTCTCGGTGGCCAAGCGGGCGGACGTGCTGGTCCACGACTGCCAGTACACGGAGGAGGAATACCCGGCCCGGATGGGGTGGGGACACTCCAGCACCGAGCACGTGGCGACCTTCGCCGGGCTGGCCGGGGTAGAGCGCCTGGTGATGTTCCATCACGACCCGATGCACGGGGACGAGCAGCTCGAGGCGATGTTGGGGCGGGTCCGCGACCTCGGGCCCGATGTCGCGGACGTCGCGCTGGCCCGGGAGGGGATGGAGTTCGACCTCTCGCCCGGCGCCGCTGCGGGGTAGCAGCTTCCAGCCCTGGAATTACGCACTTGTGTTTCGTGGTCGGATTGTTCTATCCTCGGGAGTCCCGATGCGATGGGACAACCTCAGGCTCGACGTTCGGCAGGCGGACGACCGCCTGACGGCACCCCTGTTCGAGCAGGGCGCCGTGGTACGAACCTTCGACACGCCGGAGTTCCGCGGCCTCACGTTCTACGAGGTCCACGCACGGTCGATCATCAATCGCGTTCCCGAGGCCTCGCGGATGCCGTTCCGCTTCACGATCAACCCGTATCGAGGATGCAGTCATGGGTGCTTGTATTGTTTCGCTCGGAAGAGCCATACGTACCTCGACCTCGACTACGGGCGCGACTTCGACACCAGCATCGTGGTCAAGGTGAACGCTCCCGAGCTCCTCCGGAAGGAGCTGGCCCAGCCGAAGTGGGCGGGAGAGCACATCGCCATGGGCACCAACGTCGACACCTACCAGCGAGCCGAGGGACGGTACCGGCTGATGCGGGGGATCATCGAGGGCCTCCGTGACTTCGCCAACCCGTTCTCCATCCTGACGAAGGGGACGCTGATCCTGCGTGACCTCGACCTACTCGTCCAGTCCGCCGCAGTCACCGACGTCGCCACAAACTTCTCGGTGGGATCGGTCGACCCGGAGCTGTGG
>Ga0209853_1000552_pt1 | contig 10433 bp, 8 predicted proteins | sample GWRWS1_30_40_FD_187224 | JGI IMG/M metagenome (GOLD analysis project Ga0209853, IMG submission 187224) | Riverbed sediment microbial communities from areas with vegetation nearby in Columbia River, Washington, USA - GW-RW S1_30_40 (SPAdes)... | ecosystem: Environmental > Aquatic > Freshwater >...
CGGGCGTGACCTTCAACGTAAACGCAAATCCGTTGGGCTGGCCTCCCTCGCGCAACTTTTGCCGGGCTAGGTCGAGGTTACGTTCGGGCACGCGCGAGTTCGCCGGTATGCTGTGCGTGAACATCCCGGGCGGGAACGGACCGTTTCCAGGCTCAGCGGTCTCGCCGAAGACGACCCTGACCAGGGTCCGGCGGTCGATGGTCGCGTTGAGCGCCTGGCGCAGCGCCTTGTTGGCGAAGATGCCGGACTCAACCTGAATCCACATCCCCTGCCATCCAATGCCCACGCGCTCGGCCATCTTCAACTGCGGGTCGGTGCGCAGCCTGGGTACCTCCGAAGGAGCGACGGCGTCGATCATATCAAGCTCCCCTGCCCGCAAGTTGGCCAGGCGCGCGTTTTCGTCGGTGAAGGGGCGGTAGATGATCTGCTGCGCGTTCCCCGCGTTTCGATCCCAGTGGCGGTCGAATCGCTCCAGCACAATCCGTTCCTGGGGACGCTTCTCGACAAACCTGTACGGGCCGGTGCCGACGGGTTGGAGCGAAAAGCCTTTGCCGGCCTGCCGCGCCGCGGTCGGGGAGACCATCATCCCGGCACGGTCCGCCATTATTGAGAGGAACGGGCTGTACGGCTTCTCCAGCGTAATCCGCACGGTAAGGTTGTCCACGACCTGCACGTTCGTGACGAGGTTTACTTCACTGAACCGGAGCGACCCGAACGACCGGTCCAGCATCCGATCGAAGTTGTATTTCACAGCTTCCGCATTGAACGGCGTGCCGTCGTGGAAGACGACGTTGGTCCGAAGCCTGAACGTGTACACTCTGCCGTTCTCCGAAATCGTCCAGGAGGTCGCCAGCATCGGGACGATCTCCAGGTCCTGGTTGATGTCCACTAGCTTGTCGAACAAGTTTTGAAAGACCTGGCGGTCGACGGCGGCAGTGGATTGGTGCGGGTCCATGTTGGGCGGGTCCGCGTTGAGGCCGACCCGGATCGTGCCGCCGCGTCGGGGCGCGGCGATCGAGATCGACGTGAAGGCCAGTACGGCGATCACGACGAGAACGAGCAATCGCTTCATCATGCATCACCCTCCTACACGAGTCCTTCGCTACCGGACGCCGAGCAGGGGCTCTGGCCCAAGTATTGTTCGAAGGGGTGTGAATTAGGTTGGCTGACTCGCCCCGCACTCCTGCCCTGCCACGAGCGAAGGGGCGTGACTTTGTAACGAGCCGGCTAGCGGACGGGGTTGACCTTCACGTGGGCCAGCTTGCCCCCGGCCAGGATGAAGCGGCGCTCGCGTTCGTTGAGATCGACCGTGACCAGGAACTTCGTACCATTAGTGTTGTTGCGCACAGTGAAAGAGGCCTCGGGGCCCATGAGATGCGCGCGGATGCCTGGGACCTCCAGGATGTCTCCCTGCGCGATGGCGTCATAGTCTTTCGGAACCGCAAACACCATCGGGATGAGGCCCCAGTTGATGAGGTTGGCGTGGTGGATGCGTGAGAACGACTTGGCGAGGACTGCCTTCACGCCCAGATACATCGGCGCCAGGGCGGCGTGCTCGCGCGAGGATCCCTGGCCGTAGTTCTCGCCGCCGACGATGAACCCGCCGCCGGCCTGCTTTGCCCGCTGGGCGAACGTCGGGTCCATTCGATAAAAGACAAATTCGGCGAGCTTGGGGATGTTCGAGCGGTAGGCGACGATCTCGGAGCCGGCCGGCATGATGTGGTCGGTGCTGATGTCATCGCCGACCTTGATGAGCACGGGGCCCATAATCGTGTCCTCGAGCGGCGCCTTCACCGGGGCCGGTTGGATGCTCTCGCCACGATGCACCACGATACTTCTCGCCTCATCCTCGGGAGCGGGGGGAATGAGGTTCGGGTTGTCCTGGTCGATGCGGGATGGCAGATCGGCTTTCGGCGCCGGGATGCCGAGCTCGCGGGCGAGGTCTCGCGGGTCCGTGATGACGCCCTTGATCGCGGTGGCCGCCGCGGTCTCGGAACTCGCCAGGTACACCTGATCCTCGGCCAGCCCGCTTCGGCCCATGAAGTTGCGGTTGATGGCGCGCAGGCTCTTCGTGCCGGGCGCCGGGACGTGGCCGAATCCGATGCACGCTCCGCATGTAGGCTCTGCGACATTCACCCCGGCTGCGATGAGGTCCGTCACGGCGCCTTCTCTCGCCAGCAACTCGAGGTCCGCCCGGCTGCTGGGATGGATGAAGAAATAGATCTCGGGGTGGACCCGCCGGCCCTTCATGATGTGCGCTACCGCCCGCAGGTCGGTGTAGGAGCCGTTGGTGCAGGATCCTACCATGACCTGCTGGACTTTTATCCCCGCCACATCGCGCACCGACACGACGTTGTCCGGCAGGCTCGGCTTGGCGACGAGCGGCTCGATCTTCGAGAGGTCGAGGTCGAGGCTCTCGTCGTACGTCGCGTCGCGGTCCGGGAGCACCTCATGCCAGTCCCGATCGCGCCCCAGGCGCCGGAAGTAGTCCCGGGTGATGTCGTCGGAGGGGAAGATCGACGTCGTCGCCCCGAGCTCGTAGCTCATGTTGGTGATGGTGACCCGCTGCATCGCGTTGAGGTTGCGCAGCCCAGGTCCTGCGAACTCGTAAATCTTTCCCTTGCCCCCGCGCACGGTGAGCCGCCGCAGCAGCTCGAGGATCACGTCTTTGGCCGTGGACCAGGGCTGAAGCGCGCCCGTAAGGTTAACGCGCACAACGTGCGGCATGTCGAAGAAGTACGCCCCGCCGGCCATCGCGATCGCCACGTCCATGCCGCCGGCGCCGATGGCGATCATGGCCACGCCCCCACAGTGTGGCGTGTGGCTGTCCGCCCCGAGCACGGTCTCCCCAGGGACGGCGAAGTGCTCGAGGTGAATCTGGTGTCCGATACCGCTGGCGGGTTTTCCGAACCAGATCCCGTATTTCCGCGACGCCGTCTGGAGGTAGAGGTGGTCTTCCATGTTTTCCGGCTTAATGTGCAGGACGTTGTGGTCGGCGTAGCAGGCGGCGACTCTGCAGCGGATGCGCGGAATGCCCATCGCCTCGAACTGGAGGAAGGCCTGCGTTGCCGTCAGGTCCTGGGCCAGGACCTGGTCCACGCGGATGCCGATCTCGTCGCCGGGGACCATCCGGCCCTCGACGAGGTGGGCCTGGAGAATCTTACGAGTCACATTCTCGCTCATGCGGGGCCCTCTCACCTACTGTTCTACCGCTTTCCGCGCAGCCGTCAAGCGCTCGTCGGACACATCGATGGGAATCACGCATCCCGCGGCCATGAGATGCCGTTTGCCCCCGGTCTGCCCAATGGCATCCCGCGCCTCCGCGGCGATCGCTTCCGGCGTCGCCGTGTAGAATGTCTCCCACTCATTGATGCCGCCTGCCAGACAACCTGAGAAGCGTGTCCGGGCGTCGGCGAGCGATGGCGGCGTCTTGCGATCATGCCAGTTGATGATGTCCACGGGATAGTCGGTTAAGTCATCGAACATGACATCCGTTCCGTGAATGTGCAGCATGCGCATGTCCGCGCGCGACACCGCGTCCAGCACCCGCAAATCGTAGGGACGTCCGAACTCTTCGTACTCTTCGACGGTGAGATACTGCGTTGTCGCGCACTGTGTCGCGAAGAATACGCCGTCCGCGCCAGAGGCCACGGTCTCCGCGGCGAACCGGCCCGTGACGTCCGTGATGATCGCCAGCCCCGCGTGAAGGTCGTCGGGACTCTCACGCAGGTAGCGCACCAGGGCCTGGTCGCCCGCCAGCGTCCGCGCGACACTGAGCGGGCTGAAGATCGTTGACAGGAGAAGGGTGTCGGGCAGGGCGTCCCGGACGAACCGCACCGCATGGAGTTCCCGCCCGTAGACGCCGCCGGTGACGTCGAGCTGCCGGAGATGTGCCCAGTCCCCCGGTTTCTTGATCGGGCGCTCTGTGACGTGCCGCACGCCGGCGGGGTTCGGTTTGTAGCCGGCGCGGAGTCCCCAGTCGTCTCCGTAGTAGTATGCGGCGGGAGTCACCTTGAGCAGATCCCACTGCCAGCGCTTCTGGAACTCGGCGTGGGCCTCGGCGAGCGTTTCTGCCTTCTGATCGTGCTGGGGGAAGTGACGCCACAGCGCGATCGGGACGCGGTCCACAGGCCGGCCCCGGATCGCGGCCAGCACCCGCTCACGGCCGGTCACGACGCTTTGTAGCGGCTGCGCATGAAGTTCAGGATCTCGCGGTCGACGAAGTGGTCTTCTCTCCAGCGCTCCTCGAAGTTCTCCACCGAACAGAACTTCCGGAACGCGTCCTTGGTCTTCAAATCGTACACGCCGGTAATTTCGCCTCGGTAGTACCCGAGCCGTGTGAGGGTCTCTTGGACTTCCTTGGCGACGTTTCCGGCGAGACGGGTGAGGTTCGCGGGCTCCGTGGTCCCGAAGTAGAGGCGGTGCATCTCGAGGAGCTTGCGGAGCTCGACGATGGGCGTCGGGTGATCGTCCACGCGCAGGTCGATGTAGCGGTCGATGAAGCCTCCGTAACTCCCCTTCTCCTTGACGACAGAGATCGCGGCGGACTGCTGGCCGCGACTGTCGCCGCCTTCCGCCTGCCCCGCTTCGAGCGCGGTGACCAGCCGCTCAGGCAGCGGTCCGGTTGTGCGCTCGAATGACGTCGCCATTGCATCAACAACCGCGGCGGCGACAAGGATGTTCCCCTGGCACGTGAACCCGTTACCCGTCCGGTGCCCTGCCCAGTTGAAGCATTCCTTCCCGGTCCAGGCGGCGGCGTTGCCGCTGCGGTCCACGATACCCAGTTGACGGTGCTCACGGTCGTTGTCCTCTTCCGTCAACCGGCGGACCACCTCTTCGGCCGCGATCCCCTGCTCCAGCATCGCCAGGCCGTTGGGCCCGTAACTGAGGTTCGCCCAGGCCTGAGTCGCAATCGCGCCGACGCCTGCTTTCGCCCAGGGGACCGCCGACCCGACGGCCAGGAACTTGCTTGCCACGGCAACCCCAAACTCTCCCGTCGAGCGGTCGAGTGCGGCAATAGAGAACGTGGATGGCCGCACGGCGTCAGGCGACCCGAAGCGCCGCAAGGTTCTTGGGGAACTTTGTGAGCACGTCACAGCCGTCCTTGGTGACGATGATCGTGTCGGAGTGACGGAAGCCGCCGGCGCCCTCGACGTAGATCCCGGGCTCCACGGACATCACCATCCCCGGCTGAAGCACGGTCTCGTCGCTGGCCGAGAAGTAGGGGGCCTCGTGGATGTCGATGCCGATCCCGTGGCCCGTGCGGTGGGTGAACTGAGCGCCGTACCCGGCGTCATCGATCACGCTCCGCGCGGCGCGGTCGATCTCCTTGCAGCGGACTCCGGGCCGGATCGCGTCGACGGCCGCCTGCTGTGCGCGGACCATGATCTCGAAGAGCCGCTCCTGCTGAGGCGTGGGCGCGCCGACGAAGATCGTGCGCTCGTCCTCGGAATAATAGCCCTCCACGACGCACCCCGTGCCGTGGATGACGATGTCACGGGATCCCAGGCGGCGACCGGATGGGATGGAGTGCGGCAGCACCGACTTCTCGCCGGAGACCGGGCGCGAGCCCGACGTGATGTGCAGGTCGGGATAGCGCCGCGCGGCGAGCTCCAGCATCGCCGCGTTCCCGTGCGCCATGATCTCGATCTCCGTCGCGCCGGGGACGCTGCCATCCACCTCGATGCGCATACCGTGCTCGGCCAGTTCCGCGCCGATCCGGATGAGCCGCAGCTCCTCTTCATCCTTGATCGTGCGCAGCCGCTCGACCACTCCTTTCACGGGCACGAGCGGCTTGCCCCACGCTTCGGCCAGGTACGCATGGCCGTCGACTGTGAAACTCGTGGGCTCAAAGCCGATCCGCCGCCCGCGCAGTCCAAGTTCGCGCATCACCTCGACCGTGAGGTCGATCGCCAGCTGGAATGTTGACTTCCCGGTCAGCCCGCCCAGGGCCATGTCGGAGTAGGCGCGGATATTCCGGATCACGGACCTCCCGCGGGCGTGGGCCTCCTCGAGCTCAGGAATGATCAGCGCAGGCTCGTCCCACATCAGGGCCACCACAGGACGAGAGTAGATGATGGCGCGGAAGCCTGAGACAAAGTACGTGTTGGCGGGAGCCAGGACGATCATGGCGTCAACCGCTTCGTCCCGCGCGCTCCGCAAGACCTGTTCGAATCGCATCAGCACCCTCTCTCCTCTCGGAGCTCCAGTTTCATCTGGTGCATGTACGTGTGAAACCCGAGCCGTTCCCAGAAACCCAGTGCATCGTTATTGGCCGCCACAGTGAGCTCGACCATGTTCACGCCGCGGTGGCGCAGCCAGTCAAGGATCTCCTCCACCATTCGTCTTCCGATGCCCCTGCGGCGGTGCGCGTCGCGGACGTACACGTCGTGGATGTACCCGCGGTAACGATGCTCGAAGAACGGCGGCAGCGTGGTGATGCGGCCGATGGCATAGCCGATGATCTCCGTCCCCTCGCGTGCCACCACGGCGATGGCGTCGTCGCGACCCATCAGCGTCCGCAGATAGGCGCCGTACTCCCGCGGCCACTGGGGCGACGGAGTGAAGGCAGGGTCGAGATGCGCGTGAAAGCCCGCCAGCTCGCCCCACACCGGGAGGATTTCTCTGACGTCGCGGGCCGTGGCCCTGCGTATCTGCACTGTCATATGATCGGTCGCGTGCCAACGGGAACAGGTCGGTATCGAGTTGAATTCAGTTCGGGGAGAAGGCAATCCTCTGATGCGCACCGCAGGTCCAATCGTCCAGGTTCGCGAGCTGCACAAGCGCTACGGCGCCGTCACCGCGGTGCAGTCTGTGAGTTTCGACGTCATCCGGGGCGAGATCTTCGGCATCCTCGGCCCGAACGGCGCCGGCAAGACCACGACCCTCGAGATGATCGAGGGCCTGCGCCGTCCGGACGGGGGGACGGCCGTCGTGGATGGCGTGGACGTGAGGCGGGATCCGCGCGGCGTGCGGGCGAAGATCGGCGTGCAGCTGCAAGAAGCGGGCTTCTTCGACCGGCTCACAGTCGAGGAGACGCTCACTCTGTTCGGCGCGTTTCACCGGCGCAGCGCTCAATCGGGCCGTCTCATCGACCGGATGCAGCTCGGCGAGAAGCGGCGGGCCTGGGCCGGATCGCTCTCGGGCGGCCAGCGCCAGCGGCTGTCCATTGCTGTGGCCCTCGTCAACGATCCCCAGATCATGTTCCTCGACGAGCCTACGACCGGCCTGGATCCCCAGGCGCGCCGGAACCTCTGGGACGTCATCGCAGAGTTCCGCCAGGAGGGACGAACCGTCATCCTGACCACACATTATATGGAAGAAGCCCAGCGGCTGTGCGACCGGGTCGCCATTATGGACCACGGCTTGATCGTGGCGCTGGATACTCCGCGCGCTCTGATCCGTGAGCACGCGCCCAGCATTACGATCGGCGTTACGGTCACACAGGGTCAGGCAAGCTTCGAGGCACTGCCGGGCGTACGGGACGTCAAAACCCAGGACGGTGAAGTCCGGCTCTCGTCAACGGACCCTTTGCAGACCGTGCATGCGTTGATGGATCTGAATCGTCAGGGGAGCGTGCATTTTCAGCAGCTGCGGGTTGAAGAGGGCACCCTCGAAGACGTCTTCCTGCAATTGACCGGGCGGAGGCTGCGGGAATGAAGGCCTTCGCCATGACGACGTACATGCTGTTCAAGCACTACTTTCGCGACCGCAGCAGTGTCTTCTGGGGGATGGTGTTCCCGCTGCTTCTGATGAGTCTGATCGGGCTGGCGTTCGGCCGCGGCGAGAGCATCTCGTTCACGGTGGGATTCGTAGGCCAGGGCGGCGCGCTGGCACAGGGGCTGCGCACTGGTCTCGCGGACGTGCCCGTGTTCAAGATGACCGATGAGAAGGAAGAAGCATCGGCGCTTGCAGAGTTGCGCAAGGGCAGGCGCACGCTTGTCATCGTGGTGCCGCCTCAGGGTTCCCCGGAACCCGTCCGGGTGTTCTTCGATCAGGCGCGCGTTCAAGACGCGCGCACTGCGCTGCTGATCCTCGAGAAGTTCATATCCGACGCCAACCTGCGGATCGCCGGCGTGCAGCCGGCCGTTCGCCTGCAGGCCACCGGTATCGCCGCCGCGCGGGGCGTCCGGTTCTTCGATTTTCTCCTCCCCGGCATTCTGGCGATGACGATCATGAACAGCGGGTTGAACGGCGTGACGTGGGTCGTCACTGAGTACCGCAAGAGCCTGGTGCTCAAGCGGGTGCTGGCCACGCCCGTGCACCCGTTTGCGTTCATCGGCGGATTGATCACCCGATACGCCACGACGAACCTGGTGCAGCTGGCCGTCATCGCGCTGGTTGCCATCTGGGTCTTCGACGCGGTGATCGTCGGGAGTCTCGTGACGCTGACCGCGCTCGCGCTGTTGGGCACGCTCGTCTTCGTCGGCATGGGATTGGCCATCTCGACGGCGTCCCGATCGCCGGAGTCGGCGAATCTGATGGGGAGTGCGCTCAGTTTCCCGATGCTCTTCCTGGCCGGGACCCTCTGGCCGCGCGAATTCATGCCGGCATTCCTGCAGCCGGTGATTAGCGCCTTGCCGCTCACCCCCCTCGTCGAGTCGATGCGTGCCGTTGCCGCCCGGGGCGAAACGTTGCTTCCGTACATTCCCGGCCTGGTCTACCTCGCCGCGTGGGGAGCGCTGTCCCTTGTTGTTGCGGGATGGCGCTTCAAGTGGGAATGACCGGCTAAACCCCTCCGCCGGGACCCCCCGTCCAAGCCATTCAGAAGAAGCCACCCGAGGTGGAGGGCATGGCAGAAGCCTCTCTGCGCAGATTTCAACCGTCGGCAAGTAACCCGTGGAACCGGGTCAAAGCAGCGCACTTGCTGAACCGGGCCGGATTCGGGGGAACGCCTGAGGAGATCACCCGCCTGGCGTCGATGCGGTTCGAGGCGGCGGTGGAGCATGTCCTCAGTTACGAGCAGATTCAGGACAGCGCGTTTCAGGAGGTCGATTTCTCGGAGTTGCGTCAGATGTACGCTGAGCTGATCCAGCTCCGGCGCGGCCGGGCCGGCGAGCAGACGGTGCGGCGGCTCGCGCAGCAGACCAACCGCGCGAACAGACTGAAGTTTCAAGAACTCCGAGTCAACTGGCTGGGGCGCATGATTCAGACGAAGCGTCCTCTCCAGGAGAAGATGGCCCTGTTCTGGCACGGGCATCTCGTCTCCGGACTGCCGGAAACGCGCGTGGCGGAGCACATGGCCCTTCAGATCGATCTCTTCCGTCGCATGGGCACCGGCAATTTCAAGGACCTCATCCTCGCCATCTCACGAGACCCGGCGATGCTGAGTTACCTCGATAACAACACCAACCGCAAGGGGAAGCCCAACGAGAACTACGCGCGCGAGCTGCTGGAGCTGTTCACGATGGGCATCGGCAACTATACCGAGGAGGACGTCAAGGAGGCGGCGCGCGCATTCACCGGATGGACGTTCGCCGGCTCCGAGTTTGTCTTCCGGCGCAATCAACACGACGAGGGCGTGAAGACGTTCCTGGGACGAACCGGCAGCTGGGATGGAACCGACATCATCAACATCATCTTCGAGCAGCCGGCGACCGCCCGTTTCCTGCCGCGGAAACTCTGGGAGTTCTTTGCGTACCTGAGTCCTGAGGAGGCGTTGCTCGAGGATCTGGGTGGGATATTCCGGCGCAGCAACTGGGAGATCAAGCCCGTGCTGCGGACCATGTTCCTCGCGGAAGCGTTTTACTCAGAGCGGTCCCTCCGCACCCAGATCAAGAGCCCGGCCCAACTGGTCGTGGGAGCGGTCCGGATGACCGGCGCCGATGTGCCCGAGCAGGCGCTCGTGCGCTCGATGGACTTGATGGGGCAGGTGCTTCTCTATCCGCCGAATGTTGGTGGCTGGCCTAAAGGGCAGGGATGGGTCAACACAGCGAGCATTTTGATCCGCTATAACTTCAGCGGCCTGCTCCTCAACGGCGGGATGCCCGGCCTGCGCCAGGCCCGCGCGATCCCGGCGCGGGTGGACCACCTCATCGATGCCGGCAAGGTGCGGACCGCCGGGGATGTGATCCAGCAGCTGGTCGAGCGATTCATCCAGGAGCCGCTCGAGGGGAAGCGCCGGTGGGGGTTGCTGCGCGCATTCGGCACCAACCACGAGGACACGCCGTGGACACTCGACGGCGCGCGCTCACAAGAGCAGCTTCGCAGCGCCGTGCACCTGATCATGAGCATGCCGGAATTTCAACTCGTGTAATCGCGAGGCCGCCCAGCGGCCGAGCGAGCGCGGTTGTCTTGCCGGGGGGGCTAGCATGAGTCACGGAATGACCCGAAGAGAATTCGTCAAGAAAGGGCTGACGATGATCGCCGTCGGCGCGACGGCCCCGTCGTTCATTACCCGCACCGCGCTGGCGATGGGCAACCCCTGGGACGTC
>Ga0209853_1000553_pt1 | contig 10431 bp, 10 predicted proteins | sample GWRWS1_30_40_FD_187224 | JGI IMG/M metagenome (GOLD analysis project Ga0209853, IMG submission 187224) | Riverbed sediment microbial communities from areas with vegetation nearby in Columbia River, Washington, USA - GW-RW S1_30_40 (SPAdes)... | ecosystem: Environmental > Aquatic > Freshwater >...
GCCTCTTCCTGCGACTTTCATGGTCTTTTCTGTATGTCTGACCACGATATCGTATCCGAGGAACCGCATGACCTCTGTATTGTGTTTGATACCACTTTTACTTGGTGAGACTTTGAGCTTGAGTTCCTCATGCAGAAAGACTTCAATTTTTCTGTAGATTGCCTCTGCCTCACTTTTTGGGCATGTGGCGCCAAGCACGAAGTCATCGGCATACCGGCAGTAGCTCAATCTCCGAAAGTCTGGATCATGTTGGTCTACACTCGGTATTTCCATCTTATGCCGTTGCAGTGCCTTCTTTTCATTGAGCAGTATGAGACGCTGTGTTGCGTCTTTTTCCTGATCAATTTTCTTGGTCAGCCTTTTTGTCTGGTTTTGAAGCAGACGATACTCTGTGGTCTCTTTCCTTGCCTTTCCTCTTTCGAAGCTGGTAATGAGTGATTCCACAAAGCAGTCGAGCTCGTGAAGGTAGATGTTTGCCAGTATGGGGGAAATGATTCCTCCTTGCGGTGTACCGCTATATGTTTCGTTATACTTCCAGTCTTCCATATAGCCAGCTTTGAGCATCCTTCTGATGACATTCAGGAATTTGATGTCATCAATCTTCTTCTCCAACAGTCCCATGAGAATCGTATGGTCGATATGGTCAAAGAAGCCTTCAATGTCGAACTCTATCAACCACTTTGTACCTGACCAGGTACTGACGATTCTTTTGAGTGCGGTGTGGCATGACCTCTTCATCCTGAACCCGTGTGAGCTATCCTTAAACACTGGCTCATAGGTGGACTCTAGGATCATGCGCCACACTTCTTGCACGTGTTTATCGTTAGCGGTTGGCTTCCCAAGAGGGCGTTGCTTTCCATTGGGTTTTGGGATGTACACTCTTTCGACTGGCGATGGTACATACCTGTTTTCTCTCAGGAGAGCGCGGAGGTTTGCTGCGCGTTCATGTGAGTATCCATCGAGGGTCAGCCCGTCAACACCTGGGGTCATTCCTCCTTTGTTGTGAGAGATGTTGCCATAGGCTTGTTCCCACAGATCAGGTGCATTCAAGATGATCTGGAACAGATGCTTGACCTTGTACCCGTTCATGGAGCATTTCCTGATTCCTTGGAGCTTGATGAGGGTACTTGCTGATAACACTTGTTATCCCCTTCTACTTGCTCTTCCGGCAGTAGGGCTGTCACCCTTCCCCCGCTTCTGGAGAGTTTCGCAGTTCCTCGCTGCTTATCTCTCGTTGGCGGCCAATGTCTTTCTGGCTGCCCATGCCATTACAGCATGCACCTTGGGTACTATGGTGACTCCGTTACCATGCAGGACCTCAGAAGTTCTGCGTATCCTGTGTAGGCAATCCCGCGTTTTTAGCGAGGCAAAGTCGCGAGGCATGTAGGTGCTCTTTTCGCCCTTTTCCACCAGTCATCTGTGGCTGCTCGGGAAGGCTGACTGGGGTGAACCTGGAGGGGTTCCTATGGTCAGGCGCCTAGACCATACCCACTTCCCGACGACTCACGTGCATTGTCGTGTGAGCCGGGTCTGCGATGCCGTCATCGGGCTGGAGTGTAGGCAGTGTAGCCTTCACCATGTGCCTCATTACCCTTACGGCCCTACGCTAGACAATTTCGCTTGGGGCTGCATTTTCCAGCGATGCTCTGTTCGCCGCTCCCTTTCGGGCGTTGCTCTGTTGCCAGAGGCGACTAACGCTGGTGGGTACAGGAGTTGTCAGCACTCCTGGCTCTTACGAGCGCTCCTCCTAACTACTTACGCGGCGCGGGCCCCCTCGCACACCCACAGCGGCCTGGCGCCGGCCAGCAGCGCGGCGGCGTTGAAGTAGCCCTTGGTGCCAGGGAGGTGATCGTGGCGCTTGGCCTTCGGGACTTGCGCCTCTGCTCCCACCGCCCGGCCGTAGAGGTTTACCACGCGGCCGTCCGGCGTCGTGTGCGGAAAGACCACGCGCCCACCACGCCAGTCGCGGGCTTTATGCGGCCAGGTGCCCGGCGCCGCAGGACACCTCGCCGCGGCTCCCCGGCAGGGCGGCCTGGAACGCGGCGAGCTGGGGCGCGCGGGCCGGGCGCGCGGGCTGGAGGCCTCCAGGGTGCCGCCAGGCGCTGGTGCTCTTCCCGCCAGCACTGGCGGGCCTCTGCGAGGTAGCCCCAGGCGAAGCAGGCAAAGCGGCCGGTGGCCAGCGTCTCACGGGTTCGGGGAAACAACCGTTTTTTCTCACTTCTTTCGCTAACCCGTTTTGGTCCATCTCCACGAGAGGGGAGGGCTGGCTTGGAAAGGTACGGGTACCGTGTGGCGTGAGCCAGGCGCCGTGGGGCACGCCGCAGGGGTGGCGCTCAGATACGAGGAATCCACAGCAGGCGTCAGGGAACTACAGGGAAGTAACTACAGGGTACCAACTACAGGAGAGGCTCGGAACCCCGCACCAATCCTTGGGGGGCTGGGGGGGGCGGTGAGTAAACATGCGTGGAATTTTGCCCTGGTGGTGAGTAAACATTCGTCAGGTTGGTGAGTAAACATTCGTGGAAAAGTTCGGCTCTCCCCCTACTTTTTCACCATCACCTTGGTCTTGGGTACAGGAGGTCTCGACGCAGACAACAGATACCCTTCCTTGTGTGCCTCAAGACGGGCATCCGGATAGCTCGCCCGCGCTGCGGCCAGATCGGCGGGGAAATCCCGCTTGAATGCTTTCAACGGGGATTGCCCGCCAAACATGTCATACAGGTCTCGCCACCGCATCAGCACCGGCTTGGTGTAGGGGATACGGCACAGGCGTTGCGTCAGCCAGAGGTAGATGTCTTGCGCCTTCGGTTTGTTCTGAATGGCCCTCAACGCCCTGAAATCATACGGCACGGCGTGATCTTTGAGGCTGTGATAGTAGGTGTCAGTCAACACAATTTCGGTCGGCCATACGGTCTCTTGGTCCGGATCAGACGGAAACCAGACGTCAAAGTGCGCGAACGGTTCGGCATGGACATGCCGAGCGCCTCCCCGTGGCCCTGGCCCCACCATGGTAAATTTACAGGCGGCAAAGCGGGTGATCTGCTCCTTGAAGGCGCGGATGGTCCCTTCCTTCCCCCCAGACGCGATCAGCCCGAGCTGCTGGATCATGGCCGTCATGGACCGCTCGACCGCGATGACGGGCGACTGCTGTTTGATCGCCTGGGTGTTGATATAGCTCTGAAACAACCGGGGCTTGGCGCCGTAGGGCAACCCGGCAATCCGGGCCTGGGTGGGGCTGCGCGGGTCTTTCACCAGGCCTGCGGTCAAAAAAATACTGAAATCGCCATTCTGCCGCGTCCAATCGCGGGTTTTTGGGTCTTTGTAGGGCAGGAAGCACTGCGTCAAGACGGTATGGATGTACCAAATATCAGCACTGGGCAGGGGCGTCTCGGTGCGCTCTCGGAGCTGCGCAATCCGCCGCTGGTCGATCGGGCGAAGGTGCACGACGATGTTCGTCGGGTCTGCGTGGCGCATAGCTTCCCCTCCCAGACGGGAGCCTACACCTCATCCGCGCACAGGTGGTGGCCAGGGACCGGCGCCGGTCTCCCCGCTCTCCCTCCCCAGCGCCAGGCACCAAAAAAGCCCCCAGGCCCTGGAGAGAGCCTGGGGAACAGGTGAGCGGCCCTTGCACCCGCCAGCAGCCGTCTTGGACGGCGAGGAAGTGTACCGCACTTTGTGCGGCGGCGTCTGCGGGCGTGCCCCCTCCGGCGCCCTGCGCACCACCCGCCAGCGGCCACGCCTGGCCTGGGGTGTGCACGCGCGCCTCGCACAGCGCGGCCGCTGCCTGCCTGCGTCGCTGCTCCCGCGACGCCCCTGGAGGGCTTCCCATCCCCCGTCCTGCTGGGCCTGTCCAGCGCGCCGCTCGCCGCGTGCGACGCCGGGGGTGCACGAGTGTTTGAAGTTCCTAGACGCCCGCCGCCACGACATACCGCCCGGCCTCGCGGCGCGTGAGGAGGCCGCTGCGCACCATGCCCTTCATGGTCGACCGCACGTCGTGGTCCACCTGCAACAGGGTGCGGACCGCCTTGGGAGACAGGCCCTCGGGATGCTGCTGGAGCACCGCGACAATCTGCGGCCGCAGGCCCCCACCAGGCGGCGGGGCCGCCGCACGGGGCGCCGCCGGCGCCTGGTGGGCGCGGCGCTGTCCCGTCAGGTGCGCCAGGAGATCGAGCAGCCGCAGCTCGCGCTCCCGGGCCTGCTCCAGGGCACGCTCCAGATGGGCGAGGAGCGCCTGGTCCGGCCCAGGACGCTCCGGCGCAAGCGCCGGGACCTCCGGCGCGACGGCCCCCGGCGGGGCGGGGGCGGGGGCCGCCTCAGCGGCGGGTGCCGGCGCGGGCGTGGGGGCCTCTGGCGGGGCGGGGGCGGGTGGAGACGCGGGCCGGGGCGCGGGTGGCAGCGCGAACCCCGCCGCCCGCAAGGCCTCCGGCGTGACCCTCAGCACCGCGCCCGGCTCCTGGCCGGCCAGGGCCTGGAACCGGCCCGCACGAATCGCCTGATAGAGCTTCCCCGTCGACGTCCCCACCAGCCGGGCTGCCTCGGTAATCGTGTACGTGTCCATACGCCCCTCTCCCACGGCTCTGCCTCCACACGCGCTGGGGCCAGCGGGGTGCACCGGGCCACGCCGGCCCAGGCCCGTCCGTGCCCACCATGCCCGTGAGACCCCTACTATACCATGGATGCAGCCACACGCCGAGTGCCCGCCAGGGACCGGTGGGCCCGGCCGGCGCGCCGTGGGGCGCGACACCCCAGGGCGTGTGGGGGCCGCGCGGCGCCGCGCTCCGCCGTGCTCCGGGCCGCTCCGTCGGGGCGGCGTGGCCGCCGGCGGGTGCCGCTGGGGGGGGGCGCTGGGGGGCTGGAGGGCTGTGGGGCGTGGTGCGGTGTACCCCATGGCGCGGGCCTCAATCCCAATCGCCCATCACGGCCGTGAGTACATCCGCGGCCGCCCCCCGCGTGAGGTCCGGCGGCAGCGCCACGCGCCACGTGCGCAGCAGCGCCAGCTGCTTCTCGGTGGGCGGCTGCTGCCGCCAGGCGGCGCTGGGGTCGACCAGGACGCCGGCCTGCTGGCGGCGCGCGTAGTCTTCGGCCACGCCCAGGGCGTAGTCCAGGGGCAGACCCCGGCCCGCCGCCCGGTGCGCCTGGCCGCGCGGCACAGGCACCACGGCCCAGGTCCCGGTGGCGTCGGGGAGCAAGCGCAGCGTGCCCTGGCCCAGCGTGAGCACCCAGGCGCCGCGCTGCGTCTGCACCCCGTGTAGCGGCCGAGCGCGGAAGAGCTCGACAGACGCCGCCACGAGCGTGCCCGGCGGGGTCTCCGCCGGGGTGGTGTCCGGTACGGTCCGGGGGCGCGCCGCCACCGCCTCCGTGAGCGCCCGCTGCGCGAGCGTGGCGGGATCGACGTCGAACAGCGCCGCGGTGGTGAGCAGCGCGTGCCGCGTGCTGGCGCCGACCACGTCGAGGATGAGGCAGTCCGTCTTGCCCGGGTAGAGGCGCGTGCCCCGGCCCAGCATCTGGATGTACAGCGGCTTACTCAGGGTCGGCCGGGCCATGACAATGGCGGCAATCGACGGCTCGTCAAAGCCCTCGGTCAAGAGGGCGCAGTTGGCCAGCACCCGGGTTGCCCCCGTCCGCAGTCGTTCAAGCGTCGCCTGCCGGGCCGCCACCGGCGTCGTGCCATCGAGGGCCTCGGCCGCCAGGCCGGCAGCGCGGAAGGCCTCGGCCATGGTGTAGGCGGTGCGCACCGTCGGCGTAAAGACCAGCGCCTTGCGGCCGGCCGCGTGTGCCTGATACGCCTGCACCACGTGCTGGGGCGCATCAGCCTGGAGCAGGACAAACCCCGCCAACACTTTGTTTACCTCAGTGTGCACTTAAGCCGACCGTGTTGGATTGGCGGAAGTTCTTTGATATCAATGATTGGTCTCTCATATATCGAAGACACATTTTGCCTCTATGTGGCTTCGTTGCTCGTCAAGCCGAGACCTATCGAGTAAGGTCGGCTTAAGTGCACACCGGTGGCAAGGAGGTCATGGCGGGGTTTGCGGAGTCTCTTCCACACAAGGAGCGAGGGCCAGCAGGGTTTTCGGGGGGGGCGCCTGGCGCTGAGCGCGCCTCTCCAGCATTCGCTGTCAGAGGCTTCCCGATAGGAATCGCGAACATGTGGAACATGGGCGATAGTTTCGCCGATGCTCTCGGAAAGCCAACATGACACGACACCAGTGCCGGGTGTTTCCCGCCATATTATGGGGCGGAAATCCACCACGCATCATGGCAAACCACAGAGAGTCTCTCCTCTTCCCATCTCCATAAACATCGTCTCATCAACGCGTTAGGACGGGGGGGAGTCCGGCGGGGTGACGAGGCGTACAAACTGGGCCACGTGGTCTTTGAGGGCACTTAACTCGCCCAGACGGCGGTCAACCGTGTGCTTGAGCTTCAGCGCGGTGTCGATACGGGCCAACAGCTCCGCCTCATCCACGGGTTTCGTGAGAAAATCGTCGGCGCCCGCCTTGATGCCGGTGATCCGATCGGCTATGGCATCGAGGGCCGTCATGATCACAATAGGGATCAGCCGCGTCTCGTCCTGTTCTTTGAGGAGACGACAGACCGTGAAGCCGTCCATCACCGGCATCATCACGTCCAGCAGAATCAGATCAGGCGCTTCGGCAGCCACTTTGTCGAGGGCCTCCTGGCCGTTCGCAGCACTGATGGTCTCGTACCCCAGCTCGGCCAGCTCTTGCTCAAGATAGTCCACATTGAAGGGCTCGTCGTCGACGATCAGAATTTTGGAGCGTCTCGGTGCGCCCGGTGGGGTGTCGTGTGCAGGAGCCGGTGGGGTGTCGTGTGCAGGAGGCAGAAGCGGCAGGACGGGTTCGTGTGGCAGCACCATAACTGGGGCCACAAAGCGGTAGCCGCGGCCATAGCTCGTCTTGATGACCGGCGATCCGGTTGGCTCTGGCTCGACGGCTTTGCGGACTTTTGCCAGGCACCGGGTGAGGGCTGCTTCACTCACAAACGTCCCCGCCCAGCAGTGCTCAAGGAGTTCTTCTTTGGTGACCATACGGTCGCGATGCTGGAGCAGGTAGACAAGCACGTCAAAGACCTTGGGCTCAATCACGACTGGGTGGCTCGCACAGCGCAGCTCACCGCGTTGCGCATCGAGTTGGTAGGTGCCAAAGTGATAGATCATATCCTGTATCCTTCGATACTATACTCCGGCGTTGCCTCATTTGGGTCCCTTTTACCGCACACATGGTACGCCGTCAAGCCGATTCTCCTCCACCATCTCGAGGTTCCAGGCGTTAACGCCTGGAACCCCATCTCCTACGATCCAATGCCGAACATCATGGTCATAACCCTCCAACGCCGAGAACCGTATCCAGGAGAGGTGGCAAAACCGTGTGCGTACCGAGCTCGGCATGCACTCGCTCTGGCCCGCACCCCTTCCAGTGGCTCTCCAGGAGAAACGGACCGCACAGCGTCTGCTCTACCCGCTCCCACGGTCGCATGCTGAGCCTCTTGGTCAGAATCCGTCACAAAATGGTCTGGCTGTGGTCAAGATGTGCGGGCTCCAACGCTGTACATTCATAGCCAGAGACACGGAGAGTTGGGGAGGTGATGACCTCTCAGACACACATAGACACCCCACGAAGGGAGCACATCATGGCTACGCAGACACGACGGACCACCAGGCGATCGGCGAAGTTCCTCAGGGCCACTATCAAAGCCTACATGGTTGTGGCATGTTGTGGCCTGGTACTGTTAAGTACGGTTTCCTCGTATGCAGCTACCCTGAATGGCCTCCCCCTGAATGGCCTCCCCATGAATAGCTTCAGCACCAATGGGATGCCCCTCAATGGCCTCCCCCTGAATGGCCTCCCCATGAACGGCCTCTACGTCAATGGGATCTCCACCAATGCGCTCATCCCCAATGGGCTCCCCGTGAACGGGCTCCCCATGAATAGGCTCAGTGTCAATGGGATATTACACGACGCGACCAAGCTCAATGGTGAGCCTGCACCAGAAGTGCAGCACGAGAGCCTACCCTTCACCGGCTTAAGCCAGACGGGGTTAGGGAACGCAGCCGCGAGCGAATTTTGCCGCGTGCGGCATTGTCTTCTGCCATAGCAGTGCTCCAGTCTGCACGTGAGAAGGAGAGTCTCCCATGTACCCTTTCAGACGGTATGACATGTCTATGACCTCACAGACGCACACACAGACCCCAACAAAGGAGAGTATCATGGCTACGCAGACACGACGGACCACACCGCGATCTACTAGGTTCTACAGGGCTACTGTCACAACAGGCATGATTGCTCTCTGCTGGGGCCTCGTGCTGTTGACTGCGGGTTCGGCACATGCAGCTATCTCCCTGAATGGCCTCACCATGAATGGCCTCACCATGAACGGCATCGCCACGAATGGCCTCAGCATGAACGGCCTCACCACCAATGGCCTCACCATGAATGGGCTCAGTACCAATGCGCTGTCGACTAATGGGCTCACCATGAACGGCATCGCCACGAATGGCCTCAGCGTGAACGGCCTCACCACCAATGGCCTCACCATGAATGGGCTCAGTACCAATGCGCTGTCGACTAATGGGCTCACCATGAACGGCATCACCACCAATGGCCTCAGCATGAATGGGATCCCCATGAATGGCATGGCCATGAATGGGATCCCCATGAATGGGCTCCCCATGAATGGGCTCCCCATGAATGGGCTCCCCATGAATGGGCTCCCCATGAATAGCCTCAGCGCCAATGGGCTCACCATGAATGGGCTCGCCACCAATGGGCTATTCGTCAATGGGATCTCCACCAATGGGCTATTACACGACGCGACCAACTCCCATGGTGAGCCTCCACCACTAGTGCAGCGTGCAAGCGTACCCTTCACCGGCTTAAGCCAAAGGGCCTTGGGGAAAACATGGCCTTACCGTATAGGACTCCCTAGCCTTTGCTCGCATTACAGGCTAGTCCCCCTTTGCCTATGACGCCAGTTCGGGGGGGGCGCTCACGCTGCACTAGCGTGCACGGTCGCCCCCTGTAACGGCAGTGTCAGACATCTTCCACGGCTGACTGTATGGGAGTACCCCATGACAACATCCAAAGGACTGTTGCTCTTGCTCGCTACCTGCTGGAGCGTGATGCTCCTGAGCGCGGGATGGGCCTCTGCTGGTGCAGGCTACAACGGCATACCACTCAACGGCTTGTCCCTGAATGGCGCAAGTCAGCAGGAGGTAGGAAAATCTGCTGGACTCAACGCTAGCGCTGCACAGGCCGTGGACCCAGCCCCCGCGGGGCTGTCCGGGGCTGGCAGCTCCCGGCAGATTGCCTTGGCGAACCCCGCCCTGGCATCAACGGCAGACAAGCGCCATCAACTGACCTATCTGGTGCGGTGTGCCCTGCCTGAGGACATTGCGGTGTATGCGGATTACGAGGGGGAACGCTTCACGTTCCAGGGCAGTATGGGGCTGGCGTCACGCTGGCTCACCGAGGCGATGACCCCGAGCGAAGAGCGGTGGGTCTCGGCATGTCTCTTAGCCCATGTCAATTATTTTGGCAAGCATGTGCGGGTCTCAATGCGCGCCACCCCACCACCCAGCCCTGCTTTTGAGGCATCCGACGAAGAAAAGACGACCTTTGCGATCTTTGAAGGCGGGTTTTTCGGCAATCTCTTTGCCCCCGCTCCGGTCGCCTATACCTGTCAGGGTATGCGTACCCCCGAGCAAGCGGAGGACCCCATTTTGCAGGACCGGGTGTGTACCCAGGAGACCGGCGTCACCACGGCGGCTGGCACGCCCGGCACCGCCTGCCGCTTTCTGCTGACGGGCCGCTGTGAGGACCCCACCAGTTTTACCATCGATGGCACGCAGTATGCCGAAGTGATCTTCGTATATCTCCAACCCAAGCCGCGCTAGGCCAGGCGTCCCCACACCCGCCACCGGGCCCCTCCTCGCCACCGGCGGGTGGCGTAGCGCCAGCCCTGCCAAGTCCCAGCGCGCCCGCGGCTCCCGTGCCTATGAAGCATGCTTTGGCTGGCCGCCGGCGGACGAGCTGGCCCCACAGGAGCAAACGTCCGAAAATTTACGGTAACGACACTGACCAAAAACTACACCTTTTGGCCGTGGCATTTCTCGCTCAGGCAGGTATGAAAAATCAATAGGTTATAATGGCACCATTGCAAAGGTTTTTGGCCACCCTGTCCGGAGCGGTACCACGACGGTTTCCGCACCACGTTTTTACTAACGAACTCTCAGACTACTAAGTCGTTGTTTTTACGTGGTCAGTCTCCACCGAACGGTCTTACAGTAAATTTTCCGCTACTCGCTCCTGGAGGGCCCAGGAGAAAACGCGAACTTTTGTACAGTGACACGGCCTGAGGGCCATCGATGCTAGCAGCGTTCTACCGGGTTTCTCTACCCGTAGAGTTTTT
>Ga0209853_1000554_pt1 | contig 10428 bp, 8 predicted proteins | sample GWRWS1_30_40_FD_187224 | JGI IMG/M metagenome (GOLD analysis project Ga0209853, IMG submission 187224) | Riverbed sediment microbial communities from areas with vegetation nearby in Columbia River, Washington, USA - GW-RW S1_30_40 (SPAdes)... | ecosystem: Environmental > Aquatic > Freshwater >...
GCCGAATGCACCCATTCTCGATGCTCCCCGTCCGATCCTGGGTCGTCCCACATCGCCTCGGCGCTCGCCCAGAAGGCCGCATCTCGAGTGGGAAACGCCGTCGCATCCAGGTCGACTCGGGCGATGGCACGTCCCCACGACCAGAACGTGAAGGAACAGTCGCCGCCCTTCGGGACCTCGTCGAGTCGCGATAGGCATCCATCAACCAGCTCGTCCGGGAGACCAGCCGTAAAGCCGCTCTTCATGGAGAAGCGATGGCCCCATCGCATCGCCTCGTCGTTCAGACGCTGCACGGTCAAGTACGGCTTCTGCTCGACGGTATCCACGACCGGCGCTCCGAACGCCCGCATCGGGGCGAAGTCGCGCTCGGCCTGATCCAGGGAGCCGCAGTGCAGGCCTCCCATGAAGACGATGGGCCGGCCGGCAAGCTCCGGCGGGTACTCCTCCTCGGGGAGGGCGAGTCCCACGCCGAACGCGCTCCACATCTCGTCGGGGGTGGTCTCGACGAAGTCGCGGTAGAACCCGGCAACCTCGGTGGCCCGCTCCACCGGATGCATCACGATCCCGTGCGTGATCGTCGGCCCCACCGGGTGGAGGCAGAACTCGAAGGAGGTCACGATGCCGAAGTTCGGCCCCGCGCCCCGGATCCCCCAGAACAGATTGGGGTTCTCGTCCTCGCTCGCGTGGACCAACCGGCCGTCGGCCGTCACGACGTCGACCGAGAGCAGGTTGTCGATGGTGAGCCCGTACTTTCGCTGGAGGCGGCCCATGCCGCCGCCGAGGGTCAGGCCGGCGACGCCGGTGTGTGCGACGACGCCGAAGGGACAGGCCAGGCCGAACGCCTGGGTCTCGTGGTCCACGTCGCCGAGGAGGGCGCCGCCCTGCACCCACGCCACCCGGCGCTCGGGATCGACCCGGAGGCCTCGAACTTCGGCCAGGTCGATGACGATTCCGCCGTCGCACGTTGAGAAGCCCGGGATGCTGTGGCCACCGCTGCGAACGGCGATCTGGAGCTCCTGCTCGCGCGCGAACCGGAGGGCGGAGAGGACATCGGCGACGCCGGTCGGCCGGACCACGATCGCCGGCCGCCGGTCGATCATGCCGTTCCACACGATCCTGGCCGCGTCGTAGCCGGCATCGTCGGGCAGGACAATCTCACCGGCGAAGCCCTCGCGGAACTTCGAGAGCGCCGACGCATCGAGCGCGGCGGTTCGCTGTCCTGAAACGAGGTCCCCCTCCCGAAGCCGAGCACGCATCATCCGGGGGATCGGTCGTGGCCGTCAATCTCGCTGCGGAATTCCGGTCAGGAATCGCAGATCGCGTAGGCCCTGCGCTGCGACGTCGGGAGCTCGGCGAGCGCTGAACACGACCGGACCATCGTCACGAAGCTGAGAACGGCCCCATCGGCTGCGCCGCGGATCCGGTAGCAACCCTCGACGGGGAACACGATCGCGCTCGCGTTGAAGCCCGTGTCGCCGTAGCCGCGAGCGTCGGCTCGAACGGGGACGCCGAGGGTGAGCTCGTGGCCGCGAATGTGCAGGTGACCGCGGATACTCGGACCGCGCCACCAGGGGAACTTCATCCCCAGCGAGCCGTCCGGTCGGATGTCATCCGGCGGAACGAGGACCAGGCCTCCTGGCCACAGGACGGTCCACAGGCGTCCGTTCCCGAAGTTCAGCTCGTCCGGAGGTTCTCCTGGCGGCGTCAGGCCGTTCGGCGATGTGACGGGACATGGTCGGGCGGAGGCGTTCGATGAGGACGCCGCAGATAGCGACGCGTTCGGGCTGATCTTCGACGATCCTGCGGAACAGCCAACGAGCAGGAGCGCTACCGCGAAGACGATCGCCCGCATGCCCTTCGTACACCGGAGAGGCCGGGCCGGTTCCCGACTCCCGGAACGATGCGAGCGTTGTCAGTTACGAGCCGGACGCGACCTTCCACAGGTGGCCGTCCGGGTCACTGAAGTACCCGAAGTACCCGTACGGAGACGCCGCTGCTTCCCTCACGACGCCGCCGCCGGCCGCCACGGCGGTTGCCATGACCTCGTCCACGGCTTCTCTCGACGAGACGATGTAGTGGAACGACACACCCCGGAATCCTGATCCCTGGGAGGAGACGCCGGCATCCTGGGCCGCGGCCTCCCATTCGTAGAGGGCCAGTGACGACGATCCCTCACCCATGTTGAACGACACGAATTGCGGATAGTCCTGGTCGATCGTGCAGCCCAAGCCTTCCCCGTAGAACTTCTTGGAGCGTGCCAGGTCCTCGACACCGATCATGATGGCGGTCACCTGCAGAGGCACGGTCGTCTCCCTTCCACGTCGCATGGTCGCCTATGAGACAAACGGGGAGCGACGGAATCGACAGCCCCTACCGTCCGGCAAGATCACTCCACCCTGGGTGCGGTGGGAGTGGGAGGCTCACCCCCGCCCGCCGAACTCGGAGGCATTGGTCGACCCCGATCACGCGGTGGTTTCGCAGATCCTTGGCTGGAAGATAGATCGCAGCCGTCTCCATCGGGACGACCTCGGGCTGGTCGACCCCGTAGGTCTGCCCTTCGTTGACGATGGTGGCGCCTTCCAAGCGCACTCGGACTGGCGAATGCGAACGGGAGACTCTCCTGCCCCAGCCTATCCGACCGCCGAAAGGCTGGACGTCTCGTCCTTCGCGGCTGAAGATGCATGTGCAGCCGAGCAACCACTGTTGGCCAAACGTCGGGCTGGCTCGCCAGAAGCCGCGCCGGCGTATCGATCCGGTCGAAGAGGACGGAGGTGGCGGCCCTTGGAGCGCATCGCTTGCACCGTGAACGGGGTCCGACGCGAGGCCGAGGTCGAGCCTCGCTTGCTCATCGTCAAGGCGATCCAGAGCGCAGCGGGGACCATGCGCGCCCCGGCCCGTGCTCGAGAAGGGTGAAGCATGGCGCCAGGACCGCTCCCAGGCCAGGCCGCGGCTGAGCAGAGCGCTGTCGGCACGCTGACCGAGACCTCCGTCGAGATGGGCCGGTACATCGGGTCGCGGATGCTCCGCAAGGAAGACGCGCCGCTCGTCACCGGGCACGGCCGCTTCCTCGACAACCTCGTCCTGCCCGGGATGGTGTGGATGACCATTGTGCGCAGCCCGATGGCGCACGCCCGCATCACCCGGGTCGACACCTCGCCCGCGCTGGGGCTGCCCGGTGTGGTCGCCGCCTACAGCGGCGCCGACCTGGCCTCGGAGTGGGCCGCCGCGCTGCCCTGCGCGTGGCCGATCACGCCCGAGACCAGGATCCCGACCCACTGGCCGGTCGCCCAGGACAAGGCCCGCCTGGCCGGCGACCCGGTCGCCGTGGTGGTCGCCGACACCCGCGAGCACGCGGTCGACGCCGCCGAGGCGGTCGACGTCGACTACGAGCAGCTCCCGGCCGTGACCTCCATCGAGGAAGCGCTCGCCGAGGGCGCCCCGATCATCCACGAGGAGTTCGGCGACAACATCTGCTTCAAGGACCTGAAGATCGCCGTCGGCGACGTCGACAAGGTGTTCGCCGAGGCGCCGGTGACCGTGAAGGAGCGCTACTACCACCCGCGGCTGATCCCGAACGCCATGGAGCCGCGCGGGGTGCTCGCCCAGCCGATGCCGGTCACGGGCGAGATGACGATGTGGTCGTCGACCCAGATCCCGCACATCCTGCGCACCCTGCTCGCGCTCACGCTCGGCCTCCCCGAGTCGAAGTTCCGCGTCATCGCCCCCGACGTCGGCGGCGGCTTCGGCTCCAAGCTGGACGTCTACAACGAGGAGGCGATCTGCCTGGCCGTCGCGCGCAGGCTCGGCGTGCCGGTCAAGTGGATCGAGGAGCGCTCCGAGGGCTACCTGGCCACCATCCACGGCCGCGACGTCATCCAGGACATGGAGGTCGCGGCGACCGAGGAGGGCAGGCTGCTCGGCGTGCGGGGCAAGGTGCTCTGCGACATGGGCGCCTACTGCCAGCTCGTCGCCCCGGGCATCCAGGCCCTCGGCGCGACCCTGTTCAGCGGCGTCTACAACGCCGAGGCGGCCTCCTTCGAGTGCACGGCGGTGTTCACCAACCGCACGCCGACCGACGCCTACCGGGGCGCCGGCCGGCCCGAGGCGACCTACGCGATCGAGCGGATCATGGACGCGCTCGCCCGCCGGGTCGGCAAGGACCCGGCCGAGGTGCGGCGGATGAACTTCATGGCACCGTTCTCGGAGCCGACCGCGAACGTCTTCGGTGCCATGTACGACTCGGGCAACTACGAGGCCGGGCTCGACAAGGCGCTCGGGCTCGCCGACTACGCGGGCCTGCGCCGCGAGCAGGCCGAGCGGCGCCAGCGGGGCGACGTGAAGCAGCTCGGCATCGGCCTGTCCACCTACATCGAGGCGTGCGGCAGCGCCCCGTCGCGGGGCTTCGCCGCGGTGAACTTCGGGGCCGGCGGCTGGGAGGCGGCCACCATCCGCTGCCTGCCGACCGGCAAGGTGGTCGTGATCACCGGCACGTCTCCGCACGGCCAGGGCCACGAGACCTCCTGGTCGCAGATCGTGGCCGACGCCCTCGGGGTCAAGTTCGAGGACGTCGAGGTGCTGCACGGTGACACCGCGATCTCGGCCCAGGGCCTGGACACCTACGGCAGCCGCAGCCTGGCCGCCGGCGGCGTCGCCGTGCAGAAGGCGGCCGAGAAGATCATCGCCAAGGCCAAGAAGATCGCCGCCCATGAGCTCGAGGTGGCCGAGGAGGACGTCGAGTTCGCCGAGGGCACGCTGCGGGTCAGGGGCGCGCCCGACAAGGCGAAGACGGTCCCGGAGGTCGCCTTCTCGGCCTTCCTCGCCCACAACCTGCCCGACGGCGTCGAGCCCGGGCTCGAGGAGAGCGCCTCGTTCGACCCGGTGAACAACACCTTCCCGTCGGGCGCGCACGTTTGCGTGGTCGAGGTCGACACCGAGACCGGCCTGGCGGAAATCGTCAAGTACGTGGCCGTCGACGACTGCGGGAACATCGTCAACCCGATGATCGCGCAGGGCATGATCCACGGCGGGGTCGCCCAAGGCATCGCCGAGGGCCTGTACGAGGAGGCCACCTACGACGAGAACGGCACCCTGCTGACCGGCAACATGTCGAGCTACCGGGTGCCGTCAGCGGCCGAGCTGCCCGCCTTCGTCACCGACCACGTCATCACCCCGTCCACCAGCAACCCAGGCGGGTGGAAGGGCGTCGGCGAGGCCGGCACCATCGGCGCCCCGCCGGCGGTCGTCAACGCGGTGATCGACGCGCTGTCCCCGCTCGGGGTCACCGACATCGGCATGCCGGCGACCCCCCAGCGGGTGTGGGAGGCCATCCGGGACGCGAAGTCGAAGGGAGGCCAGGCCTGATGGAGACGTGACCGGCGCTCGGGGACTCGAGTCGTCACCTCAGGCCACCGTATCGCCCTGGGCGAGCGCCACCGCCTCGTGGACGCTCATCGTCAAGCCCTCCTGCCAGGCCCGGCGGGCCGCGTCCTCCGTAAGGTGCGCGCGTGCCTCCGCCACCGGATCTCCCTCGAGCATTCCCCCGAATCCAGGGGTGGGGCCGCCGCCGGCCCGGTCGCGGTGGGATTTCGAGACGCCGGCCATCCGGATGGCGTCCTCGTGGCGGCCCTCCCACGTCAGCAGGAACGCCAGGTCCAGGAAGGCGAGGGCGATCCCCGTGGCGTTGTCGGCCTCGCGGAACAGCTCCAGGGCCTCGAGGGCAGTGGAGCGGGCGTCTTGCCGGCGGCCGGCGCGGCCGTAGGCGAACGCCAGCCAGACCAGGTCGAACGCGAGATTGAGGCGGTCGCCCAGCCGGCGCCAGATCGCCGCGACCTCCTCGATCTTGGCGACCACGCGGTCCCAGGCGCCAGCCATCGCATCCGGGACCACCAGCATCACCAGGACCTTGGCCACCCCAGGCTCGTCCCCTACCTGACGGAACAGGTCCAGGCTCTCGTCGAGCAGGCGAGCGGCGAGGTTCAGATTTTGCTCGGCGGCGACGGCGAACGCCTGGTTGTACAGGGCTTCGGCAAGGCGAGCAGGGTCGCCGAGCTCCCGTTCAATTGCCAGGGCCTCGTTGTACAAGGCACGGGACGCCCCACGGTCGCTCCACCACGCGATCCCGCCCGCTCCGGCCAGGGCCTTCGCTCTGGCCGCGCTTGGCACCTGCCCCGACGGCACGGCCAGGACCTCCTGGAGCCACCGGCGGCCCTCGGCCAGATGCCCCCGCTGCTGCCAGAACCGCCACAGGGCTCCGGCGGCTGCCTGGGCCGTGCCGGCTTCGCCCGTCTCGATGGCCCACCGGAGGGCCGCGCGGATGTTGGCGTGCTCCTGGTCGCAGCGGTCGAGCCATTCACCCTGGTCTTCGGCGGTGAGGTGGGGTTCGACCTCCACGGCCAGGCGGAGGAAGTGCTCGGCATGGCGTCGGCGGACCAGCTCGAGATCACCGGCGACCTCGAGTTGCTCCTGCCCGAACTCCCGGATCGTCTCCAGCATCGAGAACCGCGAAGGGCGCCCGGGAGGCTCCATCCTACGAATCAGCGACTTGTCCACCAGCGAGGTCAGCCCGTCGAGGGCGTCCAGTCCGAGTCCCTGCGGATCGCACACCGCTTCGGCCGACTCGAACGTCCAGCCGCCGGTGAACACCGACAGCCTCGCGAAGAGGCGTTGCTCGACGGGATCGAGCAGGTCGTAGCTCCAGGCGATCGCGGCACGGAGGGTCCGCTGGCGCTTCGGCAGGCTCCGCGACCCGGAGGTGAGGATCGACAGGCGCCGCTTGAGCCGGGACAGCATCTGCTCGGGCGTTAGCACCTTCGTTCGGGTGGCCGCAAGCTCGATCGCCAGGGGGAGGCCGTCCAGCCGTGCGGTGATCTCGGCGACAACAGGGGCGTTCTGCTTCGTCAGCGTGAACCGGGGATTGGCGGCCAGGGCTCGCTCGGCGAACAGCCGCACCGCCTCGACCGTGCTGAGCGCGGACAGGTCCAGGGGGAGCCGTTCGGGATCGGGTATCTGGAGCGGTGGAACCGCATACTCCTGCTCGCCTCGAAGGGCCAGCACGATGCGGGAGGTGACCATCGTCCGCAGCTTCGGCGCGGCGGTGAGGAGTTCCTCGATCACGGGACCCGCCTCGGCCACCTGTTCGAAGTTGTCGACGACCTGGAGGAGCTCACGGTGGCGGAGATGGTCCTTGACCCCGTCGAGGATCGAACGCCCTGCCGCCTCCGGGACCCCCAGTGCGTTGGCCACCGCCGCCGGAACCAGGGCGGGATCGGTCACCGGCGACAGATCGACGAAGCAGGAGCCGTCCCGGTACTGCGTGAGCAGCTGCGCGGCAACCCGAAGGGCCAGCCGGGACTTCCCGGACCCCCCCGGCCCCGTGAGGGTGAGCAGACGGGTATGGCCGAGGAGCCGCTCCACCTCGGCGACCTCCTTCTCCCGGCCCACGAACGAAGTGAGCTGCAGCGGGAGGTTGTTCGGCCTGGCGTCGAGCGTCCGGGGAGGTGGGAAGTCGGACGCGAGCCCTTCGATGACCAGCTCGTGGAGGCGCTCAGGGTCCACGATGCTCCGCAGGCGATGCTCTCCCAGGTCGCGGAGGGAGGCGCCCGCGGGGAGCGCATGCTGGACGAGTCCCCGGGTGGCGTCGGACAGGATGACCTGCCCCCCGTGGGCCGCGTCGGCGATCCGGGCCGCCCGGTGCACGTCGATGCCAACATAGTCGTCCCCGCCGAGGGTCCCTTCCCCGGTGTGCACACCCATCCGGACACGCATCGGGGGGCCGGGGGACCAGTCGTGCGAGGCTAGGCCCCGCTGGACGGCGACCGCCGCCCGGACGGCCCCCGTCGGGCTACGGAACGCGACGAAGAACGCGTCCCCGTGCGTGCTGACCTCGACCCCGCCGCCCTCGGAAACGGCTCGCCGGACGATCGCCGCGTGCTCGTCGTGGACCGCCGCATACCGGTCGCCGAGTGTCTGAAGCAGGCGGGTGGAGCCCTCGATGTCGGTGAAGAGGAACGTCACCGTCCCGGTCGGCAGGTCTGTCATCTGCGAGGGGCGAGGTCGCTGGACATGAGGGTTGGAGTCATTGCGGTCCTCTTGCGTGCCTTGTGAACCACCGCCGGTGGCGTCACCGATGACTCTATGCTGCCTGTCCTCGATCGAGAACTCGACAGCAAGGAGGATGGACATGCTGCTAGAGCACAAGAACGCCGTGGTCTATGGAGGGGCCGGGTCGGTCGGTCGTGCCGTGGCCCGCGCCTTCGCCCGCGAGGGCGCGAGGGTCTTTCTCGCCGGCCGCACCCTTGCGACGCTCGACGAGGTGGCCGAGGAGATCTCCAGCGCGGGAGGAGCGGTCGAGACGGCGCAGGTCGATGCGCTCGACGAACTGGCCATCGACGAGCACGCCGACGCCGTTGCCGAGAAGGCTGGAGGCATCGACGTGTCCTTCAACGCCATCAGCCATGGAGATGTTCACGGCGCACCGCTGATCGAGATGTCGTTCGAGGACTTCGCTCGACCGATCACGACCGCCATGAGGACGCAGTTCCTGACCACGAAGGCGGCCGCGCGGCACATGACGAAGCAGGGATCGGGCGTGATCATCGCCATCACGGCGACCACTGCCCGCCTGGCCATCCCCGAGGTTGGCGGTACCGGGGTCACCTTCGACGCCATCGAGAGTCTCTGCCGACAGTGGGCATGCGAACTGGGCAGGCACGGCGTCCGCGTCGTCTGGCTCCAGACGACCGGTCTTCCCGAGGCCATCGCCGATACCGTCCTTCCCGCCTACGGCACCGGATCCGGGAACGGCATGACGCGCGCGGAGCTCATCGCGTGGCTGCAGCGAAGCACGCAATTGAACCGGTTGACGTCGCTGGCCGAAGTCGGGAACGTGGCGGCCTTTATCGCCTCCGATCACGCCGGTGCGATGACCGCAGCCGCAGCGAACATCACCTGCGGTCAGTCTCCGGCGAGATAGCGCTGTCGGTGCCGTCGTGACGTGATAGTTTCATCGCCCATCCAGGCCGTCGGTACCCGTAAGGCCGCTGCACCGGTCGTCGACGACGGCGCCAGCCGCGGCGATGTGACGATGCCGACGAATGCCTCCAGTGTCGCCAGGGTCAACGGGATCGAGCTCGGCTACCAGGTCGTCGGTGAAGGCAAGCCGCTCATCCTCCTGCACGGCGGCAGACCCCGATCTACGAGGCCTACCAGCGGGTCGCGCCGCGGGTGGAGGACTGGCCGGTCCTCGTGCGACAAGTCACCGAGGTCGTCAAGATCGACTACGACTGGTCGGGTGACGCCGACGGGATGCCGCCGTCCCATGCCGCCGAGTTCTTCGCGCTGCTCGGCGGCGGCCTGCGCGACGCCAGCTGGGACCGCTCGGGGATGACCCACAACGGCCTGGCGATCCTGCCGGGCGTGACCCACTACGACATCAACGTCGTACCAGCGCTCTCGGCTGCGGTCATTCCATTCCTCGATGGCGCGTAGGGAAGCGCTGTCCCGACGTCAGCCTCCGCCATCCGTCCCGGCCCATGTATCCCGACGAGCCCGCGCTGGCGGCTTGGTGGCTATTGAGAGGCTTGGCTCTCCGCACAAGAGAACACCTTCGGTTAAGCAGAGCTCTCCTCGCGTTCCAGTTAAGCGCTCTCCCTGCACCTCGGAGGCGGTTGACGCCCGCCGCCATCACCGTGCTGGACCTCCAACATCTTCTGCACCCTTCGCGGCTACTGGAGCATCAACGCGGTCGATAGACGATCCGACGTGCTGGACCCGGTGCACGATGACGACCTTGCGGTCATCGTCGACCTCGTAGATCACCCGGTAGTCCCCTCGCCGGGCCGAGTACAGCCCAGTCAGCTCGCCAACCAGCGGCTTGCCGACCCGTCGCGGGTGCCGGGCGATGGGGCCCAGAATCGCCTGGATCGCCGCGTCGCGGACCTTGTCGGGAAGCTGGTTGAGATGCCGGAGTCCTTCGCGTGTGATCTCGACCTCGAACACGAGGCCGTTCCTACTCCTGGTCGCGCAGGGGGACGGTATCACCGGCGGCCGCTTGCCGGCGGGAGATCCGCAGGGACTCCATCAGCTCGTCGTCTTGGAGGATGTCGAGCGTCTCCTCCAGCGACGCGAGGTCGTCGGGGCTGACCAGGACGAAGGAGGGTCGTCCGTTGCGAGTGACCAGGATGCGGTCATGCTCGCGCTCGACCCGGTCGGCAACCTCTGACAGATGGGCCTTGACCTCGGAGAAGGGCAGTGTCTCGCTCATAGGTCAAGATTTGACCCAGTCGAATAGGCCGGTCAACCTCCAGTGGACCCTTGCGGCCTGGGCAGTGGACCGACCACGGTGTCGCGGCTCGGCCGGCCGAGCGCGACAGCGATCTGCCCCGATCAGCTCACGAAACAGGCGGCCGTACCGGGTTGCCGGTCCAGCCT
>Ga0209853_1000555_pt1 | contig 10425 bp, 10 predicted proteins | sample GWRWS1_30_40_FD_187224 | JGI IMG/M metagenome (GOLD analysis project Ga0209853, IMG submission 187224) | Riverbed sediment microbial communities from areas with vegetation nearby in Columbia River, Washington, USA - GW-RW S1_30_40 (SPAdes)... | ecosystem: Environmental > Aquatic > Freshwater >...
GTGAGCGGGACAACAAGTACTCGGCCGGGTCCGTCCTCGTCGTCGGCGGCTCCGTCGGGCTCACGGGCGCTCCCTCGCTCACCTCGGAGGCCGCCCTCCGTGCGGGGGCGGGCATCGTCACGGCCTGCGTCCCGGCGTCGCTGAACGTCGTCTTCGAGCACCGTCTCGTCGAGGTCATGACGAGGCCGTGCCCGGACGAAGACGGCGCGATGACGCCCGACGCGGCCGACGCGATCCTCGAGTCGGCCGAGCGCGCCGGCGCGATCGCTCTGGGCCCGGGACTCGGGCGCACGGACGGGACTCGGGCGCTCGTCGGCTTTCTCCTCCACCGTCTCGACAGGCCGGTCGTCCTCGACGCGGACGGCCTGTGGGCGCTCGCCGGCCACCTGGACTGGGTCTTCTCGCGCGACGCGGCAACCGTCCTCACGCCGCACGCCGGCGAGCTCGGACGGCTCCTCGGCCGCCCGTCGGGCTGGGTCGCCGCCAACCGCCTCGACGCCGTGCAGGCGGGGGCAGACGACGCCGGCGTCGTCGTGCTCCTGAAGGGTGCGGACACGCTCGTCGCGGGACCGGGTCGCGACCCGGTCGTCGTCGATCTCGGGAACCCGGGGCTCGCCACAGCGGGGAGCGGGGACGTCCTCACGGGTGTGGTCGCGGCGTTCCTCGCCAAGGGGATGGACGGAGCCCTCGCCGCCGCCGCGGCCGCGGCCTGCTGCGGCGTCGCCTCCCAGGTCGCCGCCGAGAGCCACGGGCAGGCGGGGATGATCGCCCGCGACGTCGTCGAGGCCCTCTCGCCCGCACTCTCGGGGTGACGCTCGGCTCCGTGGCGCGCTCGGAGATCACGATCGACCTCGGCGCGCTCCGGCGCAACGCCGCGCTCCTCGCGGAGGTCGCCGCGCCCGCCGAGCTCTGGGCCGTCGTCAAGGCCGACGCCTACGGGCACGGGGCGCTCGACGCCGCCCGCGCCGCGCTCGAAGGCGGCGCGTCGGGGTTCTGCGTGGCGACGGCTCCCGAGGGCGCCACGCTGCGAGCCGCATTCCCGGCCGCGCGCGTCGTCGTCATGAGCCCCCTCACGACCGGCGAGGACGAGCTCGCCCGAGGTGCGTGGCTCGAGGTGGCGCTCTCGACGCCGGACGTCCCCGAGGGGCTCGACGTTCACCTCAAGGTGGACACGGGCATGCGGCGCTGGGGCATGACCCTCGAGGAGGCGCTCTCCGTCCCGCGCGACCGCGTGGTCGGGGTCATGAGCCACCTGGCGACCGCCGACGAGCCGGACGACTCGTTCGCCCGCGGCCAGATCGAGCGCTTCGCGGAGGTCGCGGCCGCGTTCCCCGGCGTTCCCGCCCACCTCGCCAACAGTGCCGGCACGCTCCGCTTCCCCGAGGCGCGCTTCGACGCCGTGCGCTGTGGGATCGCCCTCTACGGCCTCTCGCCGTTCGGCGACGACCCCGCGCGCCACCGGCTCGACCCCGTCCTCTCCTGGCGAAGCTACGTCGCCCTCGCCAAGACGCTCGCCTCGGGGGAGAGCACCGGCTATGGCCGGCGCTTCGTCGCGGATCGACCAACGCGCATCGGCGTCGTCCCGGTCGGCTACGGGGACGGCTTCAGGCGCGGCCTCACCGGCACCGAGGTGCTCGTCGGGGAGGCTCGGCGTCGCGTGCTCGGGACCGTCTCCATGGACTCGTTCGCCGTCGAGCTGGGCGAGGAGCCGACCGGGACCACGGTTGCGCTGATCGGCGACGGCGTCCTCGCTGAAGAGCACGCTCGGGTCCTGGGCACGATCAACCACGAGATCACCTGCGGCCTGAACCGCGACCCGACGAGGGCCGAGCGGAGGGTCGTGGATGGATGAGCGCATCCGGCGAGCGGTCGGCGCCGAGCCGGCCTGGGTCGTCGGCGGCGCGCTCCGCGACGAGCTCCTCGGGCGCGAGGTCGTGGACGTCGACGTCGCCTGCGCGGAGCCCGAGCTGGCGGCGCGCCTCTACTCGCGCTTCGCCGGCGGCGCCGTCTTCCCCCTCTCCGAGCGCCACGGCGCGTGGCGCGTCGCGTTTCGAACGGGGAAGACCGTGGACTTCACGCCCCTCCACGGCGAGACGATCGAGGAGGACCTCGCCACGCGCGACTTCACGGTCAACGCGATGGCTCGCCCGCTCGAGGGCGACGGGCTCGTCGACCCGTGGGGCGGCGAGGCCGATCTCGCGGCCGCACGGCTGCGCGCGGTCGGGCCGGCGATCTTCGAGGACGACCCGCTTCGCCTCCTGCGGGCTGTCCGCCTCGAGGACGAGCTCGGCTTCGTCCTCGACGAGGAGACGGAAGCGCTCGCCCGAGCGTCGGCCGGCCGCGCTGCCGAGCCGGCCGGCGAGCGGATCCTCGGCGAGCTCGAGCGCCTCTCGCCGGCCGGCTTCCGCCGGGCCGACGCGCTCGGGCTGCTCGAGCCTCTCGGCGGCTCGCTCGCGGGTCTCGACAGAGTCGACCTCGTCGACACGCCGGGCTTCGTCCTCGTCGCCGTCTTCGGGGAGGGTCTTCTGCGGTTCCCCGTCTCGAACGACCTTCGCCGCCTGGCCCGGATCCTGCTCACGGCCGAGCGCCCGCCCGACGACTCGCCGCGAGAGATCTACCGCTTCCGGCGGCGAACCGAGCCCTGGGCGCTCTCCGCGCTCGCCTACCTCGGCGCCACCGACCTCTACGAGGCGGTCCGCACGGCTCGGGTCGCCGAGCCGCCGGATCCGCTCCTCCGGGGGGAAGACGTGCTCGAGCTCGGTCTCGAGCCGGGCCCGGAGGTCGGGCGGCTGCTCGAGCTCGTGGCCGAGGAGCGCGCCGCGGGCACGATCGCCACGCGCGACGAGGCGCTCGACCTCGTCCGGCGCGAGCTACGCTAGCGCCACTTGATCGTGCAGCCGACGGGCGGCGTCTCCTGCACCGGTGGCTGGGTGCCGGCGAGCGCCGCCTCGAGGGCGGGGCGCAAGTACGGTTCGGCTCCGTCCGGATCCTGATGATCCGAGTCCGGAGCGCCGTGGTAGACGAGCCGGTGGTCGGCGTCGAAGACGAAGACCTCGGGCGTTCGGGCCGCGCCGTACGCGGTCGCGGTCTCCTGCGTCTCGTCGTAGAGGAAGGGGAAGGCGAAGCCTTTCTCCGCCACACGGCGCCGCATGTCCTCGGGCGAGTCGCCAAGGTAGCCGGCGTTCGCGTTGATCGCGACGAGCCCCGCGCGGCCGTCGAACTCGCGCGCGACCTCGTTCAGGCGGTCCTCCCAGGCGACGACGTAGGGGCAGTGACAGCAGGAGAAGACGACGGCGACCGGCTTCCCCTCCAAGTCCGAGAGGCCGCACGTCTCGCCGTCGGTCCCCGGAAGCGCGAACGCCGGGGCGCGGTCTCCGAGCCGAAGGGCGGCCATGCCGCCAGGATATAGACGTGGCGGATCTCTACGACGCCGTCGGCCACGGCATGTGGGCGTACTCGCACGCGGCATTCCGCGTGGGCGCTCTCGGGGCCCGCTCGCCGCTGGAGCCGGGGACGCTCGTCGTCGTCACCCACAGGAAGGAGACGGACGTCCCGGTCGTGGCCCCACGTCTCTACTTCGACGCCGGCGGCCTGAGGAACCGCACGAACCGGATGCACTTCGCCGCGCGCGACGACATGTTCCTGCCGGGGTTCTTCGCCGGCTTCCCGCCCGAGCTTCCGCTCGGAGCGAGGCGCCTCCTCTACCGCGTCGGGGTGGCTCGCTGGCTTCCGCTCGTGAACGTCTTTCCTATCAGGAGCGCGAGCGTGGCGAGGCTCGGAGAGGTGCTCGCGGCTCGCCCCGACGAGCCTCTCGCCGAGCTCGCCGGTGCAGCGGCCGGGGCAGCCTTCGGAGACCGCGCAGCCTCGGCCGGGGTCGCGGCGCCCGCCCGCGCGGGAGACGCCCTCCGGGGCGAGTACGCCGATCTCCTCTGGCAGCCGGTCTCGCCCGGGGACGGCGTCCGCGACGGGCTCGACGAGTTCTGGAGCCGCCGTGCCGCCAAGGCTGCCAGCGACTTTCGAGCCCTCGTGGAGATCGTGCGCGAGGGGAAGGTGCTCATCGTCTTCCCGGAGGGGCGCCCGTCGCCGGACGGAGAGATCGGCCCCATCCGGCCGGGCATCGGCGCGCTCGTCCGTCGCGGCCGCCCCGCCCTCGTGCGCCCGCTCTCCCTTGCCTACGATCCTCTCGCCCGCGGGCGCACGCGCGTCCACATCGCGCTGGGCGATGCCACCGACCCGCCCACAGGAGACGTCGAGGGCGCCCTGCTCGGACTCCTCCGGCGGACGATGCCGCTCACCTGCGGGCAGTTCGTGGCGGCTCGGCTCCGCTCCGGAGCCGAGGCCGACACGCGCTCGCTGGAGCGGGAGCTCGAGGTGGCCGTCGCCCGGGCCGGCGCCGAAAGGAGACCGGTCGAGCCCGAGCTGACGACGCCCGAGGGCCGCCGGCGCCGGCTCGGCGAGGCGCTCGCCGCGGCCCCCAGGCGCGCGGCCGAGCTCCCCTTCCTCGCCAGCGAGTACGTGAGCGCGCGCGAGAGCTAGGTATGTTCCTGCGCCGGTTCACGCCGGCGACCGAGCAGTCGGGGGAACGCCGGGCTGACGAGGATCGCGCCCATGATCGTCACCGGGAGCACGGCGAGAGCGTGCATCGTCAGCACGTACGCCGTCGCCTTGCCGCCGTCGACGTTCACGCCCTTCGCGGCGAGGAGCGTCAGGTAGTCGAAGGTGCCGATACCGGCCGCCGTCGCGGGCACCGCAAGTGCGAGATTCCCGATCCCCTCCAGCAAGAAGTAGGCGCCGATCGGCAGGTCGAGCTCGAAGGCGAACTCGCCGACGATCCAGTACATGGCGACGTCGGCGAGCCACATGGCCGCGGACGTCCCGAAGATGGCTACGAGCCGCTTTCGCCCGCGGAAGGCGCCGAGCCCGTCCACGAAGTGCGCCGCCGCCCGCGTGAAGCGCGTGTGCCAGCGCGGAGGGAGCTTTCGGGTCGCCCGCCAGGCGAAGCGCTCGGCCCGGTCGGGATCGCGAGCCGCGAGCGCGACCAGCACGACGCCGAGCGCGGCCCCCGCGGAGAGCGCGATCCCGGTCAGGAGCATCGGGCCACCCTGGCCGATGGCGAGAGCTCCGAAGAGGATCCAGGTCGAGAGGATCACGCCGTCGAGCAGGCGCTCGGCGAAGAGCGTCCCCGCGCTTACGAACACCGGCACCTGCCGCTCGCGCATGGCCTCGATACGGAGGAGGTCGCCGCCGCGCGCCGGAAGGATGTTGTTGGCGCCGCGACCGACCGCCACCGTCGAGAAGAGCTTCCAGAGGCCGATCCGGTAGCCCGCTCCGGCGAGGAGGTACCCCCAGCGCACGGCCATGATGAGGACGTTCGCGATCACGAGACCCAGGGCGGCGGCCATCGTCCAGCCTGGAAGGGAGGTGATCTCGTGCCAGGCCTCCGGGAGGTCGACCTCCCGGAGGAAGAGCCAGAGAAACGCACCGGTCGCGGCCGTGCCAATGCCGACGCGGACGAGATTCCGGCGCCACCTGTGCACCTAGTCTCCCTCCAGCGAATGCCCGCAAGGCTTTCGGCGGGTGAAATGGGGCAGCAACACCTGAAGGGGCACTGGCTGGTAAGTATGCGCGCTGGAGTGGGACGGAGGACGGAGCAGGAACGGCGCTTCTCGGGTCGGCGCGAGGTCGCGATCGGCCTCGGTGTCTATGCCTTCTACCTCCTGGCGAGCCGTCACAAACGGGGCGAGCGAGGCCGGCTCCAGGCCGCGCGGAACGCCGAGCGCGTCGTCGCGCTCGAGCGGCGCCTTGGGATCCACGTCGAGCCGAGGCTCCAAGAGCTGGTGCTCCCGTTCCGGCGCTCCCTGGGCATCCTCAACGCCGCTTACGTCGTCTCCAACGCGAGCCTCACCGTCGGCTGGCTCATGCGGCTCTACTTTCGCCGCGACCCAGCGTTCCACCGCCTCCGCCGCGCGACGGTGCTGACGACGCTCGTCGCCCAGCCGGTCTTCGTGCTCTTTCCGTGCGCGCCGCCGCGCTCGCTGGAGCACTTCGTGGACACGATCGCCGACGTCAGCGGTGTCGACCTGGACTCCGGACTCGTCGCGCAGGTCTACGACCCGCTCGCCGCCATGCCGAGCATCCACGTCGCCTACGCGGTCGTGACCGCGGCCGGGATCGCGGACGCGAGCAGGAGCCCGACGCTGCGCGCGCTCGCGCCCGCCTACCCGCCGCTCGTCGCGCTCGTCGTCTTCGTCACCGCGAACCACTACGTCCTCGACGCGGTCGCCGGCGCCGCGGTGGGCCTGCTCGGCCTCCGCCTGGCGCGCGCTCTCGACTAGTGCAGTCCCTCCGCCATTGCGGTCACCCCGCTCGCGATCATCGCCACGCCGGTAAGCGCGACGGCCGTCGAGCCCGGGCGCCTGACGCAGAGCACGGTGACCCCAAGCGCCAGCGCCATGAGCGCGACGAGCCACGCCGGGTTGACGTTCTCGACCCAGAACCGTTCCAGCGACGGCAGGTAGTACGGGTCGAACGCGGCGGCCCGGCAGAATGGATATGCGGCCGCAGCGATCGGCATCGCGCGGAGAGCCCAATGACGGCTCAGCACAGCGGCTTCGTGCCGCGCGAACGCGACGGGGACGAGCGCCACGCCGCCGACGATCAACGTGTAGACGGGCACGAGAAGGAACAGCCGGTCGAGGGGCGGGCCTTCGCCCGGAAGCTTCCCCAGGTGCAGCAGCTTCAGGCCGACGGCGAGCTGGTACACGCTCCCGGCGCAGACACGACCACCGCGGCCCCAACGAGGCGGTGTGGGAGGGTCGGCGCGGTCACCGTCCAAGCCTCCGTCGAGTCGCGAGGCGCGAGAGCGTCCCGGGGAGGGCGGCCTGGACGATCCCTGCGATGCGGTAGGCGCCGAAGACATACGACTCTGGCCGGTCCCGCTCGAGCGCGCGGAGGATCGCCTTGGCGACTCTCTCCGGCTCGAGCACGAGGCGGTCGAGCCGCGTCCCCCTGAGCCGGTCCTGCGGGAAGCCCTCCGTCCGGACGGGCCCCGGGTTGACCGCGTGGACGCGGATCCCGCGCGGTGCGAGCTCGGCGGCGACGCCGCGCGAGAAGGCGAGCTGCGCGTGCTTCGACGCGGCGTAGGGACCGGACGAGGCGCCAAACGCGTAGACGCCGGCGACGGAGGCGACGTTGACGACGTCCGAGGGGGCGCCTGCCTCGAGGAGCGGCACGAACGCCCGCAGCACCCAGACTCCGCCGAGGTAGTTCGTGCGGAGGACCTCCTCGATCCGCTCCGGCTGGAGGTCGAGGAAACCGCCGCCGCCCGGGATGCCTGCGTTCGAGACGAGCAGATGGACGGCGGGATGCCGCTCCCCGACGCGGGCGGCGACCGCCTCCACCTGCGCGCGGTCGCCGACGTCGCAGGGCTCGGCCTCGGCGCCGATCTCGGCCGCGACTCGCTCGAGCCGCTCGACTCCGCGCGCGAGGAGGACGCACCGCCAGCCCCGCCCGGCGAGCAGGCGCGCCGTCGCGGCGCCGATACCACTCGAGCCTCCGGTTACGACGGCGACGCGAATGTCGACACCGGGCCGGCGGGCCTAAGGCCGCTTCCGATAGCGAGAGCTTTTCAACCTCGGCGCCGAGTATCTCAACTGTCGCCTCCCGTCCTCGCGCCAAGCGTCTGCCTCGTCGAAGCGCCGTGCGCGATTTAGACTTCTCGCGCCGTGAGCGATCGCTTCGCCGGAAAGACCGGGCTCGTGCTCGGCGTCGCCAACCGCCGCTCGATCGCCTGGGCGATCGCGCAGAAGCTGGCCGAGGGAGGCGCGCAGCTCGCGTTCACGTTCCAGGGGGAGCGGATCGAGAAGAACGTGCGTGAGCTCGCCGAGTCCGTCGCCTCTCCGCTCGTCACGCCCTGCGACGTCCGCTCCGACGAGGATCTCGAGCGCGTCTTCGCCGAGGCCGGTGAGGCCTTCGGCGGGAAGCTCGACCTGCTCGTTCACTCGGTCGCCTTCGCCGACGCGCGCGACCTCGAGGGCCGCTTCACGGACACGCCACGCGACCGCTTCTGGCTCGCGCTCGACGTCTCCGCCTACTCGCTCGTCGCCTCGGCGCGGCTCGCTGAGCCGCTGATGGAGGCCGCCGGGGGCGGCTCGATCATGACGATGACGTACCTGGGGGGCGAGCGGGCCGTCCCCCATTACAACGTCATGGGCGTCGCCAAGGCGGCCCTCGACGCCTCCGTGCGCTACCTGGCCTGGGACCTCGGCGAGAAGAATATTCGCGTGAACGCAGTCTCCGCCGGCCCGGTGCGGACGCTCGCCGCCCGCTCGATCGCGGGCTTCCCCACGATGGAGGCGATCGTCGAGGAGCGCGCGCCGCTCCGCCGCCCCATCGACGCCGACGACGTCGGCGCCGCCGGCGCCTTCCTCCTCTCGGACGAGGCGAGCAACGTCACCGGCACGATCCTCTACGTCGACTCCGGATACCACGCCATGGGTATGTAGGGGACCGTCGACCAAGGTGTCGTGTGTCCGCAAGAGCGGCTTGTTCAAGCGGTTGACGGGCTCCTCAAGCGCGCTTCGGACGCACATTCTCCGTGCGTGGTTAACTTGTCCGCGCTGGAGAGCAATGCGAGTTCGTTTCGGTCCGAACTCGTCCGCGGACGCCGTGGTGTGGTCCCGGTGATGACTTCGAATCCGCGACCTCCGGCGTGACAGGCCGGTACGGCACAACCGGCTACAGCCGGCTACGACTCGGGGTTACGGGCCGGAGCTCGGAATTCCTCAATTCGCGAACCGGCTGTGCCGGCTACGACCGGCTAGCGGCCGGCAGAGCCTGTGTGGCATGTGTGTGGTCGCCGGGGTGTCTGCTTCGACAACAGCGAGTAGCTCGCTCGACGACGTTCCGGGTGTCAGTCGACGTGGAGCACGGCTTTGCCGCCGATGCGGCGCTCCAGGAGGGCGTCGAGCGCTTGTGCAGCTTCGCGCCAGGAGGTTTCGAGCTCGATCTGGCCGTCCAGTCGCCCGTTGGCCACGAGCGAGCAGAGGCGGGTGAGGTCGCTTGCCGCGCTGCTGTGCGAGGCGAGCTCGTCGAAGAGGTTCAGCGTGTAGATCCTCGCCCCCTTCGCCCGGTCAAACCTCGCCGCGTGGAAGGTGACGGTTTCGTCGTCCCTCTGGGTCGCGATGTTGACGACGACGCCACGCGAGGCGACGTGCTCGATGGCAAGGCCGAACGTGGGGCCTCCGACCGCGTCGACGATCAGGTCGAAGTCGCCAGTGATGTTCTCGACGACGTCGGCGGCGCCGAGCCCGCGAAGGAGGTCGTGCGATGCCGCGGCGTCGCGCACGAGCGCGGTGACGGAGGCGCCGCTCTCGCGGGCGAGCTGGATCGCGATTCGCCCGACGCCACCATTCGCGCCCGTGACGAGCACGCGCTTGCCCAACACCAAGCCGCCGAGCTCGAGTGCCCGCAGCGCCGTTAGACCGGCGGTGGGCAGGGTGGCCGCTTGCGCGTCGGACACCTCGTCGGGGATCGCCGTCAAGCGGTTGGTGGGAATCGCGGCGAACTGCGCCCAGGCGCCGGAGTCGACCAGGCCGACCACGCGCGTTCCTTCGGGAGGTCCGCTGCCGTCGGCGGCCGCACGCTCGATGACGCCCGCCGCATCCCAGCCCGTGAGAGAGCCCTCAGGCAGACGCGACAGGCCGGTGACCTCGCCGCGGTTGAGCGAGAACGCCCGTACTCGTATCAGTGCCTGATCCGGCAGTCGTGCGGGGTCCGCGACCTCGGTCAACGTCACGTACGGGATCCTCGAGGTCGCGGTCAGAGCAAGCACGACCTGATCCTATGGACGCCCTGTAGCGGCGACTCTCGCGCCGGACCGGTCGAGCTCCAGCTCCTGCAGCTCGGAGGCCATGAGGACCTCGTGCGGGCTGCGACCCGCGGCTTCCCAGCGCAAAACGGCCTCGGCGTGGAGCCGGTCGAGGCGCTCGTCGTCGTGGAGCGGGTCGTGGTGGAAGAGGAGGAGGCGCTGTGCCTCGGTGAGCCGAGCGAAGGCGAGCACGTCGCCGAGGCGGGAGTGCCCCCAGCCGATGTGACTCGGGTACTCGTCGTCGGTGTACTGGCAGTCGTGGACGAGGAGCGAGGCGCCGTGTGCGAGGTCGAAGCCGGGGAGCGACTGCCGTTCGGGCTCGCTGAGCGCTGGGCCGAGGGCGAGTTCCTGGTCGGGGATGTAGCAGAGCGACGTGTCTCCCTCGCTGACTCGGTAGCCGTGGGTGGGGCCGGGGTGGGCAACGGGGGCTGCGTGGATGCGCGCGGGCCCGATCTCCCACTCACCTTTGGGGCAGGCGCGGAAGGAGATCCTGGCCGGGAGCTCGTGCAGGTGGAGCGATGTGAGCGGTGGGGAGAGGTAGCGGGCGAGGCGCTCGG
>Ga0209853_1000556_pt1 | contig 10423 bp, 8 predicted proteins | sample GWRWS1_30_40_FD_187224 | JGI IMG/M metagenome (GOLD analysis project Ga0209853, IMG submission 187224) | Riverbed sediment microbial communities from areas with vegetation nearby in Columbia River, Washington, USA - GW-RW S1_30_40 (SPAdes)... | ecosystem: Environmental > Aquatic > Freshwater >...
ACCGCTGCAGCGCGTCGTACAGCCAGTTGTCGAGCCGCTCGAAAAGCGTCGTCTGGGCGAAGAGCGCGGCGAGCCCGACCCCGGCCGCGCACGCGCCGACCCCGACCAGCACGCGGACCGCGGCTTCCCAGGCGGAACGGAGCGCATCGGGACGACGCATAGTGCGGCGATTCTAGCGGAAGGGCGCTGCCGGGAAGCGTCGTTTCTGGGGTCCGATGTGGTCGATTTCCCGGCGCGGGACTCGCGACGAACGCCGGCAGGGGGCGGGTCCGGCGTTTGGCCATGCAACCCCCGGGCCGCCGAATTGCGGCAAACTACGCCGCCTTGGCGTCGGGAGCTCGCGAGTGAAGGTCTGCATCGTCGGAGCGGGAGCGATCGGAGGCGTGCTCGGCGCGAAGCTCGCCGCCGCCGGGCACGAGGTGAGCCTCGTCGCGCGGGGCGAGCATCTGGCCGCCATCCGCGCCAAGGGCCTCGCGCTCAAGGACGCCGAAGGCATCCGTGCGTTCAGGCTGGCGGCCGCTGAAGCCCCGCGCGACTTCGGCCCGCAGGATGCGATCTTCATCGCGCTCAAGGCGCATGCGATCGGCCCGATGTTGCCGCGGCTTGCGCCCCTGCTGCGGCCCGACACGGCCGTGGTCACCGCGATCAACGGCATCCCGTGGTGGTACTTCGCACGCGAGGGCGGCCGGTTCGACGGCTCGGCCGTCGAGTGCCTCGACCCGGACGGCGCGATGCTGCGCGCGCTCGACCCCCGGCACCTGGTGGGCTGCGTCGTGCACGCCGCCGCGGAGGTGGTCGCGCCGGGCGTCGTCCACCACACGGGCGGCCGCGACTTCATCCTCGGCGAAATCGACGGGTCGACCACGCCGCGGCTCCAGGCGATCGCGGGGGCCCTCGAGGCCGCCGGCCTGCAGGCGCCGGTCTCGCGCCGCATCCGCGACGACCTCTGGACGAAGCTGATCGGGAACGCCTCGTACAACCCGGTCGCCGCGCTCACCGGCGCGCTCATGAGCGACATCAACGCCAACCCGGGCTTGCTCGAGCTGATCCGGCGCATGATGATCGAGGCCATGCAGGTCGCCGCAGCGTTCGGGGCCCGGATCACGGTCACGGTCGAGGAGCGGCTCGGGCTCGCGCGCAAGCTCGGGTCCGCCAAGATCTCGATGCTGCAGGACCTCGAGCGGGGCCGCCCGCTGGAGATCGACGCGATCGTCGGCGCGGTCGGCGAGCTCGGCCGGCGGGCCGGCGTGCCGACCCCGACGCTCGACGGCGTGGAGGCGCTCATTCGCGAGCGCGCGAGGCATTGCTCGACGCCGGCCGGCGAGGCCGCTCCGGCGCGCGCCGCCGCAAGCCACTGAAGGAGGACCCATGGGAACCGCCGAAACGCACGTGCTCGGGAAGCCCGCTCACATCAGCGACGCGGAATGGGAGGCGCGCATCCGGCTCGCCGCCTGCTATCGCGTGCTCGACTGGCTGGGCTGGACCGAGAACATCTTCAACCACATCACCGTGCGGGTCCCCGGTCCGGAGCGGCACTTCCTGATCAACCCGTTCGGCCTCTGGTACGACGAGGTGACCGCCTCGAACCTGGTGAAGATCGACCTCGACGGCAACCCGGTCGCGCCCACGCAGCATGCGGTCAACCGCGCCGGCTTCATCATCCACAGCGCGCTCCACGCCGCGCGCGACGACGCGCACTGCATCGTGCACACCCACACGACCGCCGGCATGGCGATCGCCTGCCGGCGCGAGGGGCTCAAGCACGACGACTTCTACGGCGCGATGCTGATCGGCCGGGTCGCCTATCACGACTTCGAGGGGATCACGGTCCGGCCGGAGGAGCAGCCGCGACTCGTGGCGAGCCTCGGCGCGAAGCACGTGCTGATCCTGCGCAACCACGGGCTGCTCGTCGCCGAGCACAACGTCGCGCACGCGTTCTCGCTGATGTGGACGCTGCAGCGCGCGTGCGAGGTGCAGTGCCAGGCGGCCGGGATCGGCGGCTACGACATTCCGCTCACCGACGACGTGCGCGAGCAGTGCCGGGAGGTCGCGTTCCGCTACGAGGCGCACGGCGACACCTGCCAGCGGGTGTTCGATGCCACGGTGCGCAAGATGGAGCGCTCGAAGCAGGGACCCGGCTGGATCGACTACCGGAGCTAGCCGCAGTGGGCGCCGCCGGGCGGCCGGCCTCGAGCGGCGGCTACGAGCTGCCCGTCTATCCGTTCGTCCCGCGGCCCGAGCTCTCGGGGGGCCAGAGCAAGCGCTACCCGATCGTCATCGTCGGCGGCGGATTGTCCGGGCTTACGCTCGGCTGCGATCTCGCGTGCCGCGGGATCGACTCGGTCCTCCTCGACGAGGACGACACGATCGGCGTCCGCGGCGCGTCGTCCCGGGGGATCGTGTACGCGCAGAAGACGCTGGAGATCTTCGCGCGGCTCGGCACCTACGATCGCGTGAAAGAGAAGGGCGTCACTTGGTCCGTGGGCAAGACGCTCGCCGGCGCCGATATCGTCTACTCCTTCAACCTCCAGCTCGAGAGCGCTTCCGAGCAGCCGCCGTTTATCAACCTCCAGCAGTTCTATGTCGAGTGGTTCCTCGTCGATCGCATCCGCGCGCTGGGCCGCTGCGACCTGCGCTGGAAGAACCGGGTGACGAGAGTCGAGGCGTCGCGCGACTGCGTGACCGTCGAGGTGGCGACGCCCGCCGGCCCGTACGCCCTGGAAGCGGACTGGCTGGTCGATGCGACCGGGGTGAACAGCGCGATCCGCGAGGGGTTCGGGCTCGAGACCCACACCGCGCGCCTCGCCGACCGCTGGTGCATCACCGACGTGCGCTTCAAGGAGAAGTTCCCTACCGAGCGCTGGACCTGGGTCGAGGCGCCGTTCAACGAGAACCGCGGCGTCTGGCAGCACCTGATGGGCGACGACGTCTGGCGCCTCGACTACCAGATGGCGTCCGACTGCGACCCGGAGTACGTCAGCCGGCGCGACGTCGCCGAGGCGCGCCTGCGCGCGCACCTCGGCAGCCGCGAGTTCGAGCTGGTCTGGGTCGGGCCGTACGCCTACCGCGACCACCTGCTCGACGAGTTCCGCCACGGCCGCGTGTTCTTCGTCGGCGACGCGGCGCACGTCGTGAGCCCGTTCGGCGCGCGCGGGGGCAACTCCGGGATCCAGGACGCGCACAACCTCGCCTGGAAGCTCGCGCTCGTGCTCAAGCGCCAGGCGCCGGAGGCGCTGCTCGACTCCTACAACGCCGAACGCCAGCCGGCGGCGCGGCAGAACCTCGAGGTCACGAGCCGGACCTCGCGCTTCCTCGCCCCGCAGTCGGCCGCGGAGCGCATCCTCCGGCGCGCCGTCATCGGGCTCGCGCGCGAGCACCCGTTCGCGCGCCCGCTCGTCAACTCCGGCCGGCTGTCGGTGGCGAATCCGTATCCCGAGTCACCGACCGTCACCGGCGCCGGCTGGTCGGTGCAGAACGTGCCGATCACCCTCCCGGGCGGTGCGCGCGGAAGCCTCGTCGAGCTCGCCAGGCAGGTCGGCACGGCGTTCATCGGAATCCTGTACCAGCCCACGCGCGGCCACGAGCTCGCGGAGTTCGCCCGCATCGAGGCGACCGGGCTCCCGTTCCGGTTCTTCGTCTGCGGCCCGGGGGGCATCGGCGACCCGGAAGGCAAGCTCGCGAACGTGCTCAAGGCGGAGCCCGACACCTTCGCGCTCATCCGCCCGGATCTCTATCTCGGCGCACTCGTACGGAACGCGAGCGCGGCGCAGGCGGAAGGTGCGCTGCGCCGAGCCCTTTGCCTTCCCCAGGTCTGAAGCTCGCTTCCCATGCACACGAATCCGAACATCCCCGATCCCGACGGCTTGTATGCCGCGTTGATCCGGGCGCACGAGGGTCTGAGCGAAGCGCAATCCGCCGAGCTCAACGCGCGGCTGATCTTCCTGCTCGCCAACCAGGTGGGCGACCAGCGGGCGCTGCTCGACTGCGTGACGGCGGCGCGGAAGCCGTTCGGCAAGGGCGCCTAGCGCCCGCCGCTGGCCTGCCGCTGGCCGATACGGTAGGCTATGGCCGTCTTGTCGTTCCCGAGAGCGCTCGCGTCACCGGACGGTGCCAGGCGCCGATCGACCGATCTAGCGAGGAGGGTTCAACCATGCTGTTCATCATCCGGATCGCGCTCGCCGTCGTCGCCGCGCTCGTGGCGGGCATCGCCGCGGCGCAAGTGACGCTCAACGCCAGCTCGTGGGTATCGCCCGCGCACCCGATCACCGCCAACATGCTCACGCCACTCTGCGCCGACTTCGAGAAGGCGACCTCGGGCCGGGTGAAGTGCAACATCCTGCCCAAGGCCCCCGTCGGGCCGTTCCAGACGGTCGACGGCGTCAAGGACGGCCTGATGGACCTGTCGTTCATCGTGCACGGCTACACGCCGGGCCGCTTCGCGCTTTCGGACGCGCCCGAGTTCCCGTTCATGGGCGACACCTCCACGGTGACGTCGGTCGCGTATCAGCGCATCTTCGAGCGCATGCTCGCCAAGTCGGGCGAGCACAAGGAGCTGGTGCTCCTTTCGGTGTTCACGCACGGCCCCGGCCAGATGTACAACACCAAGCGCGCGATCAACTCGCTGAAGGACCTCGAAGGGCTCAAGATCCGCATCGGCGGCGGGCTCGTCAACGACATCACCAAGGCGCTCGGCGCGGTGCCGATGCTGAAGCCAGCGCCGGAGAGCTACGAGCTGCTGTCTTCCGGCGTCGCCGACGGCGTCTTCTTCCCGAAGGAGTCGCCGGCCTCCTTCAAGCTCGTGCCGCTCATCAAGTACATCACGTACGTTCCGGGCGGGCTCTACAACGTGAGCTTCGCGTGGATCGCGAACCCGTCCAAGTGGGACAAGATCTCCGCGGCCGACCGCGCCGCGATCCAGCCGCTGCTCGGCGAGGCGCTCGCGCGCCGCTCCGGCCAGGCCTGGGACGCGGCCGACGCCAAAGGCGAGGCGGCCGTGCGCGAGGCCAAGATCCCGATCGTCGTCGCGGGCCCGCAGCTCATGGCCGAGATCAAGTCGAAGACCGACCCGCTCGTGCAGGAATGGGTCGAAAAGAAAGCCAAGCCCAAGGGCGTGGACGGCGAGGCGGTGCTGAAGGCGCTCCGCGCCGAGATCGCCGCGCTGCAGAAGAAGTAGGGTCCGCAACCGCTACCATCGCGGCACCCCGGGGCTCCCGCGGTGCCGCGATTGCTTTCCTCCAGGCCGGCATGAGCCCGCCGGGCCGCCCCAAGGGCGAATCCCGAGCGCGCGGCGCGAGGGTAGTCCAATGAGCGAGCCCCGCCAGCCGCTCGACTGGTTCGACCGCGCGATCGTGCCGCTGCTCGGCTATCTCGCCGCGGCGGTGATGTTCGGCCTGATGCTGCTCACCTGTGTGGACGTCGTCGGGCGCTACTTCCTCAACAAGCCGGTCTGGGGCGGGTTCGAGCTCACCGAGATGCTGCTCGCCGCGCTCATCTTCGCCGGGCTGCCGCTCGTCACGCTGCGCGACGACCACGTCACGGTGGATCTCTTCGATCCGGTGATCCCCGACTGGCTGTTCCGCATCCAGCACGTGATCGCGTGCGCCATCGGGTTCCTCTGCACGGGCTACCTCGCCTGGCGGCTGTGGCTGCGCGCCGAGCAGCTCGGCCGCGCGGCCGAGACGACGGCGGTGCTCAAGATCGACACCGCTTGGCTCGGCTACGCCATGAGCCTGCTGATGGCGTTCACGGCAATCGCGCTGATCGTGCTCGCGTTCCGGCGGCCGCACCGGCACTTCGTCGAGGAAGGCAGCGCGTGACCGAGGCGCTCATCGGGTTCGCCGCGTTCCTCGGGCTCGCGTTCCTGCGGGTGCCGATGGCATTCGCGATGGGCATCGTGGGCTTCTTCGGTTTCGCCTACAAGCTGAACCTCAACGCCGCGGCGGCGATGATCGGGCAGACCACCTACGAGACCGGGCTCTCGTACACCCTGTCGGTGATCCCGCTCTTCATCCTGATGGGGAACTTCGTGGTGCGCGCGCGCATGTCGGAGGAGCTGTATCGCGCCGCCCATGCCTTCCTCGGCCACCTGCGCGGCGGGCTCGCCATGTCCACCGTGATCGCCTGCGCCGGGTTCGGCGCGATCTGCGGCTCGTCCATCGCGACCGCCGCGACGTTCACCAAAGTCGCCTATCCGTCGATGCGCAAGTTCGGCTACAGCGACCGGCTCGCGGCGGGCTCGATCGCCGGCGGCGGCACGCTCGGGATCCTGATTCCGCCGTCCACGATCATGGTCATCTACGGGATCATGACCGAGACCAGCATCGGCAAGGTGTTCATCGCGGGCATCCTGCCCGGTCTGGTGGCGACGGTGCTGCTCTGTCTCGCCGTCCGGTGGATCACCTGGCGCGACCCTGCGGCCGGTCCGCCCGGCGAGCGGTGCTCGTGGGCCGAGCGGCTGGAGGCGAGCAAGCGCGTCTGGCCGGTGGTGCTGCTCTTCCTGCTGGTCATCGGCGGCATCTACGCCGGGTGGTTCACCGCGACCGAGGGTGCGGGCATCGGCGCGGGCGGCGCGTTCGTGTTCGCGCTGGCGCGGCGCACGCTCACGTGGAGAGTGCTGCTCGAGGTCTTGATCGAGAGCGCCCGCACCACCTCCATGCTCTTCATGATCCTGATCGGCGCGCTGATCTTCGCGAATTTCATCAACTACACGAGCATGCCGGCCGACCTGAAGGGCTTCGCGAGCCAGTTCCAGGCAACGCCGTGGCTGGTCATCGCCGCGATCTGCGTGATCTATGTCGTGCTCGGCACGGCGATGGAGGAGCTGTCGATGATCCTCCTCACGGTGCCGCTGTTCTTTCCGATGGTGACCGGGCTCGGCTACGATCCGATCTGGTTCGGCATCATCGTCGTGATCGTGGTGCAGATCGGCCTCATCAGTCCGCCGGTCGGCATGAATATCTTCGTGGTGAAGAACCTGATCCGCCATCTCACGATCGGGACCGTGTTCCGTGGCGTGACGCCGTTCACCGTCGCGCTGGTGGTCCTGCTCGCGGTCGTGGTCGCGTTCCCCGAGCTCGCGACCTACCTCCCGAAGTTCATGAAGTAACCCCGGGTAGCGCCCACCCGAGGCCGCCGCGCTGCGCGCCCCGGGCGAAAACAAGTAGCCGCGGCGAAGGCGAAGTAAGCCCCGCAACGGCGCGGCGTTCCGCCGCTCGCCTGCCCAGGGTCACGATCCACAGCCAGACGCTGTCCGGCGGGCTGGTTGCCCCGAACGTTGATTCAGGTCAACACGATGAGCGCGAAAAGGTATCTGCTTACCTCAGTCATGTCTTGAACATGTGGCTTGGTCACGAAGGAGGAACACTCATGAGTGACAAGGTGCGCATCGAGACGCGTTCCGCGTGTGTCAAAGCAGCGAAGCAGCTGGTGTGGGCAGTCGCTCTCGCCGCACCGGTCGTATCGTACGAGGCGATTGCCCAAGGCGCCGAGCGGAGCGGCAAGGACGTGGTCGAGACGGTCTGCATCACGTGCCACGGCACAGGAGCGCAGGGCGCGCCGAGGATCGGCGACAAGAAGGCATGGAGCAAGCGCGCTTCGCAGGGTCTCACCAGCCTCACCGATCACGCGCTCAAGGGCATCCGGCAGATGCCCGCACACGGCGGCAATCCCGGCCTCACCGATCTCGAAATCGCGCGTGCGATCGCTTACATGGTCAACCGATCCGGTGGCCAGTGGGTGGAGCCTGTCAGTGCGAAGGACATGACCACCGAGCGCAGCGGAGAGCAAATCGTGATGGCGCAATGCGTCAAATGCCACCAGACCGGCGAGGGCGGCGCGCCCAGGATCGGCGACCGGGCGGCCTGGACACCGCGGCTGAAGCAAGGCCTCGATTACCTGGTTCGCTCCGCGATCAAAGGGCATGGCGGAATGCCTGCTCGCGGCGGCATGGCCGATACGACCGATGCCGAGATTCGCAACGCGGTCCTCTATATGTTCAACCCGGGCGGTGCGGTCGCAGGCGAGTCGCGGAAGGCAAGCGCCGCGACGCAATCGGCCGCGGCGGCGCCGCCGAAGCCGGGAGGCAAACGCGTGACCGTAAGCGGGATGGAGGTGTACTTAGGGCTGATATCGGCGGAAGCCCTGCGCGCCTATCCGAAAGAAGCCGCGGAAAGATCCATGCACGGAGGGGTTCCGGGAGGCGCTGGCCAGTATCACGTGAACATTTCCCTGTTCGACGCCAAGAGCGGGGCGGCGATCACCGACGCGCAGGTCGAAGTCCAGATCGCGGAGGCCGGCATGACGAGCGAATCGAAGAAGCTCGAGCCCATGATGATCAGCAATGCCCCGAGCTACGGGAATTACTTCCGGATGAGGGCGAGAACGTCTTACCTGATTACCGTACGGGTTGAGAAGCCTGGTTCGTCTCGGCCTGTTGAAGCCAAGTTCGAGCACCGGATCAACTGATCGGACCCAGCCCCGGAACAGCAACGCCCCGAGCTCGTCGGGGCGTTGTCGTTTGGGCGCGGCGCTACTGGAACCGGTAGTAGTACGAGACGCCGAGGAAGTTGACGGTCTGGCGCGGGTTCTGGGACACGGTCGTGCCGTCGGAATAGACCCAGGTCGTCCACGTCCAGTCGTTGGTGTCGAAGCGGTCGAAGATGTAGTCGACGCGAATCCCGGAGTTCTTCTCGAGCGCGTACTTGCCCCACAGCTTGATGGTGGTGAGCTTGGTATTGATGTCGGGGATCGGTCCGACTGCGGTGCTCGTGCTCGGGACGAGCGGGAACTGCTCGTACTTGTCGACGAGGTCCTGGTATTGCAGATCGGCGCCGATCTCGATGCGGCTCCAGGGCTTTCCGCGCAGGCCGAAGCCGACCGCGTTGCTGGTGTTGCTCAGGTTCACCTGCCAGATCGGGTTGGCCGCATTCGCGGGGCAAACGCCCCCGGCCGCAGCGGCGGCCTGGCACGTCGACTGCTCGGCGGTCGTGGTGTTGTACGAATACCAGGCGCTCACCTGCCAGTCCGGGGAGAAGGCGTAGGTCGCGTCGATGGAGTAGTTCTGGAACTTGCCGTCCTGCAACCCGAGCCCCGACGAGCGCGTGCCATAGCTGTCCTTCGCCACGTCCGCGAAGAACTGGACCGACAGCGGTTCGAGCGGGGTCCAGTTCAGGCTGAAGCGCAGCCGGCTGCGGTCGCGGTCGGCGAGGTGCAGCGGGGCGATATTGTTGCTCCCGGGGGTGAAGGTCGGGGGCGGGGTTCCGTAGAGCTGGTTGAACAGGAACGAGGAGCCGTCGCGCTGGCTGTAGATGTACGCGAGGGCGCCGGTCACCTGCTCGGCGAAGGACCGGCGCACCTCGGCGCGGTAGGACGTCTCCTCGGTCTTGTCGCGGATGCTGACCGAGCGGACCGCGTAGACATTGCGCTCGACCTGTTGGTAGTCGATGGCCCCGATCACGCGGAAGGCCATGGGCAACTGGTAGCTCGCCTCGACCTTGCCGAACCACTGCTCGAGGGACCGCGGTTCGTTCGTGCCGTCGTAGGTCCCCGGGGCCGCGACCGTCGGCGGCGGGATGTACTGGGCGATCGGCGTCTTGTCCTTGCGGTCGACGTAGCGCAGGTCCGCGTTCAGCGTGAGCTTCGGCATCGGTCGGGAAACGATCCCGAGCTGCGCGAGCGTCGTATCGACATCGCCGCCCAGGTTCGCGCGCCCGGTGGGGCTCGAAACGATGAAGCCCTCGGTCTGGGTCTGGTGGGCGTATGAAAGCTTGAAGTTGCCGCGCGTGGTTGGCGTGAAGTTGTAGCCGCCGCCCAGGAACGCCTGCCACGACTCGTTGCCCGGGGGCAGCGCCATCGGCGACAGGCCGGCAACGCCGCCAGTGACGTTGAGCGCCAGGTTCGAGTTCTTGAACGACGTTCCGTAGTAGCCGCCGAGGAGCTGCAGCCGCTCGTCGGTGTAGCCGAGGGTCGCCTCGAGCTGGTCGGTGTCGTAGTCGATGGGCTCCGCCAGGAAGTTGATGGTGCCGAACGTGCCCTGTCCCCAGAGCCGCGATCCTTCCTTCTTCTGATTTTGGTAGCGCACCTGGAAATCGAAGCCGGCCGGCAGGTCCTTGCCGAACCCGAGCGTCCAGGTGTCGCGCTTCGTCTCGAGGTTGTAGGTCGCGAATCCCGTCCCGTTGATGGTCTGGTTCGCGGTGCCGATGCCGAGGAGGCCGGTGGTCACCGTGTACGGAATGAAGTTGGGCGTCTGGCTGAAGTTGACGAAGGCCCGCCAGTCCCCCTGCCGCTCGACTTCCAAGCGCGCTTCGCGGTCGTCGAACCCGATGTTCCGCCCGAAAAACCTGATCCAGGTGCCAGTGTCGTTGAAGCGCTTGACGAGGTTGAAATCGAGCAGCCCGTAAAGCCCCTTGTCGCGCAAGCCGGTGAA
>Ga0209853_1000557_pt1 | contig 10418 bp, 10 predicted proteins | sample GWRWS1_30_40_FD_187224 | JGI IMG/M metagenome (GOLD analysis project Ga0209853, IMG submission 187224) | Riverbed sediment microbial communities from areas with vegetation nearby in Columbia River, Washington, USA - GW-RW S1_30_40 (SPAdes)... | ecosystem: Environmental > Aquatic > Freshwater >...
CCAGAGGGCTTGGCCTTGACCGGTTCTGCAGCGCGACTACGCTGGCCTCAGCCTGGCCGGAAAGATGCCTTCTACCTTACGCGGCGGGTGTGTGCCGCGTTCCGCCGCAAAGCCCCCCTTGAGGGGGGAAGGGGGGGCTCGGAACCAATGGCCTGGCAGCCCGGCAGAGGCGGAGCGGCACCCTAGCGGCGACGCTGTATCAGCCGCTGCGGTGACACGCAGCCGATAGCCGCGCAGACAGGCATACCGATTCGACCACTCGGGCGTGAGCCACCGCGCGCCAGCTGAGGCGCCACGCCGGGGGGCTGGCAACCCGGCCTGGGGCGGGGGCCGCCCAGCGCCGCCCAGCACTCTGGCCGCGCCGTGCGGCGGCGCGGCGCTGTCCGGTCCGCCGCCGGCCGCGGTGCCTGCCTGCCGCTACCGGTGTGGCCAGCGCGCCAGCGGGCCACGATGCGAGCGCTTGTTCTGTGCCCTATGGCCGACGACACGTGCGCTCACCAACGTGTCGTGCGTCGGAGACGGGTCACCGGCTCTCCGCAAGACCGGGATGGGTCGAGGGGAGGCGAGGGCCTCCCAGGTTCCTGGGCTGTCCTCTTCGTACGTGCTATGGTCGAACACCCCGCCGGATACGGACCTCTCCTCGCCCACCTAACGGAGAGGCTGTTATAGTCTTTAGGTACTTCAGCACCCTGGGCATCGGGGAAGATGATAGGTTTTGGGGCCGCATGCCCCATGGCCCGCACGTGCGCATGCCTACGCATCGCCGAGGCCATGGCTGGCACCGTCGCAAGGCTTGCTACCGGCCCGGGCGGGCTCACCCTGAGCCGGGCGGGTTTCACACCCGCTGGACGACACACAAAGTTTCATGAAGGTATCGCCACCTCCAATCCCCTTTGACCAGCCTTGCCTGGTCGCACTGCATTTCCTATCCGCTCAACACTATGCGAATGAATCCGTCTTGAACACTATCTTTGTGCTAAGACGCGAACCAAAAAAGCACCGCTATTATCTCGGGTTTTCCCGAGTTCGTTGTCATTAATAAAACCATACACTTTTCCCTCCGGGGGTGCGGTGAACACGACCTCGTAGCGGTGCTGGGTGCTACTCGACCGGAGTTGCGCGTGGCTTTTCGGCAGGGGTTTAAACGTATAGACGATTTCTGTGCCGGCTGTATCATAGAGCACAAATCTGAAATCGTTCCGATACATGAGCACATGGATAGGCTTGTCAATAGGATAAAAAGGATAAAAATGTGGAGATAATCCAAAGCGGGCATGATCGTAGCGATAGGCGAGATCCTGCCAGCCGCCACTGCCCCCAATAGCGGTAAACGCGTGAAAGCCAGAGAAAAGAAACACGCCTGTCACTTCCATGGTGATGGTTGCGCCCGGGCGGAGACCCGTGAGCAGACGCGATGTTGTGGCAGCCTGGTCCGTAGCAAACCGTAAACCCACAGGGCATAAAAAGTCCCCTGGATACAAGAAGTCCGCAGCAGATCCCAGCGCGAGCGGTTGGCCGACGGGGACCTCAATAGCTGGCTGTCCATACCATGTAAAACGGACTCGGGTGTCTTCCCTGGGCGCCTCTGTGACCGGACCAAACAGATGCACACGGAAGAAGCCAAGGTAGCCAAGTGAAGCCGTCTCTAAGTCTGCGGTGAGGATGGTAAGGGACGTGAGCGGCTTGGCCGGCTGGATCTCGACCAGGAGTCTATTTTGCTTAAAGGAATACTGCACATAGCGGACGGTCGTTTGTCCTTGGGTGATTTGCTTGTACCTGTAGAGTTCGCCCAGAGGAAAGACGGCGGCGGGCGTGTCGTCCATCGTCACCTGGAGGCTGACCCCATCGTGACACGTGGTCATCTTTTCTTGCTCAGGGGTATGCGTTTTGAACCCTCGCCATGCCTGTAAAGGATCGGCATACGCATTGTCGGCGGCTTGCGCGACCACCATCCCCTCGAGCAAGACGTAGATATGATACTGCGCAGGCGCCATCCCTTCCGGCATATGAAACGCCACCGTGTGCCGGATAGGAAACTCGCCTCGTGTTCCCTCAAAAGTTGGCTTGCTCCCGATCGCGATCGAGTTGACAATCGCATGAATCTCTGCCCCTGTGGCCAGTACCTGTGCGCGTGGCGCGCGGTGTTGTGCTACGCTATACCTACTGAGAACGCTGACAGTGGTCATCAGCATAAGCACGCACAACACGCTCAACCTGCCATGCAGAGACATTGCCGTGGCTCTCTCCTTGCCTCACCTCAGGCTGATCAGCTCGATGGCAGGCGGACGCGCTTCTGCCGCAACCCCGCCCAGAGCGCGGACAGCCACCCGACAAGATCGCGGACCAGAATCATGCCTACAAAGCACTGGACAAGGCTTCTATGTCCGTAATACGCGAACACCTCCGACGGCAGTAAGGCGATAGCGAAGCATAAGGCCCACAGCACGAGGAGCAGCACCGTGTGCAGGGCGAGGGAGCGTTGTCCTGTGATCCAAGCCCCCAAACGCACGACACTCGACACGCCACCGACACCGATTGCCATAAGCCCCAACGTCCAAACACGCCAATGCCATACGAACGCATTGATCATCGCACAGACCAGATACAGCACACCATACGGGAGACTTTCTATAACCATCAGCAAGCACAGAGGTTTCCCTATACGCCAGGCGCCAGCTGCGAGTATAGCCCCATAGCATCGTGCCACCACGCGAGACCTTCTCAAGCAGCGGACTAGCACTGAGCTCGGCACCAGCGCTACGCAGGCGACCCCGACGACCCCGAGCAGCACACCTGTAAAGTAAGGAACAATCACCGCGACGTAAAAGGCCTGATCCACCACGCTATACGCACCTATCGCGAGCAAGAGTGAGCCTACGGGTAGTCCGACATCACGCCCCAAAAGTACCCAGAGCTGGGCATTGCATCGGGTCAAGAGGGAGAGACGCTGTCGGCCTTGTCCTGTAAGAGCGAGAAAGGGGCTCCCCGCATGGATGGGCGCAGACACGCAGATATCCCCACGCCTGGAGGCCTCGGCGATATCCCATACCAGGTCGGTGTCCCCAGGATACCTACGCAGCTGTGCCTGCACGCGATGTTGCGGTGTGTCATAGGCTACGGGCGATTGGAGCGTCCCTGTGTAAATGGCCTCCAGGAATGCCTGGCGTCTGGCGTCATAGAGGACGGCGAGGACAGCGAGGGCTTCGGGGACCGTACGGACGCGCCAGACTTCCAAGGGCGAGGTCCGTCTCCCTGCGGTGGCGACATAGCGTGCGGGGCGGCGGCGATCTTGCTTGAAGGCTGAAGGGAGCGGCTGCTCCGTGGCCACCAGCACCCTCTGGATGAAGGCGTGTTCGCTCGCCGCCTGGAGTTTCTGCTTAATGTCGCCGACACGATGGAGGTTGCCATCGCCGTCCAGGGCTGCCGTCACGGCCGTTCCGGGGAGGGGCAAGCCGCGCGCGAGGGGCAACAATGACGGCGGCATCTCCGAGCGTTCCGCGTCCGCAGCGACCCAATCCCAGAGGGCCATGCAACCGATAGCCAAGGCCCCACCAAGCGAAGCCCCTTCGAGACGCGGCAAGGGCACGTCGTCGGGGCACTGGATGCTCCAGCGGACATCGTGGCTCTTGCGCCACACCCGTATGTGCTCGAGATACGTCTTTGCCGCGCTTTCTGCCTCACGAAACGCGGGATCACGAGGGACAAAAGCCAAGGCGGGCGCCGGCCAGCATTGGCCGGCACCGTGCGCGAGCAGCTCGAGGCGTAGATCCGCGACTAGACCTTCGTGCGTACGCGTGTGGACCAGCAGGATTGGTGTGGTGAAGGTATAGACGGGCTCTTGGGGGCATTGGAGGAGTTGCCGGGCAAGGTCATAAAAGAAGCCACACGGCATCCGTAACGAGTCGGCAAGTGCTTGGAAGGGGGACGGCATGGGCGCTGTCGGTGGCAGCGTGGGCGCCAGTTCGGCGCACTGGATATGGGCCTCGATCATGCTGTATGCAGGGGCTGCACGACCTCCAAAGGCCTGGAGTGTGGACGCTGTGGTGCTCCGAAGCGCTGGAAGCGTGAAACCGTCCGTAGAGGATAGCGCCTGTTGACAAATATGAAACCAACGGCTGGGTTGTGTCTCCTCGGTCAACCATTGCCAAAAGAACTCACGCTGGGATCGGGTGGGGTTGTTGGCGTTGCGCTGCAGTTCCACCCACATATGGTGCAGGTCTTCCCAGGGCACCTGGCTGGACTCAGGCATCGCACGCCTCCGCCGCTGGCAGCACCTCAAAGACAAATTCGCATGGCTCGTCTGTCTCCAGACGCAGCTGCACCCGCCCTTCCCAAAGCGGCGCACTGTCGGGCACAGGCGTGAGGGAGACGATGGTGCTGTAGGCGACGCGCCCCGCAGGCGACACGAACGCACAGCGTACCGTGGCTTCGGCGTACTGCTCCTGGTCCGTCTCCACCGCGACATCTATGACGCCGCCTGGAGCGGAGATGACGGTGGCTCTGACCGTCGCATCCGTTGTAGCCCAGACCTGCGGCAGCTCGCGGGCATACCTTGCCCGTTGGCCAGCGCTCCGGGCCGCGAGTGCGGGAGGTAAGCGCTCGCCATACACGCGGTCCCCACTACGCCCGACACTCTCGGGAATGCGCACGCGATAGGTCCCAAGGGCACACTGCGAGAAATGGACAGCGCCGTGCAGATTCGTCTGGCCGCTCCACTGCCTCTCCTCACCCTCAACGGTGTATCCGGTGAGCGTAACGGGGATCTGTGCCACCTCTGCTGCCCATTCGCCTCTGCCATACACCATAAGGGTAATATCGCCCAGCGCTGGGCGCTCAGTCTCGCGCATGATCACCACAACACCGAGGTGGGCTTCTTGGACCAGGATACTGCGCCCAGGGGCACACGCGTGCCCCTGGAGAAGTCGTCGCATAGTCGCGAGAATCTGTTTGCGGGACAAGGGAGTGTCAGTGGGAAATAGAGGAGAGTGCTGAGGAATCTCCAGAATCCGCCGGGCAAGCGCTGGGGACACAGGCACCTCAGCCGTCCATGCGAGCGCCTCTTGCAGTAGATGTTCCTCCGAGAGGAGATCACCGGGAAGCTCCTCCTGGTCGCGGTATTGGTCATGGCTATTCATGTGGATCCTGACCTCCGATGTCTCGTAGGACATCCACAAAGTAATCCCAAAAGTGATCAAACGCTCTCTTTTTCGGCATCCTGAGGTTTGCTCCAGGCTGGACCCCGACTATCCTGGCTCTCTGTTCCTCAGAGAGCTCAGCTAAGGCGGTCATATAGTACAGTCGGAGGATGAGCTTCTCTCGCTCGCTAAGCCTCCCGAACGCTTGATGCACCATGAGAGTCACCTGTGATGGGGGATCAGCATGGCTTGGGGATGAACCGGCATCGCAGTACTGGCGCAGAAATGTTTCTACCTCTTCCTTAGGCTTTTGCTGACGAGGACTTGCCTGCCCAGCATAGTAGTCACGATAGAAGTCCTTCACTTTGTGGTCCAAAATGCCTATGAACCATCCCCAGACCAATGAGGCACCTTGCGCGCTCCCCTGAAATGACGGCAGATTCTTCCATGCCCCTTCGAAAGCGTCCCCGACGACCTCCTCAGCGTCCTCCTGATTGGGCAACCTCCTTTGAGCAAATTCAATGGCTCGCTCATAATAGGTCCGTACAAGGAGCGTATGAGCCTCCTCAAACTTTGCCTGGGCCGCTTGCTGCCAGCGTCTCTCCTCGTGCGCGGCGTGCTCCAGCAACTGCTTTGTCTGTTGCTGTCCTTGGCATACGAGACTCTTCCCCTCTCTGATCAGGTGCACAATCGCTCTATCATAGGACTCCGTGTCCATAGGGCACCAGCCATGATGCAGATCTTATGAATCGCAATCGTAACGCCAATACGCTGTTTTCGTCTATAAATTCAAGCCATTCCTGATTTCCGACGTTACTCTGCCCGACCCAGAAACTGAGAGCTGTTTATCTCTCATGCACAGCTCTTCTGGTCTCCCCTGGGGAGACGGGGCAGCGCTTCGTCGTCAAGGCCTGACGACGGCATATTGTACCTCAATGAGACAGCGTCACAAAGCAGCAAAAGGGGCATAGATGGACTGCTCTATGCTGCCTGACGATGGCTGTGGGTTCAAGGAGGGCTCATGGAAACCACCTTCACGGTATGGGTGATTAAAGTCGCTGCGATACTGAGCGGTGCCGCGTTCGGCATTGCCTGGGCCTTGGGGCTGCAGGCCTCGCCGCCGTCTGCTGTGAGCCGCCCCACGCGGCCCCGCGGCGGAGCGCGCTCATGCGGCCGAGTATCTCCATCACAGCAGCACACAGTGTAGAAAGCCGAGGAAGGGAGCGCAGCAGAAGAGCGTCATGCAGCGCTTCACTCCCAGCATAGCACCGGCCTGGCTCCCCATGGCCTCACCTAAGGAGAGACGTGCAATGATGCGACGATATGACCGACTGTTTCACGCGAGAGTGTGGCGTATTCTGGGCCTCCTGCTCGGAGCAGGCCTCGTGGCATCCCTCGCCTATGGCATGACATGCCCGAGCCCAATCTACCTTGGCAATGCTCCAGAGAGGCTGGAGCGTGGGTGGGTCAATGCGCTGCAGGGTATTGCGCACTTTGTAGACGAGACGGGTATCGGGTATTGGTTCTTTACGCAAACGAATATCCTCCACAAGATTTCCTTCCAAGATCCCCTGCGCGGAAAACATCCAGGGACTTCCGTTAGGATGCCGGCTGAACTAGCCCACCAGGGGTACTATCACTTTGGTGATCTGGATCAGTATGCGGGATACCTGTTTGTCCCTGTCACAGCCCACGGCGACCCCGCACCACTTCCGGTCATTGCCGTGTTCACGGCGGCTGATCTCCGTTATGTTGGCGCGATGCCCTTCCCGGCCAGCCCCGACGGTCTCCAGCAACACGGTGCAGGCTGGTTAGCCCTGCAGGCGCTCAACCCATCTGACGTGCTGCTGTACAGTTCCAACAACCATCTGACACCTGATGATCCCAACACACCCGTACGCGAAGATGCGCTCTTCCGGTATAACGTCGACATGGCTCTGTTGCGTAACACGGAGGATCTGGCTGCGAGCATCACCTTCAAGGATCAATTTCCTCTGCGGGAAGCCAATGGTGACGCCCTGCAGCAGTCGTATCACAACATGCAGGGCGGTGTATTCTCGCCGTGGGGCGATCTCTTTCTCGTCAATGGGCTCGCCAATCATTCCGCCAAGGACGATCATGGCGGGATTCATATCTTCACGCCGTCAGGGGAGTTGCTGCTGGACTCGACGAACGGCTCTGGCGAGTTCAATTATCAGTATCACGGCGGGTTCCCACACTTCCAGGAGCCGGAAGGCATTGACTGGTGGGACCTCGACACCATAAACCGTGCCTGGGGCTCCGGGCAATTACATGTGCTCATGGTGAGCCATGCCAACCCCTTTGGCCATTTAAATATTATTCTGGGCGACGATGATTGTGGCTCTCCGTGTCACAACTATGATCGATTATTCCTAAAACACTATGCCCTCAATGCGCCGGAGCCATGCTATCAGGTAACGCCTACAGTCGACGTCTTCCCGGAACCGACTCTCGATGGCTATCGCCTCGACTGGTGTCTTGATTTTGGAAGTAATTGTGGCGAGCCGGCGGCTACAGCCTTCTGTCAGGCTCAAGGCTATACGGATGCTGTCGCGTGGAGCGTTGCCCAGGACATCGGAGCCCAAGACCCGACGAAGGTCCTGGGCACGGGCCAGGTGTGTGCCGAAAGCTTTTGTGATGGCTTTGAGCAGATTCAATGTTCCCGTTAGCTGGTGAGGCCCGCACACACACAGCGGACCTCTGGCTATGCTCCAGACCAACGGAGGTGTAGACAATGGAAGCGTGCACGACGCCTCGGATTGTGGGACTGGACAACACCGCGCTGGGTCTGCACCTGCGTGCTCGGCCTCCTCCCCTGCTCCCTGTCTAGGGAAGGGTGAGGCGCTGGGGTGAAGCCAACGCTCACGGAGGCTGGAGTACTGGTGAGGGCCGTCTGTGGCACTGTTTGACAGCTCCTCGCTCTGTGGATCGGCATAAGGTGGAGAGTAACACAGGCTCTATGAACATGTGGGAGGGAAAAAGCATGATAAGCACACGGAGAAATAGTGCCGTAGGATGGCTCTGCTGCAGTATCGTTTTTGGGGCTCTGCTCGCCGTCAGTGTGAGTGAGGCCAAAGAGTCACCAAGTGTCGGCGGGTTTTGCATTGACGCCACTGTTGACGTCAATAAGGTGCTTGAACAAGTGACAGGATTTCTCGATGAGAAATTCCGCGACAGCAATAAGTATCATAGTCGGGGCGATGAGTACGTGTTCTTTGAAGGGAATGACTGTTCGCAAAACCTTGTAGGATCTTTATGGACCACAGATCATGGGAGGGCATCGATCAATGTCAAGCAGCCAAGTTGGTGGAAAAACGATGAAGCACGGAGTGTGCTCATCCAACACGCCGCTGCGGGCGAAAAACTGCGCGTGTTTGATCATCCTGATGGCCACCAGAGCGATGACTGGACCGAGATCCTTATCAAGCGGGATATTGAGGTCTACTGTGTCACGACGTTTGAGGCAAGCTACGAGGATGACTACATTAAAATGTACTATAAGCGACATAATGGCCTCGACGGCAAAATTTCGCGCGTCGAGAACGACAGGGAGTCTGGGTTTGACGTGACGACATTTCCCCTCCCACGCTATATGGATTATCGTGTCGACTTCTGTGAATACTGGGGGACACAATGCGGCTGGGCTGTTGCAGATAGGTGGTGCCAGCTCAACGGATACCAGCGAGCGACCACGTGGCTTGCCGAACCCAATATCGGGACGATCGATCCGACCTGGGTGATAGGAGAGCAGAGACGCTGTGACCAAGACTTCTGTGGGGGCTTTGCAGAAATCACGTGCCTGAACCCGGCCAATTGACGGAGGAGCGATATCGAGCCTGCGAGGCGGTAGCCACCGTCTCGCAGGCGCCAGGCCTGCCGATCTGCCTGGCGCCTGCTCTTCAGCGGGATGACGGATATTCACGCGGGGCATAATCTGTGGCTCGGAAGGTATACCTTGAAAGACATTTCTTCCTGAGGCTGGATTTGACTCTATATCCAATAAAATCAAGGCGACACTCGTCATATGGCCTTAAGGCACGTCACTCTGGCCTCTGCGTAGTGCACCGTTTCGGACGGTCGTGCAACAACCCCCACCCTAGGCGCTCGGCCTCCACGCACGGCGGGCGGCTGTCTACCATTATGATCGCTATCTGCTTTTCCCAGACCTCCCGGAGCTCCTCAGGGATTTCTCATTACGGCCAATAGAGATTGGACGGTAGAAGTCCGCCACTTTTTTGACCAAGATCGCCGCGAGCCATCCCCAGACCAGGGATGGGCCTCTCGCATTCCCCGGAAATGAGGGCAGGCTCTTCCATGCCGCGCCAAAAGTTTCTTGGACGATATCCTCGATGGCCTCATTAGGCAGCTTCGCCCGCGCAAAGGCGATGGCTCGTGCGGCATAGGCTTGATAGAGGAGCATATAGGGTCAGCGGCAGCAGCGAAACGAAAACCTACGGTAAGAATACTGTGGTGAGAGCCAATGAGGAGCAGCAAACTTGCCCAAGAAGAAACGTCTTTGGGAAAGTTGCCGAGAAGAGCCTTTGTCTTCTCAAAGGCTTATGCACCTTGCGCTTTCCCATTGAGCCCCTCTTTTCGGGAAAGTTGCCCACCCTGGCCATCACTTGGTCGGGTGGAGCCTACCCGTTATGCCTAGCTTTCCCGGCCCCATTGGCCACTCACAAGTATTTCAAACATTGTGCATAAAGCGCTACCGTAGGTTTTGGAATGGCTGCTGCCGCTAACCCTATGAGGGATGTTAAAGAGGGTGGAAGTAAGAAGGCGAGAGCCGTATGAAACTCGGAAGCCTTCATAAGGGGTCGGATGGGGCATAGTAATCGGAGTGCGGGAAAGCCGCACACACCAGGATGCGAACTGATGGTGAAGGCCCCTAGCCTGAGAAAAGATCGGAGCAAAGGTACTCAGCGAATGCATCTTCTGGGAATGCTGGATATACCAGCGAACGCGCAAGCTGTTCTCGGAAATGCAGGAAGACTGGGGAATGCACCAGTCAAAGCTGAAGAAATGCAAAGAGACGCTTAGTGGAAACCCACTGAGACTGATCGAAGGTGTCGAGCCGGATGCCATGAAAGTGGCAAGTCCGGTTCCAAACGGGGGGCTTGTGGAAACGTACCAATATGGCAACGCGCCATGAGCCTACCCAACAGCCGGATGCGGTGAAAGTCGCAAGTCCGGTTCTAAACGGGGGCGATGAGGAAACGTACCGCAAGGTAACGCGCCTCGTCGCTACCCAACGCCGTCGAG
>Ga0209853_1000558_pt1 | contig 10407 bp, 9 predicted proteins | sample GWRWS1_30_40_FD_187224 | JGI IMG/M metagenome (GOLD analysis project Ga0209853, IMG submission 187224) | Riverbed sediment microbial communities from areas with vegetation nearby in Columbia River, Washington, USA - GW-RW S1_30_40 (SPAdes)... | ecosystem: Environmental > Aquatic > Freshwater >...
CTCCTGGAAATCCGCGGAGACGTCCCCTTCGAAGGCCAGGTCTACGTGCCGCTCACCGCCTTGCTGAACTTCCTGGCGACGAACAATGCCGTGATGGCCTTCCCGTACAGCGACTACGATCCCACGCGGGCCCGTCTGTTCGCGACCCAGTTCATGCCCGAAGACGTGTACGACGCGAACATGCGCGTGTTCACGACGGACCGCGTCGACGACCCGGTGGCAATCAAGTTCTCCCTGAATCCGACCGAGGACTTCGACAAGTGGCTCTCGACATACAGCGCCTACAAGGCGGAGGGAAAGACCATCTGGATGCTGATGGCGCTCGACACGGTGGAGAATTTCTACGGTCAAGGGGTGATGAACTTCCTGGCCACGGTCGCGGCCCGGGCCGCGGTGAACAAGGACATCCAGTCGATCGTGGCCCGACCCAACTTGGCGCTGACGCAGAAGGTCGCCAACATCTCCCAAATCCATCTCGTCCTGAGCCAACGCTGGGGTACGTTGATCCTCTATGGGGTCAAGCCCCGGACTGGCTTCTACGCCCTTCAGTTTACGTTTGGGCACGGCTACCCGGAGTTCGAGCTCATCCCGCTCGAAGACATCTCGTTGACGGCAGAGGCGAGTTCGGAGAAGGAGCGGCCCTCGTCGGTGACGTTCCCCGGTCGACGTCACGAGGCGCGCGCGGACTTCTTCGAAACCGTGATGACGTCCTTGACCCGGTCCAAGAAGGGGGCCGCATGATGGCCGAGAAGGTGCTCGTCCGGCCGACCTCGGACCCCGTGGTCCGGTCGACGCTGGACGCGGATACGCGGGTGTCGACGGGGATTCCCGGGCTCGATGAAATGCTCGAGGGCGGTTTCCCGACAGGAAGCCTGATCACCCTGGCGGGCCGACCGGGGACCGGGAAGACGATATTCGGCTCGCAGTTCCTTTACCAGGGGGCCCGCGAAAACGGGGAGCCCGGGATGTATGTCTCCATGCTGGAGGGGCGCAAGGCGTACTTCCGGAACATGGCTCGGCTCGGCCTCGACCTGCTGCCGCTCGAGAAGAAAGATCTGTTCCGGTTCCTCGAGATGCCGACGCTGAGCGCGGAAGGCCTGCCCGCCATCTGGGAAGAAATCGTCCGCAACATCGACGAGGCGGGCATCATCCGGTTGGTCATCGACTCGTTCACGGCGATGTCCCAGGCGTTCGGGACCCAGGGCGACATCCGCGTGTTCACCCACATGCTCCTCGGAAAGATCATCGGGGGTGCCGGCTGCACGACGCTGATGATCACGGAGAGCGCACCCGGCTTTCTCGGGGACGTCACCCCGAACCCCGGGATGCAGGAGTTCATCGCCGACGGCGTCGTCCACTTCCATCTGGTGCCGGTGGCGGGGGATGCTCGCGTCCGTTACGTCGAGATCATGAAGATGCGGGGGACGAACCACCAAATGGGACCCATTCCGATCGACATCGGCAACCGCGGAATCTCGGTCAGGATGCCACACATCCCGGGACGGAAGTGAGCGGGCCGCCGCTCGGGAGGGTGTTCGTGGTACACTTGGCCGGACCGATGGGGCTGAAAGAGAACAAGATGTACCAGGCCGCGTACTGGAAGGCCTTCGAAGACTTCTTCGGGAAACAGAACTCGGCGGTCGTGAAGGCCATGATGTTGGCCAAGAACCCGAAGGCGGACACGGGGAGCGGCGAGATCGATCGCGTGTGCTTCGGCCTTCGACGGACGATGGGATGGCTCGCGGAAGCGATCGAGAAGAAGGCCTTGTCGAGCATCGGACACAAGTGACGCGGCGCCAACTGGGTCCAGGGATCGCGCGCTGGTCACTTGATGGAAAACCGTGCGACCACTTGGTTGTCGGTCTTGTCAATTACGAGATCCGTCTGCAACATGTCGCGGAACGCGGTCTTGAGCAGGCCCTCGTAATAGACGGACCACTTCGAGCCGGCACTGTGTTTGAGGATGATCGTCCACTTGCCTCCGTCCACGTGTTCCTCATATTCGAACGCGCGGCCGTACCGGGATTGAAGTCGGGGGAAGCCGATGACCATCGCTTGAAGACTCACCTCTTTGAACCAGAACGTGATGAACTCGGGGATGAGATTCTGCCCGACCCACCGTCCGAGCTCCGCCGCCTCCTCATCCGAGAGGCGTTCCATCATCCGCTCGATGAGGGAGCTCGGGAGCGCGACGAGACCGAACTTCTCCGCGTAGATGTCCCACTCGACCAGCCTTCGAATGGCCTTGTTGACGAGGAGATTCACGCTGACCCCCTCCCGCTCGCCAAACCTGCGGAGGAAGTCGTCGACATCCCGCTCGAGACGGATCGTACGGGTGACACTGCTACTCGGGGGCAACCCACTCCTCCCGACTGGAGAACTAGTAAGGAGCGTATAGGTCAAACTATCTAATCCTTTGTTCGGAGCAGTTCTGTCCAAAGTCGGGTGATGAATGCGGTGGGTCCTTTTGACCTGAGGCGTGTAACATATCGGGTGATGCCTCGGAGTCTCCGCCCCCTTTCCGGGGGTCTCTGCATTACGCCTCATGGGGCGAGATCACGTTCGGCCAGAAATCGCGGAATCGGCCCAGGGGGTTATGCCGCAGCGACAGCGGGCTCGCCCTAGATGCGGGAGAACCGCGCGCACCTGCGTTCGAAGTACGAGTTCGCGGACCTGGCAGACTACATGGCCGAGGAGCCAAAGGTGGATGGAGCTTCGGAACGTCGTCGATTGATATAGCCCTCATTTGCTTCTGTCCGTCTTCGCGAAGCACTCCTACCGGACCCGCCTCGTCAAGCGGATCTACGAGAAGTTCAGGGCCGAAGCGAGCGTCCAGTTCGCCTACCCGCACGTCCAGTACGTGCCGGCGGCTGGGGACAAGGAGAAGGAACGGGAGGCGGCCCGGCAGAAGGAGAGACTGCCTGTCGTCCGCTAACCCTCCGTACCTTCCAGACTCCCCCAGCCACTCTTCCCGGATTATGATCAAATAACTATAACTGGACCGAGGCCTCACCCGCCCGCCCCTGGCCCGTGAAGACCCTTCGCCCCCTCGCGCGATCACCGGCCCCCCGACTCTCACAGATTTCCTTCAACCACCCTCGCGGGCTTTCCGCCCCAGCAGCGGAAGGAACCGCCCGGTGCCCTCCATGTACCGCCGGTAGGCGAGCCCGAAGCCGTCCTCGGAGGACAGCAGTTCCTCCTCCATGGAGGCCCGGCGCCGCGTGATCGCATACGACAGGACCGCGAGTGCGGCGAGGAGGGCGTTGAGCAAGAACAACGCTACCCCGGCCCCCATCATGAGCAAGGCCGTGTAGAGAGGATGTCGGACCCGCCGATACGGGCCTTCGGTGACGAGACGGTGGTCGGAGACGACCTCAATCTCGGGTCGAGTGAACCGTCCCAGGGTTCGCATGGCCCAGATTGAGAAGGCTCCTCCCGTGAGCCAGAGGACCATCCCGACGACTTGGAACACGGAATCGAACGGGAAGGAGACCGTCAGGGGCCCACCGTAGACCCAGTCCGAGAGGACGGCTTCGGCCAAGAGCGAGAAGATGAGGATGGCCTGGACCGACTCCCACAGCGGGCCGGTCGAGAACGACAACGCGCGAGAGGCCCGGACGGTCCGCGGGCTGCGCCTCGCGGCCCGAGGGAAGAACAGCGTGAGAGAGGAATAGGTGAGGATGAAAAGTATGGCCGACAACGCTCGCACGACGTCGGATGGCAACATCGCGGTTCGCCTCCTGGAAACGGCGCCGGCCGTGTATTTCCGTCTCCTGGATAAACTGCTCGAAGGACGGCTCCCCGCGGCTGGGAACGGTGTGCTTCGATGGGCGCCTTCATAGTATCGGCCCTCCTTCTCCGCGCATCATGGCGGCCTTCCGAGAACAGGCGTTCCGATCAGGTAGGTCATTAGCCGCCGGAAAACCGGAGTCATTACAAGTATGCCGCCTGAGTAGTCCCAGAAGCTGCCGGTAATCTCGCGCAGCAGACCCGCACGTTGTAGCATGATGAGATCAGCCATCGCTTCCTCCGCACTGAGTCCATTGAGTGAACGAGCGAGGTTCTCCCAGCCAGCCCGCACCGCCCACTGAAGATCGGTTTCGGCTTCCCTGAGCCCCTCCTTCTGCTGATGATAGACGGTGCGGGCTACTTCCATCTGCCGAGGAGTCAGATCGAGTACAATCCGCACGGCCTCCTCACCCGAAAAATCTCGTTCTCTCTGGCCGACGACTGCACCCTTGAGAATCTGAGCGTAAAGGCTAATCTTCTCTCGTTCTCTCGTCCGTGCCGCTGCTTCAAGCGCCTTCACCATCAAATCGAAGAACTCTTCCGACTCAATGTACGACGTGTCGACTTGGTTCTCGTGGACGTCCCGTAGCTCTTCCTGCAGGATCGCAAGGAGAGACGTGATACGGCCCTGAACAATCTTCTGCCCTTTGGTCGAAAGAAACGCGTCAAGTGGCCCGGCGACCCAAGGAATGGCGGAGATGGTGGCTCTCACGAGGGCCTTCTCAGAGTACGCCTTTAGCGCCTCGCGGGCAATCTCCGCGGTCCGGCTTCTTACCTTTTCCATGTGCCGTTGGTGCTTGGCGCCTCCATAGTCCTTGTTGTGTCCATGTTTCTCTAAGCCCCGATCATCATGACAGAGAATCTGGGCGCGCTGAGGGGCTTGCGGCGAAGTTGGGAGCTGACAAGAGGCATCCGTGGAACCATTTTCGCCACTCATTTTTTGTTATTCATATTAAGGATAATTGTACGCTTGGTAATCGCGGTCCCAGCACAGTTATCGGGTAGCGTCTTGGGCCAAGTCATCGCGCGCGCCTTCGCTGATGGAATTACTGGTTCGTGGGATGTACTTGCGGCGGGAACCATCTACAGCTCGATCACGAGGACCACGCTACAGCCCACCGAGTGACAGACTTTCGTCCATCTCTTACTCGCTGGCTTGACCGCGAGTGGTCGTCGCACACGTGGTTTCGTCCTGAAGGACTCTTCGGCCGCCCGAATGTCTGAATACGACGGCCCTTGGATGGATTGAGGGAACCTCCTAGGAGCCGATCGAGATGACGAGCAGCGATTGGGTACACGAGATGAAGGGAAGCCAGGATCGGACATTGGAGCCGAACCTTTCACACGCGTTCCCGTCACGACCTGCAGAGAGAGGGATTGCTTTCCCAGCTGTGACAGCAATCCGTGCGCTAGCAGTTGCTCGTTCGTCAGTCCGAACTCCTCATCACCGTGAGCAAATCCAGGCCCACACATACTTGCCGGCAAAGGCGAGTCCCAGCGGCGACCGGCGGGCTACCGACTGTCAACGAACCGATCGGGGCCAGTAGACCATCCGCACGCCCCGGTCGCGGAGGGCGAGCACCCGCGAGTACGCGCGGAAGAACGAGCACAGCTTGTCGCTTGCGATCCGCTCCGGCAGCGCCTGCGCCCGATGCGCTTCTTTAAGTATCGCGCTTGGCCAGCTCATGATTGGTTGGAATTCGTCATGGACCGAATCGTCAACAAAGGTGAGACCACATGAAAACGACAACAGTCAAACCACGAGAGGCATCAATCGTCAGCGATCGCCACCTGCGCAACATAATGGGTTTCCCCGTCTGGGAAGCCCTTCCGGCTCGCGACGTGCCTTATGAGTTGTCAGACCCCTTTCTCCTGGTCCATGAGGCGACTCTGAAGATCTCGCCCGCGATGGCCAACCTGGACACTGAGCATCCGCATCGCGGGTTCGACAACCTGTGGTACGTCCTCAAAGGGACAACGAGCACGGGCCACACGACCGGTCCCGCCGGGAAGATCGAACGAGCGCGCTTGCCCGAGGGCTCGCTCCTGCATCTTCGGACCGGACGAGGCGTACGGCACGCGGAAGGCATCGGCGCGGACGAGCTCCGAGAGGGCCTGGAGGGCAGCGAGGTTCGGGGCGTCTTATTCTGGGTCAACCTCGCCCGCAGGGACAAGCAAGTTGAACCGACGGCGCGAATCGTGCAGGCTGACGACTTGTCCCGGATCCGGGAGGGAAACGCAACCTCCCGCATTCTAGTCGGCGAAGGCTCGACCGTGCGGCTGGGTACTCCAGCGCTCATCTTGGACGTGGTTCTCGAACGCGGGGGTCGTGCGACACACAACGTGCCATCCGAGTTCCAGGGCTTTGCGTATCTACTCGAGGGCGCCGCCTCGTTCGGCGCGAACCGCGCGCCCGCGAAGGAGGGTCAGCTCGTCCTGATGGGGCCGGGCGAAGCCTTTGCCGTCGAGGACGCCAAGCCCGGAACTAGGTACCTCTTGATGGCCGGGAAGCCCTATGGAGAGGAACCCCGGTTCAACGGGCCCTACGTCGACTAGGGTCATGCCGCCGACCGAGCGGCAAGGGACACTGCCCGTCGCGGTGACCAGTCGGGAAAATGAGAGGGATGCCGCGGAGCCCGACCAGAGACAATCTTCTGCGACTATGTGTGGGCTAAATCTTGCTTCGCGAAACGAGCAGCAGTTGGGCGAATCTTTGCGACGCTCATGAAAGAATTCAATTGACGTTCGACGGGTGCCATGGAGTTCAGAGAATCCAAGCAGGCCCGTATCCGTGGTGGCCGATGACGAGCGATACGCCGATTGCGTCCCACGGAGTCAGCAGTGCAAGGGTTCGGACCTCATGGGATTCGAAGCCAAGCCAGGGAATTGATTGTGTGGTTGACGGAGTGATCCCAGATACTCTGGTTAAGCCGCACATGACGCTCGGTGGGGAGACTCCCGCCGTCTTGGCGGGTATATCCCTGCCGAATGGTTTCCGGTGGAAAGCGATTCTCGAGGCCGCCATCACCCGAGAAGTTACAGTCGCCGCGTCAGAGGAAGGCCAAACGAAATCACCCGATTAGGGGACAGACCAGCGTCACGCAAGATAGTTATACTTAGGAATCGGAGCGCAGGGCATGGCGAAGCGGTTCGACTTGGTCATCCTTGGCGGTGGAGCGACCGCGTTCAGTGCAGCAATCCGCGCAGACCGCAACGGAGCGAAGGCCGTGATGATTGACGGGGGAACGATAGGCGGAACGTGTGTCAACGTGGGATGCGTTCCCAGCAAGCGTCTTCTAGCGGTGGGAGATCAGTTCTTCCGGGTCGCGAACCATCGGTTCCAAGGGCTTCGCCTTAGGGACGGCTGGTCCGCGGAATTCCGTGAGGTGATCCGCTCCAAGGACAAGATTGTTCAATCCCTTCGGATGTCGAAATACGAGAACGTCCTCGCATCGTTGAAAGACGTAGAGTACGTGCACGGGCTCGCCGCCTTCGTGACCCCCCACGAGGTGAAGGTAGGGCAAGGCCGGTATGAGGGCGACAAATTCGTCATCGCGACAGGGTCCTCGCCGACCGTCCCCCCGATTCCGGGTATCGAGGACGTCGAGTACCTCACGAACGTGGAAGCCCTGTCCCTCAGGGACCGTCCCGATTCGATGATTGTCCTGGGGGGTCGCGCTTTGGGCCTGGAGTTCGCGCAAATGTATCGGCACCTCGGGACCGAAGTCACGGTCCTGCAACGGAGCTCTCGCATCCTGCCAGACGAGGAACCGGAGATCTCGACGTACCTGCAGAGGTACCTCGAAGAAGATGGGATCATGATCAAGACGGGAGCGGAGGTCCTCTCCGCCGAGCAGAGGAAAGGCAAGAAGATCCTGAAGGTCCGCGTCGGCGACCGCCGGCAGAAAGTCGAGGCCGACGCCTTGCTCGTGGCGACGGGCCGCACGCCGAACACGGAAGCCCTGAACCTCCCTGTCGCGGGAGTTGCCGTCAAGGACGACAAGGGCGTGAAGGTCGATGCGGAGATGCGGTCCACGGCCCCGCACATCTTCGCTGGCGGGGATGTCGTGGGAAAGCCCATGCTCGAGACCACCGCCGCAAAAGAGGGGTACATCGCGGCGGAGAATGCCCTCGTGAACCGCGGCCTGAAGATGGACTACCGGGCCGTGCCCCACGCGGTCTTCACGAACCCGGCGGTTGCGTCCGTCGGGCTCACGGATGCTCAGGCGAACGCGTCGGGCACGATCCGGTGTGCGTGCAACACGGTGCTCCTCGAAAAGGTCCCGAAGCCGCTCATCGTCGATGACGCCCGAGGCCTCGTAAAGGTCGTCGTCAACTGGGAGAGCAAGGAAATCCTGGGTGTCCACATCCTCGCCTCCTTGGCGCCGGACATGATCCACGAGGGCGTCCTCGCGGTGAAACACCGCCTCACTCTGGAGGACATCATCGACACGGTCCACGTCTTCCCGACCCACAGCGAGGCGATCAAGCTCGCGGCCCTCTCGTTCTTCGAGGATATCGACAAACTGAGCTGCTGCGCCCTATGAGACGACCGGTCTGAAATGCTGGGTTTCCGACACATCGTCGGACCATGACCCGGAAACGTCCGATGGACTGTGGGACCAGGGCGGCTCCGTTGCTTGACGGTGTTTTGACGACGAAGGACCAGTCATCGGCTGGGGATTTCGGATTGACACCGACTCTCCGACAACTCAACCGTTGAAGTGCGAGCAGCGCACAACCTGAATTTGCAGGTGGCTCCCTAAGGTCCGGTTAGCGGGACCGCAAGAACGCGAGCTACCGAAAGAGCTTCAGGACAAAGAAGGCGAAGAGGGCAAGCAGCAAAGCCCAAATCAAGACGATGATGACCGCGGCCCTCCGGCTCTTAGGGGAGCCCCGGCTGAACTCTACTTTGGCCCTTGCCCGGCATTCCTCCATGACCTCCCGGGGCACCAGTTTCGTCGAATATGCGATTCCGAGGGGCACGATGAGGAGGTCGTCCAAGTAGCCTAGGATCGGAATGAAATCCGGGATGAGATCGATGGGGCTCAGAGCATACCCAACAGTCAGCGCGATCGCAAGCTTCGCCCGCCTCGGCGTTCGCGGATCCCGATAAGCTAGATAGCGCGCCAAAGTGTCCCACTTGATGCGATCCGCATTGGCCCTCGCACGGTGAAGGAGTCGAGCCAGCTTATTCTGCCGGTAGCTCGGCATGATCCACAACGGCGCAGATGTCCTGACTTCCTCAATGTTCTGAGGGACACGGACGGCACCTCAGCAATCGCGGAGGGTTTCCGCGTTCGCTACAACCTCGTCAAGCCCCACATGGGAATCGGCGGAGCGACGCCGGGGTACGCCGGGGTTGGCCCTCCCGGATGGGTTCCGGTGGAAGGTGAGCCTCGACGTCGCTATCACCCGGGAAGTTACAGCGGCGGACGGGACCGAAGGTCAAGTCAAATCACCCGATTAGGGGACAGAACCGTTCGGAGCGATGGACGCTCACTCGTAGAGCCGGAGGCGGATGACGACCTGGTTCTCCGACTTGTCGACCTTTACTTCTCGCTTGAGGTGGTCGCGAAATGCGGTGCGGATGGCCTCCTCGTAGAACGTCGACCACTTCGCGCCGCTCCCGTGCTTGAGGATGATGGTGCGTCGGTCGCCCTCCTCGAGCTCCTCGTACGCGAACGCCCGCCCATACTTCGCCAGCAACTTCGGGAATCCTTCGAGCAGAGTTTCTGGAGTGACCTCCTTGAACCAGAACGTGATGTATTCCTTCACCAGGTTCTTCCCCGCCCATATCCCGAGCTCCCGCGCCTCCTCGTCCGTGAGGCAGTCCATGAGCTTGATCAGCATCGCCGAGGGCAACGTGATGAAGCCGAACTTCTCCCCGTAGGCATCCCACTCGACGAACTTCCGAAGGGCGCGGTTGACGAGCGTGTTCACGCTCGTGTCGCCCTGTTCGGCCAGGTGCCGCAGACGCTCGTCCGCGTCCTTTTCAATCCGGACGGATCTCGTCACGCTCGCTTTTCCCGGCATGAACCTGCCTTGCCTCACGCGTCCTAGCACATCCTTCTTTGTGTTCTTAGATGTTCTTTTGCAGTCTCGTGGATGGTCGGCGACACACGCTAACGAGCCCGGACCGGTCCAAAACATACGCCTATTGACCCTCGCCGCCCCACCGGGTCGCTGGAGAACAAAGATGGCGCTAGGGAATGCCAAGGGCGTCAAAGACCGTCGGCCCAAATCTCCGTCGGCTCGACCGCGGGTCCGTCGGCCGCTCTTCGGACAACACTTTCCGATGACCGGGTCGGGAGCGACCCTTCGTGCGAGTCTGGACGGAGGCGGGATCTTCGGGGGTTCCCGACCTCTCTGGGACGAACGCGGGCCGGGTGGGCACTCGGCTCCCCAAGGTGTTCGGACCCGAAGTATTGTGGTCCTGCTCCCGGCCCTGAATGAGGCGATGGCCGTGGGATCGGTCATCGAACGAATCCCGATGGAATCGCTGAAGCGCTCCGGGTGCGACGTGTACGTCTGGGTCGTGGACGGCCGATCTGTGGATGCGACCCCGGAGGTCGCGAAGGACCGGGGCGCGAGCATCTACGTACAGAGCGGCGCGGG
>Ga0209853_1000559_pt1 | contig 10397 bp, 7 predicted proteins | sample GWRWS1_30_40_FD_187224 | JGI IMG/M metagenome (GOLD analysis project Ga0209853, IMG submission 187224) | Riverbed sediment microbial communities from areas with vegetation nearby in Columbia River, Washington, USA - GW-RW S1_30_40 (SPAdes)... | ecosystem: Environmental > Aquatic > Freshwater >...
ACCGCCTGGGTGCGGTTGCGGGCGCCAAGTTTCTTTAAGATGTGCCTCAGGTGGGTCTTAACCGTGCCCTCGGACAGGACGAACTTGGCGGCGATTTCCCGATCGGTGCTTCCGCGCGCCAGTTCAAACAGGATGTCAAGCTCTCGGGGTGTTAGGCCCTCGAACTCCAACCGGAGACGGTCCCGCTGTTCCCGCGTCATATGCCCAAGTCTTTCCATAAGCTTGCGGGTTATCTCAGGGTGAAAGAAGGCCCGCCCGTTGCACACTGCGCGGATGGCCGAGGCGAGACTGGCAATGGGGATGTCCTTTAGCACGTAGCCGGTGGCGCCAGCCTCAATAGCCTGCAGCGCTCTTCCGTCGCTGAGGCGGTCGGTCATGACAATAATCTCGACCGAGGACATGGCCTCCTTAATTAGGCGCGTCGCGAGCAGGCTGTTGCCCGGCATGTCTTGATCCATGAGGACCACATCAGGCTGGAGCTTGCGGGACAGACGGAGTGCATCATCGGCAGATTCCGCTTCGCCGACGACGTCGACACCATCGACATCGTCCATCAGCGCTCGGATGCCCTGCCTGACTAGCCCTAGATCATCTGCGATAAGGAGTTTGATATGTCCGTTGATCGAGGAAATAGATGTCGCCCTCCGGGGCATTGCCGACGTTGCCGGCCGGCTCAACGCCCAGCGCTTTCAGTTAGCGATCGACAGGGTGGCAGCCTACTGCGCGCTCAAACCCACCCAGCCACTGAGTTGGAATTGAACTCTGTATATTCACTTTCTTGATCTTGAAGACCTGCTGTAAAGCGCCCGTCGGTCAGTCGATGATGCCCTTACGTAGAACCTTCGCGACTGCCTGGGTTCGATTGCGGGCACCCAGCTTTTTGAGGATGTGCCGGATATGGGTCTTAACGGTACCCTCGGCTAGGACGAACTTGGCTGCGATCTCCCTATCTGTATTTCCCCGGGCCAACTCAGCAAGAATGTCGAGCTCTCTGCGGGTGAGCCCCTCTGGCTTCAACAGAAGCCGGCCGCGCTGCTCTCGAGAAGGCCCAAGGCGTTCGAGAAGTTTCCGTGTGACTTCAGGATGGAAGAAGGCCCGTCCGTTACCAACGGCACGGACGGCTGAGGCCAGGCTGGCAACGGGGATGTCCTTCAGTACATAGCCGGTTGCGCCGGCTTCGATCGCTTGAAAAGCCTTCCCCTCACTGACGCGGTCGGTCATCACGATGATCTCTACGTTGGGCATGCCCGCCTTGATCAAACGTGTTGCGACCAGACTGTTGCCCGGCATGTCTTGGTCGATCAGGATGACATCGGGCTGAAGTTCGCGGGCAAGGCTAACGGCGTTGTCTGCGGTGTCCGCTTCACCCACAACCTCGACATCGGCGATGTTGCTCAGTAGGGCATTGAGCCCTTCTCTGACCAGTTTGAGGTGGTCCGCTAGTAAGACTCGAAGTCGTTTTGTCATCGCAGAATGTTTACGGGAATAATCTAGTCAATTGTTCCAACATTTCATGTCAAATAGTCCACAGGAAGTGCGAACCGGACATTTGTTTGAATCACTCCCGAGTCCCCGCTGATAAATGAGAGCAATCTACGTGCCACAAGGCCGCATTCTGGTTTCCAGCCCCTATTTGTACGAGTCCTTGAGAGACTTCGTTCGAGATCTACAGAGAGCAACAACAGTCGACGTCGGGCACACTCTTGCTGATCTTCGGACAAGACCTACGCAACTCAAGGATCAAATACGCGTTGTCCGTAAAAGGTCTAGGACACCGCTTGGTGAACTTAAGGTGCTACCACACATTGAGGTACCGATCTATGCATTGGAGCCCGGATAAGAGACAGGAGGCCCGGCGGCCGTGAGACTGCTCGTCACCGGCGCGGCTGGCTTCATTGGTTCGCACATCGCCCGGCACTTCGCCGAGCGCCACCCGGACTGGGAAATCCTAACCATCGAGCGGCTGAATTACGCCGCGGCCTTGAACCGGCTCGCGGACCTGCGAGGGCGGATCAACGTCGTTCTGCATGACCTCCGCGCGCCCCTCACAGACCAGGTTGTCCGCTGGCTTGGGGACGTGGACTGGGTCATCCACGCTGCGGCGGAAACGCACGTCGACAAGAGCCTGGTTGATCCCCGTCCTTTCGTGGAGAGCAACGTGCTCGGAACGTTCCACCTTCTCGAGTGGGCCCGCCTGGCGCCGCGCTTGCCGCGTGGATTCTTCTACATGAGCACCGACGAGGTGTACGGTCCGGCGCCGCCGGGGACAGACCACGATGAGGCCTTCCCCCACCGGCCTTCCAACCCGTACAGCGCGAGCAAAGCTGCCGCAGAGGACCTTTGCCATGCCTGGAATCGGAGCATGGGGGTCCCCGTGTTCATCACGAACACGATGAACAACATTGGCGAGGGCCAGCATCCGGAGAAGTATGTGCCGAAGATCATCCGCGCTCTGCTCCGCGGTGACGTCATCACCGTGCACGGCTCTCCGGACCAGCCGGGATCCCGGAAGTATCTCTACGCGCGGGATCACGCCGAGGCGATCGAGTTCCTCATGGAGCGCGGCGAGCGTGGGGAACGCTACAACGTCGTCGGCGCGGAGGAGGTCAACAACCTGGAGCTTGTCCGGCGTATCGAGCGGATCGTCAACCGCGTGGCCGCCGAAATGGGCGGCCTGCTCTCAGTCGGCGCACGCCGCGGCGAGTTTATCACCCTGATGCCTGACAAACCGGTGACGGCGCGAGTGAAGTTCGTGGACTTCCACAGCACCCGGCCCGGCCACGACCTCCGCTACTCTTTGGACGGCTCCAAGATGGCCGCGCTCGGCTGGACGCCCCCGACCCCGCTGGACGATGCGCTGGAGAGGATCGTGCGGTGGACAATAGCGCACCCCGCCTGGCTGTAGAAGTGGAGGCTTTGGCGTGAAGCCGAATTGGGGCGTTATCGTGTATCTTTCCGCCGTCGTGATTGGTTTATCTTTGACGGGCATCGTCGCCGTGACTTTAGGTTTCGTGCAGCTCTATGGGTGGTTGGTAGATCCTGTCGAGACTCGGCTGGATGAACTGTTGATTGCGGCCACGATCGTCACGATGGGCATTCTTCCTTGGCCGGGCTTGTTGGCACTGGCGAAGTCGATTATCAGGCCCGCCAAGCTAAGCGGAAATCAGGTGGAGACTGAGCCCATTGGAACCGCTGTCGCTGTGATCATTGCACTCAATGAGGAGGAAGGATTGAGCCGGGTCGTCCATGATTTCTTCGCGGCTCCGGAAATCGACAGCATAATCGTGGTCGATAACGGTTCAACAGATAGGACGCGCGAGATTGGGGAAGCCGCCGGGGCTCGAGTGGTCGTCGAGGAGAGGAGAGGATACGGCTACGCTTGCATCCGCGGCCTTAGCGAGGCACTCAGAAGCGGCCATGATGCGATCATACTGTGCGAGGGTGATGGCACATTCCGCGCGGCGGATGCGAGGAAGCTGATGGCATATCTGCCTCATGCGGATTTGGCCATAGGCAGCCGCACCCATGCTGCCCTCCTCAGCGGCGATTCTCAGTTGAACTCCTTCACGACCCTCGGAAACCTGTTCGTCGCCAAGCTGCTTCAGCTGCGGTATTGGGATTGGAACGTGGGTGGGCGTGTGCGCCTGACAGACGTCGGTTGCACTTATCGAGCCATTCGAGCTACCGCTCTCCGCAAGATCCTCCCTGCTCTCCAGGTCGGCGGTAACTACTTCGGGCCGCACATGGTCATGGTTGCACTAGAGCATGGGCTGAGAGTGATCGAAGCACCCATAACGTTCTGGAAACGGGTTGGTGTTTCAAAGGGCGGGAATGCCAACTGGCGGGCCGCGCTGACCCTTGGCCTGCAGATGATCTTCCACATCACGACATACCGGGTGGACACGGAGGTACAGCCGGAACTCACTGGAGCAAACGCGTTGGAGCAAACTCCTTCTGAGCAATGGCGGTGACACCTCCGTCTAGATTGCGGAGGACCCTCCACCCGCTGACAGTTGTTCGAATAACGCCTCCCACGAAGGCATGATCACGTCCCAGGAGAAATTCCTCTGTGCTCGGCGCCGGCCCGCCTGACCCATCTCGTCTGCCCTTCGGGGATCATTCAGCAATTCCAGGATGGCCTCCGCCAGGGCACGTGTGTCGTTGGCCGGAACGAGAATTCCGTGCACACCGTCGTCGATGAGTTCCGGTACCGCACCCGTTCGGGTGGAGACAATCGGAATGCCGCAGGCCATAGCCTCGGCCGAAGCAATCCCGAAACTCTCGGCCCTGGTGGGTGCCAGGAAAGCGTAGGCACGTCTGTAGTAGGCCGGCATGTCCTCGTGCGGCACGTAGGGGTGGAAGTGAATCCGGGTACTGATTCCTAATCGCACCGCTTCGCCCTTCTGAGCCCGCCAGTCCCAACCGCCCAAGAGGTCGAGAGATACTTGCGGATGGCGCCGATGCACGTGAGCGAAGGCCTCTATCACGAGATCGATACCCTTTCGCGGATTAGATCCGCCCACGAACAACAGCCGCTTTTCTTGCTCCGCACGCCCGTCGGACGAGGGATGAAAGGCATCAGTATCGATGCCGTTATAGATCATCCGGATCTTCTCCCGCGGAATCTTCCAGCGGCTGCGGATGGCGTCCATTTGGAAGCGTGAGACACAGACAACCACAGACGCCCTTCCCACCCGTTTCCTGCCCAGGTATTGGACCCATCGCCAGTAAGGCATCACCCCCTGGGTGGTGATATCGCGCTCGCTCCCGCCGAACCGCGAGAGCAAGAGGTTCTTCCCCGTAGCTAACGTGGCGAGGAACAGGTCCGCGGCACCGATGTACTCTGGCTCGGGGACGTGCACGACCGCCACATGCGGGATGGCCTGTCCGTCGTGTCCACGCGGAATCCGCGTCCCTTCTGCTTCGGTGGAAACGACGAAATCAAATCGCCGGGGGTGAGCCTGGGAAGACAAGAAACGGGGGATCGTCACTAAGTAGTTCAGGGGCGAGGCCCGCAACCAGGCCATTTTGTACCTCACGTTTCGAAATGGCAGCATCTCTCTGTGCAAGAGCCAGTCCACCTTGACATATGCACAGGTGACGTCGTGCCCGCGATCGGACAGCTGGCTCGCAAACTCATGCGTCCATGTGGTCAATCCGCCAGGGATCCAACTCGTCGTGACGAGCACCCGCAGTTGTCCTGATGGTCGAGAACTCACCGCGTGAGGGTGGACGGACGCCCGACAGAAAAACGGACAACAACTACTGCGAGCCAGCCAAGGACTGCAAGATTGCTCAAGGACGCCATTGTTATGAACCAATCGGAGGTGAGCAGCCTAATGAATACCTGAGTGACAGGATGCTCGGGAGAAAACAGTCCGACATTCCACCACGGATGGGTTGTCATCCAGACCCCCGCAACACCGTACATGGCAACAAATGTCGTCAGGGTCAAACCGGTTACAGCCAGGTAGTGGGCGGCTCGTCCAAAGATGGACCCTCCGATAATGACCAGGGCCAGAGCCGGAATCAGGTGAAACGCAGCAAATCCAGTTTTGAGAAGAAACAAGCCCAGCGTTCCCAGCGCAAGTATTGGGATATGCTTGCTGCTGCGATCAGTTCGTTTTATCAACATTATTGCAAGAATCGACATCAGCAGTACGGCAAGGAAAAGTACGTTTCCAACGTGCCAATAGGTGACGTTGCCGATCAATGGCTCCTTGCTTGAGTAGAAAATCCTCCCCAGGTCTGCCTGGCCTGCTGCCCACTGTGTGACAAGGGGCCAGACCGAGAGCGCGCTCCAAGAAACGAGGGTAGAACGGGCAGAGTCTTCGCCAACAACATGTACATCAAAGGCAGCTCGAAAGAGATCTACCGGCAGGGAAGGCGCCAGCATCAGTGCTAGGGGAGCCGTCAAAATGAAAGAAATCAACACTCCCCACGACATGCCTTCGACATTTTGCCTTACGTTAAACCTTTTCGCGAAGTATGTCCCGAGGAGGAATGCGGGGATAATCAACTGCTGGCGGGTGAGCGCCCCCAACGCGAGCGCCACCCATGCTCCACTAGGGCGATTGACTGCGCCGAACCAAATCGAGGCTAGGATAAAGAATAAGCTGAGGCTTTGAGTCTGACCCCATACGGATCCGACGAAGATCACTGCCGGGTTAAGCAAGAACATCCCGGCACCAACCAAAGATCTCCGTGGACCAACGCGAAAAGCCCGAAGAATTAGAAAAATGAGACCGGCGTCAGCGATTGTGAACAGCAAGTTCGTTGCTTTGACGGTAAATGCCAGTGCAAATGAATCCTGCAAAAATGGTTCCGGAAGTCCAAACAGTAGTTTGTGAAACCAGGAGACGACGGAAAAAATGCTGGCCATGATGGGCCCGTATGGGAACGCGGCTTCCTGGAATGGCACCCCGCCCCACGAATCTGCGGGGCCGACGACGGTCGGCAGATGGTAGAGAGCCGAGAGGCCGTACCGCGGTATCACATATAGCCAAACCGTCGCGGTCTTCAAGTCGTAGTTCAAGCTGCCGGCATTAAACAGGGTCGCATTGAAGACGGCATAAAGCCCGATGGCGATAGCAATGAACAGAATGTTTGCGAAATGTGAGCCTACAAATGTACTGAGCTTCTCTAGGGCAAGCCTCGGTTTGTGATAGCGATTCCATATTTCCGTGTTCACGAATGCAGAGAACGCCATCGCCGAGAGCAACGTTGCGCAAACTAGTAACATTGCGAGGATGACCGTCACACGAGAATCCTCGACTTTCACGGCGAGCCATCGTTGATGAGGTATGGACAACCGATAGTTGGAAATCATTGCGCTGCTGATATCCGACTCAGAGAAACCGCTTGCGGTGATGGCTAGCCGAACTTCGCGAAACAACTCCACGGCGTCTGCCGAATTGACTGTCGCAGCGTAACCTACTTGAGGGGCGTCGAAGATTTCTGGAGGAACGGGCTCCGACGTGTCAAGTTTCCATCCGCGTTTGCCGTCGGAGAAGTCGCCGTTAAGCAGAATATTGTCCTTCAGATGAGAGCTTAACGACAAAAACAGGTCTGCAAAAAGAACCTCAACTCCGCGCGCAGTTCCTACTATCAGTCTCGCCGATGTAGCGTCGGGAGGCGCTATCGCTTCGAATCTCCTTGGTGCCCAGTCATCCAATTCGGCGACGTCATGCCACTCCTCAGACGTGCCGACTCGAGCCCGATACCTATTGATCCACTCCACGACGAAACCATACGTTCCGGATCCCCTGACATGTTTGGCAAAACCTCCAAAATAGTAGAACTCACCACCCTTGACCTCTACCCAATCGCTGAGGGCATGTGACGGGTATACGGGATGACCTCGGCCCGTCATTCTCAGCATACGGTGCCCCGTGGGCGGAGATTCACCTCCCACCACGCGAAAATGCATTCTTCCTGCTCCCCTATCAATGGAAATCTTGGTGCGGTAACTCACACCTTCCACGTACGAACCGAGGATCTCGGAATTGGAAATGCGGCCGGGAACGAGCGTCGGTCCGGCAATGCCATCCACTACTCTGTCAAGGGTGACAAGGTTCGAAGGCGGTGGACCAAATTGAAGAAATTGGCCGCTCTTCGTGTTTGGGCTCCACACCCCAACACGAAAGGGCACGGTCCCCTTTCCACCCGCCAGGATCTGAACGTCCATCTCCAGCTCAAGTTTTCGCAACGGCGTGGTCACGAGAGTCGCAGTAGGGCGCGAGTTGGGCAGAGCAGTCAACGTGAGCTCTTCAGAGGTAACTTCCACCAAGCCTGATGAGGGAGCCCCGCCTTTTCGATCGACGTAGATCAGATTTGGATCGAAACCCTGGTAGGCGGCATCGTCAATCGGATGCCGCCAGTACTCCGCTGGAATGAGCATCAGGGTCAGGATGAACGCGGCGAGGATCGGAGGACCCCAGAACTGTAACCTGGTTCCCCAGAGTGAATCCCGCGAGCGCATGTGAGACGACAGCCGCCAGACGGCCGCTACGGTCTCTCCAACTCGGGCCGGGCGAGGGCCCGGACAAGCTTCGTGCGCAGGGAGTTCAGAGGCCCGCTCGGGTGCGTTTGCTGCAAATGGCTCGTGTCACTTGATGCCGTAGCATGCAAGAGACCTCGCACGAGCGTGTAGAGGCGGTAGTTGAAGAGAAGCACCGCCATTGCTGTCACGATCGTGAAGCCAAGCATGAGCCAGGCTCCAGTGACGGCGTGCCAGGAAATTGGGAGCAGCGCGTCTGGCGTGGATGGTAGTCCGTATTCGGCAGGAAAGAACCGCCAGGGTGTTCCTGCGGCAACAAGGTACACGATGTATGGTGTGGCCAGCTTCGGCCAGGCACTGGGAAATGTAAGGAGCAGCAAGGGGAGCGCGTGAAGGGCGTACTGCTCAAAGACCACCTTGTTTGAAAGCAAGAACGCGACCAGTGGCACGCAGAACACCTGCCGAAGCGACCACCGCTGGCCCCACGCCAGGATGGCTAGGGCGATGAAGACCAGGAGGGTCAACACAGGATAGACGGCAGCGACTCTTTGGGTGACTCCACTCACGGGCGCCGTGGGAACGTGGTGGCCCACGAGCAGCGCAACCGTCAGCCCCGCATCCGCCAGTTGTTGCAGCCCGGCAAGGACATTGAGTCCGGCGGCCGGCCTCGTGATGTGAAAGAGCAAGACCTCGCCGAATTTCCCTGCGTCATCAAACGCAATTACGTACGGCAGCCAGACCAGCGCGAGGCCCGAGGCGACTCCCGCTGCAACCTTTAGGAGCGGTCTCCACCTGCGTGTCTGGATCAGGTGCAACGCGAGAAAGGGTAGTAGGACGAGCGGCGCCATCTTCATGCCAATCCCTGCGGCGAGCGCAAGCCCCGTCCCGAGCCACCGGCCCCGCTGAGCAAGGAGGAATGCCAGCAGCACGCTGAGGCCAACCCACAAATCTGGCTGAACGAGCCCGATGGCAACGACCGGGACGAACCAGAGCGTCCAGTAGCTCTTTGCGGCCGACGGACTGACGCGGTAGAGAAGTGTTACGGTAAGCAGGTCGGCGATGAGCATCCATGCCTTGATCGCCAGCTGAGATAGCCACCAGTGTCCCCCGAACGCCTTGGCTATCGCGCCTGACGCCCAGAGCATGTAGGCATACAGCGGGGGAGAGGCGTAGTACCCCTCTCCGTGTGTGCTGAACCAACCCAAGAAGCTCTCATAGACCCCCTGGCCGATTGCCAGGCGCCGGGCCGCATCCTGGAACACCGCGATCTCATACACATGGCCCAAGAGTAGCCAGGCGGAGAGATGCAGCAGAAGCGGCCAGAGGAACCAGCGCTCCCGCATTGGAGACCACTGCCTCGATAGCTCCATTAGAAACGCCTTGTAAGCACATAAGTTCTGACCGGAATCCTCGTTTCCCTCATGACGCAATAAGAGGAACGGCGCAAGCGGGTTCGAAATGAATGAACATCCATGATTCGCGCGGCATTTTCTTGTCTCACAATTCTTCTACTGATATCCCTTGGATGCCAGCCGATCACGGCGGCTGCCCCATCGACTCCCCCATCCGTCCAGATCGAAGCCGTCACGCATAACGCGCAGAGGCTGTTGAGAACCGGAGACCGTATCACAGTTTCCGTTCGCGGCACAAGTGGCGGGTCGGCAACCTTCCACATCCAGGGGATAGCGGTGGATGTGGGAATGCGTGAAATCCGTTCGGGCGCCTATCTCGGGCTCACATCGCTGTATACGGGCACCTACGTGGTTCGCCCAGGAGAGTCCGCGCGAAATGCGGCGGTCTTCGCCACGCTGGCAGCCCGAGGAACCGAAGTCATGGACTCCAGCCCCCGGCTTGTGACTATCGATACACGGCCGCCGGTCCTCACGTCCCGTCAGCCCAAGCCGGGCGCGCGGCTGCCAAACCTCCGGCCCAATATTGCCATTGATCTCCTGGATTTGGAGACCGGCGTCAACCCAGCGGCGGTTCGTCTGTTGGTCAACGGCCAGAACGTCACCGCAAGGGCTTCGATCTCGGAGACCTCGATCGCCTACAATCCAGAGACGCCATTTCAGCCCGGCGCTGTGCGCGTGCAGCTGACGGTCGCCGACCGGGCCCGGAACACCCTTCAAAATGAATGGACCTTTCAAATCACCCCGCCGGGGGAACTGGTTAAATCGGTCACCATTAACCCGGCAAGCGCGCTGACGAAGGATGATCTCTTGACCGTGGTGATGGCTGGTGATTCCGGCGGCAGAGCAACCTTCACGATAGAAGGTATCCGCGGCGCGGTGCCGATGAGGGAATCTCCAACGCCGGGGGTGTACTTCGGCAGTCTCCCCGTCCGTCCGGAGTATGCCGTTGTCGATGCCCCGCTTCTTGTCACGCTTGAGAAGAACGG
>Ga0209853_1000560_pt1 | contig 10384 bp, 10 predicted proteins | sample GWRWS1_30_40_FD_187224 | JGI IMG/M metagenome (GOLD analysis project Ga0209853, IMG submission 187224) | Riverbed sediment microbial communities from areas with vegetation nearby in Columbia River, Washington, USA - GW-RW S1_30_40 (SPAdes)... | ecosystem: Environmental > Aquatic > Freshwater >...
CCAAAGCGGCGCCCGTGCCACCGCCCCCAGCGCCGGCGCTCCCCCAGGGGGACCTACAGGCCCTCGTGCAGCAGGCGCTGCAGCAGGCCCTCAGCGGCCAGGCCGCCAACGGCCAGGCGCCCGGTACACCTGCCCCAGTGGCGCCCAGCAACGGCCAGCGCCAGGCCAAGGCGAAAACCGGCGACCAGGCGACGGGGTTGTGCTCGCTCCACCACGTGGCCATGGAGCACCGGGAAAATGCGCGGGGGAGTTGGTACAGCCACTGGCTGCCCGAGGAAGAGCGGCACTGCAAAGGCCGCCGCTAGGCGCTCGCACCCGGGCAGGGCACCCGCCCTGCCCCCCACCGAGGGAGGGTGCCAGCATGACGCTCCGGATCGAACGCTCCAAACACACGCGGCACTGGGCGCTCTACGCTGGCGCAGACCTGGTTGTCGTGACAGTTTACCGGCGCGGCGCGCAGGAGGTGCTGCGCCGTTTGGCGGCCCAGCCGCTGGCGCGGGCGGAAGCCGCCGCTGAGGAAGCGGCCCAGGAAGCCGCGGCGCAGCAGGCCCAGGCGCTGGCCGCCCAGGCGCGCGCCCTGGCACGGCAGGCCCAGGCCGCCGCCCGAGCGGCGCGGGCACGCGCGCAGCCGGCCAGGGAGGCAGGAGCGGCGGGCGGCTGACGCCGCCCGCCCAGGGTTGCCGCGCCACTGCGCCAGGCGGGCCGCGGCCCTAGTGACCGGTTTTGGCGCGCGGTCACGTGCGGCCGAAGCGTGGGACCGCCGCCCGCCACCGCACCCGGCAACGCGAGGCCGCCCCGCCGCGCGCGCCTGCCTTGGAGCGCGCGCGCATGGCGGCCTATGGGCAGGCCGCTGCCGGCGGGTGCCGTGGTGGGCACCTCTTTTCCCGCGTCCTTCTGCCCGCGAGGGATGCGCGCGCCTGGGGGTGCAGGGGGTAGACCCCCTGCTTCCAACCAGTGGCTGGCAGCCCAGCATGCAGCGGGGGCAACCCGGCCTGCTATCTTGGGTGTTCCACAGGCCGCGTTGACCGGTCCGCTGCTTGCTGCGCTGACTGCCGTACCTTGGCGGGTGAGCGCAGCGAACAGCATGCCGCGAGGCCCCGTCCGCCTGCCGCACACGCCACGCCGGTGGGCTGGCAACCCGGCCTATGGCGCAGTGACACGACGACCCACCTTGCACCCCCGCTGGGGCTTTGGGGGTCTGAGACCGCCCGCTGGGCACGCCCCGTGCTTCCGGTCTGCTGCCTAACAGAGCAGGGGCCGCTGGGGAGCCGGCGGCGGTGCGCAGGGGTGTAGCGCCTCGCGAGCGCCCAGCCGTGGCGCTGAGGATAGCGGGCCACGCGGTAGAGGCGGCGCAGCGGCCGCAACCCGAGGATGCGGCGTACCACTGTCATGCGGTCGCGCCAGCGGGGCGACCGTTAGTGCCCTTTGAAGGCGTAGAGCACCGCCTTGCCCGAACCCGGGTCGCCGCAGGCCAACAGTGTATCTGCGGTGAGAGCCGGCGAAGAAGATGACCACCCAATTTCATACTGCCACAGGAGCTGCCCCGTTGTCGCCTCGAGCGCATAGAGCCGGCCGCGGGCCCCAGGGGCAACGTCGCTACTCCACGCCTGCGTAAAGTACAAAAGGCCATTCGCCCCGAGCGCAGGTTGGCAATAGATGGGGCCACGGACACCGGTGTCAAACTGCCACTTCACGGCCCCAGCCTTGTCGATCGCGTAGAACACCCCTCCGTTGTCCCCGCGGTAGACGGTGGTAGCATCCATGGCACACGCCGCCTGATACATCCAGGACTTGGTGGACACGTGCCACTTTTCTGCGCCATTCTCGGGGCGCAGCGCCACGAATGTCGCCGAGGCAGCAATGAAGACCGTCCCATCGTCTGGGTCGACGGCTGGGGAGTTCCACGCCGCGCCGAGATCCCCGCGCTGCCACAGCAGACGCCCGTTGGCATCGAGGGCTACCAGACCGAGGTGGAGTTGGCCACATGACACAGGACACATGTGGGAAGCCCTATCTCCCCATCCTTCATATAGCTTTTAAGGCCCATATAATGAGTGCTGAGGTCCCCAAATCCAGCAAAGAAAGTTGGTGCCCGAGCATGGCTATACGCTTGGCGTAGTTTCTGGCGGGATGCCGTTGAAATTTGCGCCACTGCTCATCATCGAGTTCAATCAACTCCAGTTGGGGTGAGCGAAAGACGGTCGTGTACAAGGTCGGCTGGCGCACGGCCTGCAGTTGCCCATGCTGCCGATCGTAGTCACACGGATACCGCGCCAGTAATGTCTGTTGATACGCAATGCTCAGTTCGCCTTCGTAGATCCAGATCGACACGCGCTGCCGTGAGAGACCGCTTTCCGCATAGAGATAGAAGCGCTGCACACTCACAAACCCATAGCGATTGATGGTCCGTAACCATTCGGTGCGTCCAAAGAGTTCCCGCAGCCGCTTGGAATCGACGACACGCCCTCTGAGCCAGCCCAGCACGTCCACTGGTGTGCGACCGCCATCAGCGCGCCGGCGATGCGCCCAGTGGGGCGTCGTATTAAAAGTCTCGATAAAGGCGGCATGGGCATTCTGCCCCTCTTCTAACGTCTGCGCGTGCTCAAATTGAAAATCCGCGAGGCGCAGCTGCACTTTGAACTGCGCTTCAATCAAGTTCTGCCAGGGTTTCCCCTTCTCGATATGGAGGGGCTCAATCTCTAAGTCGCGCAAGATGGCGAGATAATCCTTCGCCGTAAACACGCTGCCATTGTCGGACACCAGGGCGTGAGGACAGCCATAGGCGGCCAAGGCGGCAAACAGCATCTGCAGCACCGCGGTGAGGTCTTGATGTGGCGACACCATGCCCGCCAATATTTTCCGCGAATACCCCTCAAGCACACACAGGCTGTACACCCAGCTGCCATCGAGCTGGACCAGGTAGCGAATATCCGTGAACCACAAGTGATGGCGGTACGCTGGGCGATAGGGGAGATGTTTGAAGCTGATGGTCTCTGCTTGCTCCTGTCGGGCACTCTGCCAGGAGCCTGGCGCCCCGTGGAACTGGCGATTGATGGCCATCGCTCGTCCGACCGTGCGCTCACTCGGGGGCGGCGTCTCACGCTGCTGCTCCAGTAACCCGTGGAGGCGAAACCGGCCGGCGCGGGGATACGCCTTCTGGAGGTCTAAGACCTCTTTGAGAAAGGGCAGGCTCAGCTGATTTTCGGGATGCTGCGGTGGCCGCGTGCGCTGGTCCTCCAGGCCCGCAAAGCCATCCCGTTCAAAGGCCTCCAGAATCGTATAGACATGGGACCGCGACAGCTTGAGGCAGTCCGCAATACTCTTTTTGTTCCATCCTTCCGCCGCCATACGGACTACCGTCCAGCGGGCATGGTAGGCATCGGCAAAGGTGGCAAAAGTGGGCAGCGCCAGTTCGAGTTGGTGAGGGGTGTCATAGGGGGCTAAAAATCGTTTGAGCGTGTGATGATTGGTCTTGTAGCCAAACTTCCGGTGCACCATCCGCACAATTTCGCGCAAATGGATGGGGGGATAGAGCTGTTTTAAATAGAGGATATACCCGGCAATGGCGTCGGGATAGCCGGGCACCTGCGGTCCCCGCGCCTCCGTCCGCCGATCGCGGAGGCCGTCCATGCCTTCGAGGACAAAGCGCCGGGCTTTGTCGCCCACCACGGTCCGCTCCACCCCAGTTTGCCGACTGCGCTCCGCCGCCGTTTCGGCGAAGAGCACGATGGGCCGGATGACCTCGTAATCATGTTGGATGGGATCGACAAACTGCCATCGAATGTGCTCGAACTCTTCCTGAGCTGACACAAGAGCCCTCCTTGTGGGCTACCACGCATGCCAGTGAGGCGAGTATAAATTCTTGTTTCTCTGCGCGTTCTCTCTTATTCACAACTTTATACAATTTCCGAGGCTCTTTTTCGGCCTTCTGCAGTGAGGTCAAGCGCATCCGCCTTGCCACCTGGCGTGCGGCAAATGACGATCAACCCCCGTGCAGCCAGCGTGCGCAGGCTGTGACTGATATTGCTCTTATCTTGTCGTAAGGTCTGCACCAATTCGCGATGCCCCATACCGATCACTCCCGGGGTGCGGTGCGCTTGCGTGAGTAAGCATCGGAGGATCTGGCGTTGTAGCCGTGAAAGACGTCGTGCTGCCATACGCATTCTCGCTCACCAGGACACAAGCAGCGAGGGCGCCTGCGGCCACTGGGTGTATGTCACCCGCCGGCCTGGCTCTCACCGCCAGCCTCGGAATGCACGTTGTAGAGAGGGGGAAAATGGAGGGGATTATGCGCGGTGACGGTGCAATGTCAAGTGCATCATGGCTGAACGGCAGATAGATTCCATGCCTACTTCATAGCGAGAAAGGTGAGGAGAAACGACTTCCCACATGTGTCCTGTGTCATGTGGCCAACTCCAGCAGGAGCTTCTATATCAGTAGGGTCTACTGTAATACCTACTGCATCAGGAGTCGATATCACCGGGAGCGCGGCCAGTTCCTCCCGGACGATCTGTTGTACCAAGGCGGGCAGGGTGCCCTGGAGCGTGTCTACCACCTCCGGGAGCGCGGCCAGTTCCTCTTGGAAGCGCTGGCATGTCAGGTACGTATCAGTAGGGATACTGATATCTTGGGCTGTGGGCGTGCCCACCAGGGTGAGGGCGTGCTGCACCACCGCGCTCGGGGAGCTGTGCCACTGTGCCGCGATATCCTTGAGGCGCAATTCTTCCGCCTCAGTCAGCCATACGGTGATGGCTTTCAGCCCGTGCTGTTTCTTCGCGTCCCGCCAGCGCTTGACGCGGCTGTCTTCACTCATGGGGGGCTCTCCTCTGTAGGGGTACAGATACGTTACTGTAACAGAGGGTACATGAGGGGGCGCTGGGGGGCAAGGGGCGAGCGTGTCTACAAATGGATTACCAGTTTTGCTCACTTTCGCATAGCGTAACTTTCTGGGGTGGCGCTGGTACGGGCGTGAGCTGAGCAGGTCATGGCCCAACCTGACCACATCCTCCACCGGCCCCGCCCGATTCCCCAGCAGTCGTTGGGCCTCCTTAGTCGTGGGGGTGTATAGGGCTTGAGACCTTGGGCTCATGCGAATTCATGAGTATCGAAGAAAAGGTGTCATTTCTGCCCGCTAATGATGCCGGATTGGGGTATTCTCCATTTTCCTTTGGCCCTCCCGTCTTACAGACGGTGACAGCGAAACCTGTCCACCCCTCATTCTGAAACAGCGTAAAAGTTCCCTCATGGACGATCAGCGATGAGATTACATCATTCATGCCAATGTCCCTCAGCCTTCCAACATCAGCGGCTAGAAAGAAGTGAGGGCCAAAAAAGTCCGGGTCACGAAACAATTGTATCAGCGCCATCAGAGTCTCCTGCGAACCGTTGCTAAGGTTCATAGATGATGTGTCACACAGCGCCTGTGTGTGCCGCTCGCCCAATCGCCCCTTTACCCTACTTAGAGACCTGCCGTCCGACAGCGGGGAATGAGGCCTTGATCACCGCGTTGGCCAGGCACACCCGAGTAAAATGGCAGGCCCCGCGTTCCTGTTTCAGAACACTACCTACCCTCTATACTGCATAGTTCCCTCGCACGGGCAAAATGATCACTTTTGTAATCGCCATCACAAATACCGGCGGGGGACATGTCAGGCGTCTCGGACGGTGCGGCGCGCAGCTTCTGATAAGCGCGGTTATGTTAACCACGGGGGTGAGGCGTGGACTGTGATCGAGGAACGCGAGCACGCGAAGGCGAAGGAGCGGCAGAGTGAGAATGGCAAGATGCATGGCAGGGGGCAAATAGCTTCAGAAAATTTTACTGAAGCTATCGTTACGCAGCCTCAATCCCGCGACCATGCCGCCCATGCTGTCGGCGTAAGGCGGCTTCCAACTCTTTGCGGGCTTTCTCTTCTTCCGCTTGACGCTGTTGAGCGTCAAGCCAGTCAAAGAAGCGTTGCTTATGGATGTCGAGAGCCTGGCGAGGGGCAAGCGTGAGACCCTGTTCCGCGCAAAAGGTATTCCACCAGTTATAGAGAGTGCGATAAGGAGTCCCACTCGTTTTTGCCATTTCTTCGAGCCAATTATTTTTGCCATTGGCAACAAGCCCATCTTCCGTTAATTTGGCAAGAAGGCGGCCAATCTCCCCCGCATACGCTTTCCGCTGCGCCCCCGTTAAATCATTGCGGGCACTATTTTCTTGCAGCTCAGCCAATAAACACTCATCTTCTGTCCACGCAGCGGGTAAGACATAGGCGACGATGCTTGGCTGTTGCAAGAATTCAACGGCTGCAACCCGATGAGCACCATAGACAACACGATAGCAATCCTCCGCGTCGGGAATCGCCTGTACTCCTAGATGTGTACCTACTCTAGGTACCACGATGGTACCTACTCTAGGTACCATCATAGTCTAAAACGTACTTAAGTTTTCCACAGGGGCGATTAGTTCTGGATACCGCGCCAGCGGATGGTGTGCATGTTCGGTGCATTTTGTTCCCTCCAGGCTAGATAGCCGTCTTTTTTTCTCTCCCTTTCTGTCAAACCCTTTCTTTTATGTGTCAGCCTTAGTTCTGACAGTGAATGTCAGCCTTAGTTCTGACAGTCGAAAAGTGCGCCACAGGGCGTGCGGGTACCAAAATCACGGTCGTGCCATCGGAGCGCATACTGAGAACTCCGCCGTTTGCCGGGCCGTTGGACGAGATAGCCGGCCTTGATTGCATAGGCCAGGGCGCGTTGTGCCGTATCGCGCGACATCAACCCTTTGCGCTCGAAGTGGCGGTAGGAGAGCGATGCCCATGCGCGGCGATGGTCTGGCCCATCCCCGATGTACCCAATGGTCTGGGTCAACACCTCAAAAATGACCTGGGAGACGGACAGGGGTTCGCATGCGAGGATGACGCTAAAGACGGGAGGCACCATCAGAAACCGGTCTTTGGGGGGGTGTGGCCAGCCGTGACGACGCACCTTGCCAAGCTCGTGCTCGCGCATGGCGAGGCGCTTACATTGGAGGGGCGTCTGGACATGGGGAGCGGACGTAGGTAGACTGACACGAGGCATGTGCACTGACCCTCTGCGATAGGGTTGGTTCTGGGGAGGGACGCATCGTCACTGCTCCCTCCCCACCACATGCCGTACTGTGCCGTACCCTCCTGCTCAGGTCAAGCGTCTGCATACCACCCGCGCTGGCGGTGGAGGCATCTGCCCCGCGCGCGCGGGAGCGAAGTGTCACAAATTTGTGACACTTCTCACATAGGCCTTAATATAGCGAAGCTGCCATACGGTGCCACTTGACGAATTCTCACCCCATATTCCTGCCAGTTCTCGAACTGAGGAGACGCCAAAAGTCTATACTGCGTGACCGTTGTTTCTAGCCTCACATCATCCGTCAATGGAGGTGAAATCTATGCAACGGCACTGGACTGACCACGACCTCGAGACCTACTGGTCGTGCTCCTCAGACGAGCTCAAACTCTTCCCACACCACGAGGCCAGCAGTCGCCTTGGGGTCGCAGCCTCACTCAAGTTTTTCCAGCTCGAAGGCTACTTTCCGGCTTCTGGTAGAGACATTCCTGCAGCAGCCATCGACTACCTCGCGAAACAGCTCCATGTCGAGCCCAACGCCATCGCGGATTACGATTGGCAGGGCCGGACTGGGAAACGACACCGAGGGCAGCTGAGAACCGCCATGGGTATACACCTCGCGACTGCCGAGGATTTCAAAGCCGTGGAGTCGTGGCTTCGTGAGGCTGTCGTCCCTTGGGACCATAATCTCCGCCATCTTCAGGACGCCGTGCATGAGTGGTATCGGAGTCGACTGATCGAGCGCCCATCGGAGGGCCGGATTGAGCGGCTGGTCCGTTCCGCAGTGCGCATGCACGAGAGCGAGATATTTGACAGAACCGCTGCCAAACTCTTACCACGCACACGCAAAGCGCTGGATGCCCTGATCGAGACTGCCAGCCGCAGCGACGATGCAGCGGGAGACGAGGGTGCAGACTGGCGCGGAACCTCTTTCAGTGTCCTGAAGACGGACCCGGGTCGGGTCTCTCTCCGGAGCGTGCTGCGGGAGTTAGAGAAGTTGCATGCGATTGAGACCCTGGGGCTACCTGACAACCTCTTCGCAGAGATACAGCCCAAAGTCCTGCGCCAATATCGGCTCCGGGCGGCGGCCGAGCCGCCTCGTGAGGTGCGGCGCCACCCCGAGCCGATTCGGTACACTTTGTTGGCGGCCTTCTGTTGGCAGCGGCGCCAGGAGATCATTGATGGGCTGGTGGACCTCCTCATCCAGATCGTGCATCGCATCGCGGTGCGGGCCGAGAAAAAAGTTGTCGAGGAGTTGGTGGGCGATCTCCAGAAGGTGCATGGCAAAACCACCCTCTTATTCAAAATGGCCGAAGCCGCCTTGGCACAACCCGAGGGGGTTGTCCGGGAGGTCCTCTATCCGGTGGTAAGTGAGCAGACGCTGGCGGACCTCGTCAAAGAGTATCGCTCCCATGGTCCCACGTACCAGCGTCATGTCTATGCCATCCTCCGAGCATCATACAGCGGGCACTATCGGCGCATGCTCCCGCCCCTGCTTGATGCTTTAGATTTCAGGACCACCCTGGCGACCCATCGCCCCATCATCAACGCCTTGGCCTTCATCAAGGCCAACCGTGAGAGTCGCAAACAGCACTTTGCGGTGGATGGCACGGTCCCCATTGAAGGGGTTATTCCTCCACAGTGGCGTGAACTCGTCCTCGAGCTAGATGCGCGTGGCAAGGTCCAGGTCAACCGGATTAACTACGAGATCAGTGCCCTCCACTCCCTGCGCGAGGGCCTGCGCTGTAAAGCGATATGGGTAGCGGGAGCAGACCGGTTTCGCAATCCCGATGAGGATCTGCCAGCTGATTTTGACGTGCAGCGGACGACGTATTACGCGGCGCTCCATCAGCCAGAAAGCGCGGAGGACTTCATCGCTGGCGTGCGCCAAGCCATGGAGGATGCTCTGTCCCGTTTCAATGATGGCCTGCCGAACAATCCGAAAGTCACGCTCCGCGCACAGGGCAAAAACCGGATCAAACTCTCCCCCCTGGAGCCGCAGCCTGAACCGACCAATATTCTCCGCCTCAAAGCCGAGCTCATGAGCCGCTGGCCGATGACCAGGTTGTTGGATGTCCTCAAAGAAACCGATCTCCGGGTGGGCTTCAGCGACGTCTTCCACAGCGTGGCCTCACGGGAAGTGCTCGACCGTCACCTGTTGCAACCTCGGGTGCTGCGGTGTCTGTATGGCTTGGGGACCAATGCCGGGCTCAAACGCGTGGTCGCTGGTGACCCATCTTTGCACTACTATGATCTCCTCTATATTCGACGGCGATATCTTCACAAAGACGTCTTACGTGACGCCATCGGCCGTGTGGCCAATGCCACGTTCGCGATCCGGCGCCCGGAGATTTGGGGCGAGGGCACTACATCGTGTGCCTCGGATGCCAAAAAGTTTGGCGCCTGGGATCAAAATCTCATGACCGAATGGCATATCCGCTACGGCGGTAGAGGGGTGATGATCTACTGGCATGTGGAGAAGAAATCGGTCTGTATCTACTCCCAACTCAAGCGCTGCTCGTCCTCTGAGGTGGCGGCCATGATGGAAGGGGTGCTGCGTCACTGCACCGAGATGGAGGTCGAACAGCACTACGTCGATAGTCATGGGCAAAGCGAGGTGGCCTTCGCCTTTAGCCATCTGTTGGGCTTTGATCTCATGCCACGTCTGAAGGCCATTGCGTCGCAAAAGCTTTCCAGGCCCCATCCCGGCAACGTTGATGCCTACCCCAACCTGCAACCGATTCTGACCCAGCCCATCAACTGGGCTCTGATCCGTCAGCACTATGACGAGATGGTCCAGTACGCGACTGCGCTGCGCTTAGGCACGGCTGAGCCGGAGTCGATCCTGCGTCGCTTCACCCGCAACAATGTGCAACATCCCACCTACCGGGCGCTCGTCGAACTGGGCAAAGCCCTCAAGACCACGTTTTTAGCGCGTTATCTCCACGAGGAGGCGCTCAGACGTGAGATCAACGCTGGGCTCAACGTGGTGGAAAACTGGAATAGCGCCAATGGCTTCATCTTCTATGGCAAGAGCGGTGAGATTGCGACGAATCGGCTCGATGACCAAGAGTTATCGGTGCTCTCTCTGCATCTGCTGCAATCGTGTTTGGTCTACATCAACACGCTGATGCTTCAGGATATTCTGGCGGCACCCGCGTGGATGGCACGCATGACGGCAGACGATTTCAGAGCCCTGTCACCCTTGGTGTATACGCACGTCAATCCGTACGGCACCTTTGAACTCGATATGGCCGCACGGCTGCCGCTTGCGGCTTGAGCGGAGGGGGCGTTTCGCGTAGGC
>Ga0209853_1000561_pt1 | contig 10377 bp, 7 predicted proteins | sample GWRWS1_30_40_FD_187224 | JGI IMG/M metagenome (GOLD analysis project Ga0209853, IMG submission 187224) | Riverbed sediment microbial communities from areas with vegetation nearby in Columbia River, Washington, USA - GW-RW S1_30_40 (SPAdes)... | ecosystem: Environmental > Aquatic > Freshwater >...
CTCGCTGAGGTGTCGATGATGATGGCGTACGGGATCTGAGCCCCGGACAGCGACAGCTGCGGCTTCGCCAGGGCGAGCACGAGCAGCGCCCCGCCCGTCGGCTGGAACGCAGCCTGCTGCTCCTCCTGCAACTCCTGGCGGCGGCGCTGATCGTGCTCGCCCTGGCGAAGCCGCAGCTGTCGCTGTCCGGGGCTCAGATCCCGTACGCCATCATCATCGACACCTCAGCGAGCATGCAGGCGACGGACGAGACGCCGACCCGATTTGCCTCGGCGGTCCGAAAGGCGCAGGAGGTCGTTGCCTCTGCCAGGGGACCCGTCATGATCATCGAGGCAGGCCCCCGACCGCAGATCGTCCTGCCGTTCTCCGAGCCTGGCGCAGCCCGTGCCGCGCTCGAGCGGATGCGGCCCACGGACGGACCCGGCCGGCTCGACCAGGCGCTCACCCTGGCTCTGGGACAGCGGTCGGGAGGTGCTCGTCCCCGCGTCGAGGTGTTTACGGATCGCGCCGGCGACGCGGTGCCCGGCGTGATGTACCACGTTGTGGGGAGTCGTTCCCACAACGTGGGGGTTTTTGGTGTCAACGTTGAACGCGATGCCGGCGGTTCGGTACTCATTATTCAGATTCAGAATGCCGGGGATCGGTCAGAGCGCGTTCCGGTCATCGTGACGATGGGCGATCGCCGTCTGCACGAGCGAACCGTCGACGTGGGGGCGCACGCAGTGGCGTCGGTCTCCGTTCCTGTTGCCGGAAGCGGGGTGGCCAGGATCGAGCTCGCCGTGCGCGACCTGCTGCCGGTCGACAACGTTGCGCACGCCGTCGTCGGCACGCCGCCTCCGCGGGTGATCGTCGCAGGTGCGGCCGATCGGGTCCTGACCGAAGCCCTTGCCGCGATTCCCGTCCGGTTTGCTCCGGCGCAGCGCGTGACATCCGAGGCGCTTGCGTCTGCCGACGTCGTGGTCCTCAACCGCACTCAGCCCGTGGAGCTGCCTCCGGGCAACTACCTGCTGTTGGGGACGGTGGCGCCGAATCTCCCGCTCACGGTGGAGGGGACGGTGCCCGGCGGAACGGCGCTGCGGTGGTCGCTGCGCCATCCCGTCATGCGCTACGTGGATCTCGGCGAGGTCACGGTCGGCCAGGCGCTGCGCCTGCTGCCGCGCGGCGGCGAAGTGCTGGCCGAGGGCGACACCCCGCTGATCTGGGCGCATGAGGGAGACGGGGTGCGGGTGGTGGTGGTCGCGTTTGCCCTAGACCAGTCCGATCTGCCGCTGCGCGTCGCGTTCCCGATCTTTCTCAGCAACGCGCTCTCCTGGCTGAGCGGCGCGGATCGCATTTACCAGACGGGTGACACCATCGCGATTCCATCAGGATCCGTGCCAGAGGCCGTTGTCGTCACGCCCGACGGCGCGGAGCATCGCCTGTCTGCTTCCTCCGGGCGCGTGGTCATCCCCACGGTGGAGCGCGCCGGAGTCTACACCGTGCGGATTGGAAATCGCGAGCAGCGCCTGGCGGTGAACCTCGTGGCAGAAGAGACCAACATTGCCCCGGTTGGGTCGTCGCCGCGCCCCTCGTCCGCCTCAGCGCCGCCCGCGGGCGAGCGGACCGGGGAAACCTGGCGGTTCATCATTGGCCTGGCGCTGGTAGTGCTGTGCGCGGAATGGATCTTGTGGCTGCGTGGTCTCCCTCGGGTTCCGAAGTGGGGCCGCAACGCCTATCTCCTTCGCCAGCGGGGATCGCATGGGTGATGTGAGCTTCGCGCATCCGAACGCGCTGCTGCTGCTGGCGCTCCTGCCCCTGATGATCGCACTGGCCACCCGGCGCGCGACGCCCCGGGCAGCGGTCGCGCTCCGCGCGCTCGTGCTGGCGGCGCTCGTGGTGAGCCTGGCCTCGCCGCAACTCGCCGGGCTGGGGGGCGGGCAGAGCATCATCTTCGCGCTGGATCTCTCGGACAGTATCTCCACGCGCTCCCGGGAAGACATGCTCAGGTTCATCCGTGAGGCAGCCCGTCAACGCCGCCCGGGCGACCGCATCGGTGTCGTCACCTTCGGAGCGGACGCGGTGTTGGAGGAAGCGCCATCAGCGGATCCGCGTCTTGCCGTGACATCCCGGCCCGATCCCGGCGCCACCGATCTGGCCGCCGGCATCCGCACCGCCCTCGCCGCGCTGCCACAAAGTGGAGGCCGTCGCATCATCGTCGCCACGGATGGCAATGCAAACCGCGGTGATCTCGACCAGGCGCTTGCCCTCGCCGGCAGCCAGGGGGTTGAGGTCTCGGTCGTGCCCCTGCAGCCAGGACAAGGCGAGGACGTCCTGGTCGAGGAGGTGCTCGCACCGGCGGAGGTCCGCGCCGGAGAGCGTTTCGTGGTGCGCGTCCCGTTGGTCGCCACCTCGCGCGCACAGGTGACGCTGCGCGTCAGTGAAGACGAACGTGTCATCGCCGAGCGCCGGCTCACTATTGAACCAGGGCGCACCACTGTGACTCTCTCGCGTGTTGCGGAGTCGGAGGGACTGCTCCGGTATGTCGCGTCCATCACCGCAATACCCGACGGCACGATGGAGAACAATCGTGCCGTCGCACATGTCGACGTGCGTGGGGCCCCGATGATCTGGTATGTCGGCCCTGGAGAGGGCCTCATCACCCGCGCGCTCAGAGCCCAGGGCGCGCGTGTGCGCGTGATGCAGCCCGAGGCGCTGCCCGCGGCGCTCAGCGAGTATCGGGGCGTCTCCGCCGTGCTGCTCGACGACGTCAGCGCGTATCGCCTCTCCGCGGCGCAGATGGCGGCGCTGCGCGACTACGTTGGGCATCTGGGGGGAGGGCTCGTCGCGGTCGGGGGCACCCGCAGCTTTGGGGTCGGCGGGTACACGGGGACGCCGCTGGAGGAAGTGCTGCCCGTCTCGATGGACGTGCGCCACCGCTTGGCGATTCCGTCGATGGCGATCGTCCTCGTCATCGACACGTCCGGCAGCATGGGGTCCTTCGGCGCGCAGATCGCGAAGGTCGAGCTGGCGAAGGAGACGGCGCAATCGGTGATCGATTTGCTCGGGGAGCGCGACGTCATCGGCGTCATCTCGTTCGATCAGGAGGCGCGGTGGTTGGTCGCGCCCACTGAGGCGCGCAATCGGGAGCAGGTGATGGATCAGGTCTCACGGGTCCAGGCCGGCGGCGGCACGAACATGCACCCGGCGCTCCGTCTGGCCTACGATTACCTGCGCCCCTCACAGGCGAAGATCCGGCACGTCATCGTCATCTCAGACGGCCAGACGGATCCGGGCGATTTCCAGGGCTTGGTGACTCGTATGGCGCAGGAGAAGATCACCGTCTCCTCTGTCGCCGTGGGGGGCGACGCGGACGAACAGATCATGCGCGGGCTCGCGCGGTGGGGCGGCGGTCGCTATTACCTGACCAGGGATCTCTACACAATCCCGCAGATTCTCACCGCGGAAGCGCTGCTGGCCTCGCGCGCGTACTTCGTCGAGGAGCGCTTTGTCCCCGAGCGTGTCCAGCGCGGACTCGTAGACGATCTGGCGCCCCCGGCCCTCCGGGGCTACGTCGCCACAGCCCCGAAGCCGGCCGGCACGCTGCACCTGGTGTCGCCCTCCGATGATCCGATCCTCGCCGCCTGGCAGTACGGCATCGGTCGCGCGGCCGCGTTCACATCGGACGCGACCGCACGGTGGGCCGCGGAGTGGATGTCCTGGCCGGATCTCGCGCGATTCTGGTACCGCCTGGTGCGGTGGACGTCACGCGATGACGCCGATGGTCTTCAGGTTGGCGTTGAACAGATCGATGACTCAGGTCAGCGCGCCCCTGGGGGAGGTCATGTGGCGATCACGGTTGACGCCTATACTCCGTCGGGCGATCCCGTGGACGGCCTGGACGCGGAAGCGCGGGTCGCGGGTCCGGACGGTAGCGCGCATGTGGTCGCGCTGGTGCAATCCGCGCCCGGCCGGTACGAGGGCCGTGCGGACGCCGGGCGGGCGGGGGCGTATACCATCGCGGTGGCGACACGGCTCGGGCGGGAGGTCAGGACCAAGACCACGGGCTTCGTGGTGCCATACTCACCAGAGCTCCGGGACCTGATGGCAAACCGAACACTGCTCGCACGCATCGCGGAAGCCACCGGCGGAGCCATCCTGTCAGATCCCCAGGCGGCGGTGGCGACGTCCCGGTCGTCCCGCACTCCCGCAGATGCCTGGCCCTACGTGGCCGCGCTGGCCACCGGCCTGTTCCTCGCCGAGATCGCGTGGCGTCGCATCCCTGCGATTGGTGAATACGCGGGCGGTTTCGTCGCGGCGGCGTTGCGCCGGGTGCGGGCACAGCCATCGCCTGAGGAAGCCGAGGCGGAGCGCTTCTACGAAGAGGCGGATCGATGGAAGCTCATTGAAGGTGAATCGACCGAGGGATCTGAATCGATGGAAGCGGCGGCGCGGCTGTACATCGCGCGGCTGAAGGCTGCGCAGGGAGGCGACGAGAAACAGAGGGGCGGTGGCGATGACGGACTGGCATGACACCTTCAGCTTCGTCGCGCCGGCCACCGTGACGTTCGGCCCCGGCGCAATCGCGAAGCTCCCCGAACTGGTGAGTGGGCTCGGCACCCGGGCGATCGTGATCTCCGATCCCGGCATCGCCAAGGCCGGGATACTGGAGCGCATCTTCGCGCTGCTCAACGATGCCGGCATCACCATGGAGCCCTACACACAGGTGGAGCCCAACCCCAGCATTGAGACGGTGCATGCCGCTCATGATCTCTTCCGCCGGACGCGATCCGCCTTTGTGCTCGGGGTCGGCGGGGGCAGCGCGATGGACGTGGCCAAAGTGGTCGCGGTGCTGGCCGCACACGGCGGCACGGTGCTCGACTACGAAGGGATCGGGAAGGTGCCGGGTCCCGGCGTCCCCTGCGTGGCGATCCCCACGACCGCCGGCACGGGAAGCGAAGTGACCGTCTTTTCCGTGATCACCGACCGCAACCGGAAGTTCAAGATGACCGTGGGCAGCCCGCACATCGTCCCCCAGGTGGCACTGTGCGATCCCGCGCTGACGCTGTCCATGCCGCAGCCGCTCACCGCGGCCACCGGGATGGACGCGCTCACGCACGCGATCGAATGTTACGTGAACACCGTGCACAACCCGATCGCGAAGACGCTGGCGCTGGAGGCGATGCGCCTGATCGGCCGGTCCTTGCGCACGGCCTACGCGAGCGGCGGAGATCTTCACGCCCGCACCAGGATGCTGCTGGCCAGCACGATGGCCGCGATGGCCTTCACACGCACGCGGCTGGGAAACGTGCACGCCATGTCGCACCCCCTGGGCGCGCACTTCGACATCCCCCACGGCATCGCGAACGCGGTGCTCCTCCCGTACGTGATGGCGTGGAACATGATCGCCTGCACCGACACGTATCCGCACATCGCGGAAGCGCTGGGAGAGCGCGTGGCCGGCCTGGCGCCGCGCGCCGCCGCCGAGGCGGCAGTCGAGGCCGTCCGGCGGTTGTCCCGCGACGTACAGATCCCCGAGCGGCTCCGCGACCTGGGTGTCACGCGTGAAGCGATTCCCCGTCTGACCGAAGATGCGATGAAGAGTGGCAACGTGCTCGTCAATCCCCGGGCGACATCCGCGCCCGACATCGCCGCGCTCTTCGAGACCGCGTACTAGCTCCAGAGGCCCCCCTGCCGCACGCACGGACTCCGGTGTGACGAAGGTGAGATTTTTACGTGCTATCGTCCACTCACACTCGGTGGACGACCCGGATCCCTCCGGCGCCGAGACACGTCGGTCCGGGCTCTTAGGGGACGCCCTCCTCTCCAAGAGCGGCCGCGAGGGATCCGGGTCGTTCGCCTCGCAGGATCACGCACCGTGGCCAGCGTCCGTGAAGCACGCGCATTGTGGGCCCATCAACTGCACGCCAGCCTCCTCAATACCATCGGCGCCGCAATCGTGCAGTCGCAGGTCTGCGAGCAGGCGGTCCGTTCCTCGCTCCCCTCGTCCGTCGACGAAGTCGTCCGCCTCGGGCAAATCCTCCGCGTCCTGGAGGATGCGACGCGGGCGCTCCTGTCGGGTCGGGCTGAACCTCCGCGTGATCTCGCGCACGAAGTGCGGGCCCGGGCACAGGAATTCGCGCACGCGCATCCGGACGTGGAGATCCGCCTGAGCATTCAGGGCGGCGGGACCAGCCTCTCACGCCGGGTGAGAGCGGGGACAGGCATCATCCTGGCGGAGGCGCTGGCCAACGCCGGGCGGCATGCCGCGCCGACCGCCATCGACATCCACCTCACTCTCGAACATGGGTCTCTCCTGCTGCGCGTGCGTGACGACGGCTGCGGGTTCGATGACGCAGCGCGCGCGCCAGGGGGTTTGGGTCTCGCCATCATGCGCGAGTGGGCCGAGGCCCTGGGCGGTCGGTTGGTCGTGAGTTCGGTGCGGGGACGGGGGACGCAGGTGACGCTGCACGCGCCGCTGAAACAGTCAGACGCTCACCGCTAGAGCCGCATCATGAGACGCTTTCTCACCCTGGCGCTGTCCGCCTCCATCACCACCTACGTGCTGATCGTGCTCGGCGGCGTCGTGCGCGCCACCGGCGCCGGCCTGGCCTGCCCCGACTGGCCGCTGTGTCACGGCCGCCTCATCCCGCCGCTAGAAGGACTCATCCTGATCGAGTACTCACACCGGCTGGTGGCGTCGGTGGTGGGCTTCCTCACGCTCGCGGTCGCGATCTCCGCGTGGCGCCGCCGTATTTTCCCGGCTCACGCCGCTCTGGCGGTGCTGCTCGTGGGCGTGCAGATCGTGCTCGGCGGACTCACCGTGCGGACCGAGCTCAGCGCCTGGCTCGTCGTGGCGCATCTCGGCACGGCGATGGCCTTCTTCGCCACACTCGTCGCGCTCACGGCGCGCGCCTGGCTGCGCGATCAGCCGGTGCAGCGCAATCGCTTCCAGACCCTGGCCACCGGGACGCTGGTGGCCACGTTTGGCCTTGTGCTCCTGGGAGGCTACGTCAGCGCGACCGAGGCCGGCATCGCCTGTCCGGACTGGCCGTTATGCTATGGGCAGGTTCTCCCCTCGATCTCCGGCCCGGTCGCCGTCCACATGCTCCACCGGTTTGCGGCCGCGTTCGTCGGGTTCCTCATCATCCTTACCGCGGCCGCGGCATACCGGACGCAGCGCGGGCGGAGCGACCTGCAGGCCGGCTCGGCGATTGCGGTGGGGCTGCTCGTCCTCCAGGTGCTGCTCGGGGCGCTGAACGTGGAGTACCGGCTCGCCCCCGGCGTGACGACGTCGCACCTGGCGACGGCGGCCGCGTTGTTCGCGACGCTCGTCGTGCTCGTGGTGCTTGCCGGGCGCGCCCCTGGCGTGAGCGCGAGCCCTCTGTCATCCCACTCTCGCATTGCGTCCGGAGAAGCCGGACCCGTCGGCGCGCGCGGGGTTTCCCAGCGCGTGCTCAACTACGTCGCGCTGACGAAGCCGCGCATTATCATCCTGCTCCTCGTGACCGCGTTTGCCTCGATGCTCATCGCCGCGCCGGGAACGGTCTCCCCCTGGATCATCGTGTTTACGCTCGCCGGGGGTGCGGCGTCAGCCGGAGCCGCGAACGCCATCAACCAGGTGCTGGAACGCGATCTCGACGCGGTGATGTCCCGCACCCGCCGCAGGCCGATTCCATCCGGCCGCGTGGAGGCGCCGTTTGCCTTTGCATTCGCCGTGTTGCTGGGGACGGTGGCCTTCGTGGAGCTGGCGGTGCTCGTCAACGTGCAGAGCGCGGTGCTCGCGCTGGCGGCCCTGTGCTTCTACGTCTTCGTCTACACCGTGTGGCTCAAGCGCTCCACGCCCCAGAACATCGTGATCGGAGGGGCGGCGGGCGCGATGCCTCCGCTCGTCGGATGGGCCGCAGCCACCGGACGTGTCGAGCTCCCGGCGCTGATCCTCTTTCTGATCGTCTTCCTGTGGACGCCTCCACACTTTTGGGCGCTGGCGCTGTACCGGCGTGAAGAGTATGCGAAGGCGGGCGTCCCAATGCTGCCGGTCGTGGCGGGCGAGGAGAAGACGCGACAGCAGATCGTGATTTACTCGGTGGTGCTGGTGGCCTCGACGCTGCTCCTGTTCCCACTGGGAGGGATGGGCTGGGTGTACTGCGGGTCTGCGCTTGCCCTGGGCGGGCTCTTCATTCTCCTGGCGCTGCGGGTGCGCAGTGAACGCACCCCGAAGGCGGCGATGCGTCTCTTTGCCTATTCGTCGCTGTACCTGGCGCTGCTGTTCGCAGCCATGGTGGCAGACCGTCTCATGGTGTGAGTGGACAGCACCCACACCGCCAGCGCCGTCACCGGCAGCACCATCACGAACGCCCAGGCGAGACCTACTCCCGCCAGCGCTCCGCCCAACGCGGGGCCCAAGAAAAATCCCATGTCCGCTGCGGCATTGAAGCCTCCCATCGAGGCCACCAGGTATTCCCGGGGCGTCTGACCGGCGATGCGGGTCGAGAGCGCGTTCGGAATCGCCGCGCCGGGAATTCCGGTCAGCGCGTTGACCAGCAGCAGAGGCCAGAATGACGGCAGGACCGGCACGGCGAGGACGCCGAGCCCTCGGATGAGGAAGGCCGGGACCAGCAGGCGCTCCGCGCTCAGCCGGTCGCCTGCGCGCCGGAGCACGTCCTGGCCGGCAATGAAGGCCAGCGCCCCGGCGGTAAAGATGAGGCCGATCTGCCCGGCGCTCAGTCCGCGGTCTGCTGCATGCAGGGGCAGGAACGTGGCGTACACGCTGAAGATCATCACGTTGCAGGCGGTGAGCATCCACGTGCGCGACACGCCTGGGGCCGTGCGTAAGAGCTGACGGAAGGCGCCGAACGTATTCCCCGTGAGCGCATCGCGCTGCGGTCGGATGGCCAGCGCAACGGGAACGGTGAGCAGCGAGAGCGCCGCAGCGGCGTAGAACGGCGCCGCCAGCGAGACCCGGTCGCCGAGCCAGCCGCCCAGCGCGGGCCCGATCAACTGGCCCAAGCCGAAGTAGAGCCAGAAGACCGCCCACGCCGTCGCGCGCCCCCGCGGCGGGCCGGCGTCGGCCACTTCAGAAAACAAGACCGGCCAGAGCAATCCCCGCACGGCGCCGAAGATGACCCGGTTCAGATACAGCCCGGACAGCGACTCGACGTGGGGGAACGCTGCCAGCATCACCGCGCTGCCGGCGAACGCGATCACCGCGGCCCCACGGCGGCCGATGCGGGCGGTGGCCCCAAGCGCCAGGATCTCGACGATGACAAGCGCCAGCGACATGATTCCGACCACTGCTCCCACGTGCACCGGAGGCAAACCACGGCGGTCCAGGTAGATCGGGAGGACAGGCGTCACCATCAGGATCGATGTGATCCCGCCGAACGCGGCCAGTCCCAATGGGTGAATCCGAACGGTGGGGGTCAAGACATTCTTCACCTTAACACGGCGCCAAACCAAACCCCATGCTTGACAGAACCGGAAATATCTGGTATCTGAAGACAAATCTCGCGCGGCTGACCGGCAGCCGTCGGGCGCGGGAGGTTCAGGATCCTTGTGAGCAGTTCCCCTGCCACTCTTTCGCAGCCTCGCGCCGTGTCCGTCACCATCCTCACCATCCTCAGCTCCGAAAACTGGAGGGCGCGCGCGCATGTCGATCAAACTGGTCATTCTCGATTGCGATCGAACCCTCTGGGATCATCACAATGCGTCAGATCTGAAACTGCCGTTCAGTCTCCTCGACGGCGAGGCGGTGCGGGATGCTTCCGGCGTAGCCGTCCGGCTGCTGCCCGGAGCGCGGCAGATGCTCGAGAGGCTGCGCGAGCAGCGCATCTTGATCTCCATCGCCAGCTGGAACATCCCGGAACCCGTCTTCGCCATTTTTGACCTGCTCGGCCTGACGGGTTTCTTCGTCCGGCCGAAGGTGGAAACGCATCCACACAAGGACCGGACGATCGCGGCGACGCTTCGCGAGCTCGCGGCCGACGGGATTGTGCTGCAGCCGGAGGAGGTCCTGTTCGTTGACGACAAGCCCACGCATCTCGCCGAGGTCTGCGCCGGGGTCGGGCCGGTCCGGACGCTGCAGGCGGGCGTACAGGTGCGAGATCTGCGGGAGATTCTCGACCACGTCGTGGACGCGTGACGGTCCCTTCGCCTATCGCGGTCGGGTTGCTGGGGCTCGGCACCGTGGGGTCCGAAGTCTATCGACTGCTTGCCGACCGCGGGTCGATCATGGCGCGGGCCGGGATTCCCCTGACGGTGACGCGCGTTGCCGTCGCCCGTGCGGCAAAACCGCGGTCCATCGACGTCCCCGTATCAATTCTGACGTCGGACGCCGGGGCAATCGTCGAATCACCGGACGTCGATATTGTCGTCGAGCTCATCGGCGGGGTCGAGCCGGTG
>Ga0209853_1000562_pt1 | contig 10374 bp, 10 predicted proteins | sample GWRWS1_30_40_FD_187224 | JGI IMG/M metagenome (GOLD analysis project Ga0209853, IMG submission 187224) | Riverbed sediment microbial communities from areas with vegetation nearby in Columbia River, Washington, USA - GW-RW S1_30_40 (SPAdes)... | ecosystem: Environmental > Aquatic > Freshwater >...
ACGGAGGCGGCGCTCGACGTGATCGCGCCGCTCGCGGCGCCCGACACCGTCGTGGTTTCGCTCCAGAACGGCATGAACCCCCCGCGCATCGCGGCCCGCCTCGGCGCCGACCGGGTGGTGGCGGCGTTCATCAACTTCGGCGCGGACTGGCAGGGGCCGGGACACATCGAGCACGGCGGCGCGGGCGCCATCTACCTGGGCGAGCTGGACGGCCGTATCACCCCGCGTGTGCGCGAGCTGGCGGGACTCCTCAGCGCGCTTGTGGAGACTCCGGTCACGGACAACATCTGGGGCTATAAGTGGTCCAAGCTGATCTACGGCGCGCTGCTCTTCGGCACTGCCGTCGTCGACGCCCACGTCTACGAGGTCGTCGAGCGCTCCCTCCCGATCCAGCGGATGCTGGTGGCGCTGGTGGCCGAGGGCCTGGCGGTCGCCGAGGCCGAGGGCGTCCGGCTAGAGGCCTTCGACGAGTTCGACCCCGCGTGGTACCGCGCGGGACGCACGGGGGACGCGGGGGCGGTCGCGCGGGCGATGGCAGCGATCGGCACGTTCTACCGGGCCCCGGCGCCCGGGGCCGAACCCTTCGTCAAGGAGGGAGACGTGGTGGAGAAGGGCGCCGTGGTGTGCATCATCGAGGCGATGAAACTGATGAACGAGATCGAGGCCGAGGTCCGGGGCCGCATCGCCGCGATCCTCGTGGAGAACGGCCATCCAGTCGAGTACGGCCAGCCCCTCTTCCTGATCGAACCCGCGCGGTGACCGCGCGGCGCGCGGCCACGTGGATCTCTTCCGCCTCTTGCATGTCGGCGCCGATCTTCCGCGCGAGGGTGATGTGGTCCGCGACGGACTCGATGGATTCCTCGACCTCGCGAACGCGTCGGCGCCTGGCGTCCTCGGCGCGGTGCGAGGCCTCGATGAAGCTCTCCCGCGCCGCCGCCAGACGGTCGCGGTCGAGGAAATCGGCCCCCAGCTTCCAGGCGTCCTCCGCCAGCGCGACGGAAGCGCCCAGGTTCGCGGACTCGCGGATCGCATCCCGCGTCAGGGCGAGGAAGTCCCGCAATCGCTCCGCCTCGCGAGCGTGGGCCGTCTCCGCGGCGCGCACGAGCTCTTGAAGGAGGGCCTCGTCTCCGAGGTTACCGCGGAAGAACGACTCCCGGGCTCGGTCGAGAAGCGTGCGGGCCTCTGCCGTCTCCGGATCGTGGGAATCGCACGGTTCCAAGAGGCCTTGGGCCGCGAGGACGGCGTACGACCACGACGCGCGGCGGAGCTGCTCGGTGGTCCGCTCCGCGATCCGAGACGCCTCCTGGGCCGCATTCAGCGCAGCCTCGAACCGGCGTTCTTGGAAGCGTTTCCGTGCATGTTCGAGCAGCTCTTCAACCCGGACGAAGTCGACGTCGCCATCGCGGCCGAGCATGGCGCTCACCTCCCGCTGGACGGGCGCCGAGGCCTCCAACTCCATCAGGATCTCCGTCGCGTTCGGTGCGGCGGCGAGGGCCTCCACGAGGTCGAGTTTCCGTTTCAGTCCGTGCAGGCTGACACGGTACCGCTCACCGATCTCCCGGAGCTGTCGCGGTCGAAGCCGCCGGAGTCGGTGCTCCACCTGACGACGGTCCGCCTCCGCGAGGAGCGCGTCCGCGTCGGTGAGGGAGCCGAGGGTCTCGATCAGCAAGCCTCGGTCGGCTTGGCGGGCCGGATCGAAGCCGTGGGCGCGGGCGAGGTCGCGCAAGACCTCGTCGGGCAGATGGGAGAGTGTCTCCGGCAAAGAGCGTGGCGTCTGAGGCCCTCCGTCGGAATCGAAGCTCCCCGAAGCGCGATAAACGTTGCGGGTCCCGAATCACGCTTCTGGCGGACGGTATCTGCGCAAGACCTCGACCGCCCATTGGATTTTCCGGAACTCGCGGGGGTCGCCGCCCGCGTCCGGATGGTGGTGCCGCGCACGCACCCGATAGGCGTTCTCGATCGCATCGCGGGACGGCCAACCGCGACCGAACCGGGGCGGATGCACGCGGACGCTATCGAATCCGAGAATGCGAAACGCAGCACGGATCCCCTTCGTCTGGAGGTAGAACTCCCGCAGGTCCGAAAAGATCCCGCCGGACTCGTGGCCGCCTTCGATGCTGTACCGTTTGTGGTCCCGCGCAATCGCGCTGCCGACCCGGTGGTCTCGTCCGCAGGCGAAGCAGAAGAAACGGTCCATCCTCCGCGCCAACGCGGGATCGATTCATGGCGTTTCGGGTCGTCGTAGGCAAAGGTTATTCGCGACCGCCGCGTTGCGTCGGCGTGTCGTTTCACGCCGGTCCTTCCGTGTTCAAGGACCCAGCGAAACTGTCGTTCGACTACCTTCCGGAGAAGATGGTCCACCGGGAGAAACAGGTCCAGAGGCTCTTCAGCCTGCTTCGGCCAATCGTCGAGGCGGGGGCCTCGAGCAACGCGTTCCTGTATGGGGCCGTCGGCACGGGGAAGACGCACACCGCGAAGCGCTTCTGCCTGGACTTCCGGAAGTACGCCTCGGAATCGAACCGCGCCGTCGATTGGGACATCGTGAACTGCCGCCAGCGGATGGGGGACGACGCGGTCCTCCTCCACATCCTGAAGCACTTCGACGCGCGGTTCCCGGACCGCGGATTCTCGATCCCGGAGAAGCTCGACTCCCTGCGGAAGTGGCTGGAGAAGCAGCAGGTCCACCTCGCGATCATCCTGGACGAGGTCGACGTCCTCCTGAAGAAGAGCGGATCCGAGCTCGTGTACACGTTCTCCCGGTTCGGCGAGGAGGCGGGGAAGGGTAACGTGTCCCTGATCCTGATCTCCCAGCGCCGGGACTCGATCGACCGCCTGGACGCGGCGGCGATGAGCACGTTCCGCCGGACGAACGCGGTGGAGTTCCCGAAGTACTCCGAGGAGGAGCTTGCGGACATCCTGAAGACCCGGGTGGGGCTCGCGTTCCACCCCGGGACTGTGGACGACAAGATCATCGCCCTGATCGCGGACATCGCGTCCGAGTACGGGGACGCGCGGTACGCGATCGACCTCGTCGAGAGCGCGGGGTCCGCGGCGGACGCCGAGGTCGCGGATGAAGTCGGCCCGGAGCACGTGCGGATCGCGAAGGCGGGAGTGACCCAGAGCGACCTCCAGGAGCGCCTCGCAGAGCTGGACCGGAACCAGAGGCTCGTCCTCCTCGGGATTGCCCGCAAGATCCGGAAGAAGACGTACATCACGACGGGGGACGCGGAGGAGGCGTACCACGTCATCTGCGAGGAGTTCCACGAGAAGCGGCGCGCCCACACGCAGTTCTGGAAGTACCTCCAGGACCTCGACGCGATGGGCCTGATCGACGCGAAGAAGAGCGGGGAGGGCGTCGTCGGGAAGACGACGATGATCTCGCTGCCCGGGATCCCCGCGAAGACGCTTTCCGACAAGCTTGCGGAGATGGTTACAAAGCGTTCTAAGGGAGGGACGTTCGGGTAGCGTCGCGCACGCCGGTAGCGGGGAGTATATCAATCGGGGTGGGATTGCCCGGTGAGGCGTACGGATGTCTGATCGGTGTGCGTTCGCTGCGGAAGGAGGCTGTTGGCCGGTCGGGTCGGTCGTCGCGGACCTGGAGTACAAGATTCCGATTTTGGGGGAAAGCGGTTCGCTTCCGTTGTGTGCGGTCCACGCTGCGCGGCCTTATCTGATGGCGACTTTCATGCGTCAGATTCTGGGGAAGAAGGCGGCGGTTCGTCTGAAGGTTGTGCCTCGGGAGCCGTTTGCGAGCCTTCTTGGTGTGAAGGGGGGTCGAAAGAAGGCCGTGAAGGCGGGTCGAAAGAAGAGTCGCAAGAGGAAGTAGGTGTAGTTGAGGAAGGTCCTCCCCGGCGGCCGGTTGCCGTGGGGGAGGGCGGGCGTCGCGAGCCTCCGCGGCCTTGTATTGTCGGCCCCGATGGATAAGTATGATGGCCTGATTGGCGAGGGGCCCCCGATCGGCCCGGTAGCGCCGGGAGTTCGATCTTCGCGGCGAGTTCGTCGAACTGGGCTCTGTACTTCTGATAATCTTGGGTCAATGTTAAAACGACGAAAAGCGTTGTAGTGGACCGGGATGGGAAGACGGGTACGGTCGAGGGGCTCGATGGGATCAGCGGTTGAGCACGTCAGCGAGAGTGGGAGCGCCGTTCCCCTGGCCCCCGGCGCGTGCTACCTGATCAAGGAGAAGAAGCCGGACCTGAGTTACCGGCTGTTCACGATGCTCACCCGGGACGCGACCCCGGGACTCATCATCACCCGCCAGTACCCGGAGCGGGTGCGGAGGGAGCGGGGGATCGCGGACCGCCGGATCGTCTGGCTCAGCCACACCCCCGGGGAGGACTACCACAACCCGACCGCGATCGGGTCCCTCGCGAAGCTGATCTCGGGGTTCGTGGAGGAGGGCCAGGGGACCGCCGTGATCCTCCTGGACGGCATCGAGTACCTCTCGATCAACAACGGATTCCTGCAGACCCTGATGTTCGTCGAGCACGTGAACGAGTTCGTGATGCAGCGGAAGGCGATCGTGATCCTCCCCGTGTCCCCGGACGCGCTCGAGGAGAAGGAGCTCGCCCTGCTCGAGAGGAACATCGAGGTCCTCGAGTCGCCGATCGTGAAGATGGACCTCGAGACCCGCGAGGTCTCGAACCTCCTCGACCGGTACTGATCCACGGAGGGACGGGAGCGCTCCGGGACATCCGCGACGAGACGGGGCGGGCCGACCTCGACATGGTCCGACGCGCCTACGAGTCCGTGCAGGCCGCGTACGCGAAATTGGGCGTGGCGCCCCAGTGGCCCGTGAGCCTCGTCGTCGAGAACATGGAGATCATGGGGGCGACTCAGAGCCGCCCCGGCGGTGGCCACCTGATCCACGTCTCCCTCCGGGCCGCGAAGAGCGAGATGCTCGCGGGGCTGATCGCGCACGAGATGGGCCACATCGCTCGCACGGAGGCCCGCCATCCGTCCCACAACCCCACGATCCACGATCGCGCGATGGCCCGCCTTCGGGTGCCCCCAGGGTTCCGGCGGGGATTCCCCAGGCTCGCGCACAACGCGATCAACCACGTCGAGGACATCTACGCGGACGACTACGCGATGACCGTGATAGGGACGGACCGGGCCCACGGGTTCTTCGCGGAATGGGTGGGGAACGCGGCCTCGATCGCCGCGGCGGGGACCCGGTGGGACGAGGTCGCCGGCGCACTCGACATCGCGTTCTCCCTCGGGAACCTCGCCCGCCATCGGCTCCTGCGTGCGAACGACCCGCTGCGGCGGGAGGCAGAGACGTTCGCGAAGACCCACGGGATCGAGGCGCTGGACGCGCTGACGGCTCTCTTCCGGGATCTCCCCGACCCCGTCTCCGACGCGGAGTGCGAGGAGATCCTCGTGACCCTCCTCGAGACGACCCTGAGGGAGCTCCAGCGGGCGTCCGCCTAGGGCTCCGCGGGTTTCGGGGCGAGCTGGCGGCCCACGATCTCGTCCACGAGGGTGAGGAACTTCTCCTCCTTCCCCTTCGGGATCGAGGCCCCGCTCGCGATGTTGTGGCCGCCCCCGTCCCCGCCGAGCTGGGACGAGGCCTCCCGCAGCGCGACCGCGAGGTCGAGCCCCTTCGCGACGAGTGCCTTCGTCGCCCGCGCGGAGACCTTCGTGGACCGCTCCATCACGCTCAGCCCCAGGGTCGGCTTCCTATGGTCCAGGAAGTAGTTCATCGCAATCGTCGCGACGGACCCCGCGAGGGTCGGCTCCTCCGTGTAGAAGAACTGGATGTGCTTCTTCGTGAACGGCCCCCCCGACTCGAGCTTGTGGAGGTACGCGAGGAGGCGGTCGTCGAACTCCTTCCGGATCGACTCCGCCCGCGCGAACGCTTCCTTGTCCCCGAGGCACAGGGAGAGGCCGAGCCCCTCGTACCCGAGGCGGGCGCACCCGTCCACGTACGCGCTCAGCTCGTCCGCGTACACGCCGTCCGTCGGGGTCCAGTACCGCTCCTTCACGAGGGCCTCCACGGCCTCCGCGTCCGCGCCCTGCTTCAGGAGGACCGTCGCGAGGAGGGACGTGAGGCGCCGCCGCTCCTCCGGGACGAGCTCGTTCACGGGGACCGTCGGGTCGATCTTCAGTTCCCCCAGGAGCTTGCGGGCCCCCTCCGGGCGGCCGGAGATCCCGACGAAGTACGGGACCACGCACCGGGCGAGGGCCTCCTCCACCGGGGCGGTCGCGAGGGCGAGGCCCCGCTCCTTCGTGAGGACGTTGCGCGCGAGGGCCTCCTCGAAGAGGGCGGCGTTCATGCCGGAGAACCCGCCGAGGTGCTGCATGTCCCCGATCGCCCCCGCCATCGCGACCCCCGCGAGGTCCCAGTTCCGCTCGTCGAGGGCCAGGGTGAAGAGCCACGTCGTCGTCGCGCCGCACGCCTCCCGGGTGCCGTCGACCCCGAAGAGGGCGGGGTTCACGTGGACGACCTTCTCGGAGTCCCGGAGGGGCTTGTGATGGTCCAGGACGATCGCGGGGCACGGGAGGCCCTCGACCCGGTCCAGCTGCCCGGATCCCATGTCGCTCATAATCACGAGCTCGTTCGACTCCTCCTTCAACCGCTTCACGAGGGCCTCGTCGATCACGGTCGACGTGGACGCGTGGAACGCCTTCCCCGCCCGGAGCATCGCGCGCGCGAGGACCGCGGCGGAGGTCGTCCCGTCCGGGTCGTAGTGGCCGAGGATCCGGACGCGGGAGACGCCGTCGACGAGGTCGATCCCCCTCCGGGCCCGGTCGAGAAGCTCCTTCGGGACGAGGTCCGCCAGGCTCCGCGCCACGGCCCCCGCCTCACTTCACCTGGAGCTCCGCGAGGGTGCGGGAGTAGTCCCAGTCCGCGGGGAGGACGCCCTCTTCCCTGTAGTACCGGGAGAGCCGCCGGATCTTCGACTCGATGAGCTGGAGGCCGCGCTTGTTCGAGAGGTCCGCCTTGTGCGTCTTCAGGTGGCCCTGGAGGTCCACGGCCTTCTTCATCAGGCTGCTGAGGTCCTCCGGGATCTCCCGCGTGAGCCCCTTCCCCGTGAGGATCTGGGCGACGGACTTCCCCGTCGCGAGCCGGACGTTCGGGACCGCGTACGCGTCCCGGAGGCGGGCGCCAATCGCGGCCTTCGACGCGCCCTCCCCGTGGAGCTTCACGATGATCTCGACGATCTCCTCCGCGTCGAGGGGGACCCACTCCGGGTTCTTCGAGATGAACGGGCGGGTGGAGCCGTGCTGCCCCTTCCTCTTCGCGTGGATTCTCGCCATGAGGGCGTCGCCATACCTCGCATCTCTATTTGAGGGTTGCGCGCGCCGTGCTCTTCATCCCGCTAACGAAGCCTCGGAGGCCTTCGCCTGCACCATGAACATCCCTCGGGGGACCGCCCGCGAGTTCTTGCACGCCGGGTAGTTCGAGCACCCGAGGAACCGCGACCCTCGGCGGCTCTTGCGGAGCATCATCCGTCCCTCCCCGCACTTCTCGCACGGTCCATGGTCCTGCTCCCACACGAACGTCTCCCGGATCCAGCGGGCGATCGCCTCCCCATGGACCCGGAGCTCTCGCAGGGCCTCCCGCAGCAACGCACGGGACTCCGCGATCACCTCGCTCGGCGTCGCGGTCCCCTGGGCGATCGCATCGAGGCGAGATTCCAACTCTGCCGTCGTCTCGTGGCGGGTGATCGTCGGCGCATGGACGATGAGCGCCTCGACGACGGCCCGTCCGCTTTCCGTGGGTCGGACCCGCCGCCCGCCGACGTACCCGCGGTCGTACAGCTTCTGCACGATCTCGTGGCGGGTGGACTTCGTCCCGAGGCCGAGCCGCTCCATCTCCTGGACCAGGGAGCCCTGGCTGAACCGCGGGGGCGGCGGCGTCGCCCCCTCCTCCACGCGGAGGGAGAGGACCTCCAAGTCCCCGCCACGGCCGAGGTCCGGAAGAGGCGCTTCCATGGTTTCTGAGGGCAGGACCTGCCGCCATCCCGGGTCCACGACCCGCCGGCCCGTCGCGATGAACCGCGCGTCGTCGAGGTCGATCTGCACCGTCGTCACCTCGTGGGCGGCGGGGGGCGACAGGGTCGCGAGGAACCGCCGCGCGATCCCCTCGTACACGCGCCATGCGTCCGGCTTCAGCTTCGCCCGCCGCGCGGCCCCCGTCGGGTAAATCGGTGGATGATCCGTGGAGGCCGTCCGCCCACGGGTGGGCCGGATCTCCGGGAGGGCGAGGACCCGCTTCGCCTCCTCCGCGAGATCGGACTCCAGGAGCTCCTCGACCGCGCGCCTCAGACCCATCGTCCGCGGGTACACCGTGTTGTCCGTCCGCGGGTAGCTGATCAGCCCGTCGCGGTACAGCGCTTCCGCGATCGCCATCGCCCGGGCGGCGGTGAACCCGTCCCGGCTCGCGAGCGCGACGAAGAGGGTCGTGTTCAGCGGGACCGGCGGGCGCTCCTCCTGCATGTCCGAATCGATCGAGGCGATCCACCCCTCCGTCGCGAGGCCTGAGAGCCCCCGGGCCGCCTCCGCCTCGTCCCGGTGCCAGAACGGGCTCTGCGCGTGCTCCGCCCGGAACTCGTGGCCGTCCCGCGCGAACGTCGCGACGACCCGCCACCACGGCGTCGGGACGTACTCCTCGATCTCCCGCTCCCGCTCCTCGAGGAGGGCGAGGGTCGGGGTCTGGACCCGTCCCACGGACAGGATGTCCCGCCCGCGGCGGTCGCACGCGATCGAAAGGAACCGGGTGAGGACTGCGCCCCACGCGAGGTCGACGACCTCCCTTGTGGCGGCGGAGGACGCGAGTTTCTCATCGAGTTCTCCAAGGTTCTCGAAGGTCGCGAGGAGCTCGGGGCGGGTCAGGGCGGAGAACCGGGCCCTCCGGACGCCGGCAGATGGGGAGGCCTCGTGGACGACCCGGACCGCCTCGGACCCGATCAACTCGCCCTCGCGGTCGAAGTCCGTCGCGACGATCACTTCGTCCACGGTCTCGGAGGCTTTCCGGAGGGCCTCCACGGTCTCCGGATCCGTGATCGTCGGCACGGGCTCCGCGTCGATCAGCGCGTCCAGGTCCGTGGAGTCCCAGTCGTTCAGCTCCGTCGGGTAGTCGAGGTTCAAGAAGTGGCCGCGGAGCGGAAACGCCCGCCAATCGTCCCCGGCCCTCGAGAACGTGAACTGGCTGACGCCGTCCGCCCGAAGCCGCTTCGCCTTCCCTTCGGACAGCACCGTGGCCAAGCGGAGTGCGGCGGAGAACTTCTCGGCCACAAGGAGCCGGTGCACCCCGTGGTCCGATGTGCCATGCTACTATTTAACACTCTGTCAAAGGGGAGGACTCACGATGGGGCGATCGCCGCCACTTTCGGCGGCGGTGGCTCCGCATGGAGGTCGTGTTTCGCGGCCCAGTCCCGGAGGCTGTCGAAGACGGGCCGGAGGTCGTACGTCTTCGGGGTCGCGTCGTAGTCCACCCGGGGCGGGATCTCGTTGTACGGCGTGCGGGAGAGGAGTCCTGCATGCACGAGGTCCTTCAGCCGGTCCGAGAGGGTGTTCGGGGACATCCTCAGCCGGGTCTGGAGCTCGACGAACCGCCTCGGTCCCCCGCCCTCCTGGAGGAAGACGTGGAGGACCTCAAGGACATACGTCTTCCCGAGGACATGGAACAGCTCCCCGATCTCGCAGCCAACGTCCCCGTCCTCGCACCCCTTGTCCATGGCGGCCTTCGTTCTCGTTCGCGCCATCGCCCTTCGCTATAGTTCAAGTAGCATTAATGCTTGTTGGTACAGAGCAGGTGCCGATCGTGACGTTCGAGGAGATGTATTCGGGGACCCCGCCCTGGGACATCGGGCGGCCCCAGAAGGAGTTCGTCCGTCTCGAAGAGGCGGGGGAGATTGCCGGGAGGGTGCTCGACGTCGGGTGCGGGACGGGGGAGAACGCGCTCTTCCTCGCGGCGCGCGGGCACGAGGTCTGGGGCGTCGACGCGGCGCCGACCGCGATCGCGAAGGCGAACTCGAAGGCGAAGGGCCGGGACATCGCGGCGACGTTCCGGGTCCACGATGCCCTCGCGCTCAAGAAGCTCGGTCGGACGTTCGACACGATCATCGACTCCGGGTTGTTCCATACGTTCACAGACGAGGAACGGCCGTCGTATTCGAAGAGCCTCGCGTCCGTCCTACCAAAGAAAGGGCGGTACCTGATGATGTGCTTCAACGAGCGCGAACCCGGGACCTGGGGCCCGCGGCGCGTGACGCAGGCGGAGATCAAGTCGACCTTCCGAGAAGGGTGGCGGATCGCATGGATCCACGCGGCGCGGTTCGAGGCGCGGATGGAGGGCGGCGGGAACACGGCCCAGGCGTGGCTCGCGAAGATCATTCGGTGACCCCGGTTTCGGCCATCCCCCGG
>Ga0209853_1000564_pt1 | contig 10351 bp, 9 predicted proteins | sample GWRWS1_30_40_FD_187224 | JGI IMG/M metagenome (GOLD analysis project Ga0209853, IMG submission 187224) | Riverbed sediment microbial communities from areas with vegetation nearby in Columbia River, Washington, USA - GW-RW S1_30_40 (SPAdes)... | ecosystem: Environmental > Aquatic > Freshwater >...
GGAGAACCCCGTCGGCGGCTGGTATGGCCTGAAGAAGGGGCTCCGGGGCCGGTTCGGGATGTACGTGCCTCCGGTGATGGAGGCGCTGAACCTCGCCGAGGTCGAGCACAACCCGAAGAATAACCGGATGCGGGCCCGATAGTCCGCGTCCTCACCCGAGGATGCGGGCGACGACCCGGTCTCCGATGTCGACGAGCCCGAGGTGGCCGTCCATCGCGGGCCCGGGATTCATCATCGTGACGTCTCCCTCCACGATCCCCGCCGCCTCGTGGATGTGACCGCAGAGGACCGCCTTCGGGCGATACTTCTCGACGATGCGCGCGACGGATCGGCTCCCCACATGGCCCGCACCGGGCACGACATCGAGATGGCCATGCGGCGGCGGGTGGCTGACGAGGATCGCCCGAGGCTCCATCACCCCGTCGAGGCCCCGCCAGATTTCGTCCTCCTCGATCTCGAACGGAGTGCGGAACGGGGTCGGGTTCGCCCCGCCTAGTCCAACGAGCGTCTCGCCCGCGATCTTCACCTTCTTCATGTGGAGGTTCACCCCAAGCCGATCGAGGACCTCGAGGAGCGCGGGCGGGTCGCAGTTCCCGGGGACCGCCAGGGTCTGGACGGGCATCCGCCCGAGGAGGTCCTCCGCGTACGAGGGCGGGCGTCCGAAGTGCGTGATGTCCCCGGCCGCGACGAAGAGGTCCGGGACGTGCTCCCGGATCGCGGCGCGGATCGTGTCCAGCGCGGGGCGGGAACCGTGGAGGTCCGTCGCCATCAAGATTCGCACCCGCTCCACCTCAGGCGAGCCCGAACGCCTTCATGGTGCCGAACACGATCGCGAAGGACACGAGGTATCCCGCGATCGCGCCGCCGTTCAGGAGCGGGAGGCCGGCTTGTGGGTTCCCCTTCATCACGAACCGCATCAGGATCGAGAACCCGACTAGGGTCCCGACCATCGTCATCAACGCGACGAACAGATATCCCGGGAGCCCGAGCACCGTGACGTCCGGGTACCCGAACTGGGGCCGGAGGAAGATCGACGCGGCGACGACGAGGACGCCGGGGATGATGATGTCCCCGAGCCCCATGAACATCGCCTCCCGTTCCTCCCCCTTCGCGATCTGCTCTTTGAGGCTCTTCTGCTCGAGGTACGAGTACGACGCCTTCTTCGGGACGACGAGAAGGATCGGCAGCCTCTGGCTCGTCATCTCGTCGGCGAGGGTGACCATGTGCTTCGATCGGTATACGGCCCACGCGTCGTACAGTGCGAGCCCGATGAGGAGGAGGAACGCGGGGAGGATCGCGAACGAGATCCCGAGGACGGCGGTGACGCCCGCCGCGATTGCGATCCCGACGGTGTCCACGAGGTACCATTCCGGGTACTTGTACAGTGCGTACACGATCAGGATCGCAAGGAGGAATGCCCCTATCGTCGAGACGTTCCCCGCGAGCTCGAGGTCCATCCACCAGTACGTCGCGAGGTACAGAGGGACGACGAACACGAACGCGATCGTGAAGAAGATCGACCCGAGGATCACGTACTTCGTGAGGTTCCTCTTTCGGTACCGAACGAGGAGGAGGATCACCCCGGTGAACGCGAGGATCAGGAGGATGTACAGGAGGGGATTCACGGGGTTGCTCGCGTCCGGGAACGCCTGGAAGTTCAGGTCCAGGAAGATCGGCGCGAGGAGGAGCGCGATCAGCTGGGAGACGACGAGCATCCCCGCCATCGCCGCGATCGAGGCGAGGTCCCTCCGCATGCCCTACTCCCGGTGGACCTTGCCGAACGCGACCGTCCCGGCGATCTTCTCGATGTACACCTTCACGACGGAGCCCTTCGCGGTCCCCGGGATGTAGATGATGTAGGGCTCCCGGCGGGCGATCCCGTCCCCCTTCTTCCCCACGTCCTGGATCATCACCTCGTACACCTTCCCCTCCTCGAGGACCTTCTCCTCCACCTTGGCGGGCTTCTTGATCGCCTTCACCGGTCTCCGGGCGCCGCACGCCTCACACTCCAGCATCTGGATGCGGTCCTCCTTCACGAGATGGGTGTCCGGCCGGCCGCACTCCGAGCAGATCACGTAGCTGTCGATGTACGCCTTGAGTCGGTCCGCGACCTGCTGGGCGGTCACCTTCCCCTTGAACACGACCCGGGGTCCGTCCTGAGCGCCCGCGGTCCCGAGCTCGCGGAGCAGGTACGTGAGGACCATGTTCGGGTCCCGCCGGATCGCCTGGGTGATCTCCAGGAAGTTCCGGAGGATCGTCGTCTTCCCCTCCGTGACGACGTCCGGTTCCGGGACCTGGAACCGCTCGCCGGAGGACAGGGCCTGGGGGAGCGCGGACTTCGCGCGCTTCAGGAGCTGATCATAGTCGCCGCCCATGCGGCGCGAGCAAGTCCCTATCGGGTATAGAGCTTTGCCGCCCCCGGGCGGGAGGCTACTTCGACCCCGCGGCCGCACGCACGAGTCCCAGGTGGATTGGCGACGGCCGCAGCGGGCGGGACTTCAGCTCCGGGTGGAACTGGGACGCGACGAAGTACGGGTGGCCCCGCAGCTCGAGGATCTCCATCCGCCGGCCGTCGTCGGATCGGCCGACGTACTTCAGTCCCGCGCCCTCGAGCTTCGCAATGTAGTCCGGGTGCACCTCGTACCGGTGGCGGTGCCGCTCCTTCACGGGCTCCCCGGCGTACAGTTTCGCGGTCTTCGAATTCGCGTCCACGTCGACGAGATGGGCGCCGAGGCGCATCGTCGCGCCCATCGACTTCACGCCGCGCTGCTCCGGGAGGAGGTCGATCACGGGGTGCTTCGTCTTCGGGTTGAACTCCGTGCTGTTCGCGTCGTCGAACCCGAGGACATGGCGGGCGAACTCCACCGTGGCGAGCTGGAACCCAAGGCACACTCCCTGGAACGGGATTTCGTTCTCCCGGGCGTACTCGATCGCCTTGATCTTCCCCTCAATCCCGCGGTCCCCGAACCCTCCGGGGACGAGGATCCCCTGGACGCCCTCCAGCACCGAGGTACCCTTCTTCTCGATGTCCATCGATTCGACCCACTTGATGTTCACCTGTACGCCCGCCGCGGCGGACGCGTGGTGGAACGCCTCGATGTGGCTGATGTAGGAGTCCTTTAGATGCGTGTACTTCCCCACGAGCGCGATCGTCACCTCGCCCTTCGGGTTCTTCAGCCGATCGAGGTACGCCCGCCACTCCTGGAGGTCCTCCCCCTTCGGCTGCAGGTGGAGCCGGTCCATGATGTAGTCGGTGAGGCCCTGGCCCTCGAAGATCAGCGGGACGTCGTAGATCGTCGTCGCGTCCGGGGCGCTGATCACCCCTTCCACGGGGACGTCGCAGAAGAACGCAATCTTCTGTTTGATCTCGGGCTCCAGGCTCCGCTCCCCGCGCGCGATGATCACGCTCGGCTGGACCCCCATGGACCGGAGCTCCCGTACGCTCTGCTGCGTGGGCTTCGTCTTCTGTTCCCCGACGGCCCCCATGATCGGGACCAGGGTCGTGTGGACGAACAGGACGTTCTCCTTCCCCTCCTCAAGCGCGACCTGCCGGAGGGCCTCGACGAACGGCATGCCCTCGATGTCCCCCACCGTGCCGCCGACCTCGATAAGGACGACGTCCGCGCGCTCCTTCTCGCCGACGGCCTTGATCATCCCCTTGATCTGGTCCGTGATGTGCGGGATGATCTGGACGGTCTTCCCGAGGTAGTCCCCGCGCCGCTCCTTCTCGATGACGGTGCGGTACACCTTCCCCGTCGTGATGTTGTGGTCGCCCGTGAGGTTCACGTCGAGGAACCGCTCGTAGTTCCCGAGGTCGAGGTCCGCCTCCGCGCCGTCGTCGAGGACGAACACCTCCCCGTGCTGGTACGGGTTCATCGTGCCCGCGTCGACGTTCAGGTAGGGGTCGATCTTCACCGGACTGACCTTGACGCCGCGGGACTTCAGGAGGACGCCGATCGACGACGTCGAGATGCCCTTCCCGAGGCCACTGAGAACACCACCCGTGACCACGACGTATTTCATCGTCCCACGGGAATGACCCATTCCGCGGTGCTCAGATAAAGGTTGTGTGTCACGAGGTCGCTCAGTAGTGGACGAACACGGATTCCGGGGGGACGCCGAGCCGCGAGACAAACGCGGAGACGGTCCGCCACGCGGCCCGGCGGGGTACGAACCCGAAGAACACATTCGGGTCCGCGTTCAGCGTGACGAGCCCCTCCACTACCCACACCTCGACGTGGACGTTCGCTCCGCCGGGGACGTTCCACGCCACGACCGTGACGACCCGCTTCCCCGTCCACCAGATGCTCCCCCTCGAGAGGTGGACGTGATTCGGGCCGTTCGTTTCCACGCGGAGTCGTTCCTCCCCGGCGAACGCGATGGCGGCCCCTAGAATCTCCTCTTGCGCCCTCCGCGGGAGATAGAACACCGCGACGCTCTTTCCCACGATGCATCCATCGTTCCTCTAGAGAAAAGTCTTCCGCGCATGGGGCAAAGCCTTATCGGCGCCGACGCCTAATTCGCCTCGGTGATCGTCTGGAACTGACCCAGTACCAGGGGCTTCCGATGGGCGAGCGGGCGCCGGACTTCTCCCTCCCCGGCGTGGACGGTTCCACATACTCCCTCGTCTCCTTCAAGGACAAGCCGATTCTCGTCGTCGCGTTCTGGTGCAACCACTGCCCGTACGTCCAGGCGTGGGAGGACCGCACGATTGCGACCCAGAAGGAGTACGCCGCGAAGGGCGTCCAGTTCGTCGCGATCAACCCGAACGAGACAGAGGGGTATCCGGAGGACGACTTCCCGCACATGGTCGAGCGGGCGGAGGCGAAGGGATACCCGTTCCCGTACCTGAGGGACGAGAGCCAGAAGGTCGCGGAGGCGTACGGGGGTGTCTGCACCCCGGACTTCTTCGTGTTCGACCGGAACCGCCGGCTCCGGTACCGGGGCCGTCTCGACGACTCGAAGGATCCGAAGGGCGTGAAGCGCCGCCACATGCGGGAGGTCCTCGACGCGCTCGTGGCGGGGAAGGAGCCGCCGGTCACGTTCGCGCCCCCGATGGGCTGCTCGATCAAGTGGAAGTCCGCCCACTTCAAGTGAGGCCGCTCACCGGCTGCGCTTCCGCGGTCCCCGGGCGAGGGTCCGGAGCCGCCAGTTCAAGAACGAGTACGACGCGCGCAGGTTCCCCGACTTGTTCCATGTCCGTACGATCCGCGCGCCCTCCTTCGGGTTTCTGTGGAGTTCCCGCACGAACTTCCCGACGTTCGGGATCGCGCGGGTGAGCTCGTCCACGATCGGGACCGTGGCGTGGCGGGAAGTCCGGGAGAGCGGGTTCAGGTCCACGCCGATGACGACCTTCCCCATCCGGACGAGGGCCTCCGTGCGGTCCCCGTCCTCGAGGGGCACGAGGACTACGTCCGCGCCGTAGATTCCGGCCCGCTGGGCGAGCGCCCGCTTCGAGTCGAGGCCCGGGATCCGGGCGTCCGGGCGGAGCCCGAGCACCCTATTCGCTCCCGCCTTCCGGAGCACCTGTGCGATCCGGCGCACGCGGGGCTGCGTCCGGTGGAACAGGTTCACCTCGATCTTGGCGGGGATTGCCGCCGCGAGGCGCACGACCTCCTTCGCGGCCAGCGCGGCGACGTTCCCGTTCACGGAGATCACGGGGGACGCCGCGCGCACGAGGAACGCGGCCGCGGCCTTCTCCGCGACGAGGGCGGGCGCGCTCGTCTCCTCCCCGAGGAGATAGTCGAACGCCTCCCCCCGGCCGTGGGCGATCAGCCCCTCCGGCACGACGATCCCGGCCTTCCACGCCTGGACGAGCCTCTCGCGGGTCACGAGGGACCGGTACCTGGGATGGGAGGAGGGTATTTTCATAACATCGACCGAATTTTAATCACGAGCTTCTCGCACCCGTCGAGGAGCGGGTCCGTCGTCGGCAGCCCGTAGCGGGCCTCATACTCTTGCTCGGTGCGCCGCACCTCCTCCGGCGTGAGGTTCTCGTGGTTCAACGCGAGGGCGATCACCTTCGATTCGGAGAACATCTCGAGCATCGCAATCTCCTTTTCGACCGTGGGCATCGGCCACGCCACGACGTCCCTCCGGAAGTTCCGCGTCTTCCGGCCGGGCGCGTGCTGCAGGACGATCCCGCTCGGCATCGACGCCATGATGATCGCCCGCGTCCCCGCCACGTACGCGGGGTGGGAGATGCTACCCTGTCCCTCAACCACGACGACGCGGGGCCGGTTCTCCTCGAACGCCCGCACGACCTCCCGCTCGAGCTCCCCGACCATGAAGTCCCCCTTGATCGAGTCCAGCGGCACGCCGTAGCGGGCGCCCTGCAGGAGGCCCGTCTGCCCCGTCGCCACGAACTCGGCGGGAATCCCCGCCCCGCGGAGCGCTTCCGTCAGCAGGATCGCGGTCGTCCGCTTCCCGATCGCCCCGTCCGTGCCGAGGACGGGGATGCGGAGGCAGGGGAGGTGGCGGGAGAGGTCGCTGAACTGCGCGAGCTCCCGGAGGGGCCTCGGCTTCCGCACGTCGATCAGCGCGACCCCGTGGCGGGCGGCGAGGGCCGAGAACTCGGCGTCGTCGGAGAGGTATTCATGGAGCCCCGCCGCCACGTTCAGCCCCGCCTCGATCGCCTCGCGGATCACGGGACGGAACTCCTTCGGGATGTACCCGCCGAACGTCGCGACCCCGACGATTAACGTGGCGGGCTTCTCGGGGAGCTGCGAGAGCGCCTCGCGCAGGCCCGCGAAGATCGGGATCCCGTTCCGACGTCCGTCCAGGACCTCCCCCGCGTCCCGGCCCGCCGTCGTGCTGTCGAGGACGCCGAGGATCCGGTACCGCTTCGAATACCGGACGAGCCCGTTCGCGGTCTTCCCCAGCGTGCGACCGAAGGCCCCTTCGCAAAGAACGAGTGCGCTCTCCATACGTTTTCACTTTCAGACCCGATAATCGCGGGAGAACTTGCTTAAGCCCTAATAAAGCTGGTCAGCGCGAATGCTCGGTCGAATCGTGCGATTGGCTAGGGCACCCTTTGGCCTCACGAAGGCGCAGCGGGCCCGGAGGGAGGTCGCCCGCGGGAACCACCTCCTCCGCCGCGGCGAGCTCGCGGCCGCGATGAAGGCGTTCAACAAGGCGCTCGACATCGACCCGGACAACGAGGCCGCGTGGAACAACCGCGGGATCATCCTCGAGACCCTCGGGAAGCCGGAGGAGGCCCTGAAGTGCCACAACCGCGCGATCCGCCTCCGCCCCGCGTACCTCGAGGCGTGGTGCAACAAGGGGATCGCGCTGATGCACATGGCCCGGCTGGACCGGGCCCTCGAGTGCTTCGACACAGTCCTCAAGGTGAACCCCCGCCACCCCGTCGCGCTGATGGACAAGGGGGTCCTCCGCTCCCGCCAGGGGGAGCACGAGGAGGCCCTGGAGCTCTACAACAAGGCCCTCGAGGCGGACCCCGCGTTCGCGCTCGCCGCGTTCAACCGGGCGTCCTCTCTCTTCGCCCTCGGCCGATACGAGGAGTCGATCGACGTGTACAACGTCGCCCTCCGGCGACGGCCGGACCTCCCGGACGCCTGGTACTTCAAGGGACGTGCGCTCCTGGAATCCGGACAGCCGGACCCGGCGGTGATCTGCCTGGAGAAGGCGATCGACCTGCGGCCCGACTTCGCGGAGGCTGTCGAGGCCCTCGAGCGGGCCCGCGCGGAGGGAGGGGAGGGCTGATGGTCCGCACCGCGGACGTGCGCCCCTGTCCGAACTGCGCCTCAAAGGTCGTCCCCGTCTCCATCTGCAACACGTGCGGGAGCGTCGCGGTCCGCGCGGACTCGACGGAGGTGGACCGCCGGATCGTGTGCACGGAGTGCAAGACGGAGAACCCCACCCTCTTCGTGTGCGAGAAGTGCGACAACCGGTTCCTGTTCGAGGAGGTCGCGGGCCCCCACAAGGAGCAGTTCGCGTGCCTCCTGTGCGGCACGTTCGTCGACGCGGACGCGAAGTCCTGTCCCGCCTGCGGCGCCGTCTTCGAGGAGGAGGCGGCAGGCGCGCCGGCCGCGAAGAAGGTGCGTCCGAAGCGGAAGATCCGGGGCGAGTACACGGACGCGGACGTGGACGAGATCGCCCGGATCCCCGGCGTGGGGCGCGCGAAGGCGGAGGCCCTGTGCCGCGCGGGGTACAACGCGATATGGCGGATCAAGCGGGCGTCCGACGAGGAGCTCGGACGGGTCCGGCTGATCGGACCCCGCGGCGCGAAGATGGTGAAGGACTCCCTCCGGTTCATCCTCCTCCTCCCGCGACGGAAGTCGAAGGAGGAGGTCCTCTCCGAGGAGTACGCGTGCCCCCTGTGCGAGTGCGTCACGTCCCTGTTCGCGAAGGGCTGCTCGGACTGCGGGGCGGTGTTCGACGAGGAGGAGATTGACGACGAGCTCCGGCGGGAGGTCACGAAGGAGCTCGAGAAGGGACTCCTCGCGTTCTACGACGTCCACCTCGAGGAGACCCCGAAGGACGGGGACCTGTGGTACGCCCGGGCCCTCGTCCTGCTCGACATCCAGGAGCTCCAGGAGGCGATGCGCTCCATCGACATGGCGGCCCGCCTCGACCCCGAGTCCCGGCGGGTGATGACGGTCCGCTCCCGGGTCCTCGCAGCGATGCGGGAGATTAAACAGGCGTCCCAGGTCCTCCGCGGGACCCTAAGGACGATCCCTGTGGCGGGGGAGGCCCTGGCGGCCGCTCCGCCGGAGCAAGAGAGGCCCCCAGAGGAGGAGGTCGAGGCCGCCACGGACGCCCTTGCGGCCCTGTCCTCCCTCGCGGAACGGGAGTGCCCGATCTGCGGGGAGGGCGTCCTTCCGGATGCGCAGGTGTGCCCGGCGTGCGGCCACAAGGTCGAGCCCGAGGCCGCCCCCCGCGTGCCCGCGGAGGAGCTCGACGTCGAGGCGCCGCCCGCGCCGGCGGCGGAGCCGGCAGAGCCGGACGAGCCCCTCACGCCGGAGCTCGTCGCAATCAAGGAACTGGAGAGGATCTTCCAGCAGGCGCCCGCCGACCGCGATCTCGCCCCGGCGCCGGCGAAGGAGCCGGAGCCCTCTCCGGAGCTCATCCCGAAATTCACACCGAAGCGCGCTCCAGAACCCATCCCGGTGCCCGGGGAGGAGGTCGACGTGGAGGAGCTCGACGAGGAGACGCCGGAGGCCGAGCCGGAAGTCGTCCCGGAGCCCCCGCCCCGCCGCCCGATGGAGGCGCCGGCGCCCCGCGCCCGCGTCCTCCCCGCCCCGCAGACCCGCCTCCGCCGCGGTCTCATCAACGGTCACGGCCTGATCAACGGGAGCGGCCGGGTGAACGGCCTCGTGAACGGCTTCGGGTTCATGGACACGAGCGCGATCACGGACTTCGGTCTCCCGCCGCGGTCCCTCCTGTTCCGGTACGGCGTGATCGCGGGCTCCCTTCTGCTCGTGTTCGCGATCGTCGCCGCCCTCCTCCCGCCCCCGACGGGCCCCGCGACCGCGGTCGCGATCGACGGGAACCCGACGGACTGGTCCGCCCTCCCCAGGTACTCGGATCCGGCGGCAGCCTCGAACCCCAACGTCACAATCCAGTCGTACGGCGTCTACCCGGAGGGGAATCTCCTCTCGTTCCTCGTCCAGGTCTCCGGCACGGCCCTCGGGGACTCCGTGGGGAACGACGCGTTCTACGCGTTCTTCGACGCGGACGGGTCCGCCGTGACGGGGTACCAGGTGCAGGCCCTCGGGGCGGAGTACGTCGCGGAGGTCCTCGGCGGCTCGGGCCGCGTGGAGTCCGCCCGCCTCTTTGAGTTCCCGGCGAACGCGGAGCTGAACTGGAGCCGCCGGGCCGCGGTCGCGGGGCTCCCCGCCGCGGCCTCCGGGCCGACCCTCGAGTTCCGGGTCTCCACGGACGACTTCGCCGCGTTCTCCACGAGCGTCTCGACGATCCTCATCGTCGCGGACGACTTCGAGGGGTCCGTGTCCCGCGCGAGCGTCGCCCTCTCCGCGACGTTCGGAGCGATCCGGATCCGGCAGACCCCCCTCGCCACCGTCCTCCCGTCCGGGACGACCCAGGCCCTCCGGCTCGACGTCGTCGCCCTGGGACAGATCCCAGAGGGGAGCACGTGGGTCGTGGGTCCCTTCGGGTTCACCGCGACGACCGGGGTCACGGTGAGTCCATCCCTCTCGACGGTCCCCCTCATGCGGGCCACCCCGACGGCGTCCGTGACGGTCTCCGTCACCGTGACGGGATTCCCCTCCGGCTCCCCCGTCTCCGTCGCCCTCCGGTCCGCGCCCGCCCCGCGCCCCGTCACCGTGACCGGTCCCGGGCTCGACGCGTACTTCCTCGCCCCGCCGGCGGG
>Ga0209853_1000565_pt1 | contig 10350 bp, 12 predicted proteins | sample GWRWS1_30_40_FD_187224 | JGI IMG/M metagenome (GOLD analysis project Ga0209853, IMG submission 187224) | Riverbed sediment microbial communities from areas with vegetation nearby in Columbia River, Washington, USA - GW-RW S1_30_40 (SPAdes)... | ecosystem: Environmental > Aquatic > Freshwater >...
CGCTGCCACTGGCGTCGCGTCGAAATCTGCCGAGCGCCGGTTCCCGGCGTCGTCCGGCTCATCGCATGAGGGCGGGCACGGGGATGCTAATGCGCAGCTCCCGACCCACGAGCCACGCCCCCGAGAGCGTCAGGATCGCCGCGACGAGATACACGGCGTGGACGCCGAAGGCGTGGATCAGCAGCCCCCCGACGAGCGGGCCCGCGACGCCGCGGACGCCGGCCAGGGTTGCCCCGATCGCGACGTACTGGGCCGTCCGCTGGGGCCCCGCGAGGTCGATGACCGCCATCATCCACACGAGCTCGAGCCCGACCGCCAGGAGCGAGTCGGTGACCGAGCTCGCCACCAGCACCCACGGGCTCCAGGCGATGTAGTAGATCAGGGGCGTGGCGGCGCCGACGAGGTACATCACGCGCAGGGCCTCGAGACTCGAGCGCCGGTCGACGAGCCACCCCCAGTACGCGCTGCCGGCGAGCGTGGCCACCGCGGCGACCGCCGCGAACACGCCCACCTGCGACGCGCTCACGTGCAGCACATCGACGAGCAAGAGGGGATGCGCCGGCGTCTGAATCCAGCAGCCGGAGCCGAAGAGGAATGACGCCACCAGGAGGCGCTGGAAGGCGAGATCCTCACGCACCGCGAGCCACGCACCGCGGAGCCCGGTCGGCGGCTCCCCGCCGAAGGCCACGGGCTCCGGGACAGCGAGCCGTCGCTGACGCAGACTCGCGGCCATTCCCAGCAGCGCGGCGGCGACGAAGATCCAGCGGTAGCCCACGCGCTCGAAGAGCTGGCCGGCGGCGAGGGCCAGCCCGATGCCCAGGACCGCGCCGGCCATCCGGACCAGGCCCAGGGCGCGACCGCGTTGGGCTCGCGGATATACGCGCTCGACGACGGCCGCCTGCGCCGGCGCGGCGGCGGCGCCGAAGAAGTCCCGGGCGATCACGAGGCCGACGAACGACCACGCCGAGCTGACGAACGGGACCAGCAGGAACACCCCACGGGCGACGAAGCCGGTCCACACGAGGTACGGGAGCGGATGGCGCCCGTGGAACGCCCGCGCCCACAGGAGCGAGAGCAGCAAGCACGCACCGCCCGCCGAGGACATCACGGCGAGCTGCAGCGGCGTGGCGCCGAGCTCGGCCCGTAAGATAAGGCCGATGAAAGGGCCGGTCAGGCCCGCGAAGACGGTGAACAGGAGCGTCGCCGAAATGTCGATCCGGAGCGCGCGCCGGATCTCGGGGCTGAATCGCGACCCGATCATAGTCATCCTTTGATGCTCGCCCGGAACGACGGGGCCACGGCCCCGCGACGTGCTGCGGCTCGTACCTATGATTATGTCGCACCTCGCCCGGACGACGGCGATTCCAGGCGACGCTCCCTAAACCTGCGTCACCACGGCGATCTCGAGTCGGCTACAATCGCCGCCATGGCACCGCTCTCGGCCGCAGATTCGCATCCCCGAAAGCGCGTCAGGGTCCTCGACACGGAGATCGCCTACGTCGACTCGGGCGAGGGCGAGCCGACCGTCTTCCTGCACGGCAATCCCACGTCGTCCTACCTCTGGCGCAACGTCATCCCGCACGTCGACGGGCTCGGCCGCTGCCTTGCTCCCGATCTGGTCGGTATGGGCGACTCGGGGAGGTCGCCGGGCGGCGCCTACCGCTTCGTCGACCATGCGCGCTACCTCGACGCATGGTTCGACGCTTTGGGGCTCCTCCGGAACGTGGTGCTCGTCGTTCACGACTGGGGCTCGGCCCTCGGCTTCCACTGGGCGCGCCGCCACCCCGAGCGCGTGAGGGGTGTGGCCTACATGGAGGCGATCGTCCGACCGGTCACGTGGCAGGAGTGGCCGGAGGTGGCGCGCAAGGTCTTCCAGGCGATGCGTGGAGCAGCGGGCGAAGAGATGGTCCTCCAGAAGAACGTGTTCGTCGAGCGGATTCTCCCGGCGAGCGTCGTGCGCGGCCTCACGCCGGAAGAGATGGAGCGCTACCGGGCGCCCTACCGTGAGCCCGGCGAGTCACGGCGACCGACTCTCACCTGGCCGCGCGAGATCCCGGTGGACGGCGAGCCCTCGGATGTGGTCCAGATTGTCAGGGCCTACGGCGACTGGCTGGCGAACAGCCCGATGCCAAAGCTCTTCGTCAACGGAGATCCCGGATCGATTCTCGTCGGCGCACAGCGGGAGTTCTGCCGCGCCTGGCCGAACCAACAGGAGGTCACCGTCAGGGGCACCCACTTCGTGCAGGAGGACTCGCCCGACGAGATCGGCCGCGCGATCGCGGCGTTTGTCCGGCGCCTGGGGTAACCCCCGCGCGCTCGGCTGCCCGAGCGCGCGGGGACAGTGCTTAGTCCTAGTCTTCCTGAGCGACCATCAGCTTCACGGTCACCCGGCGCTTGTCCTTGTTGGGTGTTCCCTTCTCAGCGATCGGGCCCAGGCCCACCAGGTGGATCCGCGGCAGCTCGATTCCCTTTTCGACCAGGAACCGGCGAACCGACTCGACCCGACGCTGGCTCAGCCCCACGTTGTAGCCGTAGGTCCCCACCGGGTCGGCATAGCCCTGGAGGTCGACCGTGAGCTTCTGGTTCTCACGCATCTCCTTGACCAGCGTCGCTAGCGTGGTCTGGCCGGCGTCGTTGAGGTCCCACTTGTCGAAGCCGAACAGGATCTGATAGGTCTCGGCCTCTTTTCGAACGTTGCGGTTCGACCAGAGCCGCGTCAGCCGGCTGTTCGTCTCGTCCGCCTTGGCGTAGGCGCCGTCCGCCTTGGTGTAGGCGCCGTCCGCCCGCTCACGCGCGCCGCGAGCCACCTCGCTCGTCTGGGTCAGCTTGGTGTCCACCCCTTCGACTTTTTGGTCGACCCGCTGAGTTTCTTCAGTCAGCTTCTTGTCGACCCCGGCGACGCGCTGGTCGATCTCCACTTCCTTCTTACCGACATGCTCGGTCACCCATCCCCTGGTGGCGACGCATCCGCTGGCCAGAAGCATCACCGCCGGCAGCACAACCCCCAGCTTCACCGCCTGTCGCATAGCCACCTCCTCCTCGTTTAATGCCCAGACCTCGAGCGGTCGGGCTCGGCGTGCATGGCTTGCAACCGGGTCGCCAGGCGCGGAGTCGGCGTTTTTACGGGGAAAATAGCGGGGACTGCGCGTCGGGGGTGTCCCGTGCACGACACGGGGAGTCAGCGGGCTGACGGCATCGTCAGTTTAGCCGCGCGCGCAGCGAGTGCAGGGCTCGCCGGAGCTCGGCGTCCCCCGGCGCCAGCCGGACCGCCTCCTCGAACTCGCGCAGCGCGTCCCACCACCGCCCCTGTCTCACATGGATCCGGCCGAGGTTCATGTACGGAAACTGGCGCGGCTCGTATCGTTTGGCCTGCTTGGCGCGCTCGAGCCATGGCACGGCCTCGTCGAGCTTGCCCTGCTGCATGAGGTAGCAACCGATGTCGTTGTAGGGATTGCCGAAGTCGGGGTCCACGTCGATCGCCCGCAGGCATTCCTGCGTGGCCTCGTCCAGGCGCCCCTGGAAGCTGTAGGTCCACCCGAGATAGGTGTGGGCCTCGGCCGTCGGACACACCTCGATGGAGCGCTGGTAGAGCTCGATCGCGCGCTCGAGCTCCCCCTGCATCTGGTGACGGTAAGCTTCCTGCCAGATCTCCGTCGCCCTCTGGAAGCTATCCGGAGCGCTCACCTGGTCACCAGCTCGGCCACGCCTCGCGCCGCAATCCCATGTCCCAGAACATCCACTCATAGCGGCTCGTCGCGAGGAAGTGAGCCCGCATCGTGTCCAGGTCCGGCGTAGTCAGCCGCTCGGCGACCCGGTCGGTCGCGGACAGCACCGCCCGGACGACGGTCCCGAACTCCTCGGAGGCGTAGGTGCCGATCCACCGCTTGTAGAGAGGGTCGGCAGAGCCGGCGCGCTCGAGCTCCTTGCCGACCTCCCAGTAGATCCAGTAGCACGGCAGCAGCGCCGCGATCGCCTCGTGGAAGGGCGACCCGTAGGCGACCGCGAGGAGGTAGCTCGTGTAGGCGAGGTTCGTCGGCGCCAGCGGCGTCGCCGCGACGTCGGCGGGCGTGAGCCCGAAGTCGCGAAAGAAGCTCTCGTGCAGCGCGCGCTCCACCTTGAGTGCTCCGGCGGCGTGCTCGTTGAACATGATGATCCAGTCATCCTCGGGCGCCCGCGCGCCGGCGAGCGACAGTGCCCGTGCGAACTCGCGCAGGTAGAGGGCGTCCTGCACCGCGTAGAACTTGAAGCTCTCGCGGGTGAGCGAGCCGTCGGTGAGCCCGCGCACGAACGGATGGCGCAGGATCGCCGCGTAGATCGGCTCGATCGACCGCCACAGCTCGTTCGTGAACGTCATCAACGTCCCTTGAAGACGGGCTCCCGCTTCTCGACGAAGGCCTTGGCGGCTTCCCGGTGGTCCTCGGTCATTCCGCAGCGGGTGTGGTGCCAGGCCTCGAGGTCGAGGGAGTCCTGGAGGGTCCCGCTCTCGGCGGCGTTGAAGTTCCGCTTCATGTATCGGTACGCGATGCGCGGCCCCCGGCTGAGCCGCGCGGCCAGCGCCATCGTCTCCTCCTCGAGCCGCGCGTCGGGCACGACCCGGTTGACGATGCCGAGGGTCAGCGCCTGCTGGGCGTCCACGATGTCGGCCGTGTAGTAGAGCTCCCGCGCCTTGGCGCTGCCGACGAGCTGCGTGAGGTACCAGCTGCCGCCGAAGTCCCCGGAGTAGCCGACGCGCGCGAACGCCGTCGCGAACCGCGCGGAGTCGCCGGCGACGCGGAGGTCGCACGCGAGTGCCACGGAGAGCCCGGCGCCTGCCGCCGCCCCGCGGACCATCGCAATCGTCACCTTCGGCATGTCATGGAGCCACCGGGACACCTCCATGCGCGAACGAAGCGCCTGCGCCTTCTCCTCGAGCGTGGTCCCACCGAACTCGCGCCCCTCGGCCATCGCCTTCACGTCGCCGCCCGCGCAGAAGCCGCGGCCCGCCCCGGTGAGCACCCCCACGCCCACCTCCGGATCCTCGGCGAGCCGGGGCAGCGCCTCGAGCATCGCGTCCAGCATCGGCCCCGACATGGCATTGAGCCGGTCAGGACGGTTCAGCGTGAGCACGGCAACCCCATCCTTGATGACTTCCAGCACGTCCTCGCTCATGGCGATCCCCCCGGAGTGACGGTGTCGCGATGGTAGTCCCGTGCCCCTTAACTGTCGAGAACTTATGGAGCGCGATTGGTGCAGAACGCTACAAAACGCGGCAAGGCGCGCGCCAATACGCGCCACGTTTTTATTGGAGCGCGGGGGGAGGGGCTAGGTCCCGAACCTCGGTGCCACAAGCACCAGCGGGAGCGGAACAACAACCACCGCGACGAGTATCGCGTTGCGGTCAACGATCACACTCCAACTCACGAAATTCCCGGGATGTGCACTGGTTGGGCTCAGTCTCGCCGCTATGGTCGCGCCGCCTGCGCTGTCCTGCCACCATCTGTCTTCCCGACAAGGAGAAGGCCGTCGTCGCGTACAACTACGATTGGTATCTACCCGAAGGGCTGGTTCTGGTCAACAAGCGCGGCACGAGGAAGATCAGCTCGCTCCGGACACAGGCGGCCGCCCGGGCCGCCACGTACGGCAGCGTTACGTTCAATCAGTGGGGTCGCGACTACCCGTCGACCGGCATCAACGAGAAAGGTCTCATGGTCTCGCAGATGTGGCTCGACGAGACCAGGTACCCTCCCGCTGACGCTCGCCCGGAGGTCAATGGCCTGGGGTGGGTCCAATACAACCTCGACCGTCACGCGAGTGACGCCGGTCCCCTGGGAGCGTGTCAGCGGGTAGGACCTCGGATCGTCTGCACGTTCGGTGGCCTCATGGCCTGCAGATGAAGTTCGATGTTTACGAGCGAGTTCGCGATCTGCTTCATGGTCGACACAAGGTCGGCGGTGTCCGCGAAGGCTTTGCTCAAGTTTTGGATCGCTGTTTCAGTCTCCGCGTTCATGTGCTCTCCTCCGTCGCGCTCCTGGAAGCATCATCGTGCGACACAGAGCGCAGGATAACAGAACACCCCGGCCGAGGGGCACCGGGGCGCCGGATCTCTCAGCGGTCGACGTGGCCGCGAAGTAGCGTAGCTCGGCGGCCGGGCTCACGCTGAGGCCCTTCGTCTCGACCATGTGCTCGAAGAACTTCTTCAGCGGGTTGCGGACGCCCCGGACGATCGCATTCGACTTGCCGGCCTCGCGAGCCGCCCTGATCACGGCGCCAAGCTGGTACCATCGCCCCGGGGGAAGGAGGACCGGCCCATGGAAGCGGTGAAGGACTCGAGCCATCTCTACGAAGTTGAACGGCGCGCGCGCCACGCCGAGCGGCCGGGCTTCAGGATCCAGGAGCTCCAGATCGGCCCGCGCCAGCAGGTGCCCTGGCACTACCACAACCACGTCCAGGACACCTTCTACGTCCTCCAGGGCCGCCTGCGCGTCTTCCTGCGTGACCCGAAGGAGGAGATACGACTGGAGCCCGGCGAGACCTACACCGTCCGCGCGCGCCGGCCGCACCTCGTCACGAACGGCGGCGACGCCTCGGCGGTCTTCCTGGTGCTCCAGGGCATCGGCGAGTACGACTACGTGCCACTGACCTAGGCCGTCGCGCAATCGCTGGAGGACACCACCCCTCGCCGGGCTAGAACGTCCGATCGATCGCCCGGAGCTCCTCCGGCGACAGCGTGAAGTCGAGGGCCCCGGCGTTCTCCCGGACGTGCTCGGGCTGGCTCGCCTTGGGAATCGTGAAGAGCGAGGCCCGCCGGGTCAAAAAATTCAGCGCCACCTGCCGCGGCGTGCGGCCGCGCCCCTTCGCGATCTCGACGACCTCATCGCGCATGAAGCCGCCACGGGCGAGTGGTGTGTAGCCGACGATCGCGACCTTCTCCCGCTCGCAGTGCGGCAGGAGGTCGCGCTCGATCGCGCGGTCACGCAGGTGGTACAGCACCTGGTTGCAGGCGAGCCGCGCACTCCCCAGCGCGGCCTGAGCCTGCCTCATCTGCGCCACGTCGAAGTTCGACACGCCGACGAATCGCGTGAGCCCGCGCTTCACCAGGGCCTCCATGGCGCGCATCGTGTCGGCGATCGGATGCTGGCCGCTCCACCAGTGCACCAGGTAGACGTCCACGTGACCGGTGCCGAGTCGCTCGAGCGACTGCTCGCACGCCTTGATCGTCCCCGCGTACGACGCGTTCGAGGGCAACACCTTGGTGACGATGAAGAGCGCATCGCGCGGGTGTCCCTTGATCGCCTGGGCCACGACGCGCTCGGCGCCGCCGTCGCCGTACATCTCGGCCGTGTCGATGTGGGTCAGCCCCAGCTTCAGGCCGAGACGGAGCGCGGCGATCTCCGCTCGTTCCGTTCGACGGCTCTCACCCATGTGCCAGGTACCCTGCCCGATGACGGGCACCGCCACGCCGGTGGCCCCGAAGAGGCGCGTGATCACCGTGGGCTACAATAGCACCCGTGGTTCCTCGGTTTCCGGTGCCCGCTCTCCTCGTCGGCGCCGCGCCTAAATGAGAGGCTGGATCATCCTGCTCGTGGCGCTCCTCGTCGGCGCGGGCCTCGGCGCGGCCGGGACGGTCTACGGGCCTCCGGTGGTCGACCCATATCTTCCGAAGGACCTTCGCATCCGGTCCCGCATCGTGGAGGGGCAGGTCACGAAGAAGCAGCGCGAGCCGAACCGCGTGCTGGTGAAGATCGAGACCGAGCAGGGCGTCATTCTCGCGTCGTTCACGAAGCGGATGGCCGAGATCGACCTGCTGGTCGAGCCGGGCGATACGATTGCACTGGCGCTGCCGGGCGACCAGCCGTTCGTGGACGATCCGGCCATCGAGCGCGTCAAGCGGCCGAAGTGATCGCTCATGCTGGACGCGGCGGCGCCACCCGCCGCGGGTCGCGCACGCGCGTGAGCAGGAGCCCGAGCGCGACAGTCGCCGCGACCGCCGCCACCACGAAGACCGACGTGAAGCCGAACGCGTCCGCCAGCAGCCCGGCGGCGAGCGGCGCGCCGAACGCGACGGGCGCCATCAACGTGGTTCCAAGACCGATGTAGGTCGGCTGCTCCTCCAGCACCGGAGCGAATTCCAGCAGCACGTTCAGCGTCGACACGTTCATGGCGGAGATCTGGGTCCCCAGCATGACGAAGACCACGCCAAATACGCCGAGCGTCGGAGCCGCGACGGCGAGCAGGTTACCGCCGAGCGTCGCGGCGAGGCCCACCGTGATGACCAGGAGGTGGCCCCGTCGGTCGGCAAGCCAGCCGAACACCGCGTTGCCCGCCATCTGCCCCACGAACAAGAGCGTGGTGAACACGCCGACCTGCGCCGTGGGGGCGTCCCAGACGCGGAGCGCATAGACGGTGTAGAATCCGCCGGCCATCGATCCGATCGCGGCGAACGCGCGGGCGGCGAGGAACCAGACGAGATTCGGGTCGCGGCCGAGGAGCGCCGGGATCCGCGACAGATAGGCTCCGAGCGTGACCGCCTGCGACCGACCCGTTGCCGCCGGCTCGCGGACGACGGCGAGCGCGGCGTACGACAGCGCCATGCACATCGCGGCGCCGACGAAGCACGCGCCGTAGCTCGCGGGCGGCGCCACCGCCGCCAGGATGCTCGCCGTCACGAAGCTCCCGGCGAAACCCCCGGCGCCCGCCGCGAGGTTCGCGAACGCGAAGAAGCGACCGCGCGTTGAGACGGGGATCAGGCGCCCGATGATGTCCATCCACGCCGGCATGAGCACACCGCCGACGCTTGTAATGACGAGCAGCATCAGCAGCACCAGGGCGAGCGTCAGAGCCGGCGCGCGGTCGGCCAGGAAGAACGCCGCGAGGGACAGCACCACGAACGGCACGCGTTCCCAGACCGAATAGCGGAGGACGAACGGAAGCTTCCGCGCGAGCGTCTCCGTGTGGCCCGCGGCGAAGAGCGACGGGAGGAACCAGCCGAGGGTCATCACCGCGGGGATCGCGCCGATGACGACGTTGGGAGCGCCCAGGTAGGCCGCGAAGGCCGGCAGGATCGTGGACTGCGAGGCAAACGACAGGCCCACCCCGAAGAGCGCGTAGTCGGCGCCGAGCGCCGCCATGTTGTGGTGCAGGTCTCGGCGCACGCGGTCAGCCGAGGCGGATGTCGAGCCAGCCGTGCGGCGTGACGGCGACCCGCTCGCCCTCGCGCACGAGCACCGTGGTCGTCGCCGACTCGAAGATCGCCGGGCCCTTGAACTCCTGCCCGACGGCGAGCGCGTCCATCCTGTGAACGGGCACCTCGACCCAGTCGGCGAGCCAGACGCGACGCCGAGCGGCTGCCGTGGTCGACCGTCGCTCGGCCGCGCCGGCGCCCGCCGGCAGCACGGGGAGCGCGCCGACGACCGCCACGCGCGCGTTCACGATGACGACTTCCTGGCCCGAGGCGCTGTAGGCGTAGAGCTCCTCGTGACGGCGGTGGAAGCGATCGGCCACCTGATCCATGAGGTCCGCCGCCTGGAGGTCCACGCCGTCGAGGTCTACCTGGATCTCGAATATCTGCTCGCCGTAACGCATGTCGAGGGCCCGGCGCACGCTGATGGCCCCGTCGAAGTGGGCGAGCCGCTTGCGGCCCTCGCGTTCGAGCGCGGCGAACAGCTTTCGCAGGCCCGCCGCCGTCATCCGCCCCACCTCGCTCACGTGGGAGCGCACGAGCTCGTAGCGGAGGTCGGTCGCCAGCATGCCCCACGCCGAGAACACCGCGGCCACCGACGGCACGACGACGCGCTGGATCTCGAGGAGCCGCGCGACCTCGGTGACGTGGAGCCCCGCGGCGCCGCCGAACGCGACGAGCGCGAACTGGCGGGGGTCGACGCCACGACGGACCGAGACGATCTTGATCCCCTCCGCCATGTTGGTGTTCACGACCCGCGCGATGCCCTCCGCCGCCCGGAGCGGTGTCGTGCCGAGCTGAGTCGCGATGACCTCGACGGCCTCGCGCGCCGCGCGCGCATCGAGCCCGATGCGGCCGCCGAGGAAGTTGCCCGGATCCAGGAAGCCGAGCACGAGGTTCGCGTCGGTCACCGTCGCGCGCGCCCCCCCCTTGCCGTAGCCCGCGGGGCCCGGCTCGGCGCCGGCGCTCTCGGGCCCGACGTGCAGGATGCGGCCCGCGTCCACCCACGCGACCGATCCGCCGCCGGCGCCGAGGGTGTGAATGTCGATCGCCGGGAGCGCGATCTTCGCAACGCCGACGGTCTTCTCGCCCGTGAGCTGGGGCTCGCCGCCCTGGAGGAGCGCGATGTCCGTGGACGTTCCGCCCATGTCGAAGGTGATGAGGTTGGCCTCGCCCAGGAGTCGCGCGCTGTA
>Ga0209853_1000566_pt1 | contig 10350 bp, 10 predicted proteins | sample GWRWS1_30_40_FD_187224 | JGI IMG/M metagenome (GOLD analysis project Ga0209853, IMG submission 187224) | Riverbed sediment microbial communities from areas with vegetation nearby in Columbia River, Washington, USA - GW-RW S1_30_40 (SPAdes)... | ecosystem: Environmental > Aquatic > Freshwater >...
GGCACCGAGCGGCCACATGCGGTTAACCCCCATCAATGCCACCGGGACCACCGGGACGCCGGCCCGCAACGCCACAAATGCCGCCCCGGGATGGAATGGTCCGAACTCCTCACCCTGGACGACGCGTCCCTCGGGAAAGATGACCAGCACATCGCCGCGGCCCAGGCGGGCGATGCACGCTTTCACGCTGCCGACGTCGCCGAGACCCCGGCGGACGAACACGGGATCGAACCACCGGATGATACGGAACAGCAGCGGGAAGCGTTCCAACTCCCGCGCTGCCAGAAACGTGAGCCGGATCGGCAGTGATCCTCCCAGCACCACGGCGTCGATCTCGCTGCCGTGATTCGGGACGAGGAGGTAGGGCGGCACCGGCAGGTGCTCCAGCCCCATGACGCGCAGTCCCCACCCGGTGCGCAACAACCAGTACACGACGGTGCGCAGCAGCCGCAGGCCCAGCCCCCCGCGGGACCCCGCGTTCACTACGGCGTGGTGCGCTCGAGGAGGACGACGCACTCCACGTGGTACGTCTGCGGGAAGAGGTCGACCGGCTGCACGGCCCGCACCTCGTAGCCCGCCGGGGTGAGCGCTCGCAGGTCCGGGGCGAGCGTCGTCGGGTTGCATGAGATGTACATGACACGCCGGGGCCGAACCAGGCCGATGGCGCGCATCACGTGCGCCCCGGCGCCGGCCCGCGGGGGATCCAGCATGAGAAGATCAGGATCATCGCCGGGGACGAGGACATGCTCGAACCTGCGTACGTCGGCCGTGTGGAAGGTCGCGTTCTCGATGCCGTTCAGCGCTGCGTTCTCCCTGGCGGCTTCCACGGAGGCCGGCACCACTTCAACCCCTGTGATCCTGGCGGCACGGGACGCGAGCGCCAGCGCGAAGGTCCCAACTCCGCAGTAGAGATCCAGAACGTGTTCCGAGCCGCCCAGGTCTGCGAACTCACGGACGGTATCGATCATGCGCTCTGCCTGGACGGTATTCGTCTGGAAAAAGGTGAGCAGGCCGAGCTTGAACGTCAGGTCGCGCAGCCGCTCAAAGATGTGCGACCGGCCGTGCAGCACGCGCACGTCGTGCACCTCGACGGCGTCGCCTTTAGATGGATTGATCGCCCAGAGGAACCCGGTCAGATCGGGGAAGCGCTCCGCAAGCACCCGCGCAAGCTCCGCCGCGTGTGGAAACGGTGCGGCGGCGGTGACGAGAGCAATGAGGAGCTCTCCCGTCGATTTGCCTTCCCGGATCACCAGGTGTCGCAGCAGACCCTCGTGTGTCCGCGGATCGTAGCATGGGATGTCCCGTGGCAGGATGAAGTCGCGGACGGTGTTGATGATCTCTGCCGTTCGAGGCGACTGCAGGAAGCACGTTCGCAGGTCGACGATATCGTCCCACCGGCCCCGGCGGTGGAGCCCCAACCGCCCCACAGGCTGGAACGAGAACTCCATCTTGTTCCGGTAGTACCAGGGATCATCGAGCCCGATGACCGGGCGGACCGCGACCCCCTCCAATCCGCCCAGGTCGCGGAGGCTTTCTTCGATGATGGCCTGCTTAGCGCGCAGCTGCGCGGCGTAGTCCAGGTGCTGCCAGAGACAGCCACCGCACGGACCGAAGTGCGGGCACCGCGGCACAGTGCGATCCGGGGAGGGCTCATCGATGCCGACAGGTTCGCCTTCGGCAGACGTCTTCTTGACCTTCACGAGGCGGGCCCGCAGGAGATCCCCCGGCGCCGCGTCTGCGACGAAGACCGTGAACCCGTTCACCCGGCCCACGCCGCGGCCGCCGTAACTCATCCGGTCGATCCGGACCGCGACTTCGTCCGATGGTCGCAGGTGCACGGAGCTATTGTACACCGAAGCCGCCGAGCCCCCGGCAGCGATAACGGCTCAGTACAACGAACTCTACTGCGAGGCGGCGAGGTGGAGGGTCTATGCATACTTATCGCGCGATACTCACGAAACGCGATATCCGTACATTTGCAGATAAGGCGATTCCCGACGACGTCCTGCGAAAGATCCTCAACGCCGGGCGGATGAGCGGCAGCAGCCGGAACAGCCAGCCCTGGCATTTCGTCGTGGTCCGGGACCGCGCACGCCTGAAGACACTGTCGGGATTCGGCCGGTTCGCGCAGCACGTCGCGACTGCCGCCGCAGCGGTCTGCGTCGTTCTCGACTCGCCGCGGGCGGCCTTCGACGGCGGCAGGTGCGCGCAGAACATCATGCTGGCGGCCTGGAACTTCGGCATCGGCTCGTGCCCCGCCAGCATGCACCGTCACGACGAGGCCCGTGCGTTCCTGGGCGCCCCGGACACGCACGCCGTAGTTACGGTGATCTCGTTAGGGTATCCCCACCCGAAGGGTCGGGGCGCCGTCGAACGCACCGCGCTGCGCATCCTCGCCGGACGCGGGAAGCGTCCATTGGCGTCCCTGGTGTCCTGGGAACTCTACGGAGCGGGCTCTCCGGGAATATAATCTGAACGGACCCATGGGCACTCTTCGGACGATTGCCGTCATCTTCACGCTGGCAGCTCTGGCCGCTATCGGCGGTCCGGCGGCCGCGCAGGCTCCTTCCGTCGACGCGCTGCTGGCGCGCCTCTTCGGCTCAGAAGACAAGACGCCCTACGAGCTCACCGCGGACTTCTCGGGCACACTCACGCTCATCGTGCGCGGCGGGAGATTCACCGCGGTTGCGGCGGGGTCGTTTCACGAAGTGAGGAAATCGGACGGCGTCAAACGCCGCAAGGTGAACATCATGCGGCTCGACCTCCCGGTGCTGCTCCGCCCCTTCAGGGGAACCCTCCGGCGGGTGATCGAAGAGAAGGTCGAGACGCAATCCGAGTCGCCCGAAACGTTTCACGAGCACGACATCTTCGTGCATGGCGAACTGCCCGGCAAGCGGTACCTGCTGATCGGAGTGCAGAAGGAGATCGTCGACGAAGCGATCGACCGGTACGGCAAGCCGGAGCACAAGAAGGACACCGCCACACGCCGCCGCATCGCCCACTGGCTGTACACGTCCCCCTCGATGCGCGAAATGCTGGTGCGAAGCGGCCCACCCTACGCCCTGCAGGCCGTGCTGGATGAAGGCGGGACGTTATACGAGCTCACGCTATTCTACAATTGGGGCGAGGTCGGGACACGGATCGTGTACATCATCGCCAACGGCCAGCCGGTGTGGCAGCAGGTGTCCGCCGATGCGAACAGCGAGTTGTCGGGGTTCGGCCGCGTGGACGGCAAACTGCTCCTCAACTTCACCAATCACTGCGTGAACTGCAAGAAGTGAGCGCCTCAGATCTCCAATACTGCTGCGCCATTCACCTCCCCCTGCTTCAGCCTCCCCAGCGCGGCGTTAGCGTCGCGCAGGGACCATACCTCTGTTGCCACTCGCAGCGGGATGTCCGCCGCAAGATCCAGGAACTCGCGCCCGTCCCGGCGTGTGCTGTTGCTGACGGTGCGGATGGTGCGTTCCCAATACAGCAACCCGTAGTCGAACGCGGGAACTCCGTTGAGGTGAACCGCATTGATGGCGAGCGTCCCGCCGCGGCGCAGGTGGGCGAGCGCATCCACGACGACGCGGCCGGAGGGCGCGAAGACGACGGCATTGTCGAGCTCTCGTGGAGCCGCCTCCTGCGAGCCGCCCACCCAGGTGGCGCCGAGATCGGCCGCAAGACGGCGGTGGCCCGGACTCCGCGTGAAGACGTAGACTTCGCACCCCCAGTGGCGCGCCACCTGGAGGGCGAGGTGCGCTGAGGCGCCGAATCCGAAGAGGCCGACCCGGCTGCCGGGGGTGACCTCCGCCAGCCGCAGAGACCGGTAGCCGATGATCCCGGCGCACAGCAACGGGGCGGCTTCGCGCGGGCTGAAACGGTCGGGGATCGCGTACACGTAGGCAGCGGGGGCGACGAGGTATCCCGCATATCCGCCATCGACGTCGTAGCCGGTGAAGAGTGCATCCGGGCAGAGGTTCTCCAGCCCACGCCGGCAGAACGCACAGGCGCCGCAGGAACGGTGCAGCCAGGCCACACCGACGCGTGCCCCGGTTCTGATGCGCTCCGCCCCGGACCCGCCGCGCTCCACGATGCCCACCACCTGGTGGCCGGGAATCACGGGAAGCTTCTTCGGCGGAAGTTCGCCTTCGATGATATGCAGATCGGTGTGACAGACCGCGCATGCCTCGACGCGGATCAGGACACGATCAGTGTCAGGTTCCGGGACGGGCACGTCATCGAAGACGAGTGGACCCTGCGCGATGGGCGCGGGACGGTGCAACCGCATCGCATGCATGGCGGGTGATTCGTCGGCCCGCTCCCTCTAACCCTCGCCGGTCAAGGTTCACGGCAAGCCAAGCGCGAACACACTCTTGGTGATTCGCGCTCTCGCCGCCCTCCTTTCACCGATCCTCATCCTCGCTGCCTGCAGCCGTCCCCCTGCCCCTGCGACATTGACCGAGTATCGAGACGAATCGCGGGGGTTCTCCATCCGCCATCCTGCCGGATGGCAGCGGGCTTCGGGGCCATCCGATGCCGAGGTACGGGTAGTTCCGCCCGGCAGTCCGGAGGGGGGCGGAGAGTTCATCACCGTCTTCAGCGTGAAGGCGCCAAGCGGCAACACCGAACCTGAGATCCGCCGGCAGGTGTTCGCGTTGCTGCCGATTCATGGCGTGTCCGGCTTTCAGCAGGATGCCCGTACCACGGCGGACATCCTCTGGTTCAGATTCGAAGTGACGGGGAGCAGCGGCGGGACCGAGTGGGCGTCGGTGGGCGTAGTGGCCGCGGGTAAGGCCCGCATGCAGGTCGCAGTGTGCGCCAAGCCGTTGCGGCAGTGGCGGCAGGGTCAGCGGCAATGTGACGAAGTGATCCGCAGCTTCCGGCCCGGGGACCTGAGCGTGGAGTAGAGTTCAGCCCACCTTGGCGGGGTAGCGCTTCAGGGCTTCGCGTACCCGGCGCAGGGCCTCACTGATGTTCTCGACGCTGTTGGCGTACGAAAAGCGTAGATACCCCTGCCCGTGCTCGCCGAAGGCCGTGCCGGACAGGCACGCCACCCCGGCCTCATTGAGCAGGTAGTCGGCGAGACGCTTGCTGTGCTCGTCGATCCGCCTGACATTGGGGAACGCGTAGAATGCGCCGGTCGGCATCGCGCAGCGCATACCGTCGATGGCGTTCAGCCCATTCACGATGACGTCACGCCTGCGACGGAACTCCGCCACCATCGCCTCTATAGGCCCGCGTGGTCCGCGCAGCGCCGCAATCCCCGCGATCTGTGTGAATGCCGCGGCGCAGGAATTCGAGTTCACCATCAGCTGCGCCACCCGCGCCGCGAGCGCGCCCGGCATTACGCCGAAGCCCAGGCGCCACCCCGTCATCGCGTACGCCTTGGAGAAGCCATCCAGCAGGATGGTGCGGTCCTTCATCCCCGGCAGGCTGATGATGCTCTGGTGGGCGCCGGCGTACATGATCTGCCAGTAGATCTCATCCGCCAGCACAAAGCAGTTCACCCGCTGCGCGACCTCCGCGATGGCGGCGAGATCGTCCCGGGTCAGCGTGGACCCGCAGGGGTTGTGCGGCGTGTTGATGACGATGAGCCGCGTGCGCGGCGAGACGAGGGCCCGGAGCTCGGCCGGATCGATGCGGAAACCGCGCTCCTCGCGCAGCACGAGCGGCTTGGGCACACCGCCGGCGAACCTCGTCACGGACTCGTAGATCGGGTAGCCGGGGTCGGGACAGATGACCTCATCGCCCGGGTTCACGAGCGCGAGGATGCTGAAGAACATGATGGGTTTGCTGCCCGGCGTGATGACGACCTCGGTGGGATCCACCGGGATCTTGCGCGTCGCCTCGACGTGCTCGGCGACGGCTTCGCGCATCTCGGGCATCCCCGCGGACGGCGTGTAATGCGTGTGGCCGTCGCGAAGCGCCTTGACCGCCGCTTCTTTGATGTGCTCCGGCGTGTCGAAGTCCGGCTCGCCGATCTCCAGGTGAACAACCGACTTGCCCGCGCGCTCGAGGTCCCGCGCTCTCGCCAGCACCTCGAATGCGGTCTCCGTGCCGAGCACGGCCATTCGATCGGCCAGTCGCAGCTCCATGCGTTCCCTCTTCAACTGCGAATGATTATCCTCCTGTGACGCGCGTGCCCGTCTGCCCGAGCAGGGCGCGCTCCATGCTCTCCGGCGAGGTGATGAGCGCCTCGCCGCCCGTGGCCTCGACGAAGCGGATCGCGGCGAGGATCTTGGGGCCCATGCTGCCCGGGGGGAAGTGACCCTGGCTGAGGTACTGCTTGGCTTCGCCGACCGTCATGGAGGACAGCTCCCGCTGCTCGGGCTTCCCGTAGTGTAACGCCACCCGTTCCACCGCGGTACAGATCAGGAGCAGATCGGCGCCGATGGATTGCGCCAGGAGTGACGATGCGAGATCCTTGTCGATCACGGCTTCGACGCCGGCGAGGTCTCCGTCGTCCTCTCGCACGACTGGAATGCCACCTCCCCCGGCCGCGATCACAATGATCGACTGGAAGACCAGGCCCTTGACGGTGAGGCGCTCGATGATCTCTACGGGCATCGGGGAGGGCACGACCCGGCGCCACCCCCGGCCGGCATCCTCAACCATGCGCCATCCTCGGCCAATTTGCAGTCGTTCTGCGTCATCCTTTCCATAGAACCTGCCGATAGGTTTAGTCGGCCGGTGGAATGCCGGATCGTCGGGGTCGACGAGCGTCTGTGTAACGACGGTCACAACCCGCTTGCGGATCCCCCGCCGGCGCAGCTCGTTGCCCAGGGCCTGCTGGATGAGGTAGCCGATAGAGCCCTGGGTCTGAGCGCCCAGCACGTCCAGAGTGAGCGGCGGGGCCACCTCGGCGGCTAGTTCCGTCCGCAGGAGGTTGAACCCGACCTGGGGGCCGTTGCCGTGCGTGAGCACGACGTCCCAACCTTGAGAGAGCATGGAGGCAATATGGATGGAAGTTTCGCGGAGGGCTTCAATCTCGCCGGCGAGGCTGGGGCGTCGTTCATCTTTGATGAGGGAGTTCCCGCCGATGGCCACGACGGCGACAGGCACGAACAGTTGTTTCGGCGGGGGGCGGACGCTCCCTCCGCTTCGGCATAGTTCTTGCTCGCAAGTAGTCTATAGAACACTGAATTCGTAGCTGGCTCCCACAGACGGCAGCGTGGGGGCACTCTCGGTTAGTGGGGGGACTACGCGAATGCGCGTGTCCATTTCACACAAGTTCACAGTCGTCGTCCTGATGGCGACCCTGGCGCTTTCGGCGCTTTCGCTCGGGACGACCGGTCCGGTCTCCGCCCAGGGGTCCGGGCGGTACATCTTGCTCGGCTCCGGCGGCGCGCTGCCGATCGGCCTCGAATCGCTTGTGGCCGCATCCGGCGGCACGGTCGTCAGCCGCGTGGACGAGATCGGCATGGCTGTGGTCGAATCTGCCGAGCCCAACTTCCTCGCCGCGGTCAGCGCTCTACCGGGCATTGCGGCCGCCGGCGCGGATCTCGAGGTTGAAGTGGCTCCGTCACTCGAGGGCGTGGTGGTCGAAGGCGCGGAAGATATCGAACTGGAAGGCGTCAATCCTGCCGCGGCCACGAACTTCTTCCTGCAGTGGAACCTCCGCACCATCGGCGCAGACCAGGCCTGGGCTGCCAATTTCAAAGGCATGCCGGGGGTGAAGGTTGCCATTATCGACACGGGGATTGACTACACGCATCGTGAGCTCTCCGGCAGGGTGGATATGGCGAATAGCAAGTCATTCGTCCAGGAAACACCGCTGCCGAAGATCAACGGGGTGGAAGTCAAACCCTTCATTGACCTTCACGGGCACGGGTCGCACCTTGCCGGCATCATCGTCGCCAATGCTGTAAGCATCGCCGGTATCAACCAATCCGTCACGCTGCTCGCCGTTAAGGTGGCCACCAGGAGCGGGTTTGCCAGCATCGCGACGATCGCGGACGCGATCGTCTACGCGGCGAACCAGGAGGCGGACGTCATCAACATGAGCTTCTTCAAGGTGGTCACCAGAGACGACCTCAAGACAGCTCATCTGAGGCAGACGATCATGGCGGCGACCAACTACGCGCACAGCAAGGGCGCGCTCCTCGTGGCCTCCGCAGGCAACAGCGGAATCAACTGGGACGACAGGGAGCACCGGCAACTGACCAAGTTCCCGGTGGAGTTCCCGCACGTCGTCGGCGTGTCGGCGACGGGTCCGTTCTTCGGGTGGAACCACGATAACATGGCCGTGGCGTTGATGACCAATGGCACATACGCGCAGTACGCAGACTACGGCAAGTCGGTCGTAGATTTCGCCGCGCCGGGAGGCAGTTCCACGACGTACATGATCTCGATCCCCAATGCTAATCCGAAATTGCCGCCCTCGCTCGTCCCCGGCGATATGATCTTCTCGGTCTGCACCCGGTTCTTCCGGGGGTCGAACCCCCTGAACCCATTCCCATGCTCGTCAGGCGCCGCAGGCCTATTTGCGGCCGGCAGCAGCATGTCTGCAGCGCACCTGAGCGGCGCCGCAGCGCTAATCGATTCCGCCTTCGGCGGCTCGCTGACGGGCGATCAGATCATGGAGTTGCTGAAGCGCGGTGCCCAGGATCTCGGGAAGCCTGGCAAGGACGAGTTCTACGGGCACGGCCGGATCAACGTGTTCCGCTCGCTGGCTCCTTAAGTCACAGGGTCAGATACGGGCCGACGCGCAAGCGGTTCGGTCACCCGAATCGGAAACCAGAGGGGAGGCCAGGACGGCCTCCCCTCTTCGTGTGACGCCTGCTAGAATGAAACACGCTGTGTCTTCGGCGCGCTGCATCATCTTCGGCCTCGGCCCCATCGGCGTCGGCATCACAGAAGTCGCCCTCGAGCGCGGGCACAGCATCGTGGGTGCGGTCGACATCGACCCGAAAAAGGCGGGGCGTTCCCTCTCCGACCTGGTCCCGGGCGCCGGCCCTGTGCCGGTCCACCGTACGGTGGACACCCTGTTGAACCAGGGCGCCGACATCGTACTGCACTCCACGCAGTCTCGGATCGAGCAGGTCATGCCGCAACTCGTGCCCCTCTTGGACGCCGGCCTCAACATCATCTCGACGTGCGAGGAGCTCGCCTACCCCTGGCATCACCATCCCAAAGAAGCCGCGCTGCTGGACCAGCTCGCGAAGGAACGCAGCGCACGCATCATCGGCCTCGGCATCAACCCAGGGTTTGTGATGGATGCGCTCCCGGTGATGCTGACGGCCCCCTGCCGCCGCGTGGACGGCATCATCGTCGAGCGCATCGTCGACGTGGGCCTGCGGCGGGAGCCGCTACGGCGAAAGGTCGGCGTCGGGATGACCGTGGACGCATTCCGGCAGGGTGTGGCCGATGGGTCAATCGGCCACGTGGGTCTTCTGCAATCTGCCTCGATGATCGCCGCCGCGATGGGCTGGACGCTGGATACCATCGAGGAATCGATCGAGCCTGAGGTGGACGGGAACCGCACCGTCCTTGGCCTACACCAAGTGTGCCGGGGACGGCGACAAGGCGAGACGGTGATCACCCTCGACCTTACCATGGCCACGGGCGTGGATCGCCCCCACGATATCGTCCGGATCGAGGGCGTCCCGCCGCTTGACGCGGAGATCCCTGGGGGGATCCAGGGCGACGTCGCCACGTGGTCGCTCATCGTCAACGCGATCCCCCGCGTACTGTCCTCTCACCCGGGACTCCTCGTGGCCACCCAGATCGCTCTCTCCAGTTAGCAAGTTCCATCAAAGTTCTCTGAAAATTGACATTTTGGATTCTGCTGTGCGTGGTCGAAGGACCCGAACGCATCGCCGAAGAATCCGTTTGTATTCCCATGGGGGAGGAAGGAGTGGAATCGCACGTCTTCGCACAGGAGAGCCATTACTTTTCGAGGGGGGTAGATTGATGCTCCGCAAGCAAAGGGTTTTAACTCTTGTCGCGGTCGCCGCACTGATCGCCGGCTCCATCCTGCCCGCGGGAGCGGGCGGCAAAGCGACCGACGCACCGGCGGCAGCGCAGCCGGAGACCGATTATGCGGTGGTCAGACTCGCGGACCCATCAGTGGCATCGTACACCGGCACGATCCCGGGTCTCGCGCGAACGAAGCCTCTTCCCGGTCGCAAGCTGGACTTGAATTCGAATGCCGCAAAGGCTTATGGACGCCACTTGAATGACCGACGCCAGAACTACAAGGGCTGGCTGCAGAGTAACGCTCCGCAGGCCCAGGTTGTGCGGGAGTTCGCGGTAGTCTCAAATGGTGTCGTGATCAAGCTCAACGGGGAGCGGCTGGACCACGTTGCCACCGGACCTGGGGTGAGCCGTGTGTACCGGAGCTTCCTGGTCCGACCGGCCATGACG
>Ga0209853_1000567_pt1 | contig 10331 bp, 8 predicted proteins | sample GWRWS1_30_40_FD_187224 | JGI IMG/M metagenome (GOLD analysis project Ga0209853, IMG submission 187224) | Riverbed sediment microbial communities from areas with vegetation nearby in Columbia River, Washington, USA - GW-RW S1_30_40 (SPAdes)... | ecosystem: Environmental > Aquatic > Freshwater >...
CTCCCCCGTCGACACGTCGGCCCGGACGAACGTCGCGGCGTCACCGATCTCTTCGGCTGCGGCCCGGCCGGCCTCCTCGGCCACGTCCGTCATCACCACTCGGGCCCCCTCTGCGGCGAAGAGCTTCGAAGCCTCCAGGCCCATCCCGCCGGCCGCCCCGGTGATCAGCGCGACCTTCCCGTCCAGCCGTCCCACCTAGCCCCCCTCCCGCCGCTCCCACGCGTCGGGGTTGATGAGCGTGGGCGGGCGGCGGCCCCCCAAGGCGGCGGTGAGGTTCTCCACCGCCAGGAAACCCATCGCGTCGCGCGTCTCGACCGTGGCGCTCCCCAGATGAGGGATCACCGTGGCGTTGTCGAGCTCGAGGAGCCCAGGGTGCACCTCGGGCTCCCGTTCGAACACGTCGAGGCCCGCGGCGAACAGCTCGTCGGCCCGCAGCGCGTCGACCAGCGCGGCCTCGTCGATCACCGGGCCGCGTGAGGTGTTGACGAGCACGGCGGTCGGCTTCATCCTCCGGAACTGCTCCGGGCCGAACAGGTGCCTGGTCTCGGGGGTGAGCGCCACGTGGATGCTGACGAAGTCGGCTTCGGCCAGGAGCTCGTCGAGCTCGCGGTACTCCGCGTTCAGCTCCCGCTCGACGTCGGAGGACGGCCGGAACACGTCGTAGTAGCGGACCGACATGCCGAAGCCCTTGGCCCGCCGGGCCACGGACTGCCCGATCCGCCCGAAGCCCACCACGCCCAGCACCTTGCCGTGCACGTCCTGGCCGAGCATCATCTCGGGCCCCCAGGTCCAGGGCGTGCCCGACCGGAGGAACCGGTCGCCCTCCGCGATCCGTCGCCCCGCGGCCATCAGGAGCGCCCAGGCCGTGTCCGCGGTGGTCTCGGTGAGCACATCGGGGGTGTTCGTGGCCAGGATGCCGCGCTTCGTGCACTGGTCGACGTCGATGTTGTCGAAGCCGACGGCGTAGTTCGCCACGATCACGAGCTGGGGGCCGGCGGCGTCGAGGAATGCCCCGTCGACCTGCTCGGTGAGCAGGGTGATGGCGCCCACCTTCCCGGCGATCCGCTCGAGCAGGCGGTCGCGGGGCATGGCCCCCTCGCCGTCCCACAGGTCGACCTCGAACCGCTCGGTCACCTGCTTCATCGGACCGGCGGGAAGGCGCCGGGTCACGAGCACCGAGGGACGGTCAGCCACCACGGTACCCCGGGAGGGCTGCCTCGATCGCCTCGAGCGCGGCTCGGATGTTCTCCACCGAGTTCGCGTACGAGAATCGGAGATAGCCCTCGCCGCCCGGCCCGAACGCGGTTCCCCACAGCCCCGCCACTCCCGCCTCCTGGAGCAGGTAGGTGACCAGGTCCTTCGTCGAGCCCCCGAGCGCGGAGGCGTTCGGGAAGACGTAGAACGCGCCGGCCGGCTCGAGGCACGACAGCCCGTCGATCGCGCCCAGGCCCTCGACGATGACGTCGCGCCGGGTGCGGAACTCGCGGACCATCTCCTCGACCCCGTCCCATGGCCCCGTCAGCGCGGCCACCGCGGCGTGCTGGGTGAACGCCGCCGTGCAGGACACGGCGTTGATGACAAGCCGGGTGACCGGCTCGACCAGCGGTTCGGGCAGCGCGGCGAACCCCAGCCGCCATCCCGTCATGGCGAAGGTCTTGGAGCAGCCGTCGAGGAGGATCGTGCGGTCGCGCATGCCGTCGATCTCCGCGATCGACTCGTGGGCGCCCCCGTACCGGATGGCCCAGTACATCTCGTCGGACAGGACGTATGCGTCCCGCCCCTCCAGGGCCCCGCCGACCGCTTCGAGGTCGCTCCGGGTCAGCGCGCTCCCGCAGGGGTTGTGCGGCGAGTTCAGGACGACCAGCCGCGTCCGATCGGTGATCAGCGAGCTCAGCTCGTCGGGATCGACCCGGAAGCCGAGCTCCTCTCGGAGCGGGACCGGGACCGGCCTGGCCCCCGCGAACGCGGCGATCGACTCGTACATCGGGAATCCGGGGTCCGGGTACACGACCTCGTCGCCTTCCTCGCACAGCGCCAGGATCGTGAAGAACAGGATCGGCTTGGCCCCCGGGGTGACCACGATGCGGTCCGGAGGGTAGTCGACGCCCCGGGTTCGCTTGAAGAACGCGCTGACCGCCTCACGGAGCTCCGGGATCCCCGGGGCGGGAACGTAGTGCGTGTGGCCGTCGCGCAGGGCTCTGGCCGCGGCCTCGGTGATGTGCTCCGGGGTGTCGAAGTCGGGCTCGCCGATCTCCAGGTGGATGATCTTCCGGCCCTCGGCCTCCAGGGCCCGGGCCCGGGCCAGCACCTCGAAGGCCGACTCGGTGCCCAGCCGCACCATCCGGTCCGCGAGCTCCATGTCAGCCTCCTCTCCCGGGTGACCGGGTCAGCTTCGCACGCGGTCGTTGTCCGGGTCGAACAGCGGTGTGTTTCCGGCCACGGCCACGGTGGCCGGGTACCGCTCGTCGAAGTACTCGACGGCGAGCTGGTGGCCCTCCCCGGCGTGTTCGCTCGGCAGATAGCTCATCAGGATGTGCTTGCCGACGGAGGGGCCCGACCCGGCGCTGGTCACGTACGAGCCCCGGCCGTTCCGGTCGACGATCGGAGCGCCGTCGGCCGCGAGGATAGGCTCGTGGCCCACCATGTAGCGATCGACTCCGGAGGACGGGGTGTGGTCGTCCACGGTGAGCGTGCACAGGATCGCCGCCGGTTCCTCCTCGCGCTGCCTCAGGTAGGCCTCCTTGCCGATGAAATCCTGCTCCTTCACCCTCCGGCGGGCCAGTCCGGCTTCGACGATATCGAACTCCAGCTCCAGCTCGTTGCCGTAGGCCCGGTAGCACTTCTCGAGCCGGCCGGTGGTGAGGTAGACCCCCAGGCCGACCGGCACGACGCCGTGCTCCCGCCCCGCTTCCCACACGATGTCCCACAGGCGGGCTCCCTGCTCCATGGTCACGTACAGCTCCCACCCGAGCTCGCCCACATACGAGATCCGTGAGGCCAGGACGCGGAGCGTCCCGACCGTCACCCACCGGCACGTGGCGAACGGGAACCCCTCGTCGGACAGGTCGTCCTCGGTCACCGATCGCATCACGTCCCGGGCTCGCGGCCCCCACACGCCGAGGGTGCACCAGGACGAGGTCTGGTCCTGGAGGTGCACCGAGCCGTCCTCGGGCAGGTGATCGGCGAACCACTTCCTGTCGACCATGCCCGTGGCGCCGCCGGTGACCACCCGGAAGCGCCGGTCGCCCAGCCGCATGATCGTCAGGTCCGCCACGATGCCGCCGTGCTGGGTGAGGAGGGGGGTGTACACGACCCGCCCCACCGGCACATCCATCTGGTTGACGGCCATCCGCTGGACGTATTCGAGGGCTCCCGGGCCGGATAGGTCGAAGATAGCGAACGCCGTCAGGTCCACCATGCCGGCCCGGTCCCGCATCGCCAGGTGCTCGGCGTTGATGATCGGCGACCACCACCGAGCGTCCCACTCGGCCGCTCGGGGCATGACCCGGTCGCCGTACTCCTCCAGCAGGGCCCGGTTCGACTCGTACCAGTGCGGTCGCTCCCACCCCGCCGTCTCGATGAACTCCGCTTCCAGCTCCCGCTCGCGATCGAAGAAGGGGCTGAGCCGGACGTTCCGGTTCGAGCTCCACTGCTCGGCCGGATGGACGATGCCATAAGTCTTGTTGAACGCCTCCGCGCACCGGGCCCGGACATGGCTTCGGGTCCGCTGGTGGTCGTAGAACCGGGCGATGTCCGACGGGTGCGGATCGACCTCCGGCGCCTCCCCGGTCATCCATTCGGCGACGGTCTTGGCCACCCCCGGGGCCTCCTTGATCCAGATCGCCGCGGCGGACCATAGCCCGCCGACCTCCGGAGACTCGCCGAGGACCGGGGAGCCGTCCGCGGTCAGCGACAGGAGGCCGTTGATCGACCTCCGGATGCCCACCCGAGGGTCGCCCAGGATGTCCGGGACGATCTCCCGAGCGTCCTCCATCTGGACCTTGAAGTCCTCCCCGGTGAAGGGCATCTCGGTCGGCGCCGAGGTGGCCGAGAGCGAGGGGATGTCGTCGGGGTCGAGGAGGATCGGCCGGTGAGCGTAGGAGCCGATGTGCATGTCGGCGCCGTGCTGACGCTCGTACATGCCGGCGTCCATGTCCCGGACGATGGGGAAGTCGACCTCCAGGTCCGTCTCCTCGAAGAGGGCGATGGGGCCCACCGTGATCATCTGGTGAACGGCCGGCGTGAGCGGGATGGCGGCGCCGGCCATCCGGGCCAGTCGGGGGCTCCAGATGCCGCAGCAGATCATCACGGTGTCGGCCGCGACCTGGCCCCGGTTGGTCCGGACGCCCCGGACCCGTCCGTCCTCGACGTCGAACCCGGTCACCTCGGCGTTCCCGACGACCCGGAGCGCTCCCGACCGTTCCGCCGCCTCGCGCATCAGGGCGGCCCCGCGGACGGAGTCGACCACCCCCACGCCGGGACAGTGGAAGCCGCCGAGGAGGATGTCGGCGTTCACGTACGGGACCAGCTTCCGGATCTCCGCGGAGGAGAGAAGCTCCGCCGGTTCCCCCCAGGCCCGGGCGGACGCCATCCGTCGCCGGAGCTCGTCCATCCGCTCCTCGGTGCGGGCCACCTCGATCCCGCCGCACTCCGTGAACACCCCCAGCTCCTTGTACTGGCGGATGCTCTCCTGCGTGAACCGGGTCATCTCCTTCGAGTGGTCCACGGGGAAGAGGAAGTTGGAGGCGTGGCCGGTGGAACCCCCGGGCGTGGGGAAGGCCCCCTGGTCCACCAGGACGATGTCGCGCCACCCCAGGCGGGCCAAGTGGTGGGCCATGCTGCTCCCGACGATGCCGCCACCGATCACCACCACGTCGGCACGGTCCGGCTGGGCGCTCACGAGCCCGCCGCTTCCTCGGCGGCCCACCCGTAGCCGGCCAGGGCCCGCCTGCGCCACCGCTCGGTGCTCCTGACCTGGTTGAACGTGTTGAGGTGCATCCCCGCCAGGGCATGATTCCACTCGGCCACGTAGGGCGACAGGCGGGCCAGGAACACGTCCGGCCGGTAGCTCCCTCGCCGGACCAGACGGGTCACCAGGCTCCCGTGCTTCGAGAGGTAGCGGATCGAGTCGCCCACCCCGATCCGCAGGGCGATCTCCAGAAGCTTCCTCCGGGTCACGGCGCCGGGCATGCCGAGGTGCACGGGCAGGACGAAGCCCCGGTCCCGGATGCCGTCGAGCCACCGGAAGATCGTCGCGGGGTCGAAGCAGATCTGGGTGACCGCGTACGAGGCCAGGGGTTGCTTGTCAAACAGTGCCCGGTCGAGGTCCTCCGGGGCGATGGTGGGATGGCGCTCCGGATACCCGGCGATGCCCACCCGGGGGAACGGCCGTCCCCGATCCTCCAGGGCCTCCAGGAGATCGAGCGCGGAGCCGTACGGGCCGACCGGCTCGGTCGGATCCCCCCCGACCACGAACACGTCCTCGACACCCGCGGCCACCAGGCGGCCGGCGAGGTCCTGGAGGTGACCGGCGTCCCGGACCAGCCGGGCGGCCACGTGGGGCACGGCCCGGAACCCGCCGGCCGCGAGCCGCCCCGCGAGGTCGACCGTCGCATCGACCCCCCGACGGGGCGAGCACGTGATCGTCACGGTGCTTCCGGGCGGCAGGTAGCCGGCTGCCTCCTCGGCGCCCGCCAGCGGCACCAGCTCGAACCTGGCCCGGGCCAGGAGGGCGGCAACGCCGGCCGGCGGAGAGGCCGGCCGGCCCGACTCCTGCCTCACCGCTTCGGGATCTCCTTGCTCGGGTCGTAGGCGGGCTTGGGGGCCACCACGGCGCGGTTCCGGCCCGAGGGGGTCTCCACCTCGACCTCGGTGCCAAACTCCGCCAGCTCGATGGGGACCATGGCGTAGCCGATGTTCTTCTCCAGCCGGGGCGAGTAGCAGGCCGAGGTGACCCTCCCGACCTCCCGGCCATCCGAGAACACCGGGAAGAAGTCGATCATCTCGTTGTCGATGTAGGTCCCCAGCCGGTCGCCCTCGATGTCCACACCGACCAGCTTGCGGCCGACGCCCTCCTCCTTGATGCGGGTGAGCGCCTCCTTCCCGACGAAGTCGCTCTCCTGGTCGAGGTCAACCATCCACGAGTAGCCCATGTCAACCTCGAACGGGTTGGTATCCAGCCACATGTCCGCCCCGTACGCCAGGATCCCGGCCTCGATCCGGCGGATGTGGCTGGGGCCGATCACCTCGAGCCCGTGGGGCGTGCCGGCTTCGAGCACCGTGTCCCACAGCTTCTGGGCGTGCCGGTAGGCGTCGTACAGGTAGATCTCGTAGCCGATCTCGCCGCTGTACCCGGTGCGAGACACGAACACGTCCATCCCCTCGAGCTTCAGGTCCTGGGCCAGGTGGTAGTAGGGGAGGTCCAGGATCTCCGCCCCGAAGAGATCGGTCATGACCTCCTTGGCCTTGGGGCCCTGGATCTGCACGGGGGCGATGTCGATCTCCCCGATGGTCACGTCGAGGCCCGAGTGATGGGCGACGCCCAACGCCCACAGGTCCACGTCGCTGTCCGCCAGCGACAGCAGGAACCGGTTTTCCTCCAACCGCAAGAGCACGGGGTCGTTGATGATGCCGCCGTCGGCGGCGGTGACGAAGACGTACTTGCACTGCCCGACCGCGCACTTGTTGAGATCGCGGGGGACCAGCAGGTTGGTGAACCTAAACGCGTCCGGCCCGGTGATCTGGATCTGCCGCTCGACCCCGACGTCCCACATCGTCACGCCGTTCACCAGGTGCCAGTACTCCTCGACGGGATCGCCATAGTGTCGAGGATGGTAGAAGTGGTTGTACACGCTGTACAGCTTCACCCCGTGCTTGCGCGAGCTGTGGAAGTACGGCGACCTCCGGATCCGCGTGTAGAGCAGGATCCCCGGACTCTCCTCAATCGGCGACAACCGACTCCCTCCTCTCCGCGTGTCCCATCCGCCGCGAGATCTCCGCGGCCGACGCCACCACGGCCTGTGCGATCTCCGGGATCCGGGCCGGGGTCAGCCGGTAGGCGGGGCCGGCCACGCTGACCGCCGCGACGACGTCGCCGCCTGGTTCCCGCACCGGCGCGGCCACGGCGTTGAGCCCGACCTCCAGCTCCTCGACGGTGGAGGCGTATCCGCGGGCCCGAGCCTGGTGGAGCTGGGTGCGGAGGACCTCAGGGTCGACGATCGTCCGAGGTGTCCCACGGGCCAGCGGCCGGGCCAGCGCCCGCTCCCGCTCTCGTTTCGGCAGGTTTGCCAGCAGGACCTTGCCGTTCGACGTGCAGTGGAGCGGCGTGCGCTTCCCAACCCAGTTGACGTTGACCACGGCGTGGCTGCCGGCCACCTGGTCGATGTTCATGACCTCGCGCCCCTCCAGGACGGCCAGGTTGACGGTCTCCTGGGTGTGCTCCGCCAACCGCTCGAGGACCGGACGCGCCTGCCGGATCAGGTCCAGGCCGGCCAGGGCGGTGCTGGCCAGACGGACCAGCCCGAAGCCCGGCCGGTACTTGTCGGTGGCGGGATCCCGTTCCAGGAGGCCGCCCTCGGCCAGCGTGGAGACCAGCCGGAAGGCCGTGGCCTTGTGGACGCCCAGCCGCCGGCCCAGCTCCGTGACCCCCAGCTGGCCCGGATGGTCGGCCACCAGCTCCAGGATCCGCACAGCCCGGCCCACCGATTGCACCGTCGCGGCCACGTTGGGTATTATGCTACCCGTTCCGCCATCTGCAACAGGGGCCGGAGGAGCGGGGATGGCGTATGGTGCCGTCGATGGTAGGGGAGCCCCTCGATCAGGCGATCGACGTCATCGGCGTGGCGTCTCGCGACGGGATCCCGGTTCGCCTCCTGGGCGGCCTGGCCGTTCGGTACCTGTGCCCGTCGTTCCCGCCTCGCAGGTCCGAGGGACAGGACGTGGATCTCGCCTCGGTCTCCCGTGCCAGGGCCGGCCTCGGCGCCGTCCTCACCTCGCACGGGTTCGTCCCCGACAAGCAGTTCAACGCTCTGTACGGGCACAAGCAGATGTACTTCCGCTCTGCCGACGGGGCATGGGCGCTGGACGTCGTCATCGATCGGCTGAACATGTGCCACGTGCTGGACTTCCGCGACAGGATCGAGCGGATGCCGTTCACGCTGGACGCCACCGACCTCCTCCTCTCCAAGCTCCAGATCGTGGAGATCAACGAGAAGGATCTCCAGGACGCCATCTACCTGCTGGCCGGGTTCCCCGTCGGCCATGGCGACGAGCCGGGGACGATCGGTCCCGGCCGGCTGTGCCAGATCGTGTGCGAGGACTGGGGGTGGTGGAGGACGGTCACCGGGAACCTGGACCGGATCACCGGGCTCGGCCCGGACGACAGGGCTCGACTGGTGCCCCCGGACGCGCCGTTCGACCCGGTCGAGCAGGCCGGGGCGCTCCGGCAGCGGGCCGAGGAGACGCCCAAGAGCCTGAAGTGGCGGCTCCGCTCGAAGGTCGGCGATCGGGTTCGCTGGTACCAGCTCCCCGAGGAGGTCACGCACCACTGACCGGACTCGCGTTGCACCCCGACCCAGGAGCGAGCACGATAGGGGCGGGGGAGGCCGGCCCATGCTGAAGGTCTTCTACGCCACCGATCTCCACGGGTCGGAGGTGTGCTGGCGCAAGCTGGTCAACGCCGGGCCGTTCTACGGCGCCGACGTGGTCATCTGCGGCGGGGACATGACCGGCAAGGCCATGATCCCGATCGTCCGGGACGGCTCCCGGTGGGAGGTCACCTTCCAGGACCTCCCGTACGTCCTCGACTCCGACGAGCAGGTCCGGGAGATGGAGAAGAGGATCATCAACCGCGGCTACTACCCGGTTCGCGTGTCGCGCGAGGAGATGGCCGCTATGGTCGCCGACCCGGAGCTGGTCGATCGACGGTTCAAGGAGGTCATGCTGTCCACCGTCGAGCGGTGGATGGACGTCGCCGACGAGAAGCTGGCCGGCACCGGCATCCGTTGCATCGTGTGCCCGGGGAACGACGACATGTTCGACGTGGACAGCGTCATCGCCCGGTCGGACATCGTGGAGATGGGGGAGGCGCAGGTCCTCGACCTCGAGGGGTTCTCGATGGTCTCGATGGGGTGGACGAACCCCACGCCCTGGAACACGTACCGGGAGGCGCCCGAGGACAAGCTCAGGGCCCGCATCGAGCGCATGGTGGAGAAGGCCCCCGACCTCCGGCGCACCATCTTCAACTTCCACGCTCCGCCGTTCGGCTCGAATCTGGACGACGCGCCCGCACTCGACGACGACCTCCAGCCGATCCTGGGTGGCCGGGCCATGCGGCCGGTGGGCTCCACGGCGGTGCGAGAGGCGATCGCGGAGCACCAGCCGCTCCTGTCGCTCCACGGTCACATCCACGAGGGCAAGGGCACGCAGCGGTTGGGGAAGACGCTGGCGATCAATCCGGGCAGCACGTACGAGGAGGGGGTGCTCCAGGCGTCGATCCTGGAACTGGACGAGAAGCGGGGCAAGGTCAAGAATTACCTGTTGGTGACGGGGTGAGAGAGGAGGGAGCCATGGCAGCAGGTGCTGAGGCTGCACCGCCGCTATTCCTGCGGAAGGCCACGGGGTTGGTGAAGGGGTGGTCCCGGTTCGACGCGTTCCTGTACTCGTTCTTGTCGGTCAACCTCATCACGCTCGGCTTCTTCGGGGCGCTGTCATTCGCCCCCTACATCCCCGACGGTCAGCTCTACCCGGCCATAATCATCACCGGGATCTTCGTCACCTTCCTGGTGGTCACCTACGCCGGCCTGATCGCGATCATGCCTCGAGCGGGTGGCGACTACGTGTGGCAGAGCCGGACGCTCGGCGGTGGCATCGCCTTCGTCCTGGCGGTCACCGGGTGGTGGTTCATCCTGTGGCAGTGGGCCCCGATCTACGGGAACATCCTCACGGTCCAGCTGTTCCAACCGCTGTTCGCAGTCCTGGATCTGAAGATCGGGTTCGTCGACGCGGCCTGGTGGGGATCGAACACGGGCATCTTCGTGGTGTGTCTGATCACCATCGCCGCGGCCGGCCTCTTCGTGTCCCTGGGCATGGAGACCTACGCGAAGATCCAGAAGTTCTGCTTCTGGCTGGGGATGGTCGGCGTGGGCGTGATGCTCCTGATCCTGGTGTTCGGTTCCCAGGCCGGCTTCCAGAGCGCATTCAACCAGGAGGCCTCGAGCCTGTTCGGGGCCAGCGGCGACGCATACTCCCAGACCATCAGCGACGCCCGGGGGTTCGCCTACGAGCCCTCCGGGTTCGCGCTGACGCCGATCCTGGGGCCGACCCTGCTGTTG
>Ga0209853_1000568_pt1 | contig 10324 bp, 8 predicted proteins | sample GWRWS1_30_40_FD_187224 | JGI IMG/M metagenome (GOLD analysis project Ga0209853, IMG submission 187224) | Riverbed sediment microbial communities from areas with vegetation nearby in Columbia River, Washington, USA - GW-RW S1_30_40 (SPAdes)... | ecosystem: Environmental > Aquatic > Freshwater >...
CGTCGACGCGCCCCGCATCAACGTGCTGGGCCTTCCAACGGCCAGCGACGCCCTCCCGGCGGCCCTCGCCGTCACCGGCATCGCCGTGGCGGCGTGGATGCTGGCCTCCTCCCTCCGATCCCTCCGCGCCAGAAGGATCGCGTGAGGCGGAGCCTCGGCTTTGTCTGGCTCGCCGGGCCAGTGCTCGGGGGACTCGTGCTGACGAGCCTTCCCATGGCGCTCGCGGCACCCGAGGACTACGCGGACGGGAACGACACCTTTGGCCGCCTCGACGTGAGGACGGTGGGGTTCACGGCCGACCCTACCCCGCCGACGTGGACCATCCGCACCTTCGCCACCTGGACCGGGAGAGACATCAGGGACAGGGGGTTCCTCGTCGTGCTCCTCGACACACGCGGAGATGCCGGGGAGGACTACATCGCGGTGGCTCGATCAGACGGACGCGACCTCGTGGGGGGGCTGTTCCGCCGCCGCCCACGTCGTCCGGACACGATCGTCGGGCGCATCACGGTCCGAAAGAAGGGCCCGGATGGGGCGACCATGTCCGTGGGCCTCGGCAAGCTCCGGTTCGGGCCCCACCGGACGTCATACTCCTGGTGGGTGTTGACCCAGTTCACCGGCCCGTCGTGTCCTCGAACGTGCCTCGACTTCGTCCCGAACGACGGTCCCGTTGAGCAAGGGCTCCCACAACCCTCGCCGTCGCCCTCGCCCTCGCCTTCACCCTCGCCGTCGCCCTCGCCGAGCCCCAGCCCCACGCCGACGCCCACCCCGACCGCCTCGCCGACGCTGTAGCCGGGGCCGCTAGGCGGTCCCGCGCCGCCGTCTCGAGGCGAGCAACGTGCCGATCCCGGGGAGCGCGATGGCCGCCGCCAGCGCGACCGTGATGGCCAGGCCCGCCCCGAAGGAACCACCCTCGCCCGCAACGGCCTGCGCCGTCGCGCGGTCATCAGGGGTTTCCGCCTTGGTGGGGGTCGCCGGCAACCCCTTGCTGATGAGCAACGTGAGGAGCTCGTCGGCAGCCGGCCAGTACCCCGGCATCGCGTCGCTCCGGTAGCACTGCATGGCCCCCGGCGGTGTCAGGACCTGGAGCCCACCGGGCGCCTCCGGGAACAAGGTCTGGCGGTACGTGGCCTGCCTCCCGTTCCCGCAGCGCATGGTGACGACAGCTCGGTACGCTGTGCCGAGATCCGCGTCGGACGTGAGGTCGCCACCGAGGTTCGGGATGTCCCACTTGGCCTGGCCAGCGCCGGATCGTGCGACGAAGACGAAGGCCTCCTCGCCGCTCAGCCCGATGGGCTCGGCGAGCCCGGGACCCCGGATCATCACCCGGGCGTGCTCCTCGAGCCCCTTCGCCTGGGCCGCCCAAGCGAGCACGCTGAGGGCCGCCGTGGCGACCGCCGTCACGAGCAGGATCCGCCGCATGGAGATCTCCAATCCAGGAGTGATGCTTGCACTACACCGGGCCCGGGGAAAGGTTCCCTCCCAGCCCCAACGTTCGGGCCGGGCGAGGTGTCCGCCGCCTATCATGGACGGCGGGGACGTAGCTCAGTCGGTAGAGCACCTGCTTTGCAAGCAGGGGGTCGGCGGTTCGAGTCCGCTCGTCTCCACTTTCTAGGTCGCTGGTCAAGCGAACATCTGCAGGGTTGGTTCGACCGTGCCAGGGCGGGCCTCGCCGGCCTTCGGATGCACTTGGGCCGATGCAAAGTTCTCCACATCCGAGGACCAAGGTGACTCAAGGCCGTGGATTCGCATCGAGTCGAAGAGCGGCCCCCGCGAGGTCTTGTGGCGATTTGAGGCAAAGGATTAGGCTCAGGCCCTCTCTGGCAGGGAGGGAGGCATGATGAGAGGCAGTGCGTTTGTGGTCGCGTTCGCGTTCTGCGTTGCGGCCATCGCCGGGGGAAGCGCCGGGGCTGCGACCTCGAAGTCGGCGTTCCTGGTCCTCGTCGAGCCGACGGTTAGCGCCTCGAGCACTGGGTTGACGCTGGAGACGGAGTTCGAGGGCTCCTTCAACGTCGCCGACAGAACGGCGAGCGGTAGCGGTTCCTACGCGGTCATGAACGACGCGATTGTCGTCGAGGACGGGACGTTCACGCTCACTCGGCTCGTCGCGTTCCAGTTCTACGGCTGCGGCGAGGTCGAGGGTATCGAGCTGCCGACGGACTTCTGTGGTGGTAAGGCGATCTTCGGTTTCCATGCCACGTCCTCCACAGGTATTCAGAGGGATGGGCTGATCGAGGTGAACTGCCAGATCCACGACCCAGGCGGACAAACCCCTCCGGGAACGAGTGAAGGGGTTACGGCCAACGCGCGCGGAGTCAATTTCAACAGTCACGTCACGGGCGACAACCTCTTCGTGATGCTGTCCTGATTCCGTTCCGGCACGGCCCGGGGTGCCAAGGCTGACGAGGGCTGGACCCCGTGTCTTGGGCACCCCGTGGGCTGACAGCTGACAGCTTGCGACCTCGGGAGGATTCGAACCCGCGACTTGGCGTATGCGGCGGCGGTAAGAGCGCCGGGCGAAGCCCTGCTCGTACCGCTCCCGGATGATATCCATGACGTCCTGCCGGCCGTGGCAGTCCCACTCACCGGGCTCGAACCACCTCCACTGAACGGCCGGGTCCAGCAGCGCTTCGATGGTGGTGAAGTCGCCCTGCCGCCAGGCGGCGAACCCCTTTGCGCCAACTCCATGGTCTTGTCGCTCTTCAACTTCCTCCTCGAGGCCTACTCTTCGGAAGGGATCGCCGACACGGCACCCACGAGCCACCCGTCGTCGGGACGGTCGTGGTTCGAGACCGCGCGTCTGCACTGCCGCGTCGCGGCCGCCGATCCGATTCGGGCCGCCGCCCGGACCCTGGAAAATGCCCATCCCAATGTACTCAGAGCCCAGCGCGGTTGGGTTTATCGTTGGTCGCAGTGGCGAGCGAGGCTGGGAGCAGGGCCGGGGGCGGCGGCGTCCAGGGCTCGCACATCACCGCGGGGACGCGCGTGCTGTTCTCGTTCGTTGTGGGCGCACTGGCCTTCGGCATCGCCAGCCTCCTGATGCCGTGGCAGGTCGCCACCCTCCTCGGGTGGAGCGTTGCGGCCGCCGTGTTCATGGCCTCGGTCTGGCTGAGCGTGGGGCGCATGGACGGCGAGGCGACGGCCGCGTTCGCCACGCGCGAGGACAACTCCAGGACCGCTGCGGACCTCATCCTGATCAGCGCCAGCGCGGCGAGCCTTCTCGCTGTGGCCCTGACCCTCCTCAAGGCTTCCGGTCAAAGCGGCGCCGCCCGGACATTCATCACGGCCGTCGCGACCCTGAGCGTCATCCTCTCCTGGGGAGCCGTGCACACCATCTTCATGTTGCGCTACGCGAGGCTCTACTTCGCGGGCGGCGGAGGCATCGACTTCAACGACGACCATCCGCCCAACTACCTGGACTTCGCGTACGTCGCCTTCACCATCGGGATGACCTATCAGGTGTCCGACACGGCCGTCACCGAGAAGCCCATCCGCAGGACGGCCTTCCGTCACGCGCTCCTGTCGTACGTTTTCGGCACCGGTGTCGTCGCCATGCTGATCAACGTGGTGGCCGGCCTCCTGAACCGCTAGGTGGCGTTCGCCCGCCCGCTCGCGGGAGGCGTAGGCCGTTCGGGCTCCTTTCCCCGGCCCGAGGTTCAAGGAGCCCCCCGTCCCGGCCGAATGCTCAGTCAGGGCTCGGCTCGCCGTGCCGACCGCCAAGCCCGGGGGATGGCGTGCCCATGGAATTGGTCCGAAAGCTAACGAGCTCCCGCATGAGCTGGGTCGGATGGGCTCTGGCCGTCGTGGCTCTCGCCGGCGCGATGGCCCTCTCGTTCGTGTTCGCCTACAGCTCGGTGGGGGACCAGCAGCGGGCGGCCCAGGCCCGGGCGGTGGGCGACACCACGAGGAAGCCCCTCTCGGAACTCACCGCGACGCAGGTGTCGAAGCCGATCCAGGGAGACTCCTACAAGGTGCTCCTGAAGGACGTCAGGGACCACGTCATGAAGGACGATCGGGTCCTCCGCGTCCGCATCTTCAACCTCAACGGCACGCTGGTGTTCTCCACCGACGCCGGCGACAAGATCGGCGTGGCCCAGATCGGGAGCCCGCAGTTTCGGACGGGGTCCTCTGGTGGCGTCGCGAGCGTCATCACCGAACCCGAGGCCGCGGCGCCGACCGGGTTGGCCGGGTCGAGCGAGCGCCTGTACGTGACCTTCGCGGCGCTCCGCCTGCAGAGCCAGCCCAAGGCCGCGGCGGTGGTCGAGGTGGACCAGCGGTACGCGGCCATCGAGGCCGCCGCCTACCGGCTGTGGAGGCCGATCCAACTGGTCATCGGCGTTCTGATCCTCGTCGCGCTCCTCATGCTGGTCGCCTCGGTCCTGGGCCGGCGCGCGGCGCAGCGATTCGAGGTCCCGGCCCAGGTCGGGGCCCGACTGGCACCGGGGTTCGCCCAGGGCGGGTCTACCCGAGTACAGAAGGAGTTGGAGAAGAGGCTGGAGGCGGTGGAGGAGTCGCTCCGCACGGCCGAGCAGCGGGTGGCCGCCTCGGAGCGGGAGAAGCGACAGATCGCGGAGCGGCTGGTCTCGGCCCACGAGCAGCTGGAGCTGATGACGGCGGCGGCGAAATCCCCGAAGCCGGCCAAGGGGGGCGACGAGGCGGCGCCACGGCGCCTGGCCGCTCTGGAGGCCGAGCGGGACCGGATGGCCGCCGAGGTGACGCGCCTGGAGGGCGTGCTCGAGGAGCGAGGGTCCGCACCGGCGGGCGAAGGTGGCGGCACTCCGTCGAGTGCCGACAAGGAGGTCCGGGGGCGGGTGGCCGAGCTCGAGGCGGCGCTGGCGGACGCCAACGCAAAGGCCGCATCGCTCGAGTCGGCGGCTCGGCAGTTCGAGGAGGAGCGCAAGGTGGCTGCCGCGGAGTTGGACCGGGCGAAGGAGGAGATCGCCGGCCAGAAGGGCCGGAAAGGCTCGAAGTCGAAGGACGCGGGATCGCTCGCCGAGGCCGTCGCGCAGATGGCCAAGGCCGAGGAACGGGCCAAGCATGCCGAGGAGCTCGTGATGAAGGCCGAGGCCCGAGCCAAGCAGGTGACCGACGATCAGGCGAAGGCAGAAGAGCGGGCCCAGAAGGCGGAGGAGCGGAGCCGCAAGGCCGAGGAGCAGAGCGGATACGCCGACGAGGGGCTCAAGCTGACCGAGGAGCGGGCGCGGCAGGCCGAGGACCTGACGAGGCAGGCCGAGGAGAAGGCGGTGCAGGCGGCCGAACGCGCCGGACAGGCCGAGGAGAAGGCCCGGCAGGCCGAGGAGAAGGCGGTGCAGGAGGCCGAACGCGCCGGCCAGGCGACCGAGCGGTTGGTGCAGGCGAACGCCAGGGCCGATGAGCAGCTCGCGCAGGCGAACATCCGGATGGAGCAGCTCCAGGTGAGCAGCTTGGAGATTGAACGTCGAGCCGTCCAGGCCGAGCAGCGGGTTGCCCAGCTGGAGGCGGTGACGAGGCAGGCCGAGGAGCGTATGACCCAGCTCGAGCAGGGCGCGCGGCAGGCCGAGCAGCGAGCCGCACAGGCCGACGCCCGCCTCCGGGAGGCCGAACAGGATCGAACGAAGCTCTCCGTGGAGCTGGAGCGGGTAAAGGGATCGCTCGTGTCGAACGAGAAGGAGCTCGCGGCTAAGGCGGAGCGCGAAGGGCGAGCCGAGCAAGCGGAGGGGCGCCTCCAGGACGATGGAGGACGCGCGGACCAGCTCGCCGCCAGGGTCGAGGAGTTGGAGGCCCAGCGGCGCCAGGACGTCTCGGAGCTACAGCGGGTCCAGGAGGCCCTGGCCAACACCCAGCACGAGCTCGCTGCCGCCACCAAGCGGGCCAAGCGGGCCGAATCGGGCGGGCGCAAGTTGCAGGCCGTGGAGGACACGACCGAAGCCTCCGGGGACGAGGCGCAGGACGATGTCGCTCCGGCCCGTTCGGAACGCCGGTCCGGGACGGCCATCGCGGCCGACGAGCGGTTCGCGCAGTCCGGAGAGGAGACGATCGCCACCAGGCTGTCGCGGGTCAAGGGAAAGAAGGGCGCTGTCGACCCAGCGGAGGCGGAGGAGGCGGAACCCGCCGCCGCCTCATCCGGCGGGCTCTCACTCAGGGAGCGACTGGCCAGGGCGGCCGCGGCACGGCATCGCGCCCCGGGGAGTGCGGAGGAAGCGGAGGAGCGCTAGATCCGCAACACGTCGACGGCGTACGTCGACAGGAGCGTGACCTCCACCTCGTCGGCCCGAGTGAGTCGCCGCGAGGGGTAGCCGTACCGCCGCGACAGCTCGACGTGCTCTACGCACAGCGGCACGAGCCGCCCGCCGCGGAGCCCGACCACCTCCTCCGGGTCAGACCGGCCCGGGCCCCACTGCCAGAAGCAGAGATAGCAGACGAGCATCAGGCGCTGCGGGTATGCGAACTGGCCCCGATATCCGAGCTCGTGCTCGACCACCCGGCCCCACAGCGCCACCGTGCCCACGACCGCGGGGTTCCTGGCCCGGTGCAATAGGCCGGGGGCCCGGGTGGCATGGAGCCCGCACGTGCAGGCCGGCTCGGGAACCCGGTGTCTGCGCCGGCGAGTGCAGCTGGCTCGGGCCGGCTCCATGGGCGGCCACGGCGCGGCGTTCCCCGCGATTGGGCGCATCCGAAGCTCGGTGTGGCGACGGTTGGAATGAAGCGTCCAGACCCGCCAGCCCATGATCGGTTCGCAGAGGTCCTGGCTCTCGGGCCGGATCGCGGCCTCGAGCAGCGTCTCGTTCACGTCGAGGGTTGGGCGGGCTCGGCTCCCGGGACGGGTTGCGCCTCGGGGACGGGCACCGCCTCCGGGACCGGCACGGCCTCCGGTTCTGGCACGGCCTCCGGTTCCGGCAGGACCTCGGGGATCGGGACCGAGACCGGCTCGACCTCGAAGACCCGCTTCGGCCGTCCGATGTTCATGCGTTCACGCTCCTCCGGGGAGCCGGCCGGGTGCCGCCGTCCCCTCAGAGCGTAACGCCGGCCGCGATGAGGGGGAAGGGCCTCCCGGCCCGGGCGGTCAGGACCGTACGAGCTTGTAGATCCCGCCGGAGTCACTGAAATACAGGACCCCGTTCGGGCCGACCTCCATCGACAGGACGCCGGATGGATGCGTGTACGCGACCCTCTGCCCGGTCACGCCGGTTCGCTTCGCGTTCAGCGTGACGGCCCTGATCGCGCCGGTGTTGTACGCGCCGAAGAACAGCTTGCCGCTGTTCCTCGAGCCGAGGGCGCAGGCCTGGCAGAACGTGAGACCGGTCGGGGCGATCGTCGGCGTGTACCACCGCTTCGGCATCACGGGGTTCCGGCCGTCCTGGTTCGTGTTGCCCGGAGCCGTCCCGCTGCACGTCTCGTTGGGTCCCCAGCCGTAATTGGCACCCTTGCGGATCATGTTGAGCTCGTCGTTGCACGATGGGCCGTTCTCCGTCTCCCACAGCCGGTCCTTCTGGGGATCGAACGCGAAGCCGAAGGAGTTCCGGATGCCGTAGGCGAAGATCCGGCTGTTGGCAATGGGGTTGTCCGAGGGGACGCCGCCCGACGGCGTCATCCGCAGGATCTTCCCCCGGTTGTTCTGGGTCGTGTCCTGGGCGTTGGCGGCATCGTGGCCCTCGCCCACTATCGCGTACAGCATCCCGTCGGGACCGAACAGGATGCGGCCGCCGTTGTGGTACGGGCTCGACGAAGCCGGCGCGCCGAAGATCACGGTGCGATTGGTCCCCGTCCCGCTGGAATCGGTCAGCCGGAGGATCTGGTTGCTGAGGGCGCCGGAGACCGAGCGGGTGGCGTAGACGTAGACGTACGGGTCGGTCGGGTATCCCGGGTCGAGGGCGATGCCCAGCATCCCCCGTTCCCCGTCCGCGTTCACGCCGGGCACCGTCGCGAACGGCGAGTCGGACCCCGTGCCGAGGTCGTGGATGCGGATCTGGCCGGTGGACTTCTCCACGTACCAGATCCGGTTCCCCGGCTCGAACGTGAAGGCGGTCGGCACGTTCAGGCCCCCCACCACGAGCTTGGCCCGGATGGCGGGCGCGGCAAGGGCGGGCGCTGTCGGCGACCCGATGAGGGCCGCCGACAGCGCCGCCGCCCCCGCGGCCCGCATCCATCCCCATCCTTTCGTCCCGTGCCTCATCGTGTGCCTCCTCTAGCATGGGCCGGCATGTCCACGTCCATCTTCGGCAGCGTCGTCCTCCGCACCGAAGACCCTCGGTTCCTGCGCGGCCGAGGCCGCTACACGGAGAACGTGGATGCCGAGGGCGCACTCCGCGCCTCGTTCGTCCGATCCATGATGGCGCATGCCCAGCTGTCAAGGGTGGATGCATCGGCAGCGGTCGGCATGCCGGGGGTCGCCGCCGCGCTTGCCGCCGCCGATCTCGACCTTGCGCCCCAGCGCCCGTCGGGCAGTGTGAGCGGCCCATTCGAGCGGCCGGTGCTGGCTCGGGACACGGTTCGGTTCGTCGGCGAGGCCATCGCCGTGGTCCTCGCCGAGTCGCTCGGGCAGGCCCAGGATGCCGCGGAGAGCGTCGAGATCGAGTACGAGCCGCTACCGGCGGTGGTGGGATCCGAGGCGGCCTTGGCCCCCGGTGCGCCGCTGCTCTTCCCGGATGCGGGCTCGAACCTCGCCGATGGGTTCGAGACCGAGTGGGATGCCGACGTGCTGGCGGGGACCGACGTCGTGGTCCGGGCCCACATCGTGAACCAGCGCGTCGCGCCGGTCCCCATGGAGACGAACGCCATCCTCGTGGTGCCCGAGGACGACGCCGGGCTTACCGTGTGGGTCTCCACCCAGGTGCCCTTCGACGTCCGGAGCGACCTCGCGGAATGGCTCGGCCTGGCGAAGGACCGGATCCGCGTCATCGCACCCGACGTCGGTGGCGGCTTCGGGGCGAAGATAGCGGTCTATCCCGAGTACCTGGTCTGCGCGGCCGCCGCGGTTCGCATCGGCCGGCCGGTGCGGTGGATGGAGACCCGCTCGGAGAGCATGGTGAACATGACGCACGGCCGAGCTCAGGTCCACGACGTCGAGCTCGGCGCGAGACGCGACGGGACGATCGTCGGCCTCCGCGTGGACATCCTGGCCGACATGGGGGCCTACCCCACGGCCACCTACCTCCCTCCGACCACGCAGATGATGCTGTCCGGGGTGTACCGCATCCCCCGGATCGCGTGCCGGGGACGGTCGGTGGTGACGAACATGACGCCGGTGGCGCCTTACCGGGGAGCAGGCCGGCCCGAGGCCACGGCCCTCCTCGAGCGGAGCATGGACCTCCTGGCCGCCGAGCTGGGGATGGATCCCGCCGAGATCCGCCGCCGCAACCTGATCCCGCCGGATGCGTTCCCTTACGACACCGCCGTGGGGACCACGTATGACGTCGGCGACTACGAGCGGTCGCTCGACGAGGCCCTCCGCTTGAGCGGGTACGAGCGATTGCGCGAGGAGCAGGCCGAGCGGCGGACGAGGGGTGACCGGGTCCAGCTCGGGATCGGGCTCAGCACGTACGTGGAGATCACCGGCTTCGCCCGCGAGTTCGGCTCGGTCGAGGTGCATCAGGACGGCTCGGCTACCGTGCTCACCGGCATCTCCCCGCACGGGCAGGGCCACGAGACCTCGCTCGCGCAGATCGCCTCGGGCGTCCTGGGCATCCCCATGGACCGCGTTCGGGTACTGCATTCCGACACGGGAGTGGTGCCGAGCGGCGAGGGCACGTACGGGTCGCGGTCGCTCCAGATCGGAGGATCCGCCGTGTGGAACGCGAGCCAGGCCGTCATGGAGAAGGCCAGGCGCGTGGCCGCACACCTCCTCGAGGTGGCGGAGGCGGACGTCGTCAGTCACGACGACGGCCGGATCGGCGTCGCGGGCGCGCCCGACCGGGCGCTCACGTGGGGGGAGCTGGCCACGGCAGCCACCGAGCCCCCGCGCCTCCCAGAGGGCCTGGAGCCCGGGCTCTCTGCGTCCGTGAAGTTCAAGCAGCGGGACTCCACGTTCCCCTTCGGGGCCCACGTGGCGGTGGTCGAGGTGGACGTGGAGACGGGTGACGTCCGACCGGTGCGTCATGTGGCCGTCGACGACTGCGGCCGCATCCTGAACCCCATGCTCGTGGAGGGGCAGGTGCACGGCGGCCTGGCCCAGGGGATCGCCCAGGCCCTGTACGAGTCCGTCGAGTTCGACGAGCTCGGGACGCCGCTCACCTCCAACCTCACCGCCTACCTGATGCCGAGCGCGGCGGAGCTTCCGGGGTTCGTCTCCTCCCACACCGAGACCCCCACCCCGCTGAACCCCCTGGGGGCCAAGGGCATCGGCGAG
>Ga0209853_1000569_pt1 | contig 10313 bp, 9 predicted proteins | sample GWRWS1_30_40_FD_187224 | JGI IMG/M metagenome (GOLD analysis project Ga0209853, IMG submission 187224) | Riverbed sediment microbial communities from areas with vegetation nearby in Columbia River, Washington, USA - GW-RW S1_30_40 (SPAdes)... | ecosystem: Environmental > Aquatic > Freshwater >...
CCTCAAGATGCTGGCTGGCGGCCTGGCGGTTCGTACTGCCCACGATCGCCGCTAGCGCCTGCAAGGTGAACAGGGGCTTGCCGTGTTCATCAACAAGCAATCGGCACCAGACCAGGGTCAGGTGCCGATTGCTGGGCGTATCGGGGAGCCACCGCGTGGCAAACTTGGCCGTCCGCACCCGAAAGCGTGGCCCGTCCACCTCCACGTGTGGCGGCGCCGGGTCGTCCCCTTGCTCCACTGCAAGTGTGGTATCATGCGCCATGGCTCGAATCCTCCCGCTGGTAGGGGTGTTGGAGAGCACCCTATTCTATCAACGGGCATGGCTCTTCGAGCCTTTTTTCCCTCCTTCCCAGGACAGAGGTGACGACCGCTTGGACGGTCATCACGCCCGCTCCAAGACGATGTCAAGCTGGGACGGGAGGCATCATTGGCAGCAATTCTCATTTTGAATTTCTAGCTGGAATCAGGCGTCATCATGAGCTCAAGTCCTTGGATCATGAAGTCGAGCAACCGGTCCCAACTGTCAAAGAGGAGGTAGCGCGTCAACGCCTGCAGATCCTGAAAGAAGGTTTGACGGGCAGAGAGGGCCTGCCGCAGCAGGTGGTATTTATGATCCACCCATCCCAGCACGGTATGGAACAGGAACGCCAGGAGATTCAGCGTGAGTAAGACCGCCGACAGCTGTTGTTTCCCATGGCCATAATTATGTTCGAGATGATAGCCTTTAGTTTTGAGGATATTGGTGTTCTCATTTTCGATTTTCCATCGGGTTCGTCCCGCCTGGACGACTAGTTCAATGCTCTTCCGATCCAGGTGGTGCTTGGTGGCAAACGCATTGTGATACAAGATGGTGCCGTCCGTTGCTTTGGTAATCGTGAGTTCACACCAGTTGACCCATAAGGCGTCCTCACCATCTCGTAGCGGTACCTCATTGGCATACCGATAGGTATGGACTTCATGAAAGCGACCATTCCAGCGACGGATGGAGACCTGTGAGAGATCCCCATGGGACTCTAACGTTGCAATCCACGCGTACAGCGTTTTGTGCGATTCAGGCTTGCAGACCAAGATGAAGTTGAAGCCACAGCTGAGCAAGAGCTCACACAAGGGTTGTTTACAATACAGATCATCGCCTAAGATGGTGGCGTGAGTCAACCACTCGGCATTGCGTGCAAGCCACCGCTTGGCCGCAACCTGTTCACAATCTTGTTTTTGATGGCCATCTTGAGGTGTGATGAACTCGGGCTCCAACACAATAACATCGGCGTTCCCAGGGGCAACAATCACCGGCGTGATGACCTGGTGAAAAAAGGTCACGCGTCCATTGCGATGCGTTCGCTGAGAGCAGCTGTCACAACCAATGTCCTGCGACGAGAAATATTGAGTGCCATCCAAGGCGATCAGCAGCTGGCCAGCTAAGGCTCGAAACGCGGCTAATTCCCCGCATCGGTCGAGGGCTTGGTAGACACCATGAAATACCGGGAATAGCTGCGCCGGTTCGAGGGGATCGAGCAGCGTGCGGATCTGATTATCACAGGGAATCTGCTCTACACCCAACAGGGTATGCGCATTATTTTGGCCTCTGTTTTGTTGCAAGGTGCGTTGGTAGTCTAAAAACGATGGCGATTGGGTAAAGAAGATGCCAAAGGCGCCGAGCGCACCATCTTGGATGCGGTATCGAGTATTTGGTCCTTTTTTGCGATAGTCCGGCAAGGGCTCAAGGTGTCGGTGTAAGATCTTCTGGAGATCATCGAAGATGAGGGGGTTGGTCATCACTGCCTCCTTGGTTCTCAGGGGGTAATCACCTTAGCCATTGAGGGGGCAATTGGCAACCTCAAACCCCTTACCAAGCCAAAATTAGAATTGCTGGAGAGCCACTGGGATAACATAGTAACCCACTGTCTATGCCTTTTTACCACTGTGACAGGCGACGGGTGAGCCTATGATACTTATCCACAGTGTGCAGGTACACAGCCCACCACCTCATCTTGCAGGGCACCAAAGCAAGCAAGGCAAGCAATGGTGGGAGCTTTGAGATTGGTCAGGCAATCAGGATCGGGGCGAGAGGATTTGAACCTCCGACACCTTGCACCCCATGCAAGTGCGCTACCAGGCTGCGCCACGCCCCGATTAACATTCTAGAGTTCGTTGTAAGAGGGCTAAGATTTCCTGAATCTGTTGCTTTAAAAATTTTATCTCTTGAGAGGACGACTTTTGTGGAAGGGTTGGAGCACAAACCCCCTCTCCTTCGTCGTGACGAGCGAGCATCTTTTTGGCTCCCGAAATTGTGTAACGCTGATTATACAAAAGGTTTTTAATTTCGACAATAGCTTCAATATCCGCTTTGGCATAAATCCGCTGCCCTGATGGATTTTTTCTCGGCTTTAGCGAAGGGAACTCAGACTCCCAATATCTCAGAACATGTGGCTTCACCCCTAGCAGCTTTGCCACTTCCCCAATCTTTAGGAAGGGTTTCGTGGCAAACAGATCAGCGACACGTAGAGTTTGCGGTTGATAGCGTTCGTTAGTCACAATAACCTAGACAAGCGCAGGCTGCCTATCCCTCCACAACGTGTTTCCCAACTAAGGAAGGGCAAGCGTAACACTTCCCCCGTCTCATATACAGCACGTACCAGTGTTCTCTCTCTATCCCTTCCTCATACCCCTAAGGGGCGAGTCGCATACACGCATGATACAACATGCAATATTGTCCAGACCCCCTCCTTACATCAACAAAAACCTATTTCTTACGAAAACGCAACCGAATCGGCACTCCAGTAAACCCAAAATACTGTCTTAATTTGTTTTCCAAATACCGCCTGTAAAAATTTGTCACTCCTTCAGGACGATTAGCAAAACACAAAAAGGTAGGTGGCAGGGAGGCCGTTTGGACAAGAAAAGAAAACTTCACAAATCTGCCGTGATACATCGGGGCTGGATGCTGATGGGTCACCGTTTGTAAGAACTCATTGAGTTGCGCCGTAGGCACACGACGCCTCGCTTCCGCAAAAACAGTATTAATGAGGGGAAATAATTTCACCACACGCTGGCCGGTCAATGCCGACAAGCTGATAATTGGGACATGTGATAAAAAAGGCATGGCTTCCTGAATGGTCTGCACAAAAGATTCATAGGTCTGTGAAGTTTTTTCGACAGCGTCCCATTTGTTCAGTGCAATTATACAGGCTTTGCCTTGCCGTTCAATATATGTGGCAATACGGATGTCCTGCGCTCCCACCCCAACTAGGGCATCTAGGAGAACGACAGCCACATTGCAGCGCTGAATACGCCTTAAAGCCATAGTCACAGCCGCTTGTTCAAGAGACTCATTAAAATGTCGGAACTTTCGCATACCAGCAGTGTCGACAAGCGTGTAGAATCGCTCATTGACTCGTACCACGCTATCGATCGCATCCCTTGTTGTACCCGGGGCATTGTCCACCAAAAGACGACGTTGCCCCAGAATACGGTTAATCAGTGATGACTTACCAACATTAGGACGCCCCACAATGGCAATCTGTACCCCTCTCTCCTCCTCTAAGGTCGTATGTGCTTCTGGTACCCCCATGAGGACAGCATCGAGCAAGTCACCTAATCCTTGACCATGCTCAGCAGAAATCAAAAAAGGCTCTCCAAAACCCAAACGATATACAGGAGAAATCTCAAGCCCTATATCAGTAGATTCAACCTTATTGACAACAAGTATGACATGTTTACCAGACTTGTGCAGCTGCAATGCGATGTCCTGATCAACACTTGTAACCCCCTGTCGCGCATCAATGACAAACAGAATAAGGTCCGCCTCAGCTATAGCATCCTCTGTTTGCTCACGGATAGCATGCAGCAATCCATGCGCCTGTCCTGTGACAAGACCACCAGTATCAATCACGCGGAAAGAACGCCCAAGCCACTCAGCCTCTCCATAATGACGGTCGCGCGTGACACCAGCTGTTCCATCCACAAGCGCTGTAGGGCGACCAACAAGACGGTTAAACAGAGTGGATTTGCCAACATTAGGACGTCCGATAATCGCCACACTGACCGGGAACACAACGTACCTCCTATGGCGACGTTTAGCTCAATCACCCTCAGTGTCTATTATCATAGGGAAGACTCCATGTTCCCATCTACTTGTAGACCGTGTGAGATCAATCGGGGAATCAGCGATGAACCTTCTTTGAGGCAACAGACACGCTCTGCCTCATATCTTCAGCTTAATGGCTAAAAAGGCGCTTACGGCGGCTGGCAGGAGGAATACGCAACTCTTGGCGATATTTCGCTATCGTGCGGCGGGCAATCTTCACACCTTTGGCTTCCAGGATCATCATGAGCTGCTGATCGGTAAGTGGTTTGCGAGGCTCCTCAGCTGCGACCGCCTTGCGAATAATATCCTTTACACTGACGGACGACATCGCATCACCCTCAAGCGACTCAAGTCCGCTATGGAAGAAGAATTTCAGTTCGAAGACACCTTGAGGAGTATAAACATATTTGTTTGTCGTTACTCGACTCACAGTTGATTCATGCATACCAATATCATCAGCCACGTCTTTGAGGACAAGGGGCTTCAAATACGCCAAGCCTTTGTCAAGAAATTCACGCTGAAACTTGCACAGGCTTTTGGTCACCCGTAGCAAAGTCTGGCGACGTTGTTCAACGCTTTTCATAAGCCATACAGCCGAACGAAATTTTTCTTCCAAGTACTCTTTTGTATCACTTTGCATCCCATCATTCTGACGCAGAACATTCTGATACAATACATTAATACGTAGGTTAGGCATGCCATCTTCATTAAGCACAACCTGATAATCATCATCTACTTTGACAACAACAACATCAGGGGTAATATATTCAATCCTAAGAGAGTTAAAGCGACTCCCAGGCTTAGGATCAAGGGTGCGAATGAGTCCAACCGCTGCAACTACTTCGTTGATAGTGACACCAAAAGACTTAGCGATTTTCTGAAAATAACGTTCATCAAGCTGAGAAAGACACTGCTGGACAATTTTACTAGCAAGCGAATCATCCATCTCAAGGTGATGCAGTTGGATAAGTAAAGATTCTTGAAGATTACAGGCACCAATCCCCGGCGGATCGAATGATTGGATGACTCTGAGCACAGTACAGATCTGAGCTTCATCGCACCCCAACACTGTTGCCACCTCTTCCGTCTGACACTGCAGATAACCATCGTCATCGATGTTCCCAATAAGATAGGTTCCTATCTGCTTCTCGAGTTCGTCATGGACTGTCAGAGAAAGCTGCCAGAGCAGATACTCAGCAAGGGACGTTTCGCTTTTTAATGTCGCCTCAAGCGAGCGGACTTCTTTACCTACATCAGGGGTATAATCGGGGCTACTGTTGAAATCTTGCACATATGCTTCCCAATCCACCTCGAACTCTTCTGACTCTTGCTGTGTTTCTTGAGAGAGTTCCTCGTTCGCAAGATCTGTATCACTTATCTCTTGCGTGGCAACATCTTCCAAAAAGGGATTCTCCAAAATCTCCTGATAAACCTTCTGAATCAATTCAAGACGAGACAACGGCAGCAGTTTGATGGCCTGCTGCAATGTGGCTGTCATGACAAGTTTTTGTGTAGTTTTAAGAAGGAGTTTAGTTTCGAGTGCCACAACCAAACCTCAAATAGTCGAATGGCCATTAGGATACAGGGAGAATCTCTCTCCCAAATATACTTGCTTCACATCACTGCTTTCAATTAACTCCTGAGGTGCACCACTTTTGAGAATACGGCCCTCATGCATAATATATGCTCTATCGGTAATCTCAAGAGTTTCACGCACACGATGGTCAGTAATGAGAACGCCTATACCCTTTTTCTTCAAGTGAAAAATTAATGTCTGCACCTCACCAACCATAATAGGATCGATACCGGTAAAAGGTTCGTCCAACAGGGCAAAACGTGGAGAACTCGCCAATAAGCGAGCTAACTCCACCCTTCGACGTTCTCCTCCAGACAAGGTATATGCTTTCATACGCCTCAGCACCGTCAGATTAAATTCGGTCAGGAGTTCTTCTGTACGCTGGGACTTTGTAGATCGACTACAAGGCAAGGTTTCCAGAATGGCCAGAATGTTCTCCTCAACGGTCATTTTGCGAAAGATGGATGCTTCCTGTGGTAAATACCCAATGCCTTGCCGAGATCGTTGGTGCATTGACAGATGAGTCAGGGTCACATCGTCCAGACAGACTTTACCCCCGTTAGGTTGAACAAGGCCCACAACAATATAGAATATCGTCGTTTTACCTGCACCATTGGGCCCAAGTAAGCCAACAATTTCTCCTGCCTTTACCTGAATACTGACATCTTGGACAACCGTACGCCCTCGATATGTTTTCGACACGGCGTGAGTTGCTAATACTCCCGGCTGTGATCCCATGATCATGGTTTTTTGAGTGAGGTTTTACGTGGGTGGAAGAGTACACGTGCCTGTTTGACGAGCACTTTTTCTTCCTGAAGTAGGAGAACAATCTCTTCCCCAGTAAGTTCATCGTGCTCTTGCATGTCCCATACCCGTGGGTTTCCACCAGTAAGCACAAGCTTTTGTTCAGACTCAAAATAATCTGCTCGCTCAGCTACAGCAGAACGCATTCCCTGTTGGAAACGCACATTACCAGTCGCGATAATTCGTTCGATATTTCTCTCGCTTGCATCATTTATCACCTGCAAACGATCACAGACAATCGTCATTGTACAACGTAGGATACGCACTTTTTCCTCGAAAATGAATATACGTGTTTTACTATCAAAAGTCATGCGTTCGGAAGAAACATCCAAGGTTGTAGGATTGCCTTCACAATCTTTTTGTATTGGGAGCTTCTCAAGTGTGCCTTGTAGACCTTGGCTATAGCCTCTCTCACTGAGATATATGAAGACAATACCCATCATCACAGGCATAATCCACCAGGGCACTCCAGCCCAGCGTTTATTGCATTTTGAAGGCAGCATGTACATTATCCTGCAAGACAAAGCGCTGCTCATCGACATGACCGAGCAGCCCTATCCCAGCAATGTGGACCAAAGCACTATCAATCTTTACTGCAGCGTCAGTCCGCAAGACACGACTAGCAGCTTGCCAGTGAAGTACATCAGTTTCTATAATATATCCTTCCAGATATTGGAGCTGAACGTGCCCTTGGATAGTCATATTCCCTGTGGCATTATCAATCTGGCCATAATCAGCTATCACATGTACTTGCTGGTCTGCCTTCAAAAGCAGCTGGGCTCGCAACTGACGTAACACTACCAAATGCTTTGCATCATAGAACTCTGCCTCATGCGCCCACAGCTCCCATTCGTTGCCAACCTCGGCCTGCTCGATTAAATGTACGTTTTGGACGCGCATATCCGGCTTTTCAGTCTCGATCGGTTGTATTACCTGTTCTGTGAACCGGATTTTCCCTAAGAGCCAAAACCCTCCAACAACCGCGAGCATAAGGATACCAGTGATAATGCACACCCCTGCAAACTTGTACCATCTCATAACCACGGACACATTTCAGTCACCATGGAGGAAATATCTACTATACGACATATCATACGCCATCCACTGCACGCAGCGCCTGTCTGCGTCAACAATACGTAGGCATACCTCTAAACGTCCTGAGGGCAAAAGCTCAGGGAATTTATCCGCCCACTCGACGATAATGACGCCTTGAGCCTCGATGTACTCCTCAAAACCGATGTCCTGTACCTCAGTGCAACAAGCAAGTCTGTAGAAATCAAAGTGGTACAAGGGAGTACGACCGTGATACACATGGACTAATGCAAACGTTGGGCTCCGCACATAGTCGTCCGATCCAACTTCGTAACCTTCTGCAAAACCCTGCACGAACGTTGTCTTCCCAGCCCCTAAAGCACCACGACAAGCTACCATATCCCCTGCTCTCGCCCACCGTCCTAAGCGTACACCAAGCTCCCGTGTCTCTCCAGCCTGCACAGTCAAGCACTGTTGTGTCACAAGAGACTGCATGTCTCTCCCTTTATGGTGTCCTGGATAGCATATGGCAGCTCTTCAAGCACGTCTGAAGCAATGAGTCCATGATAGCCAAGACGGTCACGCACCCGATCACCAGCGAGACCATGCAAATACACACCGTACTGGGCTGCCTGCAAGGGTTCGAGACCTTGACAGAGCAGGGCGCCGATCACCCCAGCAAGCACATCCCCCGTCCCTGCGGTAGCCATCGCTGGATTACCTGTAGGATTAACCCAACGCCGACCGTCAGGAGCATAAATGACCGTATATGCTCCCTTCAAAACTACATAGATATTATAGCGCCGTGCAAAATCACGTGCGATATCTAAGCGTTGCCCTTGCACTGTGGCAGTATCTGTGCCTAACAAACGGGCTATTTCGCCGGGATGAGGCGTCAAAATGGCTGGTACAGCACAAGACTGCAAAACATCAAGGTGATCCACGAGACAATTGAGCCCATCGGCATCAATGACGACTGGTACACGCGCTTGTCGTAACAAGGTATGGACGCAAGTAACGGTTTCTGGCTGTGTCCCTAACCCTGGACCAAGCACAAGGGCATTCGCTCTGTGTAAAAACTGCCATAACGTTGGCCCAGCAGCTTCAGCAATACTTCCAGCCGTAGTCTCAGCAACTGGAAGCGTCATCACTTCCGTTAGGCGTGACGCCATAGCTGGAGCCAGGCATGCAGGCAAAGCCCATGTGACCAAGCCAGCCCCAGCCCGCAGTGCAGCTTGACTCGCCAAAATTCCAGCCCCAGATTTACCGAGCGAACCTGCTACCACAAGGAGATGGCCATGGCTCCCTTTATGGGAGTCAAGGCGACGGTGAGGCAGCATGGAGCGTATATCGTTTTTCTCAAGTAAAGCGATTTGAATGCCTTCCGCCTCAATCGCCTGCGCGGGAATACAGATATCAACAACGTGTAATTCCCCAACTGCAGCTGCGGCTGGATACAGCAACAAACCTCTCTTAGGCAATGCAAAGGTCACAGTATACGTTGCTTGCACATACGCACCAGGAATATGACCATCATCTGCCGAGAGTCCTGATGGGATATCAACCGCTACAATGGGTTTCTGCAAAGTATTGAGTATCTCAATCGCTTCGGCATAGAGACCAGTGGGTGGCTTGTTTAAGCCCGTCCCGAGTAGAGCATCAACGGCGACATCAGTGTCCCGCAGGGTACTGATAGTGCGCCGCAAGGCTTGTGAGGTGGTACAGCTCACCATAGGGACCCCGTAGGCGCGGGCCATCTCATAGGCTCTCCGCGCATCCCCGTGCAGACGCCCCCCAGCCGCAAGCAGTAACACCCGCGTTTTGATACCTAAATGCCAGAGATGACGCGCTAATATAAAACCATCCCCACCGTTATTCCCTCGTCCCGCTACAATGGTCACATGGCATCGATTGAGCCCAGGTATACGAGTCTGCATGAAGCGCAACAGCTGTAAGCCTGCATTTTCCATCAAGACAATACCTGGAACGCGATACAACTCAATGGTACGCTGGTCGATATTACGCATTTCAGATGCAGTGGCAACCTGCATACCTCCTACTCCTTGGACAGCGCAGAGTTCCCATTTAAGGGATACCGAGTTCGCTGGTGATAGCCTGCTCAATGCGATGAGCCAAAGATTCGATAAGGCTCTGCTCTGGTCCTTCAAGCATCACCCGAGCCACAGATTCGGTACCTGATAAACGTACCACCACACGGCCATCATTACCCAGTACACGCTCTGCATCTGCTATGGTTTGTTGCACTTGCGGTATCCCGAGAGGATCCCGACGCTCACGAATCTTGACATTTAAGACTATTTGAGGAAATTTGTGCAAGACTTGAGCCAAAGCCGCCAGGGGAAGCTGCCGTGCTGCCATCGCATTGAGGAGTTGTACAGCCGTCAGTAGCCCATCTCCTGTCGTATGATGGTTCAGAAAGACAATATGTCCTGACGGCTCTCCGCCGAGTCTTGCTCCTGTCTGCCACATTCCTTTGACAACATATTTGTCACCCACTGGTGTTCTGTACAACTCAAATCCCATCTGTCGCAACACTTGCCCTAGGCCGAGGTTTGCCATCACTGTACTCACCACAACACGTTGTGATGGTTGAATCTCTTCCAATAAGGCTTGTGCACACACCACTAGGAGATAGTCTCCATCGAGGATACAGCCCGTATGATCAATGGCAATAAGACGGTCGGCGTCCCCATCAAAAGCGAAACCCACATCGAGCTTTTCCTCAAGGACTTTTTGCTGCAAAAATTCAGGGTATACCGCACCGCATTGCTTATTAATATTGTGCCCATCTGGCAT
>Ga0209853_1000570_pt1 | contig 10308 bp, 10 predicted proteins | sample GWRWS1_30_40_FD_187224 | JGI IMG/M metagenome (GOLD analysis project Ga0209853, IMG submission 187224) | Riverbed sediment microbial communities from areas with vegetation nearby in Columbia River, Washington, USA - GW-RW S1_30_40 (SPAdes)... | ecosystem: Environmental > Aquatic > Freshwater >...
ATCGAGCCTGTTGAGGCATCGTAGAGATGGCGCGGAAAATTCTGGAGGAGAAGACGATCAGCAACCCTGAGGCTAGGGCCGTTCTTGAGAAGGTTAAGGAGGATGAGCTTGGTGAGTTTCAAAGGAGAACTCTAGAGTTCACGCGGAAGTTTTCAAAACTCCCCTCTGACAAGGCCTCGAAACTGACAGAGGAACTGGCTTCTAAGCTCCAGCTTGACCGAAATGATGCGATTCAGATTGTCAACAGTCTTCCCCAGACCGTTGAGGAATTGCGGGCCGTTCTCACCGTCAAGGGCAGGTTCGTGAGCACGGAGCAGTTGAAGGGTATTCTGGAGATTATGAAGCGTCACCTCTGACTCGGGAAGTCTTGGACCGAAATAGAATTAAGCAAATGCACGACTGTTCTGTATGAACAGAAATGACTCTCCGCCCTCCAGGACCCATGTTTTGGTGGAATTGGGCGTTCGTCCAGCCAGTCTTCTAGAGGAGAAGGGTCATTCTTGGCAATTCACGAAGACGAGTACATACAGAGAAGACATGTCTATGAGGAATACGCCTACGTCTTAGACTATCTGCCGCACGGCCGGACCTCGGAAAGGTCAAGGCACTTAGCAGTTCCGACGGTCCAGATAATGGGGGAGCAACACTTCACGCTCCTGGAGGCGGAGCTCAAAGTAGGGGCGACGGTCGTTGTACATGAACGAATCTACATAGGACGAGAGAGGAGGGAGAAGGTGGACCGGATAATCAGCCGGATCAGCTACGAACAGCTTACTGCAAGTGCGAAAGCGGAGCTTGTGCCGCTTGTCGAAGAGCTCGTCAAGACCCATGAGAAGCGGTTCGTCGACTTCTTCAACAATTCTCTACCCGTCACGCCGCGAATGCACTCGCTGGAGCTTCTGCCGGGCATTGGGAAAAAGTCAATGTGGGCAATAGTTAACTTGAGAGAGAAGAAACCGTTCACCGGGTACAAGGACATTCAAGATCGGACTGGCCTAACCGACATTCCTAGAATTCTGTCAAAACGTGTAATGGAAGAGTTGAGCGCCGAGTCGAAATACCGGCTATTCACAAGGACCGTATAGTGTTGTGGACCCTGTCAGGCTCCGTCGTCCAGTCAAGCGACTAGGCCAGAACTTTCTAAGAGACCCAGACGTAGTGTCCCGAATCGTCTCCCTCGCTGGACTCGGCAAGAATGACACCGTTCTGGAACCGGGAGCAGGATATGGGACCATTACTGAACAGCTGCAAGCAGTGGCTGCGCAGGTAGTCGCGGTAGAGAAAGATAGACACCTCGCTGCTCTTCTAAGGTCGAGGTTCAGAGACACCCCTTCGATTCGAATAATCGAAGGAGACGTATTGAAGGTCCAGCTCCCGCCCTACAACAGGGTTGTGGGAACACCCCCCTACAATGTCTCCTCGAAACTAGTACTCTTCCTGTTGTCTTCAAAATTCGAAACTGCTCACCTGGTCTTCCAGAGAGAGTTCGGAGAGAGGCTGCTGGCTCGCCCAGGAACGGCCGACTACGGGCGACTGTCCGTGACCGCCCAGCGAAAACTAGTCATGTCGCCTCTGTTGCATATTCGTCGCGGGTCTTTCAACCCTGTGCCCAAGGTTGATTCCTTGCTGTTGAGTTTCACACCGAAGCCCGAGCAAATCGGGGAAGGGCATGACGATGAAGTCTTCGATGACCTCGTTCGCGCAGTCTTTAGCCAAAGGAGAAGGGTGGTGAAAGGTGTCCTTCTCCGTTATCTGGAGAGAAGGTTGGGCCGTACTAGTGCGAAAACAGCCCTAGAGGGGTTGACGCTCCCTGATGCCAGAGTCTTCCAGCTGTCGCCCGGCCAGCTTGAAGACTTAGCGGTCCAGCTAGGGCCTTGGTTAAAGCCTGAAAGGGTTGGCGAGAAACGGTTTGAAGGCAGTCACGCGGGGCTTTCATAGGATTCTTGACACTCAAGGCGCTGGCTTTGCCCATGATAGGACCCGGCGGCAGGAATATATGACGCAGCCTGTCCCACCCGGCTGAACTACGATGCCTATTACTGACGTGATGAAGAAGCAGCTAGCGCAGCGTCACCGGCTCTTCTACAAGATATGCCGCACCTGCGGCTCCAGAAATTCCCCTAACGCCTACAGGTGCCGTCGGTGCAGGGGCGACAACCTCCGCTGGAAGAAACGTGAACTAGGGGCCAAGTAGGCCCACGTCCCGCTCATTGACGTAGCTGGGGAACTTGCTCCCTTGTCAGCTTGACGAGGTCTGAGGGGACCTCGGCCACCCTTACACCGGCTTCAGTAAGGCTTTCGATCTTCGCGGCTGCTGTTCCCTCGGACCCTGTGATTATTGCGCCAGCGTGGCCCATTCTCTTTCCAGGCGGAGCGGCTCGCCCCGCGATATAGGCGGCGACAGGTTTCGGGAATCTTGTTTCTCTGATGTATCTGGCCGCGTCTTCTTCTGCCGACCCGCCTATTTCTCCGATAAGAACCACCGAGTCCGTATGTGGGTCTTCCCTAATCATCTTTAGAACGTCGACGAAGTTCAGCCCCGTAATCGGGTCTCCCCCAATTCCCAGACACGTAGACTGGCCAATTCCCTCGTGTGTCAGCGAGGCCGATATTTCGTATGTCAACGTGCCGCTACGCGACACGACAGCTACCTTGCCGGGTGAGAAGGCGTTTCCCGGCATTATTCCGAGCTTGGTCTCGCCCGGAGTTATGACGCCTGGCGTGTTGGGGCCGACGATAGTGGTGCCGTTCTCCTTCGCGTACGCCATGACTACCATAGCGTCTCTAGAGGGAATGCCCTCGGTGATCATGACGACCGGATTCAGCCCCGAGTCAATCGCCTCCATGGCTGCTTCTTTTGCGAAGGCTGCCGGGACAAAGACCACTGAGGCGTCGGCGTCTCCGGCCTCAAGTGCTGAGGCTACGGTGTCGAAGACCGGTATTCCACTGACCCTTGTGCCGCCCTTACCGGGCGTTACGCCCGCTACAACTCTGGTTCCGTACTCTGACATTAGTCGGGTGTGGAAGGACCCCTGGTTTCCAGTTATTCCCTGAACGATTACTCTGGTCTGACGGCCCACGAGAATCGGCACTTCTAACCTGCTCCCCCGAGAACCGCCTGTTTTCCCGCCTCGTCCATCCCGTCCAGCACACTGATTCCTTCGGAGTGAAGAATGCTCCGGCCTTCTTCCTGGTTGGTTCCGACCATCCTTATCACGAGGGGCTTTCTCAAACCCACAACCTTCTTCACTTCAACTATGCCCTTCGCAACCTCGTCACACCGAGTGATGCCCGCGAGTATGTTGATGAGAACCAGCCGTACTCTTTCGGAAGACTGTACGATTTCTAGCGCGGTTGCGACCTGGTCCGCGTTTGCCCCTCCTCCTACATCACAGAAATTGGCAGGGTTTCCTCCGTACTGTTTGACAAGGTCGATTGTGGCCATGACGAGCCCGGCCCCGTTGCCTATTATGCCGATGTTGCCTTCCAGTTCTACGAAGGCAAGACCTCGTTCGCGGGCCTTAGACTCCAGCGGAGTGACCTCTGAGCTGGGCTCTCTGGACCGTTCCTGGAATTCGGGGTGCCGAAACAGGCTGTTATCGTCTATGATCAGTCTGAGGTCTGCTGTTGTGAACCTTCCTTCCTGGGTCTCGATCACCGGATTGCTCTCAACAAGTTCGCCATCATAGATTACGCTGAGCCGGTAGAGGTTGGAGAGCAAATCTGCGAGTGAGAGAAGTTGCTGACCCGCGTATCCAAGTTTCAGGGCTACGCTCCGTGCGTCAAAACTTCTCATTCCAAAAATCGGGTCGAGCCTTTGTCGGACGATCTTTTCCGGGTGTTCCTTCGCTACCTGTTCAATGTCGATTCCGCCCTGGTCTGATGCGAGAACCGTCTGGCACTTGTTCGCCCGGTCCTGGACAATACTAAGAAAAATCTCCTTCTTTGCGGGAACCTTCTGCTCCACAAGGACCTTCTTGACCTTCTCGCCTTTGATGGCAAGCCCCAGAATCTCGCTGGCTCTATCGCGGGTCTCGTCCGGTTTCGAGGCAAACTTGACGCCCCCAGCCTTTGCGCGCCCCGCGACGAGAACTTGGGCCTTCACTACGACCTCGCCTCCCATACGCTTGTGAATGTCCTTTGCCTCGTCGGGACTCGAGGCGACACCACCTTTCGGAGTTGGAATGCCCAGGTTTCGAGCGAGAGACTTGGCTTCGTATTCGAAGAGCTTCAAGGTGACGCCTGGGACAGTCGAACCACGAAACGTGATACTATATGGCTGTTTTCGCGGACATTGTTCTACCGTAACGGTTTTATGAAGCGGACGAGCCCCATGGCTTGTTGTCGACTGGACCGGGACGCGGAGCGGGAGATTCCACGGTTCACACCCGTCTGCGACAGTCCTCGTTTGGCTCGACACGCAGGGCAACTGGGAGCATCACTAATTGGTGAAGACGATCCTTGACAACTTCTGCGTGAAGAGCGGCATATTGTGTTCTCGCTGCGAAGAGAAGGTGAAGACCGGCAAGATCTCAGACTTGGATGTCAAGATCATCCGGACTCTTACCGAGCTTGAAAAGGAGAACCCTCCACTCCAAGATGTGACCTTCCACAAGGCTGTGGAAGCAGGCGACCTGATGGCATTAATGGTAGACCGGAAAGGAATGGGCACGTTCCTTTCGTCAGGCGCAAGACTCGCGAAGACCCTTGGCGACCGGGTTGGGAAACGAGTCAGGGTCCTTGGCTTCGGCGGAGACGAGAGAGACTTCCTCGAAGAACTGTTCATACCCTTCGCAATCTTGACCATAAACACAATCTGGCTACCCGACGGTAGCAGGGAAACCAAAGTCATCCTTACTGGCCGTAGGCCGCGGCACAGCCGCGTCGACTTCGAAATCGTGAAGAAACTGGCCCGGGAGCTGAAAGGTCTGACCCTTCGAATCGAGTTTGAGGAATAGTCTTCCTCCAGGTGGGAAGTCTTCGAACCCGAATACGGAGTCGTAGTAGTAGGGGCCGGAGTAGCAGGCTGCGAAGCCGCGCTAGAAGCATCCCGTACCGGCTCCAATGTGCTGATCCTGGAAGAGCATCCACAGGTTGGAGTCCCATCTCACTGTTCCGGAGTAGTAAGCCTGAATGGGCTGAGGCTCCTCGGCCTCGAACCCCACCACAGTTTCGCCCAGAGACTCATCCATGGCGCTAGAATCTACCCGCCCAACGGTGAACCGTTCGAGGTTCGAAGAAAAGAACCGGTCGCTCTTATCCTGAATAGGATGCGCTTCGACCAGTTCCTGGCCAAGCAAGCTATCTCGAGAGGGGTTGAGCTTCGAACAAACGCACGGGCAGTAAAGTTTCAGCCGTCTAACGACCGTAGCGCTGCAGTCACTCTGCAGAATGGAGAGAAGATATCCTGTCGCGCCGTCATTGACGCGAGCGGTGCAGGCAGTCGTCTCCCTGAACAGGCCGGGCTTGAGTCCCCTGACTGGTCTCAGCTATTGCCAGGGCTCCAGTATGAATTGGTAGACACACAACCGCAGGGGGATGTTGTGGAATTGTTCTTTGGAGAACGGCGGGCGCCGGGGTTTTTCGCTTGGAGCATTCCGACAGGCGACAAGAGCCTCCGGGTTGGCTTGGCCTCAAAGAGGGGAAACGTCAAGAAACTATTGGATGAACTTGTCCGGGACAACTGGCCTCGTGCCACGGTCGACGCGACGAAATCAGGGTCTGTTCTTGTCTCGGGCCCACTAAGCAGGTGCTGGTCGCAAAGCTTTCTAGTAGCCGGTGACGCAGCAGGCCAAGTGAAGCAGACGACCGGTGGAGGAATCGTGATTGGTGGATATTGCGGGATGCTGGCGGGGAGAGCCGCGTCCAGGTTCGCCGAGACAAAAGGCGAGAACACAGAGGTGCTCAGGGAATACGATGTGGAGTGGAGGAAAATGTTTGGCTCGGACCTTCGAAGAATGGGGCTTGCACGAAGAATATTCGCTGGACTTTCCGACGAGACTCTTAACCGATTGTTCGAGGCTGTAAGAAATCACGTCGGTGAAATCGAGGAATTTGCTGACATGGACTTTCAGGGCCAAATCATATCGCGATTCCTGAGAAAGAGACAATTCGTTTCGCTTCTCCCTCGAATTGCGGCGGAGAGCATCAAGTCCATGTTCGCCTAGACTGTCCAACACAGGGCACGACAGTCTACATAGTTTAAGAACGCTGCCAGAATGCTCGGGTCGAACCGTCGTTGAAAGTGCTGGTGGTCGGCTGCGGCAAAGTGGGATCAGAAATCGTTCGGGACCTATCGCGGGCAAACGAAATTGATTCTGTTACTGCGACAGACGCAAGTAGAGAGAGCCTCGCACGAGTCAAGAAGTGGCCGAAGGTCGAAACGGTAAAGACTGACCTGAGCCAGAGAAAGACCCTGGTTCGGCTGATGACCGCCGCAGACATCGTTTGCGGCGCGCTGCCTGGCAGGCTTGGTTTCGAACTGCTACAGGAGGCTGTGCGACAGGAATGTGACATTGTGGACATATCGTATACGCCAACAGACCCTTTTACCCTTCATCCATCAGCAGTCGCCGGTAACTGCGTGCTTGTCCCGCAATGCGGCGTCGCTCCTGGCCTCACGAACCTGTGCGTAGGGGATGCTTTCAGGAGACTCGAGAACGTAAGGGCGGTGCGGATACTCGTAGGAGGCCTACCCCAGAAACCTGTTCCACCCCTGAACTACCGTGTCGTATTCTCCCTCGAGGACGTGGTCAACGAATACACAAGGCCCGTTCACGTGATAGAACGGGGCAGGCGGAAGATAGTAGAACCGCTCTCGGGGCGAGGCTTCCTGAACTTTCCCAAGGTCGGAAGGCTGGAATATTTTCTCACTGACGGCTTGGGGACCCTTCCGAAGAGCTTCCCGCGAATGAGGGAAATGCACGAGTTGACGCTGCGCTATCCGGGCCATGCAGATATGATGAATGTTCTGAGACGTCTGGGCTATTTCGACCAGCGAAGAGTGAAGGTTGACGGGGGCGAGGTTGAGCCACGGAGGCTGAGCATCGAGCTTCTCAAGTCCGCGTTTAGCGTAGGGTCACCAGAGGATTTGTTAGCTTTCCTCGTGGAAGTAGAAGGCCGCTCGGGCGGAAAACGGGTCCTTCTAAGGTATCAGATGCTGGACTGGTTTGACAGGAAGAATGGAGTGTCGGCTATGGCACGAACCACTGCCTACCCTTGTACCTCCACCGCCCTGTTGGTAGGGCGGAAAAGGGTGCCGTGGAAGGGTGTGGTCACGCCTGAAAAGATCGGTCAGGACCCACGGCTGTTCAGCTTCATCCTGTCGCGACTCAGGGCACGTGGATTGAGGCTGACCATTCAAATGAGAACCTTGGGTCCTAGCACGGACCCTCGTCAGACCGGCTAGCTGTTTGCGTACGCCGTTAGGCGTTTTTCAAAGATGGTTCTGGCCGGGAATCCCATAGAACAGGCGTACGTGTTGATGTCAATCAACTTCTTCCCGTTACGTAGGGCCTTGTTCTGGATGTCGCGAATGCTCTCGCCTATGATGGCGTAGGTGGAAGCGTAGCCTGGGCCTATTCCCTGGTGGGCCGGGAAGAGCTGGTAGTAGACGGTGCTCTTGGCGAGCCCAGTCTTCTTGTTCGCCCAGTCTATAAAGTCCCTAAGTCCCTGCTTACCCGTGTTTATCCTGACGTCACCGATTATCCTCAGGAACCTCACTATGCGCCACATCCAGGTGTAAAACTCGTACTCCTCCGCCCAAGCCTTTAGCCCACCGTGTTTCTCGAAGAAATGCAACAACGACTTTTCGTCGCTGTCCAGCCCCTTGCCGTCCTGGAGCTTTTCCATCACCTTCTGGAACTCCAGTTCTCTCTGGAACGAAATTCCTTCTGACATGCAGCCAAGAGGAGACCATAGCAGGTCTATCAGGGTAGGCTTTGCCCCATAGGCCTCCGTCGAGTTCGACGCGTGTACACAGTGGCCGTATTCTTCATGGATCAGAAGGTTGAGAATCTCACCTGGCACCGCAGAGGGGTCCCGGCGCGGGTCGGTAGTGGTCATAAAGATCTCCTTCGGCTTGTCAGTGAAAGCATCGTAGAAGAACGCGCCGCCGCTGGGGAATATTCCTGAGAGATACGGGGGCGTCTCAATCACCTTGGTGTCGTATTTCGGGTTCACTCTTACAATCGACTTGTTGACAACTCTGACAACTTTCCCTCGAAGCTCGTTGATGAAGGGAACAATCTCATTCGGTTTGATGGCTCGCTTCTCCTTGATGGACTTCGACACCGCCTCAGCCTTGGCCGCAACGCCCAACTTACTAGCTAGGTGTTTGGTAAGCCTCTGGAAGCGGGGAAGGTCCCTCTCAAGATACTTCAGGCCCTTCTCCTCCACTTCTCCCGGAGTCTCGGGATAATCCCAGAGCCTGCGTATGGCGGCCGCGTAGACCTTGCTGCGTCCCATATCGCAGCCCTGTTTCTTGATAACCTTGTAGACATCGTCGAATCCCTCCTTGAACCCCTTGACGCGGAGTATGGAGGCGTACTTTCTTGTCAGCTGGGCTAGGTCGTCAAGGCCTTCCTTCAGCTGCTTATCCTTGGTCTCCTTCTTGACGGTCCGAATAATTTCCTGCAGCCCATTGCACCGTATGAGCGTCAGCATGCGAAGACCTACAGGCCAAGCCTTTCCCGCGTTTTCTGCAACGGCCGTTTCCATCGCCTTGACTGCGTTTCGGGTCAGAGGCCGCATGTGGGACGGTATGATTCCTTCCTTGATCATGTAGCCAAAATAGGCGCCGAGAATGCCTTCGGGGGTGGACTGGGGCTCGCCGAGAGTATACGCCGCGGCAAGCGAGTCTAGAAGCTTGAGCTGAGCGTCGTTTTCTGCCTTGAGCCTTAGCTCGTCCGCCCTTCGTGAGAACCTTTCCAGGTTTCTGCTGGAAGGTATGAAGAGTTTTCCAGCGTAGTCTTTCAGGCCGGCGATGTACGCGGACGATGGGTCATATTCTTTGAAGAAGTCAAAAATCTCTGCTTCTACTTCAGAACCGGGTTTCGGTATTGGCAATGTCGAAATTCCCCAAATTCCCTGTTTAGCATTCTCGATAGAGTGCTCGACTACTTAATTCTAGCATGTGCACTTGGCTATTCCCATCTTAAATAGAGTCGGATTCCAGCTGTCGTGACCTCGTTGGCCAAGTCTGCTCGCAGAAGACGGAGGGCGAATAGGACCGACTTGGCGGCTCAAACACCTTCTCCAGCCCGCAGACGAGACGATTCGGCTTCCAGCGATGCCATCAAAGCTGCGGAAGAAGTAGCGTTGGCTGCCTTCAGCTCTGGCCTGAGACTTGCAGCTGCCTTCGGGACAGTTGCAGCCAAGACGACGAGCCTCGCGCTCGCCTCCCTTGCAATTGGAGCTGATAGGTTTTCAGAATTAGTTAGGAAGGAAGCCCTAACGTCCTCAAGACCTAGCGCTGCTTCAAGCAGATCCAAAACAGCGGGTAAGGCAAGACCAAAGCGTGCAAGAAAATTGCTCTAGCTACGCTCCAGTTACCTTCGCTTATCATGCTCCCTACGGGAAATCTTTGAGAGAATCCTCTCAAGGACCACGCTCTCTCTGATGATTCTCACATTCCTCATGACAGGAGAACATACTAGCACCGCACCTGCCACCATGACAGCCCGTTCAATTGGATACCACGGAAAATAGATAAAGCGCCACGATGCCTCAGCAAGAGATGGATAGAAAACAGCAAATAACACACCTCCTGTCAAATGCTCAGCCATTGTACCCGCGAACGCAACCGTGGCTATTGCGATTACCACGTCCCGATAGCGTTCCGAACTTAGTCGGACGGGAATGTTCTTTGATAGAGGAGAAATCAGCAGAAAGAAGGCAGCTAGGTGCAACCAGAAGTAGGGGAGCGGCGGACTCCAAAGGTCGCTACCAACAAAAACAGTAGTGTGAGGAGTCGCTATGAAAGCCAGAATCACTCCTAGGAAAAGCAGCGAGGTCATGCCCCGTCGGCCTCTGATCGCAAGACTGACAATCAGAAGGTTGACGGCTCCGGGGAGAAAGTCCAGCCCTGCAAATCGGACCAGGTTATTGGGTGAAACAAAACCTATCACTGTACCAATGATAACGGCGAGAATCCCAAGAGCGGGGTCGAGAAGAAGTGCTAGAATGGGTACGGCCATTCCGCTAGCGGTAAGGGTCCCCGGTAGGCCGATGAATTTGGACAGAGGAATAAGTCGGAAGACAGCGTAGATTCCCGCCAGAGTTGCGGTGAGAGCGAGCTTTCGGGTGTCA
>Ga0209853_1000571_pt1 | contig 10300 bp, 10 predicted proteins | sample GWRWS1_30_40_FD_187224 | JGI IMG/M metagenome (GOLD analysis project Ga0209853, IMG submission 187224) | Riverbed sediment microbial communities from areas with vegetation nearby in Columbia River, Washington, USA - GW-RW S1_30_40 (SPAdes)... | ecosystem: Environmental > Aquatic > Freshwater >...
GAGCTCGTGGACCATCTCGAGGTCCTTGAGCAGCTGGCGCGCGTAGCCCTGCGGCGCGAAATCGCGCTTGACGATCCGCGGGTACAGCCGTTGCAGCAACGCGCTGTCCGCATACCCGCCCGCGAGGCACTCCGGCAGGCGCGTGGCGTCGATTCCGGCGGCCTCGGCGAGCACCACCGCCTCGGCCATCACCGCGTGGCCGCAGCCGACGATCAGCTGGTTCAGCATCTTGGCGACCATGCCGCTCCCGATCGGCCCCATGTGCGTGAACCGGCCCGAGACGTCGGCGAAGAGCGGGCGCGCGCGCGCGATCTCGGCGGGCTCGCCGCCGGCCATCACGGTCAGGGTGCCCGAACCGGACGCCGGCGGCCCGCCCGACACCGGCGCATCGATCCAGCCGACGCCGGTCGCTGTGCGGAGCTTCGCCGCGAACGCCTTGCAGCTTTCGACCTCGATCGTGGAGAAGTCGATCACGAGCTGCGGTGAGCGCGCGACCGCGGCGACGCCGCGCTCGCCGAACACCGCTTCCTCGACCGCATCCGTAGTGGGCAGGTTCAGCAGCACGAACTCGACATCGGCGGCCGCGTCGGCCGGCGAACGCGCCGCCCCCGCGCCGGCCGCCCGCGCGGCCTCAGCCCGCTCGGGGACGATGTCGCAGGCTTTGACCAGATAGCCGAGCGAGAGCAGGCGCTTTGCCATCGGCAGCCCCATGAGGCCGACGCCGACGTAGCCGATGCGCGGTTTCGCGGTCACGGGTATCACTCCATCGCGTAGATGCGGATCGCATTGTCGTGGAAGAGCTTGCGCCGATCCGCCGGAGCGAAGTCGCGGACGATCTCGCGGAAGCCGCCGAAGATCGTAAGCGCTACTTGGTCGCTTCCAGCTCCTTGAACGCCTCGCGCGCGAGCCGGAACGACTCCACGCCGGCTGGCACGCCGCCGTAGACGGCGACCTGGAGCAGCACCTCGCTGATCTCCTCCCGCGTGCAACCGTTGCGAATCGCCCCTTTCACGTGGGACTTGAGCTCGGTATGGCGGTTGAGGACGGAGAGCATCGCGACGTTCAAGAGGCTGCGCGTCTTGCGCGGCAGGCCCGGGCGGTTCCAGAGCCAGCCCCAGCAGTACTCGGTGACGAGCTCCTGCAGCGGCATGTTGAACGCGTCGGCCTCCTTCAGCTGCTTCTCGACGTACTCGGCGCCGACCACCTCCTTGCGGACCTTCAGTCCCTTCTCGAACATCTCGCTAGCCATGCGGTTCTCCAGTCGTTGAGCAACATGGGGATCACTAAGTCCGGCGTCCGGCCATTCAGGCGCGCCATGCGCCGAGGCTAACACCGCGCGCCCGCCCCGAACAACGGTCCGGCGCGTCAGCCGGCGCGGAGGAACCCGCGCGGCGCCCGGTGCAGGCGCTCCCAACCGGTCGACGTGATCCGCACGAGCTCGCCGACCTGGACCCCGGCTTTCTGATCGCGCGTGATCACGTTGGGCTGCACGACGATCGTCATGTTGGCCTCCAGCTTCAGGTCGGGGACCGGTCCCGCGGGACGGCTCTTCGACCCGAGAATCGGCGGCCAGTAGCCGCCCCCGAAGCCGTGGACCACGTCGTCGAAGACCGAGAACCCGGCCGCCTCGATCGACGCCGTCGCCTCGAACACCTCCTGCGCCGTGACCCCGTCCCGGAGCACCGCCGTAACGGCATCGAACGCGGCCTCGGCGGCCGCATGCAGCTCCCGGAACAGCGGGGTCGGTTCCGCCTCGACCGCGAACGTGCGCAGCACCTGTCCGGGATAGTCGTAGAAGAAGAACGCGCTGAACTCGACGAACATCATGTCCCCGGCCGCCAGCCGGCGCGCCGAGTGGATCTGCGGCGGCACGCAGGTCGTCGGGGCGGTCATCGAGTTGACGCCGATGTAGTGAATCAGCGTCGTGCCGCCCAGACCGACGTACGCCCGCTCGACGAGATTGCCGAGCTCGCGCTCCGTGAGACCGCTCCGCGCCTCGCGCGCGAGCGCCGCGAGGCCGAGATCGCTGAGATGCGCGCCGATCCGGAGCCAGTCGATCTCCGCGTCGGATTTCCGCATCCGGAGCCACGGGTACTCGGCGTTGAGATCGACCAGATCGAACTCGCCCGCGACGGCGCGGAGCTTCCCGTAGCCGAGCGGGCCCATGACCCCGACCCGCTTCGCCCCGCGCCGCTTGAGCGCGTCAATTGCAAGCCGCACGCCCTTGTGCTCGCCCCAGCGGACCTCGGCGTCGCGCGCGATCCGGCGCGCGAGCGGCCAGTGGTTGTACCACTCCACGAACATCAGCTCGCGCTCGCCGGGCCGGAACACCACGATCGCTTCGGTGGTGATCGGCCAGCCGGTCAGCCACTGGACCCCGGTGCCGGCGCGGTTCTCGCCGCACATCAGGAGGTGATCGCAGCCGTGCTTCGCCAGCACGTCGGCGAGTGCACGCCGCCGGCGCGCGAACTCGGCGTCGGAGAAGCGCGGATAGTCCTCGTTGAGCAGCGCGCGCAGCCGCGCGTCGAGCTCGAGCGGACGGGCGTCGTTCGGAGCCTCGCTGGCGCTCGTCATCGGGTCATCTCTCGGCGGGGCACTGTAGCATCAGTAGAATCTCGGACGCTGGGTCGCACCGGAGGTCCGAAATGGACAAGCGCCTGGGCAGAATCGTGCAGCTCCTGGAGCAACGGGCAGGCGTCGAAGTGAAGGGAAACTGAGGAGGAGAGACCCGTGGCCGAACTGAGTCCCTACGAGATCTACGCGATCAAGTACGCCGTCCACGACCGCCGCGCCGCCGAGAACTTCATCGGCGGGGATCCGCACGACGGGCCGATGCCCCTCGACTACTTCATCTGGGTCATCAAGGGACGGGAGAAATCCTGGGTCGTGGACACCGGCTTCGACTTCGAGGTCGGCGCCCGCCGGGGCCGACAGGTCATCCGCTCTCCCGCCGACGGCTTGAAGGCGATCGGGCTGGACCCGGACCGCATCGAAGACGTCATCGTGACTCACATGCACTACGACCACTGCGGCAACCACCAGCTGTTCGAGCGGGCCCGCTTCCACGTCCAGGACAAGGAGATGTTCTACGCCACGGGCCGCTGCATGTGCCACGCCCCCATACGCTACGCCTACGACGCCGACGACGTGGTGAGGATGGTGCGCCGGCTGTACGACGGGAAGGTGGCGTTCCACGACGGCGACGAGGAGCTCGCGCCCGGCATCACCGTCCACTACGTCGGCGGGCACACCATGGGTTTGCAGATGGTGCGCGTCTGGACGAAGCGCGGGTGGGTTGTGCTCGCGTCGGACGCGAGCCACTTCTACGCCAATATGGAGCAGGAGCGGCCCTTCCCGATCGTCTATAACGTCGCCGACATGCTCGCCGGCCACAAGCGCGCCTACGCGCTCGCGAGCTCGCGGCAGCACGTGATCCCCGGGCACGACCCGCTCGTGCTGAAGCGCTACCCGGCGCCCAGCGCCGAGCTGCAGGGCGTCATCGCCAGACTCGACGTGGAGCCGAGCGCGGCCGGCTAGCGAGACCCCGCCGACTTCTCCGGCGCCATCACCGGGCCGAGGAGGATCTCGATGCGCCGGTTCTTGCGGCGCCCCTCCTCGCTGTCGTTCGGGGAGCGAGGCCGGTACTCCGAGAACCCCGCGGCGGACAGGAGCGGGGGATCGATCTTCGCCTCGTCCTGCAGGAAGCGCGCGACGTTCGTGGCCCGGGCGGCGGAAAGCTCCCAGTTCGTCGGAAAGCGCTTCGCGAGCTGGCCCACGATCGGGACGTTGTCGGTATGGCCCTGGACCTCGATCTGCCGGCCCTGGACCTTCTTGAGGATCGCCCCCACCCGCCGCAGCACCTCGAGGCCGCCGGGCTTGATGACCGACTCGCCCGAGTCGAAGAGGATCTCGTCGACCATCTCCACCCGGAGCTGGTCGCGGACCCGCTCGACCTGGACCTGCTTGTCGGCGATCTCCTTCTTCAGCCCCTCGACGAGCTCGTCCTGCGTCGACCGCAGCGCCGCCAGCTCCTTCTCCTTCGCTTCGACCTGCGCCTTTAGCTCGCCGCTCGTGCGCTGGAGCTGGTCGCGGATCACCTCGAGATCGTTGACTCGCGCCCGCAGCGCGGCGAGCTCGCGACCCTGGTCGGCGGCCTGCCGCTGCGCCGCCTCCAGCGCCTCCTGCAGAGGCTGATACCCCCAGACGTAAAACAACCCCGCCGCGACGGCGAGAAGAGCCAGGAGAACCGCGAGCCACTTGGCCATGGGGAGTCCTCGGGAATTGCGTCAAAGCGCAATCATGCAACCGCCGACGCGCGATGGGAACCCGGGCGTCAGCCGGCGAAGCGCGGCTCGGGCAATCCGCGTACGCCCAGGCCGGTCACCTTGAACAGCGACCCGGCGCCGAACTGCGGTTTCGCCTCGACGGCGAAGTGATCGTGCACCGCCGGATGCTTGACCCGCGCCATCGAGGTCACGTAGAGCTCGTCGAGCCGGTCGCCGCCGAACATGACGCTGGTGATGTTCCGGACCGGCATCCCGATGCGCCGCTCGACGGTGCCGTCCGGCGCGTACCGTACGAGCTCGCCGCTGATCAGCTGCGCGTTCCAGAGGAAGCCTTCCGCGTCGACCGTCGAGCCGTCGGCGACGCCGGTGTCCTCCCGGGTCGAGGCGAGCACGCGCTTGTTCGACAGGGTGCCGGTCTCGATGTCGTAGTCGTACGCCCAGTACTCCTGCTGGAACGTGTCGGCGAGATAGAACGTGCGGTCGTCGGGGCTCCAGCACGGGCCGTTGGTGCAGATGATGCCGCGATCGACGAGCGTCACCTTGAGGTCCGGGTCGAGGCGCCACAGGCCGCAGATCGCCAGCTCCTCCTTGTCGTCCATCCCGCCCGCGAAGAAGCGGCCGCGCCGGTCGCACTTGCCGTCGTTCAACCGGGTCCGCGGCTCGTCCGCGTCGACCCGCTCGATCAGGTCGAGCTTGCCGGAGCCGAAATCGAAGAAGTAGAAGCCGTCGTCGAGCGCGAGGACCGCGCCTCCGCGCTGCCGCAGCGCCATCGCGCCGACGTCCCGCCCGAGCGACCAGTGATCGACCTTCCCGCTCCGGGGGTCCATCCGCCAGAGCGACGGCTTGCCGACCCGGCGCCCGGTGCCGTCGACCCAGTAGAGCCGGCCCTCCGCGACGTCCCAGACCGGGCCCTCGCCGAGGTGGTTCTCGCATTGCAGGACGCATTCGATCCGGTAGGTCATTTCGTCCCCCGCTTGAGCTCTCTCTGCAGCGCGCCCAGCGCGACGGAATGATGCCCGCTCCGCCAGACGAGCAGCGTTCGGGCCTTCGCGATGTCGGGAGGCAACGGATGGAGGGCCACGCCGTTTTCCGCGTGAACGAGACGGATCACCGCCCGCGGCACGATCGCGATGCCCGAGCCGGCGGCGACGCACGCGACGATCGCGTGATAGGAGCCGAACTCCATCACCCGGTCCGGCACGACTTGGCCGAGCCAGGCTTCGAGGCGGCGGCGGTACGAGCAGCCGGTCGCGAACGCGATGACGGTCGTCTGGCCGATGTCTTTCGGCCACCTGATCCTCGGGAAGCTCTTCGGCGTGATCAGGACGAGCTCCTCGGTGAATACCGGCTGGGTCTCGAGCTCGTTGGCGGCGAACGGTTCCGCGACGAACGCCGCTTCGAGCTCGTAATCGAGCACCCTCGCGACCAGCGCGCCGGTCGTGCCGGTCACCAGCTCGATGCGCACTTCCGGGTACGCGAGGTGGTAGCGCGAGAGGACGGGCGGCAGCCGGGTCCCGGCCGTGCTCTCCAGCGCCCCGATCCGCAGCGTCCCCCGCGGCATGCCGCTCCGCAGGGCCGCTTCCGCCTCGGAGGACAGGCGCAGCAGCTGGTCCGCATAGGCGAGCAGCAGCTTCCCTTCCGCGGAGAGGACGAGCTTGCGGTTCTGGCGCAGAAAGAGCTTCGTCCCGAGCCGCTCTTCGAGCTGCTTCACGCGCGTGGTCACGTTCGACTGCACGCGGTGGAGCTTCGCCGCCGCCTTGGTGATCCCGCCCTGCTCGGCCACCGTCTTGAAGATCTGGAGCGCGACTAGGTCCATGGTTCCCGAAACGAGAACGAGTTGTTCTCAATTATTCATTTTTCGGGAAGTCGAAGTCAACCTAGACTCGGGGCATGGTCGATCGGTCCGAGAGCCTCGCCGGCACCCCCGACCGGGCCCGCTCGCCGGCCGCCATCGCGGCGGCCGGGCTGGTGGCGCTCGCGGTCGCGATGGGCGTGGGGCGGTTCGCCTTCACCCCGATCCTCCCGATGATGCAGGAGGACGCGGGGCTGTCGGTCGCCGCGGGCGGGTGGCTCGCGTCGGCGAACTACGCCGGTTACCTCGCGGGCGCGTTGTCCGCCATCGGGCTCCGGCTGCGGGCTGCGACCGCGATCCGCGGCGGCCTCGTCATCATCGGCCTCGCCACGCTCGGGATGGGGCTGGACGGCGGGTTCGCGGTCTGGGTCGTCCTCCGCGCGCTGGCGGGGGTCGCGAGCGCCTGGGTGCTCGTCTCCGTCTCGGCGTGGTGTCTGGAGCGGCTCGCCGCGCTGGGTGCGTCCGCGCTCAACGGAACGGTGTTCGCGGGCGTCGGAACCGGGATCGCAGCGGCGGGAGTCCTGTGCCTCGCGCTGATGCACGCCGGCGCGGGCTCAGCTCAGGCGTGGATCGCCCTCGGGATCCTGTCCCTCGCCTTCACGGTGGTGGTGTGGCCAGTCTTCGGCGATGGCGTCTCGTCCGGCGCGCCGGCGCGCTCGGGCGAGCGCGGCGTGCGGTGGGACGGCGAATCGGTGCGCCTCATCCTCTGCTACGGCGCGTTCGGCTTCGGCTACATCATCCCCGCGACCTTCCTTCCGGTGATGGCGAAGCAGGTCATCCAGGATCCGGCGGTGTTCGGCTGGTCCTGGCCGGTGTTCGGAGCGGCGGCGGCAGTGTCGACCCTCGTCGCCGCGGCGCTGCCGAGGTTCGTCGCCGACCGCAAGCTCTGGATCCTGAGTCAGCTCGTGATGGCGCTCGGGGTTGCGCTGCCCGTGTTCTGGCCCGGCATCGCCGGCATCGGGCTCGCCGCCCTCCTCGTCGGCGGCACGTTCATGGTGATCACGATGGCCGGGATGCAGGAGGCGAGACTCGTCGCGGGCGAGCACGCGAGAGCGCTCATGGCGGCGATGACCTCGGCATTCGCACTCGGGCAGATCGCCGGTCCGCTCAGCGTGAGCTTCGTCGTGCGAGCGGACGGCGGCTTTGCGCTGGCGCTGCTCGCCGCGGCATCGCTGCTCGCCGCGAGCGCGTGTGCCCTCGCCTACCGCGCGAAGGAGCGGGCGAATTGAGTCACGAGAACGAGTCTGCCGGACTGCTGCGCGATCGCATGCCGCCCCTCGGCCTGGAGCAGATGACCGAAGCGCAGCGGGCGGCCGCTACCGAGCTCGCTTCGGGGCCCCGCGGGGGCGTGCGCGGGCCGTTCATCCCGCTGTTGCGCAGCCCGGAGCTCATGAACCGCCTCCAGAAAGTCGGGGAGTACCTCCGCTACCAGAGCGCGCTGGAACGGCGGGTCAGCGAGTTCGTGATCCTCATCACCTCGCGGCAGTGGACGCAGCAGTTCGAGTGGTCCGTCCACGTCCCGCTCGCCCGCGCGGCCGGGCTCGAAGCCGAGATCGCGGAGGCGCTTGCCGATGGGCGCCGGCCGTCCGGGATGGCCGCGGACGAAGAGATCGCCTACGACTTCTGCGACGAGCTCTTCCGCACCCACGGCGTGAGCGAGACCACGTATCAGCGCGCCATCGTGCAGTTCCGTGAGCAGGGCGTCATCGACCTCCTGGGCATCGTGGGTTACTTCACCACCGTATCGATGGTGATGAACGTCGCTCACACTCCAGCGCCGGAGGACAAGACGATCGCGCCGCTCGCGGCGTTTCCGCTCTAGACCTCAAAGGCGCTGCAGGTTGTAGCGGAGCCCGACACCAAGCAGGGCGAAACCCAGCCCGAAGCAGGCGATCATCGGCGCGTAACCGAAGGCGGCGACGGCTCCGCCCATCAGCGCGGCGCCGACGGCCTGCCCGCCCGCCCAGAACATCGAGAACAGCGACAGACCGGTCGCGCGCGCCTGCGGCGCCATCTCCGTGGCCTTCATCTGCAGGGTGTTGTGCACCATATAGAACGCGAAGCCGAGCCCGATCGTGCAGATCGCGACCAGTGGCCAGGCAGGCACGAGCACGATCGCGAGATAGAAGATGCCGCCGAGCAGTCCGCCCGTCAGCACGCAGCCGCGCTGGCCGAGCCGCGCCAGCAGCCAGTGCGCGGTCGTCGTGTAGAGCAGGCCTCCCACGCCAAACCCGGCGAGCAGCAGCCCGATGAGCGTGAACGGTAGCTCGAACCGCGCCTTCAGCAGCGCCCCCAGCAACGCAAACGCCCCGTAGAAGAACACCATCTCGAGGAACACGCTCAAGAGCACCGCGCGCGCCCGCGGCAGCTTGAGGATCGCGAGGTGTCGCCGCGGCGAGAGCAGCGGGCCGCTCGTCCGGGTCCCCTCGCCCCACTGCTTGCGCGTCGCGCCGAACAGCACTGCGGCGACCGCGCCGAACACGGCGCCGAGCAGCACGAAGGCCGCGCGCCAGTCGAAGAGATCGGTGAGCGTGCCGCCGACCAGGGGGCCGAGCCCCTGGCCGATGATGGTCCCCGAGATGAACCGTGCGAGCACCGGCTGCCGGCGCTCGACCGCGACACTGTCGGCGAGAAAGGCCATGCCGAGGGTCATCGTCCCCGAGGAGACGAGCCCGGTCGCGAAGCGCCAGGCGAGCAGGGAATCGAGGCTGTCGGCGAGCGCGCAGCCGAGCGAGGCGACGGCCGAGAACGCCATCAGGATCGTCAGCACCCGCAGCTTCCCGAAGCGGTCGCCGAGCGGGCCGAGGAAGTACTGCGCGCCCGCCTGGGCGAAGGCGAACGCCGAGATCACGGCAGCCGTCGCCGACACGCTCGTGCCGAAGTCGGTCGCCAGCACCGGCAGCATCGGCTCGACGACGCGCATCGCGATGCCGGCGTTCGCGGCGGCCACCGCGAGCAGGATGATCGTCGGGTTCACCCGGTCAGCTCGGCGACGGTGTCCCGCCGTGGACGGCGCGCCAGAGCTCTTCGAAGCGCTGGGCGAAGCGCGTCCCCAGCGCCCCGTCTTCGTGCTTGAAGTACACGTAAGCACGAGCCCATGGCTGCGCGGCGATCCGCTCGACCCAGGCGCGCAGGTCCCGGTCGTCGTACTGCGCACGGCGGAGACGGACGTACCCGCACGCCGAGGTGGACACCAGCGGGGTCTCCCCTTCATCGGTGTCGGCGACGCAGATCATCGCGGCGCGGGCGCGAAGCGCCTCATAGACCGAGTCGTCCTGCCACGACGGGTGACGAAACTCGAAGGCCGCGGGCCGATCCGCCGGCAGCAGCTCGAGAAACGCCTCCAGCCTGGGCAGGTCCTTTTTCAGGAACGGCGGCAGCTGGAAGAGCGCCGCGCCGAGCTTCGCCCCCAGCGCGGTGGAACGCTGCAGGAATGCGGCCACGTCAGACTCGGCATCGCGCAGGCGCTTCTCGTGGCTGATCCGGCGCGGCGCCTTCAGCGAAAAGGCGAACCCGTCGGGCACCTCCTCCGCCCAGCGCGACAGCATCGTCTCGGCCGGCATGCGGTAGAAGGTGTTGTTGATCTCCACCGTCCGGAAGTGCCGGGCGTAGAAGCGCAGCATCTCGCCGGCCGGAAGCTTCTCCGGATAGAACGCGCCCTTCCATTCCTTGTACGAGTAGCCGCTCGTTCCCGCGAGCACTTGCATCCGCTTCGTCCCGGCGCCGTATTCGGCATGAAAGCATGAAATACGACCCGCGTAGGGTCGACCCACAGGTCGGGGCGCGCCGACGGTCCGTTGCGGCGCGGCGCGCCCGCGAATACTATGACGCTCTGACGCGCCAACATGCGAAGAGCAACGCTTTACAGCAGGGCCACCCCGTCGCGCCCAGGCGCACGGCTGACCCGTCGGGAGCCGGCCGAGGGCCCCGGCGAGGCCGGCGAGAGTCCTCCCGCCCCGGTCGCCAGTTGCCCATCCGGCTCCCGGTTGCGGCGGTTTTTCGGGCGCCATCAACGGCCCCTGCTCGTCGCCGCCGGCGGGCTGCTCGCACTCGCCCTCGTGCTGGTGCATGCGACCTACACGCCCGCGCCGCGGCAGATCACGCAGCACGACATCGACGCGGCGGTGCTCCGCACGCTGGAAACCAAGCCCCTACCGTCCCG
>Ga0209853_1000573_pt1 | contig 10255 bp, 10 predicted proteins | sample GWRWS1_30_40_FD_187224 | JGI IMG/M metagenome (GOLD analysis project Ga0209853, IMG submission 187224) | Riverbed sediment microbial communities from areas with vegetation nearby in Columbia River, Washington, USA - GW-RW S1_30_40 (SPAdes)... | ecosystem: Environmental > Aquatic > Freshwater >...
ACCATGAGCGCCGCGCTCTGGCGTCCCCGCCGGTCGCCACCCGCCCGGTCACCGGCACGCAGGGCGGCGAGCAGGCGACGGGTCAGGCGCGGCTCGTCCGTGCTGGAGAGCCAGGAGTGCTCCATCGCGTCGACGACCTCCGGGCCGGTAAGGATGTTGCCCTGGATGGCGTACCCGTCTCCGGCCACCCCACCCGCCCAGGCGTGACACTCGTCGCCGGTGAACGTCGCACCGTCGCCGGTCGCGCCGACCACGCCCAGCTGCCGGGACGCCCGCCCGTCATCGGCGGCGGTAAGGCCGGCCACTGCCCCGGCTGCGGACACGCCGGTACGTAGGAGCGTGAGCCCCTGCGGGCGGTACGCCAGATTCGCGTACGACTGGGTCGCGAGTGCGCCCACCTCGGCCTCCGCTGCCGGCACAGCCGCGCCGACCCCGAGGAACTTGCTCGCCACCGCTACCCCGAGCGCATGGCCGTCCGCTGAGCGGGCGACGATCGAGAATGTCATGCGAGCGAGCGTAGTGATCCCGACCGCCATGTGTCCTGGCGACGGTGGGCCATGATGGACTGCGATGGTCTACCGATACTTCTACGACTGCGAGTTCATTGAGGACGGGCGCACGATCGACCTCGTATCGATCGGTGTGGTGGACGAGAACGGCCGCGAGTTCTACGCCATCTCCACCGAGTTCGACGGCCGGGCGGCCGTACCGTGGGTCCGGCGTAACGTCCTCGACCGGCTGCCCTCCCCTGGCGACCCCGCCTGGCGCACCAGGGCCCACATCCGTGCCGACCTGCACGAGTTCCTGATCGAGCCGCTGCGCGAACGGTCGGGTGTGGAGATGGAGCTGTGGGCCTGGTACGCCGCCTACGACCACGTCGTCCTCGCGCAGCTATGGGGTCGGATGCCCGCGTTGCCGCGGGAGATCCCTCGATTCACGAAGGACATCCGGCAGCTGTGGGACGACAAGGGCCGACCGCCTCTGCCGGAGGCCGAGGCCGAGCGACACGACGCGCTGGTTGACGCCCGGCATAACCTTGCCCGCTGGCGCACGCTGACCGCAGCCGCGTCAGGCTGAACTCCGAGCCTTCAAGATCCGTGTTCCTTTCCAACAGTTGTGTGGATCGAGATGAACGCCCGATTAGGCTGACCAGGTCGGGTAGGCGGTTTCGGGGGCGCTGGGCGGACCCGTTACAGTCCCGGATGCGGCCCGCCCCGGGCTGGCAGCGGCGCCAAAGGGGTGGGTTCTCGTGACCTGACACATGGAGGTCGGGAAGTATGCGAATCGGAGTGCTGACCGGTGGCGGAGACTGCCCCGGTCTCAACGCGGTCATCCGGGCCGTCGTCCGTAAGGGAGTGTCGACGTACGGCCACGAGTTCGTGGGCTTCCGCGACGGCTGGCGCGGGCCACTCGAGGGCCAGTCGATGCAGCTCGGGGTCAAGGAGGTGCGGGGCATCCTGCCCCGCGGGGGGACCATTCTCGGCTCCTCGCGCACCAACCCGTTCAAGATCGACGGAGGCGTCGAGCGGATCCAAGCGAACTTGGCCCACCTCGGCGTCGACGCGCTCGTGGCGATCGGCGGGGAGGACACGCTCGGCGTCGCCACCAAGCTCTACGATCTCGGCGTCCACGTCGTCGGCGTGCCCAAGACGATCGACAACGACCTCAGCGCCACCGACTACACGTTCGGATTCGACACCGCGGTGAACATCGCGATGGAGGCGATCGACCGGCTGCACACCACGGCCGAGTCACACCACCGCACCCTCGTCGTCGAGGTCATGGGCCGCCACGCCGGCTGGATCGCGTTGCACGCAGGGCTCGCCGGGGGGGCCAACGTGATCTTGCTGCCCGAGCGGCAATTCGATGTCGAGCAGGTCGCCGGCTACGTCGAAAAGCGCTTCCAGCACCAGTACTCGCCGATTATCGTGATCGCCGAGGGCGCCCAGCCGGTCGATGGCCAGATGGTGCTGCATAACCAGGAGCTCGACGCATTCGGCCATGTCCGCTTCGGCGGCATCGGTCAGTGGCTCGCCGAGCAGCTGGAGGCCAAGACCGGCAAGGAGGCCCGCACCGTGGTGCTCGGTCACATCCAACGTGGCGGCACGCCGAGTGCCTTCGACCGAGTTCTGGCGACGCGGTTCGGCCTCCAGGCGATCGACGCGGTCCACGAGAGCGACTTCGGCAAGATGATGGCGCTGCGCGGCACCGACATCGTGCGTGTGCCGTTGAGCGAGGGCACCAAGGAGCTCAAGACGGTGCCACTGGAGCGCTACACCGAGGCCGAGGTCTTCTTCGGGACCTAACCGTTCCGGTCGATCATGACCTGGAGGTCATGATCGAGGCAGTTTCGCGACGGTCAGCTCATGATCGACCGGATCTTGGGAAAGGAGGAGAGGTGCACACCATCGCCGTGATCGGGGCCGGCAAGATCGGCGAGACGCTGCTCTCAGGACTGCTGCGCAGCGGCTGGCCGGCGGAGCGGCTGCTGGCCACATCACGCCGGCCGGAGCGCGCCGACGAGCTCAGGACGCGCTACGGGATCCGCGTGGTCGGCAACGACGTCGCGGTCGTCGACGCGGACGTGCTCGCCATCGCCGTCAAGCCGCAGGACGCCGCCGCGCTCATGGCCGACCTCGGTCCCAGGGTGCCAGCGGAGAAGCTCGTGATCACGCTATGCGCCGGTCTCCCCACGGCTTTCTTTGCGAAGTGGCTGCCGGACGCGACGCCGGTGGTGCGGGTCATGACGAACACACCGGCCCTCGTCGACGAGGCCATGACGGCGATCTCCGCGGGTCCGCACGCCACCAACGAGCACCTCGCCCTCGCCGAGGAGATGTTCCGGCCACTCGGCCGTACCCTTCGTCTGCCCGAATCCCAGCAGGACGCGGTGACCGCTCTGTCCGGCTCCGGGCCGGCCTACTTCTATTTCCTGGTGGAGGCGATGACCGACGCGGGCATCCTGCTCGGCCTGCCTCGCCAGGTCGCTCATGACCTCATCGTGCAGACCGCGATCGGCTCGGCCATCATGCTTCGCGACTCGGGCGAGCACCCGGTCAAGCTGCGTGAGGCGGTGACCTCTCCGGCCGGCACCACCATCTCGGCCATCCGCGAGCTGGAGAACCACGGCGTACGGGCAGCGCTGCTCGCCGCGCTCGAGGCGGCCCGCGACCGCGGCCGGCAACTTGCCGCGGAGAATGTCTGAGCCGTGCGTGGCGTGAGCCGGAAGCAGCCGGCCGGCGAGTGCTCGATACTGGCCGTATGGATCTCGTTGAGGCACGGGCCGTCATGGCCGCTCTGCGTTCCCGCATCGACGAGTTCCTCGTCACCCGAGCCGACCTGGCCGAGCTGCGGGCCGATCTCGCCGAGGCCGGGTCCAGCCGACACGGCGGGCTCGCCGATGCCAAGGGGCTCGAGGCGAGGCTCTACGCCGAGCTGGAGCACTTCTCCCTCGTCGGCGCGCAGGTCAAGGGGTTCGCCCCGCTCCTACTGGACCTGCCGGGCGAGCGCGATGGTGAGCCCGTGTTGTGGTGCTGGCTGGAGGGTGACCCGGACATCGCCTGGTATCACCGCCTCGACACCGGCTTCGCCGGCCGCCGACCGGTATGACCGCGGGACTGTACAGGCATAGATAGATATCGTACGATCGATGCCAGCTGGCCGGTCGGGATCTGGGGAGGCACCGCCTGAAGCGGGGTCGTCAGGAGCCGCGCGTCAGGGAGCGGTGCGCGGTCAGACCATAATGGCGTACACCACGATGTTGTCCCGATAGGACAGAAGCGACCGGTCGAAGTCACCACCGCAGGTGATCAGGCGTAGCTCCGCGCCCGGCGTCGGTCGATAGACCTTGTCCGTCGGGAACTGGTCCTTCGGGTATCGCTCGACCGTGGTCACCCGGAACGTGATCCACTCCCCGCCACGCTGGATCTCGACCGCATCCCCGGACCGCAGCGTATGTAGGTCGTAGAAGACGGCGGCGCCGTTGAACGAGTCGACGTGGCCCGCCACGACCGCCGCACCCACGTCGCCGGGCACGACCCCCTCGGCGTACCAACCCGCCTGTTCGTAGGACTTCGGCGGCTGCAGTTTGCCGTGCGCGTCGAGGGCAAGGACCTGCAGCGCGGTCTCCACCTCGATCGACCGTATCCGCAACCGGGTAGGCGAGCCGGACGGTACCGGCCGAACACACGGGTCGAACACGCAGGCCGCGCCCTCATACAGCGGCGATGCCTCGGTACCGACCCTGGTACCGGCCTCCACGCGCGCGCCAGCGGGCGGAACCTGCTGTACGACGACGGCCGCAACGGCGATGACAACGGCCACCGCGCTGAGCCACGCCGCGATCTCGAACCGCCGGTAGATCGCCCGGCGCCAGCGCCGGCGATATCCGTACATCTTGGAGTGTCGAATCGGCCGAGGCGAGCCCGCTCGGCGCGGCGGCGTGACAGCGGATGTCGGTGATGCCGAGGTCGGCACCACGAATGTCGGCACTACGAATGTCGGCACTACGAATGTCGGCCCTACGAATGTCGACGGTGGAGATGTCGGCGGTGGGGCGCCGGTGGACGCTTGTGGCCGGGACAGATCGTGCACGACGCGTGGGGGATCTGGGTCGAGCCCCTGCGGTGGGCGGGCGACCCCAACGTAGCGGTGCTCCAGGGTCACGACCGGCGGCTGGCCATCCGCCGCATGCGAAGCGCGATCGCGAGCAGGCCCATGACCACGACGAGCCCAACCCCGACCATCGCCAGTGGGTTGACCGTCGAGAAGGTGCCGCCGGCTCCGGTCGCAACGCCGCCGTCAGGCGCCGTCTCCCCGCCGCGCGCGTCGGCCCGCAGCTGCAACCTCAGGCCGTTTGGCCCGTCGAGAACCAGTAGCGAGTACACGCTTCCCCCGTCCAGGTTGGCGCTGAGGGTTGTCACGTCGGACGAACCGTTGGGCTTGAGCTGCAGCGTCCAGAGCCCAGGCTCCACTACCTGGTAGTCGGTCGTCGACGAGAACGTGACCGCCGTCGCGATCGGTTCGCCGTTGGCGAGCCCCACGTCGAGGATGGGGGCTCCGACCGAAGCCTGGATGACCCTGACCTTGGACTTGTCGGCCGGGGGTCGGGTCAAGTCGTCGACGAAGACCTTCAACCCGATGACCGCGTGCTTTCCCACTCCTGCGACCGTGTACGCGCCGCCCGCCTCAACCGTCGCCTGGGTGCTCAGCGTCGGCGGCACCGACGGAGCCTGGCCCTCCAGGCGCATCGCTATCCCGTACGTGCCCACGGGGACGGCGAGGTAGTTCGACATGACGCCGTAACCGACGTGCCGGAAGATCTGCTCCTTGAACGAGCTGTCGCCAAGCTTTGATACGTAGACGTCCACCTTGGGGGTATCGGGGGAGAGGTGGGCGAGTCGAACATATCCGACGGGAGCATCCTCGGCAGCCGCCGGCGTCGCCGCCGCGAACGAGACGCCCAGGGCAGCCAGGACGGCCAACGGAAGTGCCACTGTCCTGCGGATGGGGCCGCTCATCCGATGCGGGTTTGGATAGGTCACGACCGACCTCCTACGAGCCCGAGGGTTGTCTCTAAAACCAATTACCCGTGCCACCGTGCCCGCACTCGGCCCAAATAGCAAGATGCAGAGTCACCTATTTGACCGTACGGATACCACGAGTGTGACCAGCAGGTCCCAGCGGCCGGTACGGGTCGACCGCGACCGCCACTGTTCTGCGCTAGCCGTAGGCTGGGGCCAGGCGAGCACAAGCGAAAGAGTGAAAGGTCAACGATGCGCCAGGAGTGGCATCAATTCCGCGATCCCGGGTTCGAAATTGGACGCCCAACGGCGGATTCAGCCGAAGTAGAGGCCCTGGGTCTGGACCATTGGCGGACTTTGCCGCGGGCCCAGACACCTCCGTGGCCCGATCAGGAGACGGTCGACGAGGTGTGTTCGGTGCTCAACGTCGTGCCGTCGGTGGTCGCGCCCTATGAGGTGGACGGCCTACGGCAACGGTTGGCCGAGGTGTGTGAAGGGCGAGCGTTCCTGCTACAGGGCGGCGACTGCGCGGAGACGTTCGTGGACAACACGGAGTCGCACCTTCTCGCCAACTCCCGCACGCTGCTGCAGATGGCGGTCGTCCTCACCTACGGCGCCAGCCTGCCCGTGGTGAAGGTCGCCCGGGTCGCCGGCCAGTACACGAAGCCGCGCACCCAGGGCATCGATGCCCTCGGCCTACCGGCGTACCGCGGAGACATGATCAACTCGCTCGCCGCCACGCCGGAGGCGCGTCTCGCCGACCCGCAGCGCATGATCCGGGCGTACGCGAACTCCTCCTCCTCGATGAACATGCTCCGTGCCTACGTCGGCGGCGGAATGGCCGACCTGCACGCCGTGCACGACTGGAACCGCGACTTCGTCCGCACGTCCAAGTTCGGCGAGCGGTACGAGGCGCTGGCCCGCGAGATCGACCGGGCGCTGGCCTTCATCCGAGCTTGTGGCATGACCGACGACGAGGCGTTGCGCACCGTCACCCTGTACTGCTCGCACGAGGCGCTGGCGCTGGAGTACGACCGGGCGCTCACCCGGGTCATGGGTGGCCGGGCATACGCGCTGTCCGGGCACTTCCTGTGGGTCGGCGAGCGCACCCGCCAACTCGACGGAGCCCATATCGACTTCGTGTCCCGTATCGCCAACCCGATCGGCGTCAAGCTGGGTCCGGGCACGACCCCGGATACCGCGATCGAGCTGTGTGAGCGGCTCAATCCGGACAATGTTCCCGGTCGGTTGACGCTGGTCTCGCGGATGGGCAATGCGAAGGTACGCGACGCGCTGCCCCCGATCGTGGAGAAGGTGACTGCCGCCGGACACAAGGTGGTCTGGCAGTGCGACCCGATGCACGGCAACACGATGGAGTCGTCCAACGGCTACAAGACGCGCCACTTCGACCGGATTGTCGACGAGGTGCTCGGCTACTTCGAGGTGCACCAGCAGCTCGAGTCGCACCCCGGTGGCATACACGTCGAACTGACCGGCGAGGACGTCACCGAATGCCTCGGCGGCGCTCAGGCGATCGAGGAGTCGGACCTGTCCGGCCGGTACGAGACGGCCTGCGACCCTCGCCTGAACACGCAACAGTCGCTGGAACTGGCCTTCCTCGTCGCCGAAATGCTCCGCGGCTAACCCCGCTCCCGTCGATCATGACCTCCAGGTCATGATCGGCACCAAATCGCGACGGTCAGCTCATGATCGACGGCCGACGAGGAGTGCCCGATGATCGATCTGCGTAGCGACACGGTGACCAAGCCGACCGCGAAGATGCGAGAGGCGATGGCCGCCGCGGAGGTCGGCGACGATGTGTACGGCGAGGACCCGACGGTCAACGCCCTCGAGGCGGAGGTCGCCGCGCTGTTCGGCCACGAGGCGGCCCTGTTCACGCCGACCGGCTCGATGGCCAACCAGATCGCGATCCAGTTGCTCGTGCCGCGGGCGCAGGAACTGCTCTGCGACGCCGACGCGCACGTCGTGACGTACGAGATTGGCGCGGCCGCGGCCATCGGTGGCGTGTCGTCGCGGACCTGGCCGGCGGTGGGCGGGGAGATCGATCCGGACTATGTGGCGGCGATGGTGCGCCCGGATGGCTTCTTCGCCGTACCCACGCGTGCGATCGCGGTGGAGCAGACGCATAACCGGGCCGGGGGAGCGGTGATCCCGCTGGCCACGCTCAGCGCGCTTCGGGGCGTCGCAGACGATGCGGGCGTGGGTCTGCACTGCGACGGTGCCCGGATCTGGCACGCCCACGTGGCCGACGAGGTACCGCTGGCGAGCTATGGCGCACTCTTCGACACGCTCTCGGTCTGCCTGTCTAAGGGGCTCGGGGCTCCGGTCGGTTCGTTGGTCGTGTCGTCGGTAGAGCGGATCGCCGAGGCCCGGTGGATCCGCAAGCGCATGGGCGGCGGCATGAGGCAGGCCGGCATTCTCGCCGCGGCGGGGCGACACGCCCTGGCGAACCACATCGGGCGGCTCGCCGAGGATCACGTCCGGGCACGTCGGCTCGCGGAGGCGCTCGCACCCTTCGGCGTTGTGGACGCGGCGAAGGTACGGACGAACATCGTCGCGTTGGACCTATCGAAGTCGACCCTGGGCGCACCCGCTTTGGGTGCTGCCACGCGCGCTGCCGGCGTACTCATCTCGGTCCTGGCACCCCGCACGGCGCGACTGGTCACCCACCTCGACCTCGACGACGCAGGCATCGACGCGGCCGTCGACATACTCACCGGGATCTTGCGCGGCTGAGGATTCCGGGCAGTCTCGGCGGGCCAGCCTCGGCGGGTTGACATTTGCGCGCACTGGCGGCACAGTTCAAACATACCGACCGGTCGGTATGTTTGAGGAGGGGCCATGGACTTCGCGTTCAGCGACCGTGGGCGCGAGCTGGTGCAGCGCGCCGATGACTTCATGCGGGAGTGCGTCTATCCGGCGGAGGCGACCTTCGCCGCGCAGGTCGCCGAGCGCCCGGACGAGTGGGACTCGCCGCCAGTCGTCGCCGATCTCAAAAAGGAAGCACGCGCGCGTGGGCTGTGGAACCTGTTTCTGCCGCATGCGCCCTGGGGTGCCGGGCTGACCAACCTGGAGTACGCGCCCATCGCGGAGCTGACCGGCCGCAGCCCCTACCTCGCCCCCGAGGCGATGAACTGCGCCGCGCCGGACACGGGCAACATGGAACTCCTCGCCATGTTCGGCGCGGCCGAGCAGCAGGATCGCTGGCTGCGTCCGTTGCTGGAGGGCGAGATCCGGTCCTGCTTCTCGATGACCGAGCCCGACGTGGCCAGCTCGGACGCCAACAACATCGCGACCCGGATCGAGCGCGACGGCGACGACTATGTGGTGACCGGCCGCAAATGGTGGTCGTCGGGTGCGATGAACCCGCGTTGCCGAGTCTCGATCGTCATGGCGCTGAGCGACCCAGATGGGCCAAGACACCGCCGGCACAGCATGATCCTGGTGCCGATGGATGCCCCCGGCGTCCGGGTGGTGCGCTCGACCAGCGTCTTCGGCTACTCCGACCGGACCCACGGCGGACACGCCGAGATCGTCTTCGACCAGGTACGGGTATCGGCCGCGAATCTGCTCGGCGGGGAGCACGAGGGCTTCGCCCTGGCACAGGCGCGCCTGGGTCCCGGGCGCATCCACCACTGCATGCGACTGATCGGCATGGCCGAGCGGGCGTTGGACCTCATGTGCCAGCGGACACTGGCCCGCCAGACCTTCGGCCGCGCCATAGCCGAGCAGGGCGTCGTGCAGGAGTGGATCGCGGAGTCCCGCATCCGCATCGAGCAGGCCCGACTGCTCACACTCAAGACCGCCTGGCTGATGGACACGGTCGGCAACAAGGGCGCCGCGATGGAGATCGCCGCGATTAAGGTCGTGGCGCCGGAGACGGCCCGATGGGTGATCGACCGCGCGATCCAGGCGTACGGTGCCGCCGGGGTCTGCCAGGACTCGCCATTGGCCAACCTGTACGCGCATGCCCGCACTCTGCAGATCGCCGACGGTCCGGACGAGGTGCACCGCCGTTCGGTGGCGCGCCAGGAGCTGGCCCGGTGGCGGTAGGCCGGAGCACAGCTCGTAGCGCGGCGGGTCGTACTGACGCGGGTCGTGGCGGGGCGGGTCGTGGCGCGGCGGGCTCGGTCCAGGCGCGGATCGTGGCTGCCGCCGTCGGGCTCTTCTCGGAGCAGGGCTTCGACGCGACATCGGTACAGGAGATTGTCGAGCGCGCCGAGGTCACCAAGGGCGCGATGTATCACTACTACCGGTCGAAGGACGATCTGCTGTACGAGATCTACCACGCGCTGATCAGCACTCAGCTCACCGATCTGGACCGGATCCTTGCCGCCGGCCGACCGCTGCCGGACGCCATCCGGGCCATCGTGGTGGATCTGGTGGAGACAACCGCGGCCCGGCTCGAGGAGACCGCCGTCTTTGCCCGCGAGAGCCATCGGCTCGCCGGGGATCGGATGGCGGCGCTGCGGGCGGACCGCCGGCGCTACCACGAGGCGGTCAGGGATCTGGTCGTGCGCGGGCAGAAGGACGGGGTCTTCGCCGCGTCCGCATCCGCGGAGACCGTCACGCTGATCGTGTTCGGGATCGTGAACCAGTTGCCGCAGTGGTACCGCCCGGATGGCGAGAAGTCACCGCGGCAACTGGGCGATGAGATCGCCGACTTCGTGCTCGCCGGCCTCGCGGGTTAGGCGTACCAGGGTCCGTCGTCG
>Ga0209853_1000574_pt1 | contig 10254 bp, 14 predicted proteins | sample GWRWS1_30_40_FD_187224 | JGI IMG/M metagenome (GOLD analysis project Ga0209853, IMG submission 187224) | Riverbed sediment microbial communities from areas with vegetation nearby in Columbia River, Washington, USA - GW-RW S1_30_40 (SPAdes)... | ecosystem: Environmental > Aquatic > Freshwater >...
TGATCCCGACGGTGACGCGAAGCTCCTGGTGCTGGGGTGGGGCTCGACCTGGGGCACGATCAGGGCCGCCGCCCGCCGGGTCCGCGATCAGGGGAAGAAAGTGGCCACGGCCCACCTGTTCCACCTCAATCCGTTCCCCTCGAACATCGCCGAGGTGGTCCGGCGCTATCCCAAGGTGCTGATCCCCGAGATGAACTCGGGACAGCTCGCGCTCCTCATCCGGGGCCGGTTCCTGGTGGACGTGAAGAGCTACGCGAAGGTCCAGGGCCTCCCGATCTTCGTCGATGACCTGGAGCAGGAGATCCTGAAGGTGATGGCGGAATGAGCGACGTGGAGAACGAGCAGACGGGCGAAAGCGGCGGCAACGGCGGCAACGGCGGCAACGGCCAGCGGGCCGTCGGCACGCTGACGAAGAAGGACTTCACCAGCGACCAGGAGGTCCGGTGGTGTCCTGGGTGCGGGGACTACGCCATCCTGGCCACCGTGCAGGCGTTCATGCCGGAGCTCGGGATCACGCCCGACAACACCGTGTTCGTGTCGGGCATCGGGTGCTCCGGACGGTTCACGTACTACATGGACACGTATGGGATGCACGGGATCCACGGCCGGGCGCCGGCCCTGGCCACCGGGATCGCCACGGCCCGTCCGGACCTGGACGTGTGGGTGGTGACCGGGGACGGGGATGGCCTGTCCATCGGCGGCAACCACCTGATCCACGCCCTCCGCCGCAACGTGAACATGACGATCCTCCTGTTCAACAACCAGATCTACGGCCTGACCAAGGGCCAGTACTCGCCCACCAGCGAGGAGGGCAAGGTCACGAAGTCCACGCCGTTCGGCTCTGTGGACCATCCCTTCAACCCCATCGCCCTGGCCCTGGGGGCGGAGGCTACCTTCGTGGCCCGGACGGTCGACAACGACCGCCAGCACCTGACCCAGGTCCTGCGACAGGCGGCCGCGCACCGAGGAGCGGCGTTCGTCGAGATCTATCAGAACTGCAACGTGTTCAACGACGGCGCGTTCGACCTCCTGCGGGAGAAGCCACAGGGCGTCCACAACCAGATCCGCCTGGAGCACGGCAAGCCGATCCTGTTTGACGAGGACAACCGGTGCGTGGCGGTGGGGGACAACGGTCGCCTGGTCCTGGCCAACGTGGACGACGTGGCCCCGGACAGCATCGTGGTCCATGACATGCACGGCCGCCCGTCGCTCGCGTTCGCGCTGGCGCACCTGGCGCACGGGCCCACCGAGCCCACGTGCATCGGAGTGTTCCGGGAGGTCGAGCGGCCGGTCTACGGCGAGGCCATGGACAAGCAGATCGAGATGGCCACCGAGCGGTTGGGCCGGGGGGATCTGGCCAAGCTGCTGCACTCCGGCGACACCTGGACCGTCACGTAGCCTCCTCGAATGCCCGGCGGGTCGGTTCAGCGCGGCGGACCCGTGGTCCAGGTAGATTTCGGTGTCCATCAACCCCTGCCGGGAGGGAAAGTCCAGCTAGACGGTGGAGAATGTCCCGAATATGATAGCGGTGAGCCGTCGACCACCAGCTCCTGGAGCCTTTCAGTGGCCAAGCAGGCGCCCAAGCACAGCGACGAACAGCCCGCCGGGCGGCGAGCCGCGCCGACCACTGTCCGAAACTGCACGGTCTGCGGGACCAAGCTGTCCATCTACAACCCCGGTCCCAACTGCTGGCAGCACACCATGGGCTATCCATGGAGAGGCCCGACCGCCAAGCCGAAGTACGAGCCGTAGCTCGGCTCACTACGGCACGGCGGGCTCACGGTCCTGCATGAACGCCGACCAGTACAGCACGGCGCCGATCACGCCACCCGCGACCGGTCCCACCCAATACACCCACCAGTCGTTCCAGGTGCCGGAGACGAGCGCCGGGCCGAACGAGCGGACAGGGCTCACGGCTCCGCCGGTGAACGGCCCGGCCACCAGGATGTCGAAGGCGAGCACCAATCCGACGGTCAGCCCGGCGGCCTGCGGGAACGGCCCACGGTCGTCGAGGAGCGTGGCGAAGACGGTGAACACGAGGAAGAAGGCCAGGATGGCTTCGATCAGGATGCCCTTGCCCTGGCCGATCCCAGTGGCGAGAAGCGGCGTCCCCAGGTTCGCCGCCTTCCACACGGCCCTGGGCACCACGAAGCGGAGCAGGAGGGCCCCGAAGATCCCCCCGGCGAGCTGGGCCGCGACGTAGATCAGTGCCCGGGCCGATCCGATCTTGCCGGCAACCCACACGCCGATGGTCACGGCCGGGTTCAGGTGCCCGCCGGAGATGGGGGCCGTCACCGAGACCATCACTGCGATGGCGAACCCGGTCGCCAGGGCCACCCCGAGCAGGCCGCTCCCGTACGGGCCGGCCACGATCACGGAGCCCGCGCCCACGAACACGAACGCGAACGAGGCGACGAGCTCGGCCAAGGCAGCCTTCCAGGTGGTCTGCACCGCCTCCTCCTCCCAAGGCCCGCCGGACGATATCCGACGCGTTCGAAGAGGGCAAAGGGCGCACATGCCCTTGATAGGATGCCGCCCGTGAAGGTCCTGCTCGTGTCCCCGGACCCCGACTCGAGGACGCTGACACGCCTGTCGGTCGCGAACATCGAACGGCGCCTGGGTGAGCGGCTGGAGTTCATCGAGGCATCGGATGGGGAGGACGGGCGAACCAGAACGTGGCGGGAACGCCCCGACGCGGTCGTGGCCGACGAGATCGCCTCCCGGATGGGCGCGTTCGCCCTGGCCAGGGACCTGCGGGGCGCGAACGAGCCCTATCCCGGCGCGATCGTGATCCTGCTGGAGCGCCGCCAGGACGAGTGGCTGGCCAACTGGTCCGGGGCCGACGCCTGGTTCGTCAGGCCCATCGATCCGTTCGAGCTCGCCGACCGCTTGCTCGAGCTGGTGACGGCCAAGGAACGGGCATGAAGATCAAGGGGACGTGCCGGCGGTGCGGCCGGGAGTTCTTGGTCGAGCAGGTCATCGGGAACGGGGGCCGCTGTCCGTGGGACGGCAAGCCCTTCCAGGCCGACTATGCCGTCGTGCTGGTGGATTCGCTCCGAGATGCCGAGGCGTCCGGCAACACCTTGGAGAACGCGCTGGAGAAGGTGGCCGACATGGAACCCGAGTTCGTGCTGGACATCGACTCGGTCATCGGCCGGATCCGAGAGCACCTCGAGCGGTTGGAGCGGAGCCACGGAGCCTAGCGGCGCGGCGGGTGCCAGAGAGGCGAACGGCTACCGCGTCGACGTCCGCCAGCAGGACGCGGGTCTGGTCGTGGTCATCCTCGATCCGGCCGGCCGCGAGGTCTCGACCCGCGCATGCGGCGACGAGACGGAAGCCCGAACGTACGCCTCGACGGTTCGCCAACACGCATACTGGCTGTCGGAGGCCAAGTTCCGGGAGTACTACCGGCTCCCGGACCTTCCGGGTGAGGGCTGAGATGGGATTCAACGCCATGCGGCCGGGGAAGGTGAAGACGGCCGACATCGTCATGCTGGTGACGGCCATCGTCGTGGTCGTGGCGTTGGTGATCTGGGCCATCCGGTAGCCGTGGAGGATGCGGAGCTCTCCGAGCTCGACTTCTGCTACGTGACCACGACGGGGAGGTCGTCCGGCCGTCCCCACACGATCGAGATCTGGTTCGCCCTCCACGACGGCAGGGTGTACATGCTGTCCGGTGGGGGCGACGCCAGCGACTGGGTGAAGAACATCCGGGTCAATCCGACGGTGGGGCTTCGGATCGGCGACCGCGACATGATCTGCCGGGCCCACGTGGTGGAGGACAGGGAGGAGGACGCGCTGGCCCGCCGGCTCCTGGTGGAGAAGTACCAGCCGCGCTACACGGGCGAGCTGGAGGAGTGGCGGCAGTCTTCCCTGCCCGTCGCCATCGAGCTCCCCGAGCGCTAGGACTCGTCGAAGCCGATGGAGAACAGGCGCTCCAGGTCGTGCTTGGAGTAGACCTGGAAGGCGATGAGCGTCTCGGTCCGCACGACCCCCTCGACCTTGGCGATGCCCTGCGGGATCACCGTGGCCAGGTCGTCGTGGTTCATCACGCGCACCACGGCGACCAGGTCGACCTCTCCGGCCACGGAATAGACCTCGCTCACGCCGTCGATGCCGGCGATGGCCTGGGCGGCCTCCGGGATCTCGTCGATCTCGCACTGGACGAGGACGACAGCGTGGACCATCAGGCTCGCTCCAGGACGACGGCCAGTCCCTGCCCGCCGGAGATGCACAGCGTGGCCAGGCCGAGCGTGAGGCCCCGGTCGCGCATCTCGTAGGCCAGGGTGAGGAGGAGGCGAGTGCCGCTCATCCCGATCGGATGCCCGAGCGAGATGCCGCCGCCCCTGGTGTTCAGCTTGTCACGGTCGAACTTGAGGTCGCGCTCGCACGCGATGACCTGCGCGGCGAAGGCCTCGTTGATCTCGATGACGTCGATGTCGGCGAGCGACAGGCCCGTCTTCTCCAGCACCTTCTTCGTGGCCGGGACGGGGCCGATGCCCATGATGGCCGGGTCCACGCCGGCCCAGGACATCCCCACGATCCGGGCGAGCGGCTGCCGGCCCTCGGCGTTCGCTCGCGGCTCGGACATCAGCACGAGCGCGGCCGCGCCGTCGGTGATGCCCGAGGAATTGCCGGCCGTCACGCTTCCGTGCTCCCGGAACACCGGCTGCAAGGCGGCGAGCTTCTCGAGCGTCGTGTCGGGGCGCGGGTGCTCGTCCTGGCTGATCGTCGTCGTGGCCTTGCCGTGCGGGTCGGGGGCCTCGACGGGGAACGTTTCGGCTGCGCGGCGATCCTTCGCTGCCGCGGCTTTCTCCTGCGATTCCAGGGCGAGCTCGTCCTGCTCCTGCCGCGAGATGTCGTACAGGTCGACCAGGTTCTCGGCGGTCTCGCCCATGATGAGCCCGCACAGCGGGTCCAGGAGGCCATCTCGGTACATCGCGTCGTACGCGGTGGCGTCGCCGGCCCGATAGCCGGTCCGCATCCGGTCGAGCAGGTACGGCACGCGGCTCATGTTCTCCATGCCGCCGGCCAGGACCACCTCGGCGTCGCCCAGCGCGATCTGTTGCGCGGCGAGCTGCACGGCCTTCATCCCGGAGCCACAGGCGATGTTGACGTTGTAAGCGGAGACCTCCTTCGGCACGCCGGCCCGGACCGAGACCTGGCGCCCCGTGTTCGGCCCGTTCCCGGCCTGACGGGCGTGGCCCATGATCGTCTGGTCGATCTGCTCCGACTCGACCCCGGCCCGGCGCATCGCTTCCCTTGCCGCGAGCGTCCCCAGCTCGACGGCCGGGACCTCCGAGAACGCGCCGAGGAACTTGCCGATCGGCGTGCGCGCGCCCTCCAGGATGACCGCGGTCTCCACGGGCACAGTCTAGTGGGCGCCTTCGCGAGGCCGGTCGGCCGAGCGAAGGCGGGTGAGGAGCCGGTGGAGGGCGGCACCGCCCTCCACCGGCTCCGCCGGCGGACGGTCGGCCCGTTCCACCCGGACGGGGTTGTGGAGCAGCCACGACCGGACCGCCGCGAGCTCGTCGGCTCGCTCCCTTGGACACGGCCATGGGATCGGCGCCCCATCGCCGTCCCCGACGAACGCGCCACCGGACAGGCGGAGCCGGTTGGCGTGGGCGTCGCGCAGCTCGAGCCGGCCGGGCCGGAGCAGCCAGTCGTCCACGCGAGCGCGGGCCAGCGCGTCGGCAAGCGCGCGCAGCCGGTCGCGGGCCAGCGCCGCATCCTCGAACCGCTCCTGCCCGGCGAGATGATCCATCCGCACCTCGAGCGCCGCGAGGAGCCCGCCCGGAGACGAAAGGGAGGAGAGGAGGCTCCGGACGAGCTCTCCGTAGCGCTCGAGGCTCACGCGGCCGTCGCAGGGGGCGAGGCAGCGACCGATCTCGCCGAGGGCGCACGGCGAGAACCTGGTCGAGGCCCGCATTGGCTTCGTGCACCGGCGGATGGGGAAGGCCTCCTCGATCGCCTCCTTGGCCAGCCGGGCCTGCTCGGCGGTGCCGAACGGGCCGAGGAACGCCCCCTTTCCCTTGGGTTCGCGGACCACCTTGATCCGGGGGAACGCCTCGGTCGTGTCCACTTTCACGTACGCGTACCGGCGCCACCGCTTGCCCCGCCGGTTGTGCTTGGGCCGGTGCGACCGGATCAGGCGAGCTTCGAGCACCAGCGCTTCGAGCTCGGAGCCGCACCGGATCCCTTCCACCGCAGCCGTTTCGGTGAGGAGATCCTGGACCTGCTTGCGGGAGTCGCCGTAGAAGTAGCTCTTGACCCGGCCTCGGATGTCCTTGGACTTGCCGACGTAGAGCACGCGCCCGTCGCGGCCCTTGAACAGGTAGACGCCCGGCCCGCGGGGCAGGTGATCGGCCAGCCGGATCTTCCCGAAGTTCGGCCGTCCGCGAGCCGTCACGGCCTCGTGGAGGTCGCCGAGGGTCAGGATCCCCAGCCGGCCGCCGAGGTCGAGCAGGCCGTGGAAGACCTCCGCACAGGCCTCGGCGTCGGGGAGGGCCCGATGGGTGGGCCTGGCCCCCGTCCGGAAGTACTGGGCCAGCGTCTGGAGCCGCACGTTCGGCACGTCCGGCCACACGACACGGCGGGCCAGGCGCGCGGTGCACACGGGAGGGGGTGGAAGCGGGTCGTAGTCCAGGCGCACCAGGCTCGCGTTCAGGAACGTGAAGTCGAACCGGGCGTTGTGCGCGACGAACACGCACCCCTCGGCGAACTCGACGAAGCCGGGGAGTGCCCACTCCAGGGGCGGTGCGTCGCGGACCGTGAGGTCGTCGATGCCGGTAAGGTGGGTGATGAACCGCGGGATCGAGGTGCAGGGATCCACGAGCGTCTCGAACACGCCGATCCGCTCACCTCCTCGGTACTTCACCGCACCGATCTCGGCGATACTCGACTCGGCGGGGGAGCCTCCTGTCGTCTCCAGGTCGACGATGCAGAACGTCACCTGGTGGAGGGGGATGCCTTCCTGCAGGGTGGTCTGGACCGGTTGGGCGAGCACGAGTCGGCCTCCGCCTGGGCCGCGGGCGTCCGACGATACCGAACACGTGTTCGATGGTCAAGCCCCAACGGGCAGTCGGCCCTCGTAGCGCGCTCGCCGCGTGCTACCGGCGCGGGTAGAGCTCGTCCTCCACCAGGAAGGCGATGAGCTGTTCCACGGCCAGGTGGGCCTCCTGCACGTGCGAGGTATCCGAGCTCGGGACCAGGATGGCGACGTCGGCGAGGGGGGCGAGCTTCCCACCGGTCTCCCCGGTCAGGGCAACGGTCCGCATCCCCTGGCGCGTCGCCTGCTCCATCGCCAGGACGACGTCCGCCGAGTTACCGCTGGTCGAGATGCCGATCAACACGTCGCCGGCCGTTCCCAGGGCCTCCACCTGGCGGGCGAAGACGCCCTCGAAGCCGAAGTCGTTCGAGACCGCGGTGAGGATCGAAGTGTCCGTGGTGAGCGCGACCGCCGGGATGGCCGGCCGCAGGCGGTCCAGGGTGAGGGTGCTGACCAGCTCAGCGGCGAGGTGCTGGCTGTCGGCGGCGCTCCCGCCGTTCCCGCAGATCAGGACCTTGCCGCCGCCGCGGACGCTGTCGGCGACCGCGACGGCGGCCCGAGCGATCTCCTCCGAGCAGCTCTCCGCGGTCGCCGACAGCGTGTCCCGAGTCTCGCGCAGGTACGCCGCGATGCGGTCGGCGACGGTCACCGCCTGGTCTCCGAGAGCACGATGTCCAGGATCACGCCGGCAGCCTCCGAGAGGTCGGCCAGGACGTGGTCGGCCTGTGCGCCCGCGCCGGTGGCGAGCTCGTCCTCCCCGTGCCCCGTGCGGACAAGGATCGTGATCGCCCCGATGGCTCGCCCCAGTCCCATGTCGGCCGCGTGGTCCCCGACGACGAAGGCGTCGCCCGGCCGGAACCCGTGGTCCGCCGCCGCACGCAGGGCCAGCCCCGCGCGCGGCTTCCGGCAATCGCATCCCTCCTCGGGTGCGTGCGGGCACACGTAGAGCCCGTCGATCCGCACACCTTCCTGCTTCAGCAGCCCCACCAGGCGTGCATCGATCTCCTCAAGGCGCTCGGGCGTCAGGAGCCCGCGTCCCACGTTGGCCTGGTTGGTCAGGACGACGAGCCCGAGCCCGGCCGAGCGCAGATCCCGGAGCGCCGCCGGCGCGCCGGGGATGAGCACGACCTGGTCGGGATGGGCGAGGTGGTCGACCTCCTCGTTGATCGTCCCGTCCCGGTCGAGCAGCACGAAACGCCCGGTCATGGTGGCGCGGGCCTCCAGACCGCGTCCCCCGCCTGGGCCTCGACCCCCGTCCGCGTGAACGCGAACGAGGCGAACCGCCCGCCCAGCCGCTCGAGCGCGGCCCGAACCTCAGGCTGCCGCTCCTCCCTGCAGTACAGCAGGAGATACCCGCCTCCTCCCGCCCCGCAGATCTTCCCTCCGGTGGCGCCGGCCTTCGTGGCCGCGTCGAAGAGCCGCTCGATCCTCGTGCCCTCGGCGATGTGCGGGTTCATCCGCTTCTTGCTCTCGAACGCCTCGTGCAGCATCTGGCCCAGGCCGTCCACGTCGCCCGATTCCAGGGCGTCCCGCATCTCAAAGGCCATAGCCTGCAGCTGCTTCATGCCCTGGATGGTCTCTTCCCGCCCCTCCCGGAACAGCCGGATCTGCGTGTCGATGAGCCCGAGGTTCGCGCGGACCTGTCCCGTGTAGCAGAGCAGGAGGTTCGCGCGAAGCCGCCGCAGGACCTCGGCCGCCGCCCGAACCGGGGTGACGTCGACCCTCTGGGCGGAGAACTCGAGGAGGTTGAAGCCTCCGTAGGCCGCCGCGTACTGGTCCTGCCAGCCTCCGGCGATGCCCAGGTCCTCGCGTTCGATCGCGTAGCTCGTTCGGGCCAACTCGGCCGCGGTGAACGAACGGCCGCCGAAGGCCGCGAGCGCGGCGACCACGGCCGTCACCACCGCGGAGGAGCCCCCCAGGCCGCTCCCGGGTGGTGCGTCGCACCGGACCTCGACGTCGACCCCCCGGGGCACGCCCACCCGGTCGATGGCCGCCTTCGGAAGGTCCATCACCCCGTCGTACTCGGGCGACTCGTGCAGCTGGTACTGGACGATCTGGTGGAGGTCGAGCGAGCGGATCCGGATGCGATCGTCGTCCCGGGGCCGAAGCGTGGCCTCCGCGTGATGGTCGATCGTCGCGGAGAGGACGGCCCCTCCGTGCAGCTCATACCAGTGGGGGAAGTCGGTCCCGCCCCCCACGAAGCTGATGCGAAGCGGCGCCGCCGCCTGGACCGTGACGTCGCTCATGGGCCAGCCAAGTATGGGCGGCCCGGCACCCGGGTGACCAGCCGGGAGGCTCAGGCCACGAACCGGACCAGCCGTCGGCGCTGCTGCTCCGTCAGGCCGCCCCACACCCCGTACCGCTCGCCGTTCTTGAGCGCCCAGGCGAGGCACATCTCGCGGATGCCGCAGGCCGAGCAGTAGGCCAGGGCCGGCCCCGCCTCCTCCTCGGAGGTGGGGAAGAAGACGTCGGGGTCGAGGCCGTGGCAGGCCGCCTTGTCCTGCCACATGTCTGGAGGGGAAGGGTTTCGGGGAAGGGTCTTCAGGTCGATGCCGCTCACGCGCTCCTTGCTCACCAGTCGATCCCTCCCGGAGGTCTCATCGAGTCTGACCAGCGGCCGGGCGGCCACGCGGGCATGCAGCTCATTCTGGTCCTCTGCCCAGGCCCAAATGAAGTCTTGAAAAGTCACGACCGCCGTAGTAACGGACGGATCCGAGCGACCTCACGCGGGCGTGAGCGCGTCACCCGAGGTCGTGGCCAGGGGGACCGATCTCGCCTCCCACCGGACCCGCGCCAACAGGGCGAACCCCTTGCGCGACGGGGCGGCGCTCGTGACCGCGCCCACGTCCCGGCCATCCGCGATGACCCGCTCACCCGGCTCGACGGGAAAGGTTGCCCGAAGTGCCAGGACCGTCCGCGGTGGGTGGCCGAGGTTGCGGACCTTGGCCACGGCCTCCTGACCCAGGAAGCATCCCTTGGTGAAGTCGATGAGGAACTCCAGTCCGGCTTCGGCGGGAAGGGATTCCTCGTCGAGGTCGGTCGGGAACCGCGGCACTCCCCGCCGGATCCGCCACACCTCTCCCGCCTCGGCGCTCGCCTCGACGGCACCGTCGGACGGCTCCCGTGCCACCGCCCATCCCCGATCCGAGGGCATGAGGACCACGTGAGGCCCGGCGGCGGCTCGTGCCAATGCCACACCGGAGGAC
>Ga0209853_1000576_pt1 | contig 10235 bp, 8 predicted proteins | sample GWRWS1_30_40_FD_187224 | JGI IMG/M metagenome (GOLD analysis project Ga0209853, IMG submission 187224) | Riverbed sediment microbial communities from areas with vegetation nearby in Columbia River, Washington, USA - GW-RW S1_30_40 (SPAdes)... | ecosystem: Environmental > Aquatic > Freshwater >...
GCCTCGTCGATGGCATCGATGAAGTTGGTGGTCGTGACGAACAGCACCGCCGGGAGCTTGCGCGCCACCTCGTCGATGCCGAGCATCACGGCATCGGTCGCCCGGTGAACGTCGACCGGGTTGGTCTCGAACGAAGCGGTCTGGCGCCGGACGGCGAAGCTCTCGACCTCGTCGATCAGCACCACGGTATGCGGGCGGCGCGCCGCGATCTCGGGGATCGTGTCGCTGAGCAGGCGCATGATGTTGCGCTGGCTCTCGCCGAGCATGTCGCTCGGGAACGCATGCGGATTGATCTCGACCAGCGTGGTCGCGCCCTCGCGCGCGAGCTCCCGCTCGACCGCCGCGCGTCCGGCGGCGATCGTCCGCGTGAGCTCCTCGCTGTTGAACCACTGCCGGACCTTGTGTCGCGCGCGCGAGCTGGCGAGGTAGCCGAGCTGCGGGTTCAGCCAGTCGCGCGACGGCCCGCCCGTCTTCGCCGCGACGACCTCGACGCGCTGGCCGTTCTCGAGCTGGTAGTCGAGCGGGACCATCGCGCCGTCGACCTTCGCTCCGCGGCAGCGGTGTCCGAGGTCGGTGTGCAGCGCGTAGGCAAAATCGATGGGCGTGGCGCCGCGGGGCAAGTCGATCACCCTGCCCTGCGGCGTCAGCACGTAGACGGTCTCGTCCAGGGCCGCGCGCTTGGACTGCTCGACCCACTCCGCGCCGTCCACGATCTCGTCGCGCCAGGCGAGCACCTGCCGCAGCCAGGCGATCTTGTCATCGAACGCGTCGCCCTTGCCGCCGCGCCCCTCCTTGTAGCGCCAGTGCGCCGCGACGCCCAGCTCGGCGTGGCGGTGCATCTCGTGCGTCCTGATCTGCACCTCCAGCGCGCGCCCGTCCGGAGCGACGACCGCGGTGTGCAGCGACCGGTAGTTGTTGCCTTTCGGCCGCGAGATGTAGTCGTCGAACTCGCTCGGGATCGGCTGCCACAGGTCGTGCGCGATCCCGAGCACCGTGTAGCAGTCCTTGACCGTGTCCACGAGGACGCGCAGGCCCCGCACGTCGTGAAGGTCGGCGAACTCGAGCCCCTTCTGGCGCATCTTGCTGTAGATGCTGTAGAGGTGCTTCGGCCGGCCGGTGACCTCGGCGGTGATTCCCGCGGCGGCGATCTCGCGCAGCAGCGCCGCCATCGCTTTGGCGATGAACGACTCCCGCTCGTCGCGGCGCTCGTCGAGCTGTCGGGCGATCCGCTTGTAGAGCTCGGGCTCCAGGAACCGAAACGAGAGGTCCTCGAGCTCCCACTTCAGCTGCCAGACGCCGAGGCGGTTCGCGAGCGGCGCGTAGATGTCGAGCGTTTCGCGCGCGAGCTCGCGCCGCGTCGCCTCCGGCGCCCGGGCGAGAAAGCGCAGCGTCTGGGTGCGGCTGGCGAGCCGGATCAGCACCACGCGGATGTCCTCGACCATCGCGAGCAGCATCTTGCGCAGGATCTCCGCCTGCGACTGCTTCCCTTTCTCCTCGATCGCGGCGAGCCCGCGCGTGACGACGCGCATGCGGTTCAGCTTCGCGACTCCGCTCACGAGCGCCGCCACCGCGGCGTCGACCCGTTCGGCGAGCTGCTCGTCGGCGTTCGGCAGGTATTCCGGCGCGGCGAAGAGCAACCCGGCGGCGCGGGTCGCGGCATCCACGCGGAGCTGAGCGAGATTGGCGGCGAGGCCGTACGCGTGGTCGAGCGCCGGCTCGCCGGTCCCGAGCAGCTTGCCGTCGTAGAGCGGCGCGGCAAACGCCGCAGCGCGCTCGACGAGCGCCCGCTCGGCCGCATCGAGGCCGGCGAGCGCGGGCTCGAGCTCGGGGCGCGCCGTAGCGGCGGCATCGGACGGACGCTGGGTGACGGTGACCACGGCGGAAACGCGAATGCGGGAAAAAGCAGTCTATGTTACCGGACGCCGTGCACGGCGTCCGTCATAATCTGTCGTTCCCGTCTCGCTTTGACGCACTCCCGCATGTCGCTGTTCCGCACCTGGCGCCGCCGGCGCATCCTCAAGCGCGCCCGGATCGACGACGCCTTGTGGCGGCGCGTCACCGGCCGGCTGCCATTCCTCGGCGGGATGAGCGCGGGGGAGCTCGCACGGCTGCGGGCGCTCGCGCTGCTGTTCCTGCACGAAAAGCAGATGCACGGTGCGGGCGGCCTCGAGCTCAGCGACGAGATCCGTCTCGCAATCGCGGTGCAAGCGGTGCTGCCGGTGCTGAATCTCGGGCTCGACTTCTACGACGGGTGGGTCGGGGTCGTCGTGTATCCGAGCGAGTTCCGCGTCCGGCGGCAGGAGCTCGACGAGGACGGGGTCATGCACGAGTGGGAGGACGACCTGTCGGGCGAAGCCTGGCCGGGCGGCCCGGTGCTGCTGTCCTGGGAGGACATCACACTCGGTGTGGCGGCGCCCGAGGAGGGCGGCGAGCCCGGCTACAACGTCGTCATCCACGAGTTCGCCCACAAGATCGACATGCTGAAGGGCGAGGCGGACGGCAATCCGCGTCCGCACGCCGACATGGATGCGGGTGTTTGGGAGCGGACGCTGGAGTCCGGATATGCCCGCCTGGTCGGGATGGTCGAGCGCGAGGTCGAGACGCTGCTCGATCCCTATGCGGCGGAGCATCCGGCGGAGTTCTTCGCGGTGGCGAGCGAGACCTTCTTCACCGACCCGCACGCGCTGAAGGAGGAGTTCCCGGGGCTGTACGAGCAGCTGAAGCTGTTCTATCGCCAGGATCCGGCCGCTCGCCTCGCGCCGCCAGCCGCGGAAGAAAGCAACCGCCGATAGTCGCCGGCGCGCGCGGAGCCGGCTCCAATCGGCGCGAGGCGTTCGGGGCGCGGGGGATTCGGAGCGCGGCGCCTTAGCGGCCCGCGCATTGGTCAAGCTAGACCAGCGCCCGGCCGGTGAGCCGCTCGAGTGTGCGCAACGGCGAGGACGCCGGGTCGTAGAGCCCCTGCACCGGAAGGTGCAGCGTCTGCTCCAGCATGAACTGCCCGCTCATCGCCGCGTGCGAAGTCTGGTCGGAGAAGCAGATCCATACGCTGCCCGCCGCAAGCGACAGGGTGGTCTGGGGCGCGTTCCGCTGATAGTCCGCGTCGCTCTTCAAGCAGTCATGCAAGCGGAGCATGAAGTGGTCGTACTCGCTGCGCCGCGCCTTGGTGATGGACAGCGCTTCCATCAGCCATGCCGACCCCGGCAGGGGACGCCGGATGCGCGGGAGCAGGCGCTTCGCCATGCTCTCGAATGGCTCTCCCACGCGCCATATCCTCGGCTCGCCGTGCGGATCGACGTTGGCGAACACGCGGAGAATGCGTTCGCCGCGGTTCGGGCGAGAAGGGAAAGCATCGACGTGCAGCCGTGAATCATCCTTGCGCCAGGAGGCGGCGCGGCCTTGCACGCGCACCGGTCGGTAGCTCGTGCGGGCGAGCTGCAGTTGCGGCACGTACGCCGGAAACAGCCGCGCGATCAGGTCGCCCGCTTGAGCCCGGAAGCGCGCCACGAGCGCGCGCAACTCGTCCAGTTCGCGCGGGGGACCGGCTGCGCCCCTGAGGGGCGCCCCCTCGCCATCGATGGAGATGTTCTTGCTGCGGCCATTGGACCAGCTCGGGCCGAGAAAGCGGCGTTCGTGCTCGCGGAACTCGAAGGCCAGGCGCGGTAGGTACAGCACCCGCCCCGCTTCGATCTCCCGCGCGAGGACCGCGCCCAGCTCGGGCACTGCGGGCGGTGTCCAGGTGTCGAGCGGAAGCGTATAGGTGACGTTCACGCTGTAGCGATCATCTCTCGGTCATGGGTTGTGCATAGCGGCAAGCATACAACCGACCCCCCCGAGGCGTCTCGATTTTTCTCGAGATCGACGAACGCGGCACGTTGAGGATCCTCGCCCGTCTGCTCGATCCCTATGCGGCGGAGCACCCGGCGGAGTTCTTCGCGGTGGCGAGCGAGACCTTCTTCACCGACCCGCACGCGCTGAAGGAGGAGTTCTCGGGGCTGTACGAGCAGCTGAAGCTGTTCTATCGGCAGGACCCGGCGGCACGGCTGCCGCCGCCGGAGAGCAATCCACGTGCCTAGGCGCGAGCAGAGCGCCCGACGACGACGATCGGGCTGCACGCCTCGGCTGCTACAATCCAAGCTGGGTTTCTTCTCCCTGATGAGCGAACCCCGGTTCAAACGCCGTCGCGCAGACGCGCTGGGCGATGATGAAGCCGTTGCGGCGCAGCGACCCGGCCGCGCCGCCGTGAGCGCTGCGCGTCTAGTGCTCACGATTGGCGCTGTCGCGGCAAGACTCGGCGGCACCTTGCGCGGTCCCGCAGCGGTCGAGATCCACGGCCTCGCGACCCCGACCGAGGCGGCGCCGGGCGAGCTGACGTTCATCGGTGCGGCGGCCTACGCGAAGCAATGGTCGGCCTCGCGCGCCGCCGCGGCAGTCGTTGCTGAGGACCTCGCGTCCGCGCTCGATGCGAGCGATCCGCGTCCCGTGATTGTGGTCCACAACGCCGATGTCGCGATGGCGGTCGCGCTCGAGCTGTTTCGGACGCCGGAGCCGGCGCCGGACGAGGGCGTGCATCCCGCGGCCTTCGTGCACCGCGGCGCGCAGCTCGGCGCGCGCGTGCGCCTCGGTCCGCACGTGAGCGTCGATCGCGGCGCGCGCATCGCCGACGGCGTGGTGCTGCACGCAGGCGTGCGCGTGTACGCGGACGTCGTGATCGGCGCCGGGTCGGTGCTGCATGCGAACGTCGTCGTGCGGCACGGCTGCACGCTCGGCCGGCGGGTAATCCTGCATCAAGGCGTCGCGATCGGCGCGGACGGCTTCGGCTATCGGCCCGATCCGACGGGTCGCGGGCTGTTGAAGCTGCCACACATCGGCAACGTCGTGCTCGAGGACGACGTCGAGATCGGCGCGAACAGCTGCATCGACCGCGGCAAGTTCGGCAGCACGGTGATCGGCGCCGGCACGAAGATCGACAACCTCTGCCAGGTGGGGCACAACTGCCGCGTCGGCCGCGGCGTCGTGATTGCGGGGTGCACGGGGATCGGCGGCTCGGTGACGATCGGCGATGGCGTGCAGATCGGCGGCGCCGCGGGATTGAGCGACCACATCACGATCGGGCCCGGCGCCCGCGTCGGCGGCGGCAGCATCGTCTATCAAGACGTGCCCGCGGGCGCGACCTGGCTCGGCGCGCCGGCAGGCGATGCGCGCGCGGTCAAACGCCAGTGGGCTGCGCTGAAGCGGCTGCCGGAACTCCTGGGGCAGCTGCGCGGCGGTCCGGGCTGGCGGCCCGGGTCCCGCCGCTAGCCGCGCAGCAGGAACTCGCGCACGACGGCGATCTGGTCGTCGTGCATCAGCGTCGGCGCGTGGCCGATGCCGGCGAACTCCACGGCCCGGGCGTGCGGGCCGGTCGTTTCCATGCGCTCGACCGTCTCGCGCGCGAGGAGGTCCGAGAGCTCGCCGCGGATCACCAGCGTCGGGCACCTGACGGCATCCCAGACCGTCCAGAGCTCGAGGTCCTGGTGCGGGGCCTGGGCGTCGAACGGCACCGCGATCGCGGGATCGTAGTGCACCCGGAAGGTGCCGTCGGGCTGGCGTCGGACCACGTGCTCGGTGAGAAAGCGCCACTCGTCGTCGGTGTGCGGCCCGAACGGGGCGCTGACCGCGCGCACGTACCGCACGGCGGCGTCGAAGTCGGGGAACGGCGGCGCCTTGCCGACGTAAGTCCCGATCCGGTCGAGCGCCTGCGCCATCACGACCGGCCCCGCCTCGTTCAGCACCAGCCGCCGGACCGGCGTCCTGTCGAGCGACGCCAGCGCCATGCCGATCAGCCCGCCCATCGAGGTGCCGACCCAATCCACCCGCTCCACCCCGAGCCGCGCGATCAGCGTCACTACACTATTGACGTAGGTCGGGGTCGCGTAATCCATCGGGTTGTTGAGCCAGTCGCTCTCGCCGCGTCCCGGCATGTCCGGGCCGACGACGCGGTAGCGGTCCGCAAGCGAGCACGCAAGTTGGTCAAAGTCGCGTGCACACCGCGTGAGCCCGTGAACGCAGACGAGCACGCGGGGATTGTCCGGATCCCCCCACTCCAGATAGGAGAGCCGGTGCAGGCCCGACGGGCTCGCGCAGAGGACGGCGTTGCGCCGGAACGGCGAGTTACTCAATGTCGCGCGGTCTGCAGCCAATGCCGCGCCATCAGCGCGGCGATCGCGGCGCTCTCGGGATCGGCGATCGCGAGCTCGAAGCCGCCGGTCGCGGTCTCGCGCAGGACCGTCTTGATCTTCTCCGTTCTTACGTTGGCCGGGTTGACCTTCAAGCCGTAGCGCGCGTAGCGCTGGCGCTCGACCGCGGTCTCCTCGGGCGCGCCGTCCGCAAACCAGAGCCATTCGTCGGCGAAGTCGTTGGCGAGCCGGTCGAGCTCGCCGAGCAGGCGCTCGTCGACCGGTTCCCGCGGGTCGAGCTCCGCGTAGCGGACACGGTCGCCCTCGATCGTCCAGCGCTCGGCCCACCGGGGATCCACGCCATCGGTCGCCTCGAAGAGGCTCGCGGCGCCGCGCTGCTCGACCCGGAACAACGCATGCTGGCTCGCAGTCAGCGCGTAGCCGATCCACTCCCCCTTGCCCCGGCGTCGGCAGACGACCGCGATCACGAGCGAGCCGTCCCGGTCGACCCGCAGCTCGCAGCTCGCCGCCGGCTCGCCGGGGCCGGCCGCCGTGGATTGCTGCGTGAGCCGGCCGGCCTGGATCGTCGCGCGCCCGCTCGCGGCGCCGCCCGGGTGCTCCCATTGCACCTCGACCACCAGCTGAGGGAACTCGCCCGACGCCGTCACGAACACCGGGTAAGGCACGCCGTCGGCCTTCAGGCGGTAATCGAGCCGCCCGGGTGCGTGCAGCTCGCGGTACGGCTCGCCGAGCTCTGCGTCGAGCAACTCGTTGACCCGCTGGCGATAGGCGGCGAGCAGCGCCTCGTCGCCTTCGACGGTGATGATCGCGGTGATCCGGCGGGTCATGGCGTGCGGTTTTCGATGGCCAGTATAGCAATCGGGTTCGGCCGGCCTGCGCACCACTCCGCGGCGGCGCGCACTCCGCCGGTGCGCGCGGAGATCCACGAGCGTTGCTCCGGCGCTCCGGTGGTGCGCTAGACTAAAGCGCCGTCCCCCGACCTTCCGTGACTGCGACTCCTAAAGTGTTCTTCGACGAGATGCGCGGCCTCACCGGCGAGGTGCAGCCGCACTATCGGCCGTACGTCGAGTGGGTCGAGAAGCTGTCGCCGGAGCACCTCGCGCAGAAGCGGCAGGAAGCGGACGTCCTGTTCCAGCGGGTCGGGATCACGTTCGCGGTGTACGGCGAGGAAGCGGGCGCCGAGCGCCTCATCCCGTTCGACATCATTCCGCGGATCATCCCCGCCGCGGACTGGCGAACCCTCGAGCGCGGGCTCGCGCAGCGCGTGAAGGCGCTCAACCTGTTCCTGCGCGACATCTACAACGAGCAGTCGATCCTCAAGGAAGGGATCATCCCGCCGCGCAAGGTCCTCGAGAACGCGCAGTACCGCTCCGTGATGCAGGGCATGCGCGTCCCGGGCGGGACCTACGCGCACGTCGCCGGGGTGGACATCGTGCGCGCGGGCGAAGGCGACTTCTACGTGCTCGAGGACAACCTGCGCGTGCCCTCCGGCGTGTCGTACATGCTCGAGAACCGCAAGATGATGATGCGGCTCTTCCCCGAGGCGTTCGCGCGCAACGAGGTCGCGCCGATCGACCATTATCCCGACGTGCTGCTCGACACGCTGCGGCAGGTCGCACCGGAGGGCGTGTCGGACCCGATCGTCGTCTTGCTCACGCCAGGGTCGTACAACTCCGCGTACTTCGAGCACACGTTTCTCGCCCAGCAGATGGGCGTCGAGCTGGTCGAGGGCCAGGATCTGGTCGTGCGCGACCAGACGGTCTACATGCGCACCACGCGCGGGCCCAAGCGCGTCGACGTCATCTACCGGCGCATCGACGACGACTTCCTCGATCCGCAGGTGTTCCGCCCCGACTCGCTGCTCGGCGTGCCGGGGCTGTTCTCGGCCTACCGGGCGGGGCGCGTCACGCTCGCGAACGCGATCGGCACCGGCGTCGCCGACGACAAGTCCATGTATCCGCACGTCCCGGAGCTGATCGAGTACTACCTCGGCGAGAAGCCGATCCTGAAGAACGTGCCGACCTGGCAGCTGCGCCGGAAGGAGGACATGCACTACGTTCTCGAGCACCTCCAGGAGCTCGTGATCAAGGAGGCGCACGGCTCCGGCGGCTACGGGATGCTCGTCGGGCCGGCGTCGACGATGGCGCAGCGCGCCGACTTCCGCGAGCGCATCCTCGCGCACCCGGAGAAGTACATCGCCCAGCCGACGCTCACGCTGTCGACCTGCCCCACCTTCGTCGAGCGGGGCATGGCGCCGCGCCACATCGACCTGCGGCCCTTCGTGCTGTCGGGCAAGGAGGTGCGCATGGTTCCGGGCGGGCTCACGCGCGTCGCGCTGCAGGAGGGGTCGCTGGTCGTGAACTCGTCGCAGGGCGGCGGGACGAAGGACACCTGGGTGCTGGAACGATAGACGCGCATGCTGAGCAGAACGGCCAACGACCTTTACTGGATGTCGCGCCACATGGAGCGCGCGGAGAACACCGCGCGCATGCTCGACGTCACCTACCGAATGTCGCTCCTCCCCTATCGGGTCATGGAGCCCGGCGAGAAGTGGGCCGAGCCGTGGGCCTTGCCGCTCATCACCACCGGCCACGCGACCCGCTACTACCAGCGCTACACCGAGCTCTCGCCGGAGAACGTGCTCCACTTCATGGTGCTCGACGCCTCCAACTCGTCGTCGATCTACTCCGCGCTCCAGACCGCGCGCGAGAGCGCCCGCGCACAGCGCGGCGCCGTCACGATCGAGATGTGGGAAAGCCTCAACGAGACCTGGCTGCAGATGCGCGCCAAGACGTTCGCCGACATCACCACCCGCAGCGTCTCGGAGTTCTTCGACTGGGTGAAGGACCGCTCGCACCTCTTCCGGGGGATCACGTTCGGCACCATGATCCGCGACGAGGGCTACCGCTTCATCCGCCTCGGCACCTTCCTCGAGCGCGCCGACAACACCGCCCGCATCCTCGACGTCAAGTACCACACGCTGCTGCCCAGCGTGCAGGACGTCGGCGGCGCTGTGGACTACTATCAGTGGTCGGCGCTGCTGCGGTCGCTGTCGGCGTTCAGCTCCTACCGCCAGATCTACCGCGACGTGATCACGCCGCTGCGCGTCGCCGAGCTCCTGATCCTCCGCGACGACGTGCCGCGGAGCCTCCACGCGTGCATGAACGAGATCTACGAGATCCTGCAGGAGCTCTGCGGCCAGGAACGGCTCGAGCCGGAGCGCCTCGCGGGCGAGCTCCACGCGCAGCTCCACTACGGCAAGACCGAGCGGATTTTCGAGCTCGGGCTGCACGAGTACCTGATCCGGTTTCTCGAGCAGACCGGCGCGCTCAACGTCGAGCTCAACAAGCATTTCCTCGTCCCGACCTACAGTTGAGTTTTCCGGGCGCGGCGCCGCCCGCTCGCTGCTAAAATCGCCGGCGTGAGGAACCCGCACGACGAAGAGCGATGACCTACTGCGTGGGCGTGCTGCTCGACGCCGGCATGGTGTTCGCCTCCGACTCGCGGACGAACGCCGGCGTCGACCACGTCTCGAGCTTCCGCAAGATGACGGTGTACGACCGGCCGGGCGATCGCGTCGTCGTCATCCTGACCTCGGGCAACCTGTCGGTGACGCAGAACGCGATCAACCTCCTCGAGCAGAACGCCAAGCGCGGGGACGGCTCGCCGAACGTCTGGAACGCGCAGTCGCTGTTCGAGATCGCGACCCTGCTCGGCGACTGCCTGCGCGAGGTGAGGCGGCGCGATGCCGCCTACCTCACCCAGAACAACATCGACGCCAACGCGAACTTCATCCTCGGCGGGCAGGTGAAGGGCGAGCCGCACCGCCTGTTCATGCTCTACGGGGAAGGCAATTTCATCGAAGCGACGCCGGACACGCCGTTCTTCCAGATCGGCGAGACGAAATACGGCAAGCCGATCATCGACCGCGTGGTGAAGCGCTCGACGAGCGTGATCGATGCGACCAAGTGCGTGCTGATCTCGTTCGACTCGACGATGCGCTCGAACGTGTCGGTCGGGCTGCCGATCGACCTGGTGACGTACGCGAAGGACTCGCTC